>Ga0182747_1000117_pt1 | contig 82999 bp, 76 predicted proteins | sample eDN3rd30CBELigBY_FD_128526 | JGI IMG/M metagenome (GOLD analysis project Ga0182747, IMG submission 128526) | Enriched backyard soil microbial communities from Emeryville, California, USA - eDNA 3rd pass 30_C BE-Lig BY (version 2) (version 2) | ecosystem: Environmental > Terrestrial > Soil >...
CACCGTAGGCACCTGGTCTTCGCTGCTCGGGCCCGCGGGCATGCCGAAGGCGATCCAGGAGCGCCTGACGCGTGCCATGAGCGCCGTGCTGGCGATGCCCGACGTCAAGCGTTCGTACGATTTGAACTATGGCCTGATCATTGCCGGCTCGCCCGCGGACCTTACCCGGCGCCTGCAGAGCGAAATCGCGCAGACCACCCGCATCGCCGACACGGCGGGCATCCGTGCGGAATAGCCGTTGCGCCGGAGGAAGACGCCGGCCGCGCAGGGGCGGAGCTGGAAGGGGGGCGTGCGATAATGCCCGCCGGATCGAACCGGGTGGCGGGCATGGCGCGCATGGCAAAGGAAAATTCGGAGTCCGGCGGGGAGCGCAAGCGCGGCAAGGGGCGGCCCTCGGGCGCGGAGTCCGCCGTCGGCCGCAACCGCATCCTCGAACTGGCCGCGGACTTCCTGAAGACCCATCCCGTCTCCGAGTTGAGCACGGTCAACATTGCCAAGGTCGCCGGCGTCGATCCCGCGCTGGTGCGCTATTACTTCGGGTCCAAGAACGGCCTGCTGGCCGAGCTCATCTCCAAGTCCACGGGCGAGCGCACCGCGCTGAGCCTGCGGTACCTGTCCGATGCCGGCACGGCGGACCAGAAGCTCAAGCAGCGCGTCCGGTCGGTCCTGCAGGCCAACGTCGACAGCCCCTATTACCACGAGGTGATGGTGGCCCGGATCTTCAATGCCGACGACGAGGCGGCCCGGGCGATCCTCAACGACCTGGCCCAGCGCGGCCGCTATCTGGCCGAGAAATTCATGGCGGACGGCGAACGCAGCGGCGAACTGCGGGCGGTCGATCCCGCGTTCTTCCACATGCTGGTGGTCGGGGCCTGTTCCTTCTTCGTGACGGGCAGGCCGCTGCAGGAGGCCATGCGCGGCCGCAAGGTCAACGACCGGACCCTCGATGCCTTCGCCGAGTTCTTCGTCGACGTCGTGCTGAACGGACTCAAGCCCCGGCCCTGACGGGAGCGCCGCGGCGCCGCCGGCACGCCGCCGGCCCGGTCCATCGGCTTTCATCCATCCGGGGGGACCATCCATGTTGAAAGAGGGAGCGCCGGGCTGGCGCGCGCTGTGCCCGTGCTGCATCGACTTCCATGCGCACTTCATCCATCGCGAGGTCTTCGAGCTGGCGCAGCCGCACAGCGTGTCCAGCTGCTTCGGGCAGCGGCCGCTGTCGGCCGACAATCCACGCTTCCTGGGCATGCTGGATCCGCACCGGCAGGTCGACGACATGGCGGCGCGCGGCATCGATCGCCATGTGATTTCGTCGGCCGACGTCGTGGCGTCCCGGGCCTGGGCCGAGCCCGCCGAGGAAGCCCGGCAGGCAAGGCTGGTCAACGACATGGCGGCCGACTGGGTGCGCAGGTTCCCGGACCGGTTCGTGGGAACGTTCGTGCTGCCCCTGGGCGACATGGCGCTGGCCCTGCGCGAGATGGAGCGCGCGGTGGCGATGGGGCTGCGCGTGGCCAACCTGCCCAGCAACCACCGGGGCAGCTACCTGGGCGAGGCCCGCTACGGGGAAATGTGGGGCGCCATCGAAGACCTGGCGCTGGTCGCCTTCATCCACCCCGACGGGGTGCGCGACCCGTGGTTCCAGAACCATGCGCTCTGGAATTCCATCGGCCAGTCCATCGAAGAGGTCAAGGTCATGTCCTCGCTGATCTACGAAGGCGTCATGGAGCGGCACCCGGGCCTGCGGATCGTCATGGCCCACGGAGGCGGGTACATGCCCTACTACATGGGGCGGCTGGACCGCAACGCGACGTACCGGCCGGACACCATGCGCAACCTGAGCAAGCTGCCCAGCCATTACCTGCGCGATTTCCACTACGATAGCTGCGTGTACGATCCACATACCCTGGCGCTGCTGGTGCGCTGCGTGGGGGCGGACCGCCTCGTCCTGGGCGGGGATTACCCGTTCGGCGACGCCGACCCGGTCGGCGGACTGTCGGCGCTGGAGCCGGCGCAGCAGGCGGCGGTCGCGGGGGGCAATGCCGTCCGGCTGCTCGATTCCGGGGGCGGGAACTGAGGAAAAGGCAAGGGCGGCCCGCGGGCGGCGTTGTTTATTGCACGTGGCGCTTGCAGTCTCATACTGTTTTTTTATACAGTATCGAGCAGTGCAATAATTCGCCCATCAACCCAAGGATCCCAGAATGGACGACACCAAAGCTTCCAAGGCCGCTGCCGCTGCCCAGAACGAAAAGGCCAAGGCCCTGGCCGCCGCGCTGTCCCAGATCGAAAAGCAGTTCGGCAAGGGCTCGGTCATGCGCTATGGCGACAACGAGGTCGAGCACGACATCCAGGTCGTCTCCACCGGTTCGCTGGGCCTGGACATCGCCCTGGGCGTCGGCGGCCTGCCGCGCGGCCGGGTCGTCGAGATCTACGGTCCGGAATCGTCCGGCAAGACCACGCTCACGCTGCAGGTCATCGCCGAAATGCAGAAAATCGGCGGCGCCTGCGCCTTCATCGACGCCGAACACGCGCTGGACGTGCAATACGCCGCCAAGCTGGGCGTGAACCTGACCGATCTCCTGATCTCGCAGCCCGACACCGGCGAGCAGGCGCTGGAGATCACCGACGCGCTGGTGCGTTCGGGCGCGGTCGACCTGATCGTCATCGACTCGGTCGCGGCGCTGGTGCCCAAGGCCGAAATCGAAGGCGAGATGGGCGACTCCCTGCCCGGCCTGCAGGCCCGCCTGATGAGCCAGGCGCTGCGCAAGCTGACCGCCTCGATCAAGCGCACCAACTGCATGGTCATCTTCATCAACCAGATCCGGATGAAGATCGGCGTCATGTTCGGCAACCCGGAAACCACCACCGGCGGCAACGCGCTGAAGTTCTACGCCTCGGTCCGCCTCGACATCCGCCGCACCGGCTCCATCAAGAAGGGCGACGAGGTCATCGGCAACGAAACCCGCGTCAAGGTGGTCAAGAACAAGGTGTCGCCGCCGTTCAAGAGCGCCGAGTTCGACATCATGTACGGTGCCGGCATCTCGCGCGAAGGCGAGATCCTGGACCTGGGCGTGCAGGCGGGCATCGTCGAGAAGTCCGGGTCCTGGTTCAGCTATAACGGCGAACGCATCGGCCAGGGCAAGGACAATGCCCGCGAGTTCCTGAAAGAGCGCGTTGAAATGGCCATCGAGATCGAAAACCGCGTGCGCGACAACCTGGGGGTTGTTGCCCGGGTCGCCGGCGCTGGCAAAGTGACCGAGCTTGAAGGCGACTGAGGACGGCAAGCCCGCCTCGGGGCCTTCGCTGAAGGCCCGGGCGGTGGGCTACCTGTCCCGGCGCGAACACAGCCGCCTGGAACTGGGCCGCAAGCTTGCCCGTTTCGGGGAAGAGGACGAGGTTCGCGCCGTGCTCGACAGCCTGGAGAAGGAAGGCTGGCTGTCCACCGAGCGCTACGCCCAGAGCGTGGTGCACCGGCTGGCCGCCAAGCAGGGCACCATGCGCATCATGCATGAACTGCGCCAACATGGCGTGGCCGACGCCCAGATCGCCGAGTTGCGGGACACGCTCGACGCCACCGAGCTGGCGCGGGCCCGAGAGGTATGGCGCAAGCGTTTCGGCACGCTGCCCGCCGATGCCGGCCAGCGTGCGAAGCAGGTGCGTTTCCTGATGTCCCGGGGCTTTGGCCAGGCCACCATCAGGCAGGTGCTGCGGGGCGTGGACCTCGACGAGCTGGACTAGGGCCTGTTCACGCTGAATCCCCGTACACTTGCAGCATCCGCTTTCGCCGCGAGGCCGCTATGCGCGCATTGTTGCTGGCCCTGTGCCTGAGTGTGTCCAGCCTGTGGGCCTGCGCCCAGCCCGCCCCCCAGGCGGGCGAAGTGGTCACGCTGGAGGGGCGCCTCGTGCTCAAGGGCAATGAACCCTTCATCGTCGCCGTGCTGGAGTCGGGCGACCGGCAGTGGGACCTGCGGGGCCTGAGCCGGCAGCAGATGCAGGATCTGCAAGCCCGCACCGTCACGGTCACCGGCACGGTGACCCGTTCCGCCGGCGAAGCCGGCGGCGGGATGCCGGCCCAGTTGCAGGTGCAATCCATCCGCTAGCCCACCTGCCATGGTATGTTGCGCGGAAGCTTCTTCGGCGGGGGCAAGATGAATCGCAACACCGTGTTTACCATCCGGGCGCTGGCCGGGATCTCGTTGGCGACACTGCTGGCCTCCTGCGGAGGCGGCGGGGGCGATGCGGTATCCGGGTCGGGCGCGTTGTCCGTGGCGTGCAGCGGCGCGCAATGCGGCGCCTCCGACGCCCAGACCTACCGCGGCAGCGGCGTGGGCATCTGGCGCTACGACAATAGCGGTTCGAACTCAGGCACCTCGGTACCGATCGCCCTCAACGGCGTCGGCGGCCGCACGGTCACCCTGGTCTTCACCAATGTGTCCGACCGCGATGCCGGCATGGCCTCGATCAGCGCATCCGTCGCGGACCGGCCTGCCACCGCGTCGAAAGTGGAAGCCCCTGCCGATCCGGACCACTTGCCGGGCGTCAACCAGATTCCCGCGCACATCCGCGACTACCAGCCGCCGGTCGACCGCGCGTCCCAGCCCCAGTCCTCGGCGCGGCAGGGGCCCGCCGCCGTGGTGCGCGCCGCCGTCGAGGGCGACACGCGGGAATGGCAGGACAGCGGCGGCATGCGGTTCCAGGCCACGCTGGCCCGGCGCTGGGCGGCCTCCGACGGGCGCTGGCTGAACATCTGGGTGCAGGATGGCGAGCGCTCCGGCGCGAAAGTGAGCGAGGCCCTGCTCGACAGCCTGCGGAGCCGGTTCTCGTCGAACCAGGATTCCGTCTATCCCATCGTGACCGACCTCGCGGGCGCGCCCTGGGGCGCCACCGTCGGCAGCGGGTATATCGGTGCCGACCAGGACCTGCACATCGTGCTGTCCAACATCACGCCCGATGGCAAGCCCTGGGGCGTGATCGGCTATTTCTTCAGCGCCAATGCCTTCCTGAAGAGTTACGAGGCGCTCAGCAACGAGGCGGTGGTGTTGTTCCTGGACACCGAGACCATGTACCTGGGCGGCCAGGCCGGCCGGAACACGGGCTATACGACGCTGGCGCACGAGATGACCCATATGGTCAATTTCTACCAGCGCGCCGCGCGCACCGGCGTGAGTCCGGACAACCGCTTCGCGGTCTGGCTGGAGGAGACCACGGCCTTGATGATGGAAGACCTGGCGTCGGGCCGGGTGGTGCCGGGCTTCAACCCGCTGCGGGACGGGGACTACGGCAACTGGCTCCATCAAAGCCAGAACTGCGACTACATCCGGGGCTGGGACGCCAGCGTGTCATCCAGCTGTTTTTCGTATCCCATCGCCGCCAACTACGGGGGCTATCTGCTGAGGCAATACGGCACCGGTTTCTATCGCGACCTGCTGCGGCGCACCTCGTCCACCGATTCGTTCACGCTGCTCGACCAGGCGGTCAAGCAGGCGGGCGGCGCGGGCGCGCGCGCCGCCTTGCGCGACTGGGGCGCGGCGCTTGCCCTGCTGCCCGCGTCGTCGCCGGCCGGGTTCGGCTATCCCCGCCGGACGCAGGACGGCTACGACCTGCCCGCGATCAACGGCCCCGACTACGCTTCGCTGCGCAACCTGCCGTCCAGCTCGCCCTCCACGCTCAAGGCCTCGGGCCATTTTCCCCTGGTGCGCCGGCCGTCGGGCGCGTCGTATTCGGAAACCGTCGCGGTGCCGGCGGGCTCGGCCCTGACCGTCGTGGTCCAGTAGGCCGGGGGCCCCGGGGGGCAGGGGTGCTATACTCTCGCCGTTTTATCGCCTGCCCATTGCCTCCCGGCCACGCCCGGAACCCGCCGGCGCCCCCGATGCAATCGGCACCTTAGCGCATGCCCGTAACCGCCAATCGCCTCGCTATGCGACAGCCCGCGACTTTGCTCGTCCAGAGCACAGGTCCGTGGGCTTTTGTTTGCCCGGCCGCGGCTACGCCTGGGCTATCCCCATCCGTATCCAGGCGCATGACCCGTCATGGCGCTGGTCTTTTCCAACCGAACATTCAACGTCTACCCGACAGCGAAGGCTCCGCATGAAAATCCACGAGTATCAGGGCAAAGAGCTTCTGAAGAAATTTGGCGTCACCGTTCCGCGCGGCATCCCCGTGTTCTCGGTGGACGAGGCCGTCAAGGCCGCTGAACAACTGGGCGGCCCGGTGTGGGTCGTCAAGGCCCAGATCCATGCGGGCGGCCGCGGCAAGGGCGGCGGCGTCAAGCTGGGCCGTTCCATCGAGGAAGTGCGCACGCTGGCCGGCCAGATCCTGGGCATGCAGCTGGTCACGCACCAGACCGGTCCGGAAGGCCAGAAGGTCCGCCGCCTGCTGGTCGAGGAAGGCGCCGACATCAAGAAGGAACTGTATGTCGGCATCGTGACCGACCGCAGCTCGCAGCGCGTCTGCGTGATGGCCTCGAGCGAAGGCGGCATGGAGATCGAAGAGGTCGCCCACGCCACCCCCGAGAAGATCCTGAAGGTGTTCGTCGATCCCGCCAAGGGCCTGACCACCGAAGAGGCCTCGCAACTGGCTCGCGGCATCGGCGTTCCCGAAGGTTCGATCGCCGACGCGGCCGACCAGATCCAGAAGCTGTACACCTGCTACGTCGAAACCGACGCCGACCTGGCCGAGATCAACCCCCTGATCGTGACCGGTTCGGGCAAGATCATCGCCCTGGACGCCAAGTTCAACTTCGATTCGAACGCGCTGTACCGCCACCCCGAGATCGTGGCCTATCGCGACACCGATGAAGAGGATCCCGCCGAAATCGAAGCCAGCCAGTTCGGCCTGGCCTACATCCAGCTCGACGGCAACATCGGCTGCCTGGTGAACGGCGCCGGCCTGGCCATGGCGACCATGGACACCATCAAGCTGTTCGGCGGCGAACCGGCCAACTTCCTGGACGTCGGCGGTGGCGCCACGGCCGAGAAGGTGACCGAAGCCTTCAAGATCATGCTGAAGAACCCCGGCCTGAAGGCCATCCTGGTCAACATTTTCGGCGGCATCATGCGCTGCGACGTCATCGCCGAAGGCGTGATCGCCGCGTGCAAGGCCGTCAGCCTGAGCGTGCCGCTGGTGGTGCGCATGAAGGGCACCAACGAAGAGCTCGGCAAGAAGATGCTGGCCGACTCCGGACTGCCCATCATCAGCGCCGACACGATGGCCGAAGCCGCCACCGCCGTCGTGGCCGCCGCCAAGTAAGCGCACGAGCGCACAGCACAGGATATTAAGGACTCGAGATGTCTATTCTGATCAACAAAGATACCAAGGTCGTCACGCAGGGGATCACCGGCAAGACCGGCCAGTTCCACACCCGCATGTGCCGCGAGTACGCCAATGGCAAGAACTGCTTCGTGGCCGGCGTGAACCCCAAGAAGGCCGGCGAGGACTTCGAAGGCGTGCCCATCTACGCCAACGTCTCCGAAGCCAAGGCCGCCACCGGCGCCAACGTGTCGGTCATCTACGTGCCGCCCGCGGGCGCCGCCGCCGCGATCTGGGAAGCCGTCGAGGCCGACCTGGACCTGGCCATCTGCATCACCGAGGGCATCCCCGTCCGCGACATGCTGGAACTGCGCAACCGCATGCGCGACGAGAACAAGCGCACGCTGCTGCTCGGACCCAACTGCCCCGGCCTGATCACCCCCGACGAAATCAAGATCGGCATCATGCCCGGCCACATCCACCGCAAGGGCCGCATCGGCATCGTCAGCCGCTCGGGCACGCTTACGTACGAAGCCGTGGGCCAGGTCACGGAACTGGGCCTGGGCCAGTCCAGCGCCGTCGGCATCGGTGGCGATCCCATCAACGGCCTGAAGCACATCGACGTGCTGAAGATGTTCAATGACGATCCCGACACCGACGCCGTCATCATGATCGGCGAGATCGGCGGTCCGGACGAAGTGAACGCCGCCCAGTGGGCCAAGGACAACATGAAGAAGCCGGTGGTCGGCTTCATCGCGGGCGTGACGGCTCCGGCCGGCAAGCGCATGGGCCACGCCGGCGCGCTGATTTCCGGCGGCGCCGATACGGCCGAGGCCAAGCTCGAGATCATGGAAGCCTGCGGCATCAAGACGACCAAGAATCCGTCCGAGATGGGCAAACTGCTCAAGTCCGTGCTGTAATAAAAAACTCGACGGGCGCGGCCAGACCGGCTGCGCCCGTCGGCATTTCAGGAGATAGGTGTGGAATTCGGATCAGCGGCCTTCATACTGGCCCTCATACAAATCATCTGGGTGAACATCCTGTTGTCGGGGGACAATGCGGTGGTCATCGCGCTGGCGGCTCGTTCGCTGCCGGCCCATCAACAAAAGAAAGCAATCGTGATCGGCTCTGCGGCCGCCATCGTGATGCGGATCGTCCTGACGCTGGTTGCGGCCCAGTTGCTGCAACTGCCCTGGTTGAAGCTGATCGGCTCGGTGCTGCTGCTGTACATCGGTATTTCGCTGTTGTTGCCGGAAGGTGAAGAGGACGGAGGCAAGCTGGCCAAGGATGGCCTGATGGCCGCCATCCGCACCATCCTGATCGCCGACCTGGTCATGAGCCTGGACAACGTGATCGCCGTGGCGGCCGCCGCCATGGGCAATACCGTGCTCCTGGTCCTGGGCCTGGCCATCAGCATCCCGTTGGTGATCTTCGGCAGCACGCTGCTGCTGAAGGTCATCGAGCGCTTCCCGCTCATCGTCTGGCTGGGCGCCGCCCTGCTGGGTTTCATCGCGGGCGAGCTGTTCGTCAATGATCCGGCGTTGCACACCGAGGCCCTCGAAGCCTCGATGGGCCTCACGCATCATGCCGCGGAAATCGGCGCGGGCGTGCTGGGCGCCATCATCGTGCTGGTGGCGGGCAAGGTGCTGATGTCGCGGCGCCGGTCTGGCGACCAGCCTGCCTGACGGGTTGCAGTCGTAGTGCGTCGGCCTGGCCTCGGGGCGCCAGGCCGGCTTCGTCTTCGCGGTGGGGATGTCCGGGCATGCGGGTGCCTGGAAATGCCCACCGGGCAGGCGCGATGAATTCTAAAAACAAGGAAGAACCGATCTTCCTCACAGGAAGATTCGCTCGTCCGGATCTGGCTTAGGGAGCTACACGTGCTTGAATTTTTACAGACGCTCAGTTGGGCGGCGGTATTGCAGATCATCCTGATCGACATCCTGCTGGGGGGCGACAACGCGGTCGTCATCGCGCTGGCCTGCCGCAATCTGCCGGCCAAGCGGCGAATGCAGGGCATTCTGTGGGGGACGGCGGGCGCCATCGTGCTGCGCGTCGTGCTGATCGCTTTCGCGGTCACGATGCTCCAGATTCCGTTCCTGAAGATCGTGGGCGGCGTGCTGCTGTTCTGGATCGGCATCAAGCTTCTGGTGCCCGAGGATGAGTCGCACGACAATATCGAAGGCGGCGCCACGCTGCTGGGCGCGATCAAGACCATCATCATCGCCGACTTCGTCATGAGCCTGGACAACGTCATCGCCATCGCGGGCGCGGCCCAGCAGGCGGACGAGTCCCATCAGATCGGGCTGGTCGTGTTCGGCCTGCTGGTGAGCGTGCCCATCATCATCTGGGGCAGCACGCTGGTCCTGAAGCTGATCGATCGCTTCCCCGTCGTGGTGACGCTGGGCGGTGCGCTGCTGGGGTGGATTGCCGGCGGCATGCTGGCGACCGACGTCGCGGTCCAGTCCCATGTGATCCAGCCGAGTTCGCTGGCCGCCTACAACACGCAGATCACCTATGCCGCGGAAATCCTCGGCGCGCTGATCGTCGTCGGGGTGGGGATGTGGCTGGCCCGCCGCAAGAAGGTGGGGCAGCCCGGCCACGCCTGATCGGAACGCGGGGCCGCGAGGCCCTGGCGCGGCACGCCCTGCCTCGGCAGGGCGTTGTCGTTTGCGGCCGGTCATTCGCGGAAAAGGGCTGCTTGCCCGGCGAGCCGTGGCGTTCCAGGCAGGCGGGCCTGGCGGGCGCGGGCATGACGCGGGAAGGCCGGGCCCTTCCCGGCCAGGTCAGCGCCAGCCGCCGTGATCGCCGGCCATGGGTGCATCCCGCGCCTGAAACAGGCTAACCTATTGCCCCGCCGGGTTCCGGATCTCCCGCGCATCGGGACAGAGCCCGATAACCCGGTATTTTTTTATTGCCGCGCTCGCGCGGCGGTGTCAGAGGATGGAATGAAGAGCTTGCAGAAAGGGTTGACGCTGATGCAGATGCTGGTGGTGATCGGCGCGGTCGGCGTGGCGATCGCGGTCGTGGTTTCCTACCTGCGCTAGGTACTGGCAACGGGCTGCGGCTCGCGGTGGCCCAACGCCAGCGACAGCTCCCGCGCGGCCCGCACGACGGCGGGGATCACCGTCCCGGCAACGACCTCGTCGGTGAAGGTGTAGATCATCGAGGTTGCGTTCAGTCCCGCCACGACTTCTCCTCGGGCGTTCAGGACCGGCGCGGCGATCGAACGCACGCCCCGGTGGAATTCCTCGTCGTTGTAGACGTAGCCGCGTTCGCGCGCGGTATCCAGCAGCGCGCGGAAGGCGGCGGGGTTTACCGTCGATTTTTCGGTCAGGGCGGGAATGGGCGCGCCGTCCAGGATGCGGTCGATGTCCGCCTGGGGCTTGTAGGCCAGCAGGATCCGTCCGATCGAGGACGAGTGCGGCGGCATGCGGGACCCGACATGGATGTCGATCGAGGTCGGCAGCGGAATGCGGGCCTGTGCCACGTAGACCAGCTCGTCGCGGTCCAGGATGGCCATGTGCACCGAGGCGCCGACCTCGGTGCGCAGCCGGTTCATGATGGGCTGCGCCAGTTCGACCAGGGGAAGACGGTTCAGGTAGGCGAAACCGAGCTTCATCGCATGCGCGGTGAGCCGGTAGCGCCGGCCGACCTCCTCGCGTTCGAGGAAACCCAGCTTCTCCAGCGTATGGACGAAGCGATGGGGCTTGCTGCGGCTCCAGCCCAGGCGCTGCGCGAGTTCGGTCAGAGTGAGCGAGGGCTGTTCGCAATCGAAGGCTTCGAGCACGGACAGGCCCTGGGCCAGCGCGTCGACCCAGTAGGGATCCTTGCGGGGAGTGGAAGCGTTGTCGGGCGGATCGTCGCCGTCGTCGATAGCCGGCAGCAGGGGTTCGGTCATAGGGGGCAGATAGGACGGGGCGCAAGGCGAACGCCCCGCGCCCGGTCATTTTATAGTCTACGCAGCCCTATCCGGTCGATCAGCAGTTTTTCCTTTTGCATGGTGTCCGCCGCGAAGCGGGTGAACTGTTCGCTGCTCAGGTAGGCGGGCTCCAGGTCGTACTGCTTGAGCGCGGCGCGGTAGTTGTCCATGTCCATGGACTGCTTGAAGGCGTCGTGCAGGATGCGGACCACGCCTGGGTCGGTGTCGCGGGGCGCGGCCAGCCCGAAGGGGGCGTTCTGCACGATGTCGTAGCCCAGTTCCCTGAGCGTGGGCGCCGACGAGAAGCGGGCGCTGCGCGCTTCGCCGCCGGTGGCGAGCAGGCGCAATTGCCCGGACTCGACGTATTGGGCCCAGCTCGGACCGTCGGCGAGCGACATGATGTGGCCGCCCAGCAGCGCGGCCAGCGCCTCGGCGCCGCCCTTGTAGGGTACGTGGTTGAACTTCACGCGGGCCTGGAAGGCCAGGTCTTCCATGGTCAGGTGGGGAGAGGACAGGGTGCCCGGCGTGCCGTAGGTCATCGTGCCCGGATTGGCCTTGGCGTAGGCGATGTAGTCCGCCACCGTCCTGATGGGCGAGGAAGCCGGCACCACGAGGCCGAAGGGGTAGGCCGCCAGGCCGATGATGTATTTCAGGTCCTTGAGCGGATCCCAGGCGGTCTTGACCAGATAGGGCGTGCGGAACACCGATACCGCGATCTGCGCGATGGTGTAGCCGTCGGGCGCGGTGGCCTGCATCATCTGGGCGGGAATCACCATTCCCGCGCCAGGCTTGTTCTCGACCACGACGGGTTGCTTCAGGATGGCGGCCGCATTTTGCGCCAGGACGCGGAACGCGACGTCGGTGGCGCCGCCGGGCGCGAAGCCGACCAGCATGCGGATGGGCCGCGAGGGGAAACCGGGTTGGGCGCGCGTGGCCGGGGCCGCGCCGGCCCCCGCCGCCGCGATCATGGTGCCGAGGAAATGTCGTCTGTGCATGGCAAGGACTCCGCTAGGAAGGGAAGGGTTCAGTGCGCCCGCTCGGGCAGCGGTTCGGTCCAGGCGTCGTAGCCATAGACCCAGTCGGCGTTCGTGTCCGAGCGCAGCCAGTCGTTCTGCAGCGAGCCGCGCTGGATGCGGCTGGCGCGTTCCAGCCGGGCCTGTTCGTAGCGCAGCAGGGCGGCGGGCACGTCGTCCTTGGCCTGGCCCAGGCAGCGGCTCAGGACCGCGGCGTCCTCCAGGCCCATGGCGGCGCCCTGGGCCATGAAGGGCAGCATCGCGTGGCAGGCGTCGCCCAGCAGGGTGACCCGGCCATGGGTCCAGCGCGCCATGGGGTCGCGCGCGTAGAGCGCGGTCTTGAGGACGACGTCGCAGCCTTCCAGGATGGCGAGCGCTTCCTCGTGGAAGCCGGCGTACGCGCGCAGCAGTTCGTCCTTGTGGCCCTGGATCGACCAGGATTCGTGCGTCCATTCGGTTTCGGGCACGGTGGCGAACACGAACAGTTCGCGCTGGCCGCGGTCGATCAGGAAGGTGAATATCTGGCTGGAAGCATCCGGTCCCCACCACTTGGTCGTGGGGGTCAGGTCGTAGCGGGCCAGCGGTGCGGTGGGGACGATGGACCGGAACGCGACCTTGCCTGTGAAGCGGGGCGCCTCGGGTCCGGCGATGGCTTCGCGCACCACGGAATGGATGCCGTCGCAGCCGACCACGGCGCGCGCGGCCACCCGCGACCCATCGGCCAGCTCCAGCCATGCCTGGCGCCCGTCCTGGCCGACGCTGGCCACCTTGGCGCCCAGGCGGACCGCGCCGGCGGGCAGGGCCGTTTCCAGCGCCGACAGCAGATCGGCGCGGTGGATGGTCAGTTGCGGCGCGCCGTAGCGCCGTTCGCCCTGGGCGTGCAATTCCAGCCGGGAGGTTTCCTGGCCGCTGTCCCATAGCCGGCTGACCCGGCTGGTGGGTTCGTAGGCGGTACCCCGGAGCACCGCGCCCACGCCCAGTCCGTCCAGCACCTTGACCGCATTGGGCGTCAGATTGATGCCGGCGCCCACGCGCCCGAACCGGGGCGCCTGTTCGTAGACCCCCACCGTGAATCCCGCGCGATGCAGGGAGATGGCCGCGGCCATGCCGCCTATGCCCGCTCCGACGATCGCGATGTCGACTTCCGTCATGCTGCTCATCCTGATTTGTTTTGTATGGGAAAACTTTTTTTGAATATAAAACTTAACTGCGCGGGGAAGCAATAGGGGGAAGCCACGAAGGCGAGCGGAGGCGCATGCGCCGGGACGCGGCGCATGGCAGGGGGAAGAGGGCGTGGCGGCCGGCCCGCTCCGGCCGGGGTCAGCCGGTGTTGCGCAGGCCCGCGGCGATACCGTTGATGGTCAGGTGGATGCCGTTCTGGGTTCGCCCGGCGGGATCCGCCTTGGTCCGGCCCGCCTTGCCGTGGGTGGCGCGATAGCGGCGGAGCAGTTCGATCTGCACGTGGTTGAGCGGATCGATGTAGGCGATGCGATCGCGGATCGAGCGCGCCAGGGACGGGTCACCGGCCAGCAACTGGCGCTGGCCGGTGATCAGCTTCAGCGCGCTCATGGTGCGCTTCCATTCGTCGCTGATCGCGCCGAAGATGCGCTTGCGCAGCGCGGTGTCAGGCACCAGCTGGGCATAGCGGGAGGCGATCACCAGGTCGGTCTTGGCCAGCACCATTTCCATGTTGGACAGCAGCGTGCGGAAGAACGGCCAGTCGCGCGCCATGGCCCGCAGGTGCTCGACGCGCTCGCGCTTGGTGCCCTCGCCGTGGCGCAGGTAGTCGTCGATGGCCGCGCCCATGCCGTACCAGCCCGGCAGCAGCAGCCGGCATTGGCCCCACGAGAATCCCCAGGGAATGGCGCGCAGGTCCTCGATGCGTCCGGTGGATTTGCGCGAGGCCGGGCGCGATCCGATGTTCAGGCCGGCGATCTCGGAGATCGGCGTCGAGGCGAAGAAGTAGTCGGCGAATCCCGGGGTCTCGTAGACCAGGTTCCGATAGCTGCGCATGGCAATCCCGGACAGGCGGTCCATGGTCTGTCCATAGCTGGCGAACAGCGCGTCCTCGGCCGAGGCGCTTTCGGTGTGGTCGGCCAGGCTGGCTTCCAGCGTGGCCGCGGTCAGCAACTCGAGATGCCAGCGGCCGATGTCGGCGTCCTTGTACTTGCTCTGGATGACCTCGCCCTGTTCGGTCAGGCGGATCTGGCCGGCCACGGTGCCGGGCGGCTGGGCAAGGATGGCGTCGAAGCTCGAACCGCCGCCCCGGCCCACGGTGCCGCCGCGGCCATGGAACAGGCGCAGCCTGACCTTGCGGGCGCGGAAGACCTCGACCAGCGCGCGCTCGGCCTGGTAGAGGGACCAGTTCGACGTCAGGAAGCCGCCGTCCTTGTTGCTGTCGGAGTAGCCCAGCATGACTTCCTGCACGCCGCGCTGGGCGTGGCGCACCCGCGCCTTGACTTCGGGCAGGTCGAGGAACTGCGCCATGATGCCGGGGCCGTTGGCCAGGTCGGGAATGGTCTCGAACAGCGGCACCACCATCAGCCCTTCGCCGTCGGCGGGAACGTGGCCGCTCGTAGAGCCGCCTCCCGGCGCGATCAGGCCGGTCTCTTGTTGCAGGACCAGGACTTCCAGCAGGTCGCTGACGGTTTCCGTATGCGACACGATGGCATGGTGCACGGCCTGCGCGCCGAAGCGCTGGCGGGCGCTGGCGGCCGCCCGGAAGATATCGAGTTCGCGGGTGGTTTCCTCGCTGTAGCGCAGCCAGGGCGAGACCAGCGGGCGCACTTCCTTGAGTTCGCGCCGCAGCAGCGCGATCCGGGCGGTTTCGTCCAGGCTGGCGTAGTCGGGTTCGACTCCGGCGCGCGCGAACAGTTCGGCCACCGTGCGTTCGTGCACGTCGGAACTCTGGCGCAGGTCGATCGTGGCCAGGTGGAAGCCGAACACGTCCACCGCCTGGCGCAGCGCCGACAGGCGCAGCCGGGCGATGGGCGAGGCATGGTGGCCGTTGAGCGAGTCGGCGATCACCGCCAGGTCGGCGGCGAAGGCGGCCGGTTCGGCATAGGGCTGGGCGGGCGGAGCCGCGCGGCGGGCCAGGTCGCGGCCGGTCAGCGCGCGCGCCGACGCCGCCAGGCGGGCGTAGATGCCGACCAGGGCGCGGCGGTAAGGTTCGTCGCGGCGGTGCTCGGAAAGATCGCCGCCTTGCTCGGCCAGCGCGGCCAGCGCATGCGAGGCGGGCGTCAGCAGTTCGCTCAGGGACAGCTCGGCGCCGAGCGCGTGGGTCTCGTCCAGGTAGTACTCGAAGGCCGTGGTGCTCTGGCGCAGCAGCGCCAGGTTCAGCGTCTCGGCGTCGACGTTGGGGTTGCCGTCGCGGTCGCCGCCTATCCAGCTGCCCATGCGAAGGAAGGACTTGAGCGGGGTGGGGTGGGGGCCGAACGGATCGGCCGGCTCGCGGCCGAGCAGGCGCGAAAGATGGCCGTACAGTTGCGGGATGACGGACAGGAAGGTGCTGCGGTAGTAGGACAGCGCGTTCTCGATCTCGTCGGCCACGGTCAGCCGGGAGTTGCGCAGCATGCGCGTCTGCCACAGCGTGGTGATGCGGCCCAGCAGGGCCAGGGTCTGCTCGAAGGATTCGTCGGTGGTGCGCGGGTCGTCGCGTTCCTGCAGCAGGTGGGCGATTTCCTTGTGTACGTCCAGCGTGCTCTTGCGCTGGACCTCGGTGGGGTGGGCCGTCAGGACCGGCGAGATCAGCGTCTCGTCCAGCAACTGGCGCATGCGCGCGTTGCCGATGCCCGCCGCGCGCAGCCGGGACACGGCGTTCTGCAGGCTGCCGCGCGCGGGGGCGTCCTGCTGGAGCAGCGTGGCGCGGCGGCGGCGGTTCTGGTCGCGGTCCTCGGCGATGTTGGCCAGGTGCAGGTAGTAGGTGAAGGCGCGGACCACGGAGTTGGTTTCGTCGGCCGCCAGCAGCTTGAGGCGTTTTTCCAGCGCGCGGCCGTCGGTGGCGTTGCCGTCGCGGCGAAAGCGCACCGCGGTGCGGCGCACGGTCTCGATGGTGTCGAAGACGCCCGCGCCTTCGCTGGCGCGGATCACGTCGCCCAGGAGGCGGCCCAGCAGTCGGATGTCGTTGCGAAGAGGCAGGTCGGGATCTTGAAGCGATGAGGTCATGGAGCGTCGCGCGAGTTGTCGTTGGAGTCGGCTGCTGCAAATGCTTGGAGAGGCGGCCCGGCGGCAAAAGACGCGGTACGGGCGCCGCCAAAGCATGCCATGAAAAATGGCCGCATATCGAATACTTCTATAATCCCGAAGGGGGGCGCCGCGAGAGCGGAAGCCTGGCCGCACCGCAATCGAGATCTCCGTATTTTGAAAAACGATCGTTTGATCATCGCCACCCGCGAAAGCCAGCTGGCGCTCTGGCAGGCCGAGCATGTGCAGGCGCGGCTGCGCGCGCTGTATCCGCAATGCACCGTCGAACTGCTGGGCATGACCACCCGCGGTGACCGCATCCTGGACCGCACGCTGTCCAAGGTCGGCGGCAAGGGCCTGTTCGTCAAGGAACTGGAAACCGCCCTGCAGGACGGCCGGGCCGACCTGGCCGTGCATTCGCTCAAGGACGTGCCGGTGGACCTGGCGCCGGAGTTCGCGCTGTCCACCATCATGGAGCGCGAGGATCCGCGCGACGCCCTGGTGTCGGCGCGCTACGCGGAGCTGGCCGAGATGCCCGCCGGCGCGGTCATCGGCACCTCCAGCCTGCGCCGCGAGTCGCAGATCCGGGCCCGCCATCCTCATCTGCAGGTCAGGCCCCTGCGCGGCAACCTGCAGACCCGGCTGGCCAAGCTCGATCGCGGCGAATACGACGCCATCGTGCTGGCGGCCGCGGGCCTGCGCAGGCTGGGCCTGGGCGACCGCATCCGGACCCTGCTGGCGCCCGAGGACAGCCTGCCGGCAGCCGGGCAGGGCGCCCTGGGCATCGAGATCCGCGCCGACCGCGAAGACCTGCGGGCCGCGCTGGCTCCGCTGGCCCATGCCGCGACTACCGCCGAAGCCCTGGCCGAGCGCGCCGTGTCGCGGCGTCTGGGCGGTTCCTGTCAGGTGCCGCTGGCCGCCTACGCGCAGGCGCAGGGCGAGTCGCTGCGCCTGCGGGCCCTCGTCGCGACGCCCGACGGCGGGCGCATCGTCCGCGCCGGACGCACCGGCGCCGCACGGGACGCCGAGGCCCTGGGCCTGGCCGTGGCCGAAGAACTTCTTGCGGCCGGCGCGGCGGACATCCTCGCTACGCTGGGCTGAGCCGCGATGCCGGCCCAGCCATCCGCGCCGGCCCCCGGGCGCACCGCCATCCTGACCCGTCCCGCCGGCCAGAACGACGACCTGGCGCAGGCGCTCACGGCGCGCGGATGGCGGACGCTGGACCTGCCGGCGCTGCGGCTGACCCCCGAGGCCGGCCCGGCGCCCGATCCCGCGGATGTCGGCCTCGTCGTCTTTGTCAGCGGCAATGCGGTCCGCATGTTCCTGGACAAATGGCGCGCATCCGCCGGGCCGGACTGGACATGGCCCGCCGCCACCGCCGCCGCGGTCGTCGGACCCGCCAGCGCGCGGGCGCTGCGCGAGCACCCGGCCTTCGGCGACGGGCCGAGATTGCTGCAGCCCGCGCCCGACAGCCTCCACTTCGATTCCGAGGCGCTGTGGGCCATCCTGTCCGCCGCGCCGCTGCCTGCCAGGGTCCTGATCGTGCGCGGTGGCCGGGGCGAGCAGGGCAGCGGCCGGGACTGGCTGGCCGGCCGCCTGCGCGACGCCGGCGCCAGCGTGACCCTGCACCGCGCCTACCGGCGGGTTCCCGAGGCCTGGACGCCCGCCCTGGCCGGCCGCTTGCGCGAACTGGCCCGCGCAGCTATCCCCACGACCTGGCTGCTGACCAGCGCCGAGGGCGTGGACGCGGTGCGCGGACAACTGGCCGCCCTGGAGTTGCTGGACTGGTGGGCAGATTGTCGTCTCGTTGCAACCCATCCGCGGATCGCCCGGCATCTAATAACGGTGATCGCCGAAGCGTTGCCTGCTCGCGGCGTCCCGCCAATGTTACAAACTTGCGCGCCCCGGGATGAGGACATCCTGGCCGCGATAGAATCGGTGTCATGACTGCATCCGAGAACGCATCTCCAGCATCCGCGCAGGGTCCTGCGCCCAACGATACCCGTTCCGCAACCGAGCGCGCCGGCCGTGCCCCCAAGGGCAGGGCGTCCAGCAGATCCTTTCCCTGGCTGGGGACGGTGCTCGCTTTCGCGCTGATCGTGATCGTGGTGCTGGCCGCCGCGCTGTGGCGCCAGCAGCAGCTCGTCGATGCCATCGGCCGCGAATCGGCGCGCCGGTTCAACGAACTCGATTCCTTCTCCCGCGATGCCCAGGCCCGCGCCCGCCAGGCCCTGTCCATCGCCCAGGGCAACACCGACAAGCTGGCCGTGCTCGAATCCAAGGTGCTGGAGTCGCAAAGCCAGCAGGCCGCGCTGGAGCAGCTCTACCAGGAGTTGTCGCGCGGCGAGGACGAATGGACGCTGATCGAGGTCGAGCAGGCGCTGTCCATCGCGGCCCAGCAACTGCAACTGGCCGGCAACGTGCAGAACTCGATCGCCGCGCTGCAGGTGGCCGATGCCCGCCTGGCGCGCGCCGACCGGCCGCAGTTCACCGCCGTGCGCCGCGCCATCGCGCAGGATCTCGAACGGCTGCGCGGACTGCCGTCGGTGGATGTGTCCGGCCTGGTGGTCAAGATCGACCAGTTGATCGGCCTGCTCGATCGCCTGCCGCTGCTGGCCAGCGTGCAGCCGGCCCATGAAGCCGACGATCAGGTCCCGCCGCCCGTGGTCGACCCGGCGCAGGCCCCGGCCGGCGATGCGCCCTGGTGGAAGCGCGCCATCGCGTGGTGGGGCCCGCTGCGGGACGGTTTCCTGGGCGACATGCGCGACCTGATCCGCATCCGCCGCATCGACAAGCCCGACGCTCTGCTGGTGTCGCCCGAACAAGGCGCCCTGGTGCGCGAGAATCTCAAGCTCAGGCTGCTCAATGCCCGGCTGGCCCTGCTGTCCCGGCAGGAGCATGCCTGGCAGGCCGACCTGGACGCCGTCGTCCAGGCCCTGCCCGCCTACTTCGATGTGAACGCGCCGGCCACGCGCAATGCCCAGGCCCTGCTCCGGCAGATCCGCGAGACCGATATCTCCATCGAGCTGCCGACCCTCAACGACAGCCTGTCGGCGGTGCGGTCGGTGCTGCCGCGCAATGCCGTTTCCGGCGCGCAGAGGTAAGGCATGCGCACCTGGTTCTGGACCTTGTTGCTGCTGGTGGCCGCCGTCGGGCTGGCCGTCGGGCTGCGTTATCACGCCGGCAATGTCGCGCTGCTGCTGCCGCCCTACCGGGTCGAGCTGTCCGCCAGCCTGGCCGCGCTGATCCTGCTCGCGTTGTTCGCGGTGCTGTACGCCGCGCTGCGCGCCATTTCGTGGACCCTGGAGCTGCCGGTGCGGGTGCGCCGCTGGCGCGCGCGCCGGGCGCTGGCGCAGCAGCAGGAACTGCTCGAGCGCGGCTGGATCAACCTGCTGGAAGGCCGCTACGCCAAGGCCGAAGCCGACATGAGCAATGTTGCCGGGCAGACCGACGTGCCGTCGCGCCGAGTCCTGGCCAACCTGTCGGCCGCCCGGGCGGCGCACGCGATGCAGGAGTTCGCCCGCCGCGACCTGCTGCTCGCGCAGGCCCGCGAAGCGGCCGAGGCGGATGCCGGGCTCAAGCCCGCCGTCGTCCTGGTCGAGGCCGACATGCTGCTCGACCAGCAGCGGCCCGAGGAAGCGCTGGCGCTGCTGTCGCAGTTGCACGAGGGCGGCCCCAAGCACATGCATTCGCTGCGGCTGACCCTGCGCGCCCACCGTGACCTGGGGCATTGGGCCGAGGTCCTGAAGCTGGCGCGCACGCTGTCCAAGCGCAATGCCCTGCATCCGGCCGCCGCCACGCGCATGATCGCCGCCGCCGCGGCCGAACTGCTGCGGTCGGCCAGCGATGCCGCCACGCGGCGCGTCATCTGGAAGGACCTGAAGGACGACGAACGCGTCCTGCCCGAAGTGGCCCGGGCCGGCGCGGAGGTGTTCGAGGCCGATGGCGACGAGGTGCGCACCCGCCGCATCCTCGAAGCCGCGCTCGACGCCCAGCTCAGCGCGGTCCTGTTGCAGGCCTATGCCCGCTGCAGCGCCGAACAGATATCTCCGCGGCTGGAGAAAGCCGAAAGCTGGCTGCGCCAGCACCCCAACGATCCCGACCTGCTGCAGGCGCTGGGCACGCTGTGCCTGTGCGGACGCCTGTGGGGGCCGGCGCAACGCTATCTCGAACGCAGCCTGAGCGAGCGCGACGACCCGCGTACGCACGCGCTGCTGGCCAGCCTGTACGATCGCACCGACCGCGCCGTCGATGCCGTGCGGCACTGGCGTCTCGCCACCGAAGGCGTCATCGGCCTGCCGGTGCTCAAGGCGGACGAGGGGGTGCTGTTCGGCCCCGCCGCCGCGCGTCCCCAGTTCGAGAGCGAAGAGGACGTAGCGCCCGATCGCGCGGCCGGCCTCTAGCGGCGGTTTTTTTCGATGTCGTGCCGGCCCCGGGCCGGTCCACCTGTTTTTTTCAACTTTCCAGGCAGTTATGAATCTCGATCGAGTCGGTCCCGGCAAAAAGGCGCCGGAAGAATTCAACGTCATCATTGAGATCCCGATGAACGCGGATCCGATCAAGTACGAAGTCGACAAGGAAACTGGAGCCTTGTTCGTCGATCGCTTCATGATGACCGCCATGCACTACCCGTGCAACTACGGCTACGTGCCGCAGACCCTGTCCGACGACGGCGACCCCGTCGACGTGCTGGTCATCACGCCCCATCCGGTCACCGTCGGCGCCGTGGTTCGCTGCCGCCCCATCGGCATCCTGAACATGGACGACGAAGCGGGTGGCGACGCCAAGCTGCTGGCCGTGCCCGTGGACAAGGTCCTGCCCATCTACCGCCACTGGCAGAAGCCGGAAGACCTGCAGCCCGAATACCTGCTGCGCATCCAGCATTTCTTCGAGCACTACAAGGACCTGGAGAAGGGCAAGTGGGTCAAGATCAAGGGCTGGGACGGCCCGGACGCCGCCCGCCAGGAGATCGTTGGCAGCATCGAGCGCTACCAGCAGGCAGGCAAGTAAGTCGACGGTCGTACCGTTGTGCGAAGACCTCCCGCCAGGGAGGTCTTTTCATTTCAGGCCGGCGGTATTTCCGTTCATCGAGGTCGAGCTGCGTCGGTGCGGCCGGTATCGATCCGGCCAGCCGCTTCCATGGGGATGAGCACCGTGACGCTCAGGCCGGTCTGCGTTGCCTGGTCGGAAAAGTCGAGGCGGATCTCGGCGCCTGTGCGGTCGGCAATTGTCTTGACGATCGAAAGCCCCAGGCCCGAACCCATCTGTCCGCTGCCCGGCGTGCGGTAGAACGCGTCGAAAACCCGTTCGCGCTCGGCCGCCGGAATGCCCGGACCGGTGTCCCGGACGCACAGCACGGCATGGTTTGGCGCCACCCCGACGGAGAGGTCGACCCGTCCGCCCTCCGGCGTGTAGCGAATGGCGTTGTCGACCAGATTCCGGGTCAAGGCGATCATGTCCACCTCGCGTACCCAAACCCGCGCATCCTGGTTTCCCTCGACCCCGATGTCGATGCGCCTGGCCTCGGCCAGCGGCATGAGGTCCTCCAGCACCCGGCGGTAGATGCCTTGGACGGACACCGGCGAGGTCGGCGAATCCGGCGCCGACTGGGCCTTGGCCAGGGCCAGCAATTGATCCAGCAGGCCGCGGCCGCGCTCGATGCCCTGGCGCAGCAGCATCAGCCGTTCACGGGCCTGGCTCGACATTTCCGCCTCTGCCAGCCGTTCCGCCTGCAGCGACAGCGCCGTCAGCGGCGAGCGCAACTCGTGGGCGGCGTCCGCCACGAAACGGCGCTGCGACGCCATGGACTGCCCCACGCGGGCCAGCAGGCGATTGATCGCTATGGCAAAAGGCCGCACCTCGATGGGAAGGTGGCGGTCTTGGACCGGGTGCAGCGCCTGCTCGGCGCGCTGATCGATTTCCTTGGAAAGCGCCGCAATGGGCCGGAACATGCCGCGCACCAGATTGGCGACGATCAGCAGCAGCACCGGCACCAGGAGCAGGAAAGGCAGGACGGTGCGCAGCGCCCCATCTCGGGCGATTTCATTGCGGAAGTCGGATTCCTGGGCCACGGCGATCCGTTCGCCGGCGGCCGTCGTCCTGACCAGGACGCGGAACGCTTCTCCGCCGACTTCCAGGGTGTGCAGGCCGTCGACCAGCGTTGCCGGGAGCGCGAGCGTTCCTCCCGCCTCTTTGCCTGGGAGAGCCGGGCCGCCGTCCCCGAGGCGCTGGACGATCACGCGCGACGCGTCGTCGCCGCCCTCGGGTCCGGCCGCGTTGGCGGGCGCGGCGGGGGGCAGGCGCTGCCGATCCATGAGTTGCGCGACCTGGCGCAAGACATCGTCCTGGAGTTCGTGGGCTTCATCGAAGGCCGAAAGGAACGAGAAGATGCCGGCCGCGGCCGCGACCACGAGGATGGCCAGCGACAGGGTGAAGGACAGCTTGAGCTGCACCGATTCGTTCAGGCGTTTTTGGAGACCATCCATCCCACCCCCCTGACGTTCTTGATCGTCTCGCTGCCCAGCTTGCGCCGAAGTGCGTGAATCAGATATTCGACGGCATTGCTTTCCACCTCTTCGCCCCAGCCGTAGATGCGATCCTCCAGCTCGCCGCGCGAGAGAATGGCTCCCGGCCGAACCAGCAGGGCTTGCAGCAGCGAGAACTCCCGGTGGGACAGGAGAACCGGGGCACCGTCCTTGACGCGGGCTTCTTTCGTGGCGGGGTCGAGCGATATCACGCCGTTGCCCAGAACGGGCGCGGCGCTTCCGCCCTTGCGCCGTAGCACGGCGCGCATCCGGGCCAGCAGCTCGGCCATCTCGAACGGCTTGGGGACGTAGTCGTCGGCCCCGCCGTCCAGGCCGCGCAGACGGTCATCCAGGCCATCGCGGGCCGTGATGATGAGCAGGGGTACAGGATTGTCCCGGGCGCGGAGGCTGCCCAGCACTTCGAGCCCGTCCTTGCCGGGCAAGCCCAGGTCGAGCAGCACCAGGTCATAGTGCTGGCCCGCCAGCGTCGCCAGGGCGGTTGCGCCATTCCGCACCCAGTCGGCGGCATAGGACGCATCCTTCAAGGCGCCCTGGATCGCTTCACCGATCATGACGTCGTCTTCGACCAGCAGCACCCGCATGTTCTCTCCTGTCGTGGTGTCCCATTCGCCATGCATGCATGGCTGCTGTCAGGATCGTATTGAAAACGGGCCATGACGGCACTATTCAATGCGCCGTCCGGGCCGCCCGCTGCCTGAGCAGCAGAATAGCGGTCAGCATGAAGGCCAGCAGCGCGGCAGAGGCCCAGTAGCGGCTCAAGGCCAATCCTCCCGCGCTCAGCGGCTTGTCCAGGAAGTCACCGACCACGGCGCCCAGCGGACGGGTCAGGATGAACGCCGCCCAGAACAGCAGCGTGCGCGACATACGAGTCCAGCGATAGGCTGCCAGAATCAGGGCGAGCCATCCCACGAACACGATGGCCGCGCCGGTGTAGCCCAGGCCGGCCGTGTCGGCCGTCCAATCGCCCAGCGCCGTCCCCAAGGTCTGGGAGAACATGATCGTCATCCAGTAGAAGGCTTCCGCCTTGGGCGTGCTGACGGTGCTTACCGATACCGAACCCAGGGTGCGATGCCAGGCGAGGAGCGTGCCGAGCAGCATGGCCAGCAGCAGGCACGAGCCGCCAGCGTAGCCGATGCCCAGCGAGCGGTCCGCGAAATCGGCCAGCGTCGTGCCGACCGTGGTGGTGGCAATGATGGTGGTCCAATACAGGAAAGGGTGGAATCCCTTGGCCTTGATCTGCGCGATCACGGCCGCCAGGAAGATCGCCGCGAAAATGCCGGTGCCGATCAGATAGCCCAGGTTCATGGACATCGAGACGGCATCCCCGCCGGTTTCGCCGAGCGTGGTGGCGGCGATCTTGATGAGCCAGAACCCGAGCGTGACTTCGGGAACCTTGGCCAGCGCGTGGTCAGTGGATGTTTTCATGAGGAACCTCGCAGCCTGGACCCCGCCTTGGCGGGGGTCGGAGGCTGGCAACGGATTGGCCCTGGCCGCAGGCAAGGTGGAACGGCCTGCGGGCAGTCTGCCGGGGCTGGCTTAGCCGGGCCATAGGTTCACTCACGGACCGATCCGCGCGGGATCAAGCGGCCGGCAATCCGGCGAGGGGCCGGCCGGCGCCGCCTGGCGGCCTGTCCTAGCCGTGCTTCTGCTCAGCCAGGCAATGCGGGCAGTAGCGGGAATGCGGCTTCAGGTAGCGGTCGCAGTCCAGGCACAGCGATCCTCCTCGCAACTCGATCTCCCGCAGGCGCCGCCGCTTGCGCCAGGACGATCGGAACTTGAGCAGGCCCAGCAGGAAAGCGACCGCGAGCGAGCTATAGGCGAGGGTGGTCATGAAGCCTCGAAAACGAGGAATAGGGACCGTTTATTCTAGGTTTTTCCTGTTTCATCTTGTAATTATTTCCGAAATGTAATGTGCTGTGGCGCTTTACATACGGATACAGGAAGGCGGGCGCCGCAGCCGCGGCCGGTGTTACCGGGGATGCGGCTCGTGGGGCAGGGTGAAGCGCAGGGTGGCGCCCTTGCCGGGTTCGCCGTGGGCGACGATGCGCCCGCCATGGCGCTCGATGATGCGGCGGCAATGCGCAAGCCCCACGCCGGTGCCGTCGAAATCCCGGTTGGAATGCAGCCGGCTGAACATGCCGAAGAGCTTGGCCGACTGCCGCATGTCGAAGCCGGCGCCGTTGTCGCGAACGTTGATGGCGATCGTCTGTTCGTATTCGTCGGCCCAGATCTCGATCAGCGCGTTGGGCGTGTAGCGGGTGAACTTGACCGCGTTGTCCAGCAGGTTGACCATGACCAGCCGGATCAGGTGGGGATCGGCGAAGACGCGTGGCAGCTTGTCGATGCGCCAGGAAACCGACCGGTCGCCGACGTTGGCGGCCAGTTCCGACTGGATCTCCTGCACCATGGTGCCGAGCGGCCAGAGTGAAGGCACGATGCCGGCGCGCCCCAGCCGCGAGAGTTCCAGCAGGGCGTCGATGGTGCGGTTCATGCGCTCCGCGGTGGTCAGGAGCGCCGACAGCATGGGCTTGATGTCGCTGCCGGGCTGCTCGCTCTTGCGCAGCATGATGTCGGCGGCAGACATGATCTGGCGGGCCGGCGCGCGCAGGTCGTGGCTGACCGAGCTGGTGAAGGCTTCCAGCTCGGCCGTGCGCTCGGCCACGCGCAGCTCCAGGGTTTCGTTCAGTTGCCGGATCTTGTCCTCGGCCAGCCGGTGTTCCGTGACGTCGACGCAGAACAACTCCACCCGCTGCCTGCCGTCGCGCGTGACGCTGATCGCGGCAAGCTCGACGTCGCGTTTCTGGCCGTCCAGCGCCACCAGCCGGTAAGGCCTGAATTCGGCGAAGCCGGGGGCCTGGGCGAGTTCCTCGATGCGGCGGCGGACCTTCTCGCGGTCCTTGTCGACGATGAAGTCCGAGAACGGCCGTCCGATGGCGCGGCCAGGCCAGTCCGCCGACAGCATGAGCAGCGCCGCGGGGTTGGCATAGATCAGCAGGCCGTCGACCTGGCTCAGGATACCGATGGGCGCGTGCTCGATGACGGCCTTGTACATGGATTCGCGCTCGATCAGGCCGTGCTTGGCGCGCACCGCGTCGGTCACGTCGACCAGCATCATCAGCGTGGCCGGGGCGCCCGCGGCCGTGTCGGCGTGCGGCGACAGGAAGACGTCGAACTCGCGCTTGACGTTGTCGGGCGTGGTGAAGGGCAGGCGGAAGCTCACGGCCTTGCCTTGCGCGGCCTGTTCGAGATGGGGGGCGTACAGCGAGGCCGCGCGGCGCGGCCAGAGTTCCTGGGTGGTGCGTCCCAGCGCGATGGCGGCGGACTTGTCGATCAGCGCCAGGTAGGGGGCGTTGGCGTAGGTCAGCGCCCCGTCGGCGCCGGCGATCGCCATGGCGTGGGGCAGCAGGTCCAGCAGCGGCTCCATGCGCGCGGCGGTCGAGCCCGCCGCGGGCCGGTCGAGCGTGTCTCGCGCCGCCGGTCGCCGGGCCGCCGCCTGGGACGCCGACAGGCAGAGATGGACGACGGCCACGGACAGCAGCGTGGTCACGGCGAACAGCGGCGCAACGGGGACGTCGGGCACGCGCCAGATCAGCGGCAGGGGGCCGATCACCCAGGTCCAGAAGTCCAGCAGCGAGGTAAAGACCACGGATACCATCGAGAGCAGCGTCGATTCGCGCAGGGGCAGCACGATGACGCCGGCGACCAGCGCGGAGATCAGGGGCAGCGCGATGGGCCATTGCAGGCCGCCGGTGACCGCGCAGGCCAGCAGGCCGAGCACGGAGCATCCGTAAATCAGGCCGCGTCCACGGACGGGGGGACGGACTTGGGCGGAGGCAACGGCATCGCCTGCCAGGACGCTTGCTCGGTCAGCTGGCATGGGAGCTTGGTATCAATTGAAATAATGGGTTACGTGTGGCAGCCGCGCCGGATTGTACCGGCTTCCCTCCGGGCTGGGAATCGTCGCGTTCGTCGAAAGGCAGGTCCGTGCCCGGACCAGGTGCCGTCCGGGGGCAGGACGGCCTTTGGCAAAAAGGAGCAGGCCCTAGGCCTGGAAGCGTTCCGCCGTCAGTCCGTCCAGGTCGATGGCGGGCTGCCGGCCGGCAACGATGTCGGCGACGATGCGGGAGGTGCCGCAGGATTGCGTCCATCCGTTCGAGCCGTGGCCGCTGTTCAGGAACAGGTTGTTCCAGCGCGTGCGGCCCAGGATGGGCGGGCCGTCCGGCGTCATGGGCCGCAGGCCGGCCCAGAATTCCACCTGGTCCCAGTCCAGTCCCCGCGGGAACAATTCGCCCACGACGTCGACCAGCAGTTTCTTGCGCGCCGGGTTCAAGCCCAGTCCGTAGCCGGTCAGCTCGGCCATGCCGGCGGCGCGTATGCGGTCGCCCAGGCGCGAGATCATGATCTTGTTGTGCTCGTCCATGACCGCCATGCGCGGGACCGCGTCGGGGTCGGACACGGGCACGGTGATGGAATAGCCCTTCAGGGGGTAGACCGGCAGGTTCAGGCCCAGCGGCCGCACCAGGAAGGGCGCGTGGCTGCCCAGCGCGACGACGTAGGCATCGGCGCGCAGCGGGCCTTGCGACGTGCGGACCGCGCCGATGGCATCGCCCTCTCGCTCCAGCGCGTCGATGCGCACGCCATAGCGGAAATCGACGCCGCGCTGCTGCAGGAACGCGGCCAGGCCCTGCGAGAATTTGTAGCTGTCGCCCGAGGCGTCGGCGGGCATGTGCAGGGCGCCCGCCACCGTGGCGCGGCTGTGCGCCATGGCTGGTTCCAGCGCGCTGATGTCGGCGGCGTCCAGGATGCGCCAGGGTACGCCGTACTCTTCCAGGGCCTTGGCCGACAGCCGGCCCAGGTCGAGTTCGGCGGGCGTGCGGAAAATCTGCAGCGTGCCGCCTTCATGAAAGTCGAACGACGGCAGCTCCTCGCTGCCGGCGATCTCGCGCAGGCACTGCAGGCTGTAGTGCGCCACGCGCTGCATGCGCAGCTTGTTGATGCGGAAACGCTCGGCATTGCAGTTGCGCATCCATTGCAGCACCCAGGCCACCTTGCGGGGCTCGGGCAGCGGCGAGAACCGGATGGGGGAATCGCGCTGGACCGACAGCTTCAGCACCTTGGCGATCATGCCCGGCGCGGCCCAGGGGCCGGCGAAGCTGGGACATAATCCGCCCGCGTTGCCGTAGCTGGTTTCCCGGCCGGGGCCGGGCTGGCGCTCGACCACGGTGACTTCGTGACCGTCCTTCCACAGGTAGTAGGCGGTCGCGACGCCGACCACGCCGGCGCCCAGCACGAGTACTTTCATGAACCTTGCCGCTTATTCGACCGTGATCTTGGCCGCGTCGATGATCTTCTGGTAGCGCGCCATTTCCGAGTCGATGTACTTGGCGAAGTCGGCCGAGTTCTTGTAGGCCGATTCGAAACCCAGGGACGCCAGGCGCTCCTTCATCTCGGTCGATGCCATGATCTTGGCCGTGGCGGCGTCCAGCTTCTTCAGGATGGGGGCCGGCACCTTGGCGGGCGCCCACAGGCCGTACCACGAGTAGAACTCGAAGTCCTTGAAGCCGGATTCGCGCATGGTGGGCACGTCGGGCAGCAGCGGGCTGCGTTCGCGGCCGGTCACGGCCAGGGCGCGCAGCTTGCCGGACTTCACGTGCGGCAGCGAGGACAGCATCGGATCCATCATGGCGGACACCTGGCCGCCCACGAGATCCTGGAGCGCCGGCGCGGCGCCCTTGTACAGCACGATCGGGATGTCGCCGGTCAGGTGGGCTTCATGCAGGAACTGCGCCGCGCCCAGGTGGCCGGCCGAGCCGAAGCCGCTGGTCACGAAGGTGTACTTGGTGGGGTTGGCCTTCAGGACGGAGACGAATTCCTGGACGCTGTGGGCGGGGACCGTGGGATGGACGCTGAAGATCAGCGCGCCCTGGGCCAGCATGCTGACGGGGGCGAAGTCCTTGACCGCGTCGAACTTGATGTTCTTCTTGTACAGCAGGGGATTGATGGCGTGGATGGAGGCGTTGAAGTACAGCGTGTAGCCGTCCGGCTCGGCGCGCGCGACGTAGGCGGCGCCGATCATGCCCGACGCGCCGGCGCGGTTCTCGACCACGATGGATTGCTTGAGTTCGTCCTTGAGCTTTTCGGCGAACAGGCGGGCCGTGTTGTCGACCGCGCCGCCAGGCGCGTGCGGGACGACGATGGTGATCGGGCGGGCCGGATAGTCGCCCTGCGCGAAGGCGGGGCTGGTCAGGGCGGCAGCGCTGGCGGCGGCCAGGGCGGTATTCAGGAAAGTGCGGCGGGTCGTGCGTTTCATGATTTCCCCATATTCGAAAAACAGAATTGTCTCCGTTTTCTATATATTTTGCGGTTATTAGAAAATGCTCCGGTTTCCCCTGTCGGGGTGGGCCGGAGCCCGCGCATCCTGGGCCATCCCGCGGGCGGGACGGCACGGACGCCTTGTTGTTCTCCTGTTTTCCTTCTTATTCCCGGATCGACGCCCAGGTGCCCGTCAGAACGTGCCCGGGTAGCCGCCGCCGTCTATCAGCAGGCTCTGGCCCGTGATGTAGCCCGTGTGCGCCGAGCACACGAAGGCGCACAGCGCGCCCAGTTCCTCGGCGCGCCCATAGCGGCCGGCGGGGTTGTTGCTGCCGCGTTCCGCCCAGAGCTGGTCGAAGGTCTTGCCGGTATCCTCCAGCATGCCCTCGATGTGGCGGCGCTGGGCGTCGGTGGCGAACACGCCCGGCAGCAGGTTGTTGATCGTGACGTTGTGGCGCACCGTCTGGCGGGACAATCCCGCCACGAAGCCCACGAGACCCGAGCGCGCGCCGTTGGACAGGCCCAGTTCGATCTGCGGCGTCTTCACGCTGCGCGACACGATGTTGACGATGCGGCCGAATTTGCGTTCGACCATGCCGTCGACCGTGCGGCGGATCATTTCGATCGGCCCCAGCATCATCGAGTCCAGCGCCTGGTGCCAGTCGTCCAGCGTCCATTTGCGGAAGTCGCCAGGCTCGGGACCGTCGGCATTGTTGACCAGGATGTCGGGGGCGGGACAGGCGGCCAGCGCCGCGTCGCGTCCCGCTTCGGTCGTGATGTTGGCGACCACGTAGCGTACCGGCGTGCCGGTCTGCGCCGTGATCTCCGCCGCCGCTTTTTCCAGCGTGGCCTGGGTGCGCGCCGCGATGGTCACGAGCACGCCTTCCTGCGACAGCTGGAGCGCGCAGGCGCGCCCCATGCCGCGGCTGCCGCCGAATACCAGTGCGCTTTTGCCTTGGATGCCGAGGTCCATGAGTCGCGTCCGTCCGTCAGGCCGACTTCAGCTCGGGCGAGCTCCAGCCGTATTTCTTGTCCAGCTCGAGCTCGCGCACCACGCGCAGGCCCTTCTGCAGGGCCTCGGGAGCCAGGCCCTTGAGCGGCTTGCGCAGATCGCCGGCGGGCAGGCCGACGGCCTTCATCAGCGACTTGATCGCCACCGGGTTGATGGCCGAGTACGAGAAGTGCAGCATGGGCAGCATGTGCAGGTACATGTCGCGGAAGCTTTCGGACACGTCGGGCGTCTTCCAGGGCTTGGAGATCGTGGCGATCTCGGCCGGGGCGATGTTGCCGGTCATGTTGGCGGTGCCGTGGCCGCCCAGGCTCATGGTCGGAACGACCAGGCCCAGGTTGGGCGAGTCGCAGCACATCACGGCCACGTCGGGGCGGGCGCGCAGCACTTGCGCGACCTGGCCCACGCGGGTGGTCGATTCCTTGTGCACGACGTAGTTGGGGTGCTTGAAGATGCGCAGCAGGTTGTCCCAGTGCAGGTCGGTCTTCACGCGCGGCGGGTTGTTGTAGATGCCCAGCGGCAGGTCGGTGGCGTCGGCCACTTCCAGGAAGTAGTCCTCGATGTCGGACTCGGAGCCGCAGATGTAGGCCGGCGCGGCCAGGATGGCGCCGTCGGCGCCGTTGGCGCGGGCAAAGCGCAGGTAATCGATGGTGGTGGCGGTGTTGTTGCCGGTGCAGCCGTAGAAGAACTTCATCTTGCCGTTCTTCATCTTGGCCGTCTCGGCGATGATCTGCTGGCGCTCTTGCTGCGACAGCATCGAGACCTCGCCCGTCGAGCCCATCATGAGCACGGCGGAGGTGCCGTTGTCCTCATGGAACTTGAGCAGGGTGCGGAAGCCTTCGAAATCGACGCTGCCGTCTTGATTGAAAGGGGTGATCAGGGCAACGAACGACCCTTCGATTTTCATCTTAGCCATGACGATTCCACCAATTGGATAACTGTTACATGATACCTTGCGGAGGTCTTCCGCTTTTCCCCTGTGGGCGCCGCGGATCCGGCTTTGCCGGTCCGCCAGCGCCGCCCCCTGGGGGGTGCGCCTAAGCGCGTAGGGGGGTGCACACCTCAACCTCCGCCAGCGCGGCGAAGCCGCCTTCCAGGTCGGCGATCAGGTCGGCCGGGTCCTCCAGGCCGACGTGCAGCCGCAGCGCCTGGCCGGTGTAGGGCCATTTGGCGGTGACACGGTCGCCCGACGGGTTGAAGGGGATGACCAGGCTTTCGTAGCCGCCCCACGATACGCCGATGCCGAACAGCTGCAAGCTGTCGATGAAGGCTTCCACCGCGGCCGGCGAGGCGGGCTTGAGCACTACCGCGAACAGTCCGGCGGCGCCCAGGAAGTCGCGTTTCCACAGCGCGTGGCCGGGATGGCTGGGCAACGCGGGGTGCAGCACCTTTTCCACCTCGGGCCGGGTTTCCAGCCACGAGGCCACCTCGATGCCCGACTTCCAGTGCTGCTGCAGGCGCACGTTCATGGTGCGCAGGCCGCGCAAGGCGAGATAGACGTCGTCGGGGCCGGCGGTCTGGCCCAGGTCCTGGGTGGTGCGCTTGATCAGCGGCCAGGTTTCCTCGGTGCAGGTGACGATGCCCAGCATGGCGTCGGAATGGCCGACGATGTACTTGGTCGCGGCCTGGATGGAGACATCCACGCCATGCTCGAAGGGCTTGAAGAACAGCGGCGTGCCCCAGGTGTTGTCCATGACCACCCTGGCGCCGTGGCGATGGGCCACGGCCGCGATGGCGGGGATATCCTGCATGTCGAAGGTCTCGGACCCGGGAGATTCGACGTAGACCACGCGGGTGTTGGGCCGCATGCTGGACTCGATGCCGCCGCCCGAGGTCGGGTCGTAGATGGTGACTTCCACGCCGAAGCGGCCCAGCACGCGGGTCAGGAAGGTGCGGGTGGGAGAATAGGCGCTGTCGGTCAGCAGCACGTGGTCGCCGGCGGCCAGCAGCGCGGTCAGCGCGGTGGCGCAGGCGGCCAGCCCCGACGGGAACACCTGCGAGCGGTAGCCGCCTTCCAGTTCGGCGATGGCTTCTTCCAGCGCATGATGGGTGGGCGTGCCGAAGCGGCCATAGGTGGTGGCGCCCGGCTCGTCGGCGGCGCGCCGCTTCTTCTTTTCTTCCCATTCGGCCATCGACCCGTGAAGAATGGTCGACCCGCGGAAGATCGGGGTGTTCACGAGTCCGGCGAAACGCTCGGGGTGCCTGCCGGCGGTAACCAGCCTGGTCTTCTCTTTCATTGCTGCGGTTGTCCTCGAATACACAGACGGCGCCGGGGCGCCGGATCCCATCCGCGATACGGTCGGGCATGGAGAAAGTGTAGGCGGGAAGGGGATTAAATTTTTTTCCTTCTTGACACCGATTTGTCAAAAAATGGGAAAATTATTTATCCTATAGTCTCTAGAATGGTGATTGATTCCCCATGGATAAAAAAGACAGCAATATTCTTTCTATCCTCCAGGAAGACGCCACGCTGTCGGTCAACGAGATCGCCGAGCGGGTCAGCCTGTCTCCCACCGCGTGCTGGAAACGCATCCAGCGCCTGACGCAGGAAGGCGTGATCCGCAAGCAGGTATGCCTGCTCGACAACCGCAAGCTGGGCGTGGGAGTGACCGTGTTCGTGGCCGTCAAGACCAACCACCACGACCTGCAATGGCTGCAGAAATTCGCCGCCGGGGTGCGCGACATGCCCGAGGTGGTCGAGTTCTACCGGATGAGCGGCGAGATCGACTACCTGCTCAAGGTCGTGGTGCCGGACATCCAGGGCTTCGACATGGTGTACAAGAAACTCATACAGGTCGTGGAACTCTTCGACGTCAGTTCGAGTTTCGCGATGGAAGAACTGAAATACACGACGGCGCTGCCGTTGGATTACGCCTGACCCCGCCGAGACCGCCATGGCCGCAGACATCAAACGCTTTCCGTCCCTCTCCCACTGGGGCGCCTTCACCGCGGTCGTCGCCGACGGCCGCCTGCAGGCCTGCGAGCCGTTCGCGCTCGACCAGGCCCCGTCGCCCATCCTCCAGTCCATGCCCGGCATGGTCCATTCCCCCCTGCGCATCGCCCGCCCCGCCGTGCGCGAAGGCTGGCTGCGCGACCGCGAGCGGGCCGATCGCGGCGCGCGCGGCAGCGACCGGTTCGTGGAAGTGGAATGGGACGTGGCCTTGAAACTCGTGGCCGACGAACTGGCGCGGGTGCGGACCACCCATGGCGACACCTCGATCTTCGGCGGGTCCTACGGCTGGTCTTCGGCCGGCCGCCTGCATCATGCGCGCACGCAGACGCACCGCTTCCTGAACGCGGGGGGCGGCTGCGTCAACCAGGCCGGCAACTATAGCTGGGGCGCCGCGCAATTCCTGTTGCCGCACGTCATCGGCACCTATTCGCCGGTCACCGGGCGCGTGACCGACTGGAACAGTGTCGCCGCGCACACCCGGCTGTTCGTGGCCTTCGGCGGGATTCCGCTGCGCAATACGCAGATCACCTCGGGCGGCGCCGGCGAGCACTCCGCGCCGCGCTGGCTGGCGCGCGCGCGGGAAGCGGGCGTGGAATTCGTGGTGGTCAGCCCCACTCGCGCCGATGTGCCGGAGGGCATCGAGGCGCGTTGGATACCCATCCGGCCCAATACGGACGCTGCCCTGATGCTGGGGATGATCCACACGCTGCTGACCGAAGACCTGCACGCCGCCGATTTCACGCGGACACATTGCGCCGGCTTTGACCGTTTCGCCGGCTACGTCCTGGGCAAGTCCGACGGCCAGCCCAAGAGCCCCGAATGGGCGCAGGCCTTGTGCGGCGTGCCGGCGGCCGACATACGCGGCCTGGCGCGGCGCGCCGCCGGCACGCGCACCATGCTGACCTGCACCTGGTCGCTGCAGCGCGCGCATCGCGGCGAGCAACCCTATTGGGCCTCGATCGCGCTGGCTTCGGCGCTGGGCCAGATCGGCCTGCCCGGCGGCGGCTTCGCGTTCGGCCATGGCTCCATGAATGGCGTCGGCAACCCGCGGCCGGCCGCCGCCTCGCCCGAGATGTCCTCGGGCGCGAATCCCACCGGGCGCTCGATTCCCGTGGCGCGCATCGCCGACATGCTGCTGCGGCCGGGCCAGCCCTTCGAGTTCAACGGCCGCACCGACGTCTATCCCGACATCCAGATGATCTACTGGGCGGGCGGCAATCCTTTCCATCACCACCAGGACCTGAACCGCCTGGTGCGTGCCTGGAGCAAGCCCCAGACCATCGTCGTGCACGACAGCTGGTGGACGCCCACGGCGCGCCGCGCCGACATCGTGCTGCCCGCCACCACCACCCTCGAACGCAACGATATCGGCGGTTCGTCGCGCGACCGTTTCGTGCTGGCCATGCACCAGGCGCTGGCGCCCCACGCGCAAAGCCGCAACGACTTCGACATCTACCGCGAACTGGCGGCCATGGGCGGCTACGAGGCGGCCTTCACCGGCGGCCGCGACGAGTTCCAGTGGATACGGCACATCTACGACGGCATGGCCGCGGGATGGCGCGAAGCGGGTTTCGATGCGCCGGCCTTCGAGGACTTCTGGCGCGCGGGCCACCTGGAGTTGCCTGAACCGGCGCGCGAATTCGTGCTGTTCGAGGACTTCCGCCGCGATCCGGCGGCCCATCCGCTCAAGACCCCGTCGGGCCGGATAGAGATTTATTCCGAGCGCATCGCCGGCTTCGGCTACGACGACTGCCCGCCCCATCCGGCCTGGGTACCGCCGGCTGAATGGCTGGGCGCGGACCTGGCCGCGCGTTTCCCGCTGCACCTGGTCACCTCGCAGCCGGGCGACAAGCTGCATTCGCAACTGGACGCCGGCGTCGTGTCCGCGGCGAACAAGCTGCACGGACGCGAACGCGTGCGGATGGCGCCGGAGGACGCGGCGGCGCGCGGAATCCAGGACGGCGACCTAGTCAGGGTTTTCAACGATCGCGGCGCCTGCATCGCGGCGGCGCTGGTGCTGGACGGCGTGATGCCCGGCGTGGCCATCATGTCCACCGGCGCGTGGTTCGACCCCCTGGACGCGGCGCTGGAGCGCCATGGCAATCCCAATGTGCTGACGCTGGACGCGGGCACCTCGCGCCTGGCGCAGGCGCCCAGCGCGCTGTCGGCGCTGGTGGACATCCGCAAGTGGGAAGGCGAGGCGCCGGCGGTGGAGGCCTTCGAGGTGCCGGAGATCAGCGTCCGGGCGGCGTGACCGGTTCGGCGCTTCCCAGCACGGCCTTGCGGCGCGAGTACAGGAAATACACCGCGAGGCCCGCCAGCACCCATACGCAGAAGGCCAGCCAGGTGACGTGGTCCAGGTGGGCGATCAGGAACACGCAGCATGCGACGGCCGCGAGCGGGACATAGGGGACGCCGGGGCAGCGGAAGCCGCGCTGCAGGTCGGGATGGGTCTTGCGCAGCACGATGACGGCCAGCGAGATCAGCGCGAAAGCGGTCAGCGTGCCGATGTTGATGAGCTCGGCCAGCACGGCCAGGGGGACGAGCCCGGCGATCAGCGCGAATAGGAGCCCGACGGACCACGTCAGCGCGAAGGGCGTCGCGTAGCGTGGGTGCAGGCTGGCCAGCCGCCTGGGCAGCAGGCCGTCGCGGGCCATGGCGTAGAGGATGCGCGTCAGGCCGTAGCCCATGACCAGGATGACCGTCGTCATGCCCAGTATCGCGCCCAGGTCCACCACGCCGGCCAGGCCGAGCTGCCCGGTGCGCTGCAGGGCCAGCGATACCGGGTGGTCGGTGTTCTCGGCGAAGTCCCGGTAGGGCACGATGCCGGTCATGACCAGCGTCACGAGCACGTACAGCACGGTGCAGATCAGGAGCGAGCCCAGGATGCCGAGCGGCAGCGAACGCTGCGGATCCCTGACCTCCTCGGCCGACGACGCGACCGCGTCGAAGCCGATGAACGCGTAGAACATCAGGGCCGCGCCGGCGTAGACGCCGCTCATGCCGTAGGGCATGAAGGGGGTCCAGTTCTCGGTCCGCACGTGGGTGGCGCCGGCGGCGATGAACAGCACCACCACCAGGATCTTGATCGCCACCATCGTGTTGTTCACGCGCTTGGACTGGCGGATGCCCAGCGAGAGCAGGGCGGTGATGGCGGCCAGGACCAGGAAGGCGGGCAGGTTGAACAGCGAGGCGCTGCCGGCCACCGCGCCAGGCGCCGCGCGCAGCGCCTCGGGCAGGTGCAGGCCGAAGCCGGCGACCAGCGATTGCAGGTAGCCGGACCAGCCCGCCGCGACGGCCGAGGCGGCCAGGCCGAACTCCAGGATCAGGATCCAGCCGATCAGCCAGGCCGGCAGCTCGCCCAGCGTGGCATAGACATAGGTGTAGACGGAACCCGATACCGGCAGTGAGGACGAGAACTCGGCGTAGGACAGGGCCGAGAAGAAGCAGGCGATGGCCGCCAGCACGAAGGACAGGGACAGGGCGGGACCGGCGATCAGGCTGCCGGTGCCGGTAAGAATGAAGATACCCGAACCGACGACCGCGCCCACGCCCAGCATGACGAGATCGAAGGTGGAGAGGCTCTTGCGCAGGCCGGCGGTCTGGCGCTGCGCCAGCATGCTGTCTATGCTTTTGACGCGGAACAGGTCCATGGTCGCCTTTCGCTGGAGGTGGTGTTGGCGCGTTCCCGCCCGGTCCATTGCCCGCATTCTCACATAGGTGGGATTGCCGAGGCGATTCTTGTCCCGGGGGCCTTTCTGCTGGTACAGTAGCGGGCTTGCGTCCCTGTAGTTCAATGGATAGAACAGGTTCCTCCTAAGAATCAGATCCAGGTTCGATTCCTGGTGGGGACGCCATCCTCCGCTTCCCTCCTTCCCCCGGTCACCCCCCGATTCGCATGGAATCCTGCCTTTCAGCGGATGCCGCGCCCAGGTTCGATATGCCGAAGACATTGGCGCGATCGAGCCGGGCGAATTCGGCGTGGAGCAGTTCCTGCACCGCATCGTAGGCGGCCGGGCTGTCCCGCTCGATGCGGCGGGCCAGCACCAGCATGCGGTTCAACTGCACGCCCGTGATTTCCGAGCCGGTCACCCGGCCAGCGGCGACCAGATCCTTGAAGACCGAGATCGGCATGATGGTGGCCCATCGGCCGCGGCACACCAGTTCCCGGATGGCATCCACCGAGTCGATCTCGGCTTCGAGCGTCAGGTCCATGCCCAGGGGCATCAACTGCCTGTCCACGATGTCGCGGTGCAGGGAGGTCATCAAGAGCGGTATGCGATGCAACTGCGTGGCGGGGATGACCGGGCCCAGGCCCAGCGCGACGTTGGCGATCAGCGCGAAGGGTTCGCCCAGCAGCGGTTGCAGGGCCAGCGAGCCGCCCGGGGCGGGGTTGGTGACCACGGCCAGGTCCACCATTCCGCGCTCCACCCATTCCAGCAGGGACGGGGTGAAGGCTTCGCGCACCTTGATATGGATGCCGTCCAGGCCGCGCCGCGATTGCTCGAACAGGCCGGGCACCAGGACCGCGGCCAGGGTGGGCGAGATGCCGATGGTGACGGTGGTCGCGGCGCTGGCCGGGCGCTGCGTCATCTGGCGGCGTAGCCGGGCCGCCTCGGCCAGCATGCGCTGGGCGGACTCGTACAGCGTCAGCCCGGCGGCCGTCAGCCGCACGCCGCGGGCGCCCCGTATCAGCAAGGGCTGGCCCATGTCCCGTTCCAGTTCCCGGAGCTGGCGGCTGAGCGCGGGCTGGGCGATGGATATCGCTGCGGCCGCGGCGCTCAGGCTGCCGGCATCGACGATGGCGACGAAGTACCGCAACGTGCGCAGATTCATGGCAAACCCGAAGAAATCATATCAAGATGATATGGCCTGGAGCGAATTCTGTATTGGATTTCCCGCATGCCGCTCTCTAGCATTGGCCGGTAATGGGCAATGGCATCGACGGACATGGGTGAAGATAGCAATTCGATATCGGTTTCACAGGAACAACTGGAGCGGTTCATCGCGTCCGCGCTGCGGCGGGCGGGTCTGCCCGAGGGCGACGCATCGGCGGTGGCGGGGTTGATGGCGCAGGCCGATCTGCAAGGGTCGGACGGCCACGGCGTTATCCGCCTGCCCCAGTACATACGGCGGATCCGGGCGGGCGGCATCAATGTCCGGCCCGACATCCGGGTGGTGGCCGACATGCCGGCCATGGCCATCGTGGACGGCGACAACGGCATGGGGCACCTGGTGGTCTCGCGCGCGACCGAGATCGCCATCGGCAAGGCCCGGACCCAGGGAGTCGCGTGGGTCGGCACGCGGCGCAGCAACCATGCCGGCCCGGCATCGCTGTACTCGGCCATGCCGTTGCGGCACGAGATGATCGGCATCTACTTCGCCGTGGGCAACGCCAATCATCTGCCGCCCTGGGGCGGCACCGAGATGCTGTTGTCGACCAATCCCATTTCCGCCAGCGTACCGGCGGGCGAGGAACCCGCCGTGGTCCTGGACATGGCGACCACGGTCGCCGCCTACGGCAAGGTCAAGGCCAAGGCCAAGCGCGGCGAGATGATGCCCGAAGGCTGGATGATCGACCGCGAGGGCAAGCCGCTGCTCGACCCCACGCGTTCGGACGACGGTTTCCTGATGCCCATCGGCGGCCACAAGGGCTATGGCCTGGCCCTGATCGTGGGCCTGCTGGCCGGCACCTTGAACGGCGCCGCGATGGGGCGCGAGGTCGTCGATTTCAACAAAGACCATGTGACGGCCACCAATACCGGACAGGCCATCCTGGTCCTGAACCTGGCCGCGTTCGGGCCGGTCCAGGCGTTCAAGGGGGCGGTCGACCGGCTGGTGGAGGACCTGCGCGGCAGTGCCCGCATGCCCGGCACCGATCGGATCTGGATGCCCGGCGAACAAAGCCATGCGCGCCGCCGCCGCTACCGGGAAACGGGCATTCCCGTGTCCCGTGGCGTGGCGGCCGAGCTGGACCAGCTTGCCAGGGAACTGGAGATACCGCCCCTGGCAGCCTGCTGATCGACCATTCGTTCCCAGACATCATCCGCATAGACGGGGGAGGAGACAGACATGAAGTCCATCATCGCAAGCGTGGGCATGGCGTTGCTGGCCTGCGCGGGCAGCGTGCCCGCGCAGGCGGCCGATACCTATCCCGCCAGGCCCGTCCGCATGGTGATCCCGCTGGCCGCGGGCTCCGCGGTGGACAAGGCGGTCCGGATCGTGGTCCAGAAGATGTCCGAGGACCTGGGCCAGCCCTTCGTGGTCGAGAACATTCCCGGCTCGTCGGGGCTGATCGGCGCGGACAAGGTGGCCAAGGCCGCGCCGGACGGCTACACGCTGGGGGGCTTCAACGACAGCATCCTCACCATGATTCCGCACATCTATCCCAACATGCCGTGGCATCCCCTGAAGGATTTCGATCCGGTCTCGCTGGTGGCGACGGTCGAATGGGGGCTGGTGGCGCCGGCGGACTCTCCCTACAAGACGGCGGCCGATTTCATCGCCGATGCGCGCGCGAATCCCGGCCGCATCAACTACAGCTCGGGCGGCAACGGCAGCCCGCAGCACATCGCGATGGCGCTGTTCGCCAAGAAGGCCGGCCTGGACATCGTGCACGTGCCCTACAAGGGCGCCACGCCCGGCGCCGTCGCGGTGGCGGGCAAGGAAGTGCAGGCGGGTTTCCAGGGGCTGGGAACGGTGGCCGGGCTGATCCAGGGTGGGAAGGTGAAGCTGCTCGCGGTCTCCACGAAGGAGCCGCTGGCGCAGTTCCCCGGGGTGCCGACGGTGGACACGTCCGGCCTGCCGGGATTCTTCTTCGATTCGTGGGCCACGATCGTCGCGCCGCACGGCACGCCCCGGCCCATCGTCGACCGCCTGCACCAGAGCGTGGTGAAGGCGCTGGCCGCGGCCGACGTCAAGGCGCAACTGGCGCCGCTGGGCATGACGCTGCGCGGTATCGGTCCCGACGAGTTCGGGGCGGCCACGCGCGGCAACTTCGACCTGTACCGGCAACTGATACACGATGGCAACATCCAGTCCAACTGAGGCCGAGGAACCCACGATGAACATCACGCCGTCCCGGGCCGTCCTGCTCAAGGCAGCCGAGTTGCCAGTTCACGACCGGGGCGGCGGCGCGCGCACCACGCCGCTGGTCGGCCGCCAGACCGGTGCCCAGGGTTTCCTGACCGGCTATACCGAATTCGCGGCGGGGGCGCAGATCCCCTTCCACTTCCACAATTGCGAGGAAAGCGTCGTGCTGATCGAGGGCGAGGCCGTGCTGGACATCGACGGCGAGTCCCATCCGCTCAGGGCGCACGACGCCACCTATATCCCGCCGGGCGTGCCGCACCGCTTCCGCAATCTGTCGGCGACGCGGCCGATGAAGATCCTGTGGATCTACGGCTCGCCGGACGCCACCCGCAGCCTGGTGGAGACCGGCGAGACCCGGCCGATCGCGGCCGAGCACGGCAAGTAGCCGTCCGTCCGGGGTTCTCGGCCCGCTGTTCGCGCCCCTGCGCGAAGCCGCCGCTTCAGGCCGGCGGTTCGGTGCTCAGCAGTGCTTCCTCGATCGCGGCGGGCGTCAGGTCCGGCGCCAGCTTGCCGACGAACTCGTACAGGTGGCGCGGCCAGTAGGCGCCGCGCCGCGCCAGCGCGTAGACGGTGCTGGTCGGGAACAGGTGGTCCACCGGACGCGCGTCGAGCTTGCGGTCGCGCGTGCGGGAATAGGCCAGGAGCGGGATGACGGCCAGGCCCACGCCGGTGGCGGCATAGCTTTTCATGATTTCCACGTCGGTGCCGCGCATGGCGATCTTGGGCGCCAGGCCGGCGGCGGCGAAGGCTTCGTTCACCCGCCGGCCGATGGCGTGCTGTTCGCTGTAGGTGATGAGCGGGTGGCGGGCGATGGCCTCCAGCGTCAAGGGCGAGGTCTCGAACACGGGATGGCCACGCTCGCCGATCAGCACGTGCTTGAGCTTGTAGCAAGGGATGGTGGCCAGCGACGGCGGCAGGATCTGCGGCGCGGTGGACAGGCCCAGGTCGACTTCGCCGGTGGCGACCAGATCGGCGATCTCGGACGGCGTGGCCTGGACCAGGTGCAGCCCCACGCCCGGATGGCGCCGGGTGAATCCCAGCACGATGTCCTGCAGCGCGTAGCGCGCGTGCGTGTGCGTGGTGGCGATGGCCAGCCGGCCGCCGGCTTCGCGGCGGTGATCGGACACGATGAGCGAGATGTCGTCGGTTGCCGCCAGCATGCCGCGCATGCAGCGCAGCACCTGGCGGCCCACGTCGGTCAGCCCCAGGATGCGGCTCTTGGCGCGGATCAGCAGCGCCACGCCCAGGCTGTCCTCCAGTTGCCCGATCTGCTTGCTGACCGCCGACTGGGTGGTGTGCAGGGCGCGCGCCGCCCGCGACACGCTCATGTCATGGTCGACGACGGCGCAGAAGGCCCGGATCTGCTGGAGTTTCATCGGGGTATTCCAGAGGTTCGTTTCCAAAATGGAATAGACATCCGCAATTTATCATTTCTCGGAAATAAGGGGCGAGTCTACGATGGGCTTCGTACAAGAGAACTCCAGCGAGACACCATCGTGACCTCCGACACCACGCCCGCGGCACTCGACGCGTTGCAAGCCTGGGTGGGCCGCAGCGAGACGAACGCCGACGCCGTCACCCCCCAACTGGCCGAACGTCTGTCGGCCACCATCGAATCCTCGCGCGGCGCCGCGTTCGCCCGGGGCGCCGAATTCCCGCAGATGTGGTACAGCGTGCTCTTCCCGCGCGTCGTGCCGCGCTCCCAGCTGGGCCGCGATGGCCATCCGGCGCTGGGCGATTTCCTGCCGCCCGTGCCGCTGCCCAAGCGCATGTTCGCCGGCAAGCGCATCCAGTTCGTCGCGCCCATCCGCATCGGCGACGAACTGGAGCGGGTGTCCACCATCGCCTCGATCACGCCCAAGCAGGGCAGCTCGGGACCGCTGGTGTTCGTGACCGTGCGCCACGTCGTCAGCAACGCCGCCGGCGCGGTGGTGATCGAGGAGCAGGACGTCGTCTATCGCGACAGCACGCTGGCCAAGGACGGCGGCGCGGCCAGGCCCGCCGCGCCCGCTTTCGAGGCCCTGCACCGGTCCGACACCATCGTGGCCGATGCCGTGATGATCTTCCGCTACAGCGCGCTGTGCTTCAACGGCCACCGCATCCACTACGACCAGCCCTATGCCACCCAGGTCGAAGGCTATCCCGGCCTGGTGGTCAACGGCGGCCTGGGGGCGCTGTGCGCCGCCGAGCATCTGCACGAAGCCTGGGGCGGCGTCCGGCTGGCGCGCCTGACCACCCGCAATACGGCGCCGCTGTTCGAGGGCGTGCCCTTCCGCATCGAGAGCCGCGAGGGCGCGGAGCCCGGCGCGATCGAATTCCGTGTCGTGACCGAAGCGGGCAAGACCACGCTGCAGGGCTCGGCCACGAAGGAGGGCGCATGATGGCGTCCGTTTCGCAGCAGGCGGGGCGCGCGCCGCTCGAAGGCCTGCGCATCGTCGACCTGACGCAGGTGGTGGTGGGGCCGTATGCGACGCAGTTCCTGGCGGATTTCGGCGCCGAGGTCATCAAGATCGAGCATCCCTCGGGCGATCTGGCGCGCTGGATAGGCGGGCGTTCGCCCACGCCCGGCATGGCCGCGAAATACCTGCACCTGAACCGCAACAAGAAGAGCCTGGCGCTGGACCTGAAGAAGCCCGGCGCGCTCGATGCCCTGAAGAAGCTGATCGCCTCGGCCGACGTGGTGGTGCACAACATGCGGCCGCCCGCGGCGGCGCGCCTGGGGCTGTCGGCCGAAGACCTGATCCGGCTCAAGCCCGACCTGATCTATTGCAGCGTGGTGGGCTTCGGCCAGGAAGGTCGCTATCGCGACAAGCCGGCCTACGACTCCATCATCCAGGGCGCCTCGGGCCTGGCGGCCATCAATAACGGCGGCGACGGCCAGCCGCGTTTCGTGCCCATGGTCATCGCCGACCGCACCGTCGGAGTGATGGTGGCCAACAGCATCCTGATGGCGGTGGTGCAGCGGCTGCGGCACGGCGGTCCCCAGGTGGTGGAAGTGCCCATGTTCGAGAGCATGACCGCCTTCGTGCTGGCCGAGCACATGTTCCTGAAGACCTTCGACCCGCCGCTTGGCGCCACCGGCGACTCGCGCCTGCTCGACCCCAATTCGCGGCCCGTGCGCACCGCCGACGGCTATCTGTGCGTGACCGCCAACACCGACGCGCAGGTCTTCGCGATGTTCGACGCGATGGGCCGGCCCGAGCTGCGGACCGATCCGCGCTTCGCCGAGAAGCGTGCCCGCTTCGAGAACATCGGCGAGATGTTCCGCATCCGCAACGAGGTGTTCGCGACGCGGACCACGGCCGAGTGGCTGGAGGTCCTGGAAGCCGCCGACATTCCCGCGATGCCGCTGCATACGCTGGATTCGGTGCTGGACGATCCGCACCTGGCGGACACCGGGTTGTTCCAGAAGATCGAGCATCCCACCGAGGGCACGATCACCAACCTGCGCAACCCGGTCCGCTTCTCGACCTACGAGCCGGCGCTCAAGTGGCCCGCGCCGCATATCGGGGAGCACAGCGTCGAACTGTTGCGCGCCGCCGGTCTCGGCGACGGAGACATCCAGGCCATGGTGGCCAGCGGCGCGACGGTCGATCATGCCGCCGCCCGGGAGGAGGCACGATGACGAGCATGGCAGAACAAGCCAAGCAGCGCGAACTGCCGGTCTGGCGGTCGTTGCTCTACGTGCCGGCGAACGTGCCGCGCTTCATCGAGAAGGCGCACACCCGCGGCGCGGACGCCATCATGCTGGACCTCGAGGACAGCGTGCCGGTTTCCGAGAAGGCCGCGGCGCGCGAGGCGGTCACGGCCGCCGCCGCGCAGGTGCGGCGCGGCGGCGCCGACGTGCTGGTGCGGGTGAACCGCCCGCTCGGCCTGTGCGTGCGGGACGTCGAGGCCAGCGTGGGCGCGGACGTGGACGGCATCGCCATCACCAAGGTGGACGGTCCGTCGCACGTGCGGCTACTGGACGAACTGGTGACCGAACTGGAGGCGGACCGCGGCCTGGCCATGGGGCGCACGCGCTTCCTGGTCATGATCGAGACGCCGGAGGCGTTCGAGCAGATGACCGACATCGCCCGCGCGTCGCCGCGCGTGGCGGCCATCAACATAGGTGGCGAGGATTTCGCCCTGAACGGCGGTTTCGAGCCCACCGACGAGGCGCTGCTGATGCCCAAGCAGCGCATGATCCTGGCGGCGCGCGCCGCCGGCGTCATGCCGCTGGGCTACATCGGCACCGTGGCCGATTTTTCCGATTGGGACCGGTTCCGGACCATGGTCGCGCGATCGAGGCAATTCGGTTTCGACGGCGCGAGCTGCGTGCATCCGGGGCAGGTCGCCATCGTCAACGAGGAGTACGGGCCGCGGCCTGGCGACGTGGCGCATGCCATGCGCGTCATCGAGGCGGCGGAGCAGGCGCAGGCCGAAGGCCGCGCGTCGTTCCAGCTGGACGGCAGGATGATCGATATCCCGGTCATCGAACGGGCCCGAAGGCTGATCGCGCGCCAGCGGCGCATCGAGGCCCGGGGAGCCCGTCCCTGAGCCGCGGGGCGGCGGGCTTGGGGGTCCGCCGCTCATCTATATCAATACACACAGGAGACCCATCGCCATGTTCAAGCAAGTCATTACCTCGGCCATCGTCTGCGCCGCTTTCGCGGCCCCGCTGCACGCGGCCGACAACTATCCGTCCCGGCCCATCACCCTGGTGGTTCCCTTCACCCCGGGCGGCAGCACCGACATCATCGCGCGCGTCATGAGCAAGCAGTTGGGCGCGGCGCTCGGCCAGCCCATCGTCGTCGAGAACAAGCCCGGCGCGGGCGGCATCGTGGGCACGCAATACGCGAAGTCGCAGCCGGCCGACGGCTACACCCTGATCATGGGCGCCATCGGGACCTTCGGCGCCAACGCCACGTTGTACCGCCGCCTGCCCTACGATCCGGTCAAGGATTTCGCCCCGATCTCGCTGGTGGCCGGCGTGCCCAACGTGCTGGCGGTCAATCCGGCCAAGCTGGACGTGCGCACGGTGGACGAGTTGATCAAGGCCGTGCGCGCCAAGCCCAATGGCTATGACTATGCCTCGGGCGGCAACGGCAGCGCGGCGCACCTCGCGACCGAATACTTCAAGCTCAGGGCCAACATCCAGGTCCAGCACGTGCCCTACAAGGGCACGGCGCCCGCGCTGAACGACCTGGTCGGCGGCGTGACCTCGATGGTGCTGACCGGCTATCCGCCGCTCTCGCCGTTCTTCCAGGCCGGCCGCCTGCGTCCCATCGCCGTGGCGACCGCCAAGCGCCTGCCGCAGTTGCCCGACGTGCCGACCATCAGCGAGACCAAGGGCCTCGAAGGCTTCGAGGCCAGCCAGTGGTATGGCCTCCTGACCATCGCCGGCACGCCCAAGCCCATCGTGGATCGCCTGAACAAGGAAATCGTGGCCGCGCTGAAGAATCCGGAGACCCTGGAGCAGTTCCGCAAGGAAGGCCTGGAGCCGATGTCCAACACGCCCGAGGAATTCGCCCAGTACATCAAGGACCAGATCCAGCTCTGGCGGCCGGTCATCCAGAAGGCCAACATCATCATCGACTGATGGCCGCGGCCGGCGGCGCGGGCATATCGCTCCGCCGGCCTCGTGCTACTGCTTGAGATTGAGCTTGGGCACCAAGGTCTTGAATGCCTGCCCCTGCCGGGCCACGTCGGACGAGAACTCGGACAGGTCGGCGTAGGCCGGCGTCAGGTTCTGCTTGCGCATGGTGGTCTGGAACTCGGTCGACTGCGACAGGGTCCGGGCCGCCGTGCGCCATTTCTCCACCGCCTCGGCGGGGGTGCCCTTGGGGACCCCCACGCCGCGCCAAACGCTGAACAGCAGGTCATGGCCCAGTTCCTTGAAGGTCGGGACCTGGCCCAGCGTCTCGATCCGCTTGTCCGACATCACCGCCAGCGTGCGCAGCTTGCCGGCTTCCACATGCTGGCGCAGTTCCGCGTAGGCCACGGTGGTGGCCTGCACGTCGCCCGCCAGCAACCCCATGATGGCCGGTGCCGATCCCTGGTAGGGGACGTGCGTGAACGCGATGCCCGCCGATTCGCCCAGCGCCGCGGCCGCCATGTGCGGCACCGTGCCGTTGCCGGCGTTCGAGATCGCGACGCGGTCCGGATTGGCCTTGGCATGGGCCAGGAATTCCTGGATGGTCTGCCACGGCGCGTCGGCGCGGACGGTGATCGACGACGGGTCGTCGGTGAAGCGGGCGATGGGCTGGAATTCGTCCACGGTGGTCTTGCCTATGCCCATCAGCGGCACGACCAGCATCTCCGGCGTCATCAGGACCAGCCGGTAGCCGTCGGCCGGGCCGGTGGCCACGTAGGACCAGCCGATCGAGCCGCTGGCGCCGGGTTTGTTGACCACGTAGACGGTCTGCGGAAAGATGGGGCGCACCGCGTCGGCGATGGCGCGGGCGGTGTTGTCGCTGCCGCCGCCGGGCTGGTAGGCGACGACGAGTTCCACGGGCTTGGCCGGGTAGCCGGCGGCCCAGGACGAAGCCAGCGCGGACAGGCTGGCGAGTGAAGCGCAAAGCAGGCGGGCGAGGTTCATGGTGCGGTCCTTCTGCTGTGGGAAAGCCCCCGGGTGGCGCCTGGCGCCGAGGGGGCGGGGGGATCAGTAGTCGTATCCCAGCCGGCGCAGGCCGGCCTGGGTCTCGCGGACGATGGCGATGGTGCGCTCCCGCTCGGCGCCCGACAACGGGAGCCGAGGGGGCTTGACGGTTTCCGCGCTGCCGCCGATCAGGTGCTCGGCCAGCTTGATGTGCTGCACCAGCTTGGCCACGGTATCCAGGTGATAGAGCGGCGTCAGCACGCGATACAGCTCGCGTGCCTTGTCGAAATCCCCCGCGGCGGCCAGCGCGAGCAGGTCCACCGATTCGCGCGGCACCGCGTTGGCCATGCCCGACACCCAGCACCGGACGCCCAGCGCGGCGCTCTCGACCACCAGGTCGTCCACGCCGCACACCACGGCCAGGCGGTCGCCGAAGCGGGTGATGAGATCGGTGACGCGCGTGGTGTCGTAGGACTCTTCCTTGAGCGCGACGATGGTCGGCTCTTCCAGCAGGCGGGCCACGACATCGGGCACGAGGTCCACGCCGTAGCCGCGGGGATTGTTGTAGAGCAGGATGGGCAGCGGCGAGGCCTGCGCCACCGCGCGGTAGAAGGCCACGGTCTCGTCGGCGTCCGACTTGTAGGTCAGCCCCGGGAACACCATCAGGCCGTCCACGCCCAGCGCCTGCGCGTCGCGGGCGAAGGCCGCGGCCCGCTCGGTGCTGGTCTCGGCCACGCCGGACAGCACCGGCACGCGGCCCTTCACGGTGTCCAGCGCAAGGCGCAGCACCTGCTGCTTTTCCTGGGGCGACAACTGGGCGTTCTCGCCCACCATGCCCATCATCAGGACGCCGTCCACGCCACGGGCGATCAGGCGTTCCAGGCCGGCGCGGATCGCCTCGGCATCCAGCGAGCAGTCGGGTTTGAACTTGGTCGTGACGGCGGGAAACACGCCTTGCCATCGGATCGTCATGCGGGTGCTCCTTGGAATCTTCAATTCGGATATTGACTACTTTATATTGGATCCAATTTGAAAGTCCATGAAAAACGGCCACGGGGGCCGTCACCAGCCCGACCTGATCGGTCGGTAGCTGTTGGATAGTGGATCCAATATACTTATATTAAAACCCAAGCCCGCCGCGCGTCTGTCCGGGTTTACCTGGACCCCGTCATTTCCCTTTCCGCCATGCCCAGAAACGACATTCCCCCGTCTTCCCTTCCGGCTGCCAAACCGTCCGCCACCAACCGGCTGGTGCGCCGGACCACGTCCGAACTGGTGGCCGAGGCGCTCCGCGACCGCATCCTGTCGGGAGCGATCCCCCCCGGGTCGCCGCTGCGCCAGGAACTCCTGGCCGAGGAACTGGGCGTCAGCCGGATTCCGGTCCGCGAGGCCATCCGGCAGCTCAGCGCCGAAGGGCTGGTGGACGCCATTCCCCACCGCGGGGCTTTCGTTTCCATGCTGTCGCGCGCCGAGGTCGAAGAGTTGTTCGACATCCGCCTGCGCCTGGAGCCCTGGCTGATCCACGAGGCGGCCACGCAGATCTCGGAAGAGGAACTGGCGCTGGCCGAGCAATGCGTGGCGCGCATGGATACCGCGGGACCCGAGCAGTGGGGCCAACTGAACTGGCAACTGCACGAAGGACTGTACCGCGCGGCCCAGCGGCCCGCCGCGCTGGCCATCGTGCGCGGCCTGCACGAGAAGTCCGAACGCTATTTCCGCTTCCAGGTGGTCAACGCCCCGATCCGGCAGCAGGCGCACCAGGAGCACATGGCCCTGGTCTCGCTGTGCCGCGGCCGGCAGGCCGACCAGGCGCAGGCGGTGCTGGAGCGCCACATCGGCGATGCCGCGGAGCAGATCCTGGCCATCGTCGAACGCCTGCTGGACCAGGCGCCGGGCCGCGATCCGGCGTAGCGGGGGCGGTGCGACTACAATGCGCAGGCCGTGGCCGGTCGCGCACGCACCGGCGCCACGGTTTTCCACGATCCATTCCTTCATGCCGTCGCAGCCTCTTTCTTCATCGATCCCGTCGTCCCGCCCAGGAAACATCGTCGTCTGCGCGTCGCTCGTGCTGCTGTTCGCCATGGGCGTGCGGGCGACCTTCGGCCTGTTCATGCAGCCCATGGGACTGGTCCACGGCTGGGGACGCGACGTGTTCTCGCTCGCCTTCGCCATCCAGAACCTGGTGTGGGGCGTGTCGGCCATCCTGATGGGATCGGTGGCCGACAAATGGGGGTCGGGCCGGACCATCGTCATCTCGGCGCTGCTGTGCGCCCTGGGCCTGGTGGGCACGCGCTACGCCGGGTCCGAGGCCATGCTGTACCTGTGCGCCGGCGTGCTGGTCGGACTGGGGCAGGCCGGCACGACGTTCGCCGTGCTGTTGCCGGTGGTGGCGCGCGCCGTGCCGCCGGCGGGCCGGAGCACGGCGATGGGCATCGCCAGCGCGGGCGGCTCCATGGGCCAGTTCGTGGTCGTTCCCGCCGGGCAGTTGCTGATCGACCATGTCGATTGGACCGGCGCGCTGTGGGTGTTGTCCGCGCTGATGCTGCTGGCGCTGCCGCTGGCCACGCGCCTGACGGGCAAGCCGGCGCAGGTCGCGGGCGCCCAGTCGCTGGGCGCGGCGGTGCGCCAGGCCATGGGGCACGGCTCCTATCATTACCTGTTCTGGAGCTACGCGGTCTGCGGCTTCCACACGGCCTTCATCACGCTGCACCTGCCCGCCTTCGTGGTGGACGGCGGCCTGAAAGCCTCGGACGGCGCGCTGGCCATCGCGCTCATCGGCCTGTTCAACGTGTTCGGCTCGTACTGGGCCGGCCGCATGGGCGGCCGCCACAGCAAGAAGCACCTGCTGGCGCTGCTGTACGCGACGCGCTCGGCGGCGATCATGCTGCTGATCCTGTTGCCGCTGACGCCGGCGGTGCTGTACGCCTTCTCGGCCCTGATCGGACTGGTCTGGCTGGGAACGGTGCCGCTGACCACCGCGTTGGTGGGACATATCTACGGCATGCGTTATGCCTCTACCCTCACGGGCATCGTCTTTTTCGGCCACCAGATCGGCAGCTTCGTCGGGGTCTGGCTGGGCGGCAAGCTGTATGTCGCCACCGGCAGCTACGATGTGGTCTGGTGGATGTCGGTCGCGCTGGGCCTGATCGCCGCGGCGCTGTGCATGCCCGTGCGCGAGCGCGCATTGGTGCCGGCATGAGTCCCGCCGGAAACAGGAGCGACGTCCATGGCCGATTCCAGCCAGCAGGAGCAAGCCAGGAGGCGCGGGCGCGCCTGGCGGACAGTCCTTGTCTACGCTTTGCTTGGCGCCGTGCTTGCGGTAGCCTTCGTGGGCTATTTGCGCCCGCAACTCGTCGTCGGATGGGAAGGGCTCATGGCCCTGTGCGGTTTTTGAACGCCGCCCGCCGGGGAAGGGATGGGTGCCCAAAAAATGGGCGCCCCAGTCCGACCCGCATGGTTAGGCCCTCCATCCGTAAAATACCCTTCATTTTCCACAGTCGCTGGGGATAACTTGGCCACTCGCTACAACGAAGCTTCCATCCGGGTGCTGAAGGGGCTGGAGCCCGTCAAGCAGCGCCCGGGCATGTACACCCGAACCGAAAACCCCCTGCACGTGGTGCAGGAAGTGATCGACAATGGCGCCGACGAGGCGCTGGCCGGCTACGGCAAACATCTGCAGGTCACCCTGCATACCGACGGCAGCGTGACCGTCGAGGACGAGGGCCGCGGCATTCCCGTCGGCATGCATCCCGAGGAAAACGCGCCGGTCGTCGAACTGGTCTTCACCCGCCTGCACGCGGGCGGCAAGTTCGACAAGCAGGGCGGCGGCGCCTATTCGTTCTCCGGCGGCCTGCACGGCGTCGGCGTCTCGGTCACCAACGCGCTGTCGTCGCGGATGGAGGTCACGGTCTGGCGCGACGGCGCGGCCCACCGGCTGGTGTTCCAGCACGGCGACGTGGTCGAGGAGCTCGCGCAGGTGTCCGACCTCGCGCGCAAGAAAAGCGGCACGCGCGTGCGCTGCTGGCCGGATCCCAAGTATTTCGACAGCGGCGCGATCCCCATGGGCGAGCTGTCGCGCCTCCTGCGCAGCAAGGCCGTGCTGCTGCCTGGCGTGAAGGTCACGCTGCGGGTCGAGAAGACCGGCGAGACCCAGACCTGGCTGTACGAGCAGGGCCTGCGCGGCTACCTGACCGAGGCGCTGGCCGGCGCCGAACTGCTCATCCCCCTGTTCGAGGGCGAGCAGTACGCCGGCAGCGACAACGAGAACTTCGCCGAGGGCGAGGGCGCGCAATGGGTGGTGGCCTGGACCGAGGACGGCAACGTCGTGCGCGAGTCCTACGTCAACCTGATCCCGACGCCGGCCGGCGGCACGCACGAGGCCGGGCTGCGCGACGGCCTGTTCAACGCCGTCAAGGGCTTCGTCGAACTGCACAACCTCAGCCCCAAGGGTGTCAAGCTGTTGCCCGAGGACGTGTTCGCGCGCGCCAGCTTCGTGCTGTCGGCCAAGGTGCTCGATCCGCAGTTCCAGGGCCAGATCAAGGAGCGCCTGAACAGCCGCGACGCGGTGCGCCTGGTGGGCGGCTTCTCGAAGCCCGCGCTCGAGCTGTGGCTGAACTCCCACGTCGAGTACGGCAAGAAGCTGGCCGAACTGGTCATCCGCCAGGCGCAGTCGCGCGTGCGGGCCACGCAGAAGGTCGAGAAGCGCAAGAGCTCCGGCGTGGCGGTGCTGCCCGGCAAGCTGACCGATTGCGAAAGCAGCGATGCCACCCGCACCGAGGTCTTCCTGGTCGAGGGCGACTCGGCCGGCGGGTCGGCCAAGATGGGGCGCGACAAGGAATTCCAGGCCATCCTGCCCTTGCGCGGCAAGGTGCTCAACGCCTGGGAGGTCGAGCGCGACCGCCTGTTCGCCAACAACGAGATCCACGATATCGCGGTGGCGATCGGCGTCGATCCCCACGGGGCCAGCGACGATCCCGACCTGTCGGGCCTGCGCTATGGACGCGTCTGCATCCTGTCCGACGCGGACGTGGACGGTTCGCACATCCAGGTGCTGCTCCTGACGCTGTTCCTGCGGCACTTCCCCAAGCTGGTCGAGGCCGGGCACGTGTACGTGGCGCGGCCGCCGCTGTTCCGCGTGGACGTGCCGGCGCTGGGCAAGCGGCCGCCGCGCAAGCTCTATTGCCTGGACCAGGGCGAACTGACCGCGGTCGAGGACAAGCTGCGCAAGGAAGGCGTGCGCGAAGGATCCTGGAGCATCAGCCGCTTCAAGGGCCTGGGCGAAATGAGCCCCGAGCAGCTTTGGGAAACCACGATGAACCCCGACACCCGGCGCCTGTTGCCGATCACCTACGGCGAGCTTGGCGCGGACGAGACCACGCGCATGTTCGACATGCTGATGGGCAAGGGTGAGGCCGCGCAGCGGCGCTCGTGGCTGGAAGAGAAAGGCGACCTCGCCGAGGTGGATATTTGATGACGGACGAACAACAACCCGGCTTGTTCGAGATGCCGGGCGGCGATGCCGCGATCACGCTGGCGCGCTATGCGGAACAGGCTTATCTGGATTACGCGGTATCGGTGGTCAAGGGTCGGGCGCTGCCCGACGTCAGCGACGGCCAGAAACCGGTGCAGCGGCGCATCCTGTACGCGATGCAGGCCATGGGGCTGGGCGCCAACGCCAAGCCGGTGAAGTCGGCCCGCGTGGTGGGCGACGTGCTGGGCAAGTACCACCCCCATGGCGACCAGGCCGCCTATGACGCGCTGGTGCGCATGGCGCAATCGTTCTCGCTGCGCTATCCGCTCATCGACGGACAGGGCAACTTCGGTTCGCGCGATGGCGACGGCGCCGCGGCGATGCGCTACACCGAGGCGCGGCTCACGCCCATCGCCCGGCTGCTGCTGGACGAACTGGACGAAGGCACGGTCGATTTCGTTCCCAACTACGACGGGTCGTACCAGGAACCCAGGCAGTTGCCGGCGCGCCTGCCCGTGGTGCTCCTGAACGGCGCCTCGGGCATCGCGGTGGGCATGGCCACCGAGATCCCGCCGCACAACCTGCGCGAAGTCGCGCAGGCCGCGGTGGCGCTGCTGAAGAATCCCAGGATCGCCGACGACGAACTCTACGGCCTGCTGCCCGGCCCCGATTATCCCGGCGGTGGCCAGATCATCACGCCACGGCCCGAGATCGCCCAGATCCTCGGCACGGGCCGCGGCTCGATCAAGGTGCGCGCGCGCTGGAAATTCGAGGAAATGGCCCGGGGCCAGTGGCAACTGGTGGTCACCGAGCTGCCGCCGTCCACCTCCGGCCAGAAAGTGCTGGAAGAGATCGAGGAACTCACCAACCCCAAGGTGAAGGCGGGCAAGAAGAGCCTGTCCAACGACCAGCAGCAGACCAAGGCGGCCTTGCTGAGCCTGCTCGACGCGGTGCGCGACGAGTCCGGCAAGGACGCCGCGGTGCGGCTGGTGTTCGAGCCCAAGACCTCGCGGGTGGACCGCGACGAATTCGTCAACACGCTGCTGGCCCACACGTCCATGGAAAGCAGCGCGCCCATCAACCTGGTGGCGGTGGGCAACGACGGACGGCCGCGCCAGAAGTCCATGCGCGAGATCCTGGACGAGTGGCTGGCCTTCCGCACCCAGACCGTCACGCGCCGCTCGCGCCATCGCCTGGACAAGGTGCTGGACCGCATCCATGTGCTGGAAGGGCGCATGGTGGTCTACCTGAACGTGGATGCCGTGATCAAGGTCATCCGCGAATCGGACGAGCCCAAGCCCGCGCTCATGCAGGCCTTCAAGCTGTCCGAGCGCCAGGCCGAGGACATCCTGGAAATGCGCCTGCGGCAATTGGCCCGCCTGGAAGGCTTCAAGATCGAGCAGGAGCTGAAGGACCTGAAGGAAGAACAGGGCAAGCTCGAAGAACTGCTGGCCAATCCGGCTTCGCTCAAGCGCATGATCATCAAGGAAATCGAAGCCGACGCCAAGCAGTACGGCGACGACCGCCGCACGCTGATCGAAGCGGCCGAGCGCGCCACCATCGAAGCCAAGGTCATCGACGAGCCCGTTACTGTCATCGTGTCGCAGAAAGGCTGGCTGCGGGCCCGCCAGGGCCACGGCCATGACGCCAGCCTGTTTACCTTCAAGGCGGGCGATGCGCTTTACGGCGCGTTCGAATGCCGGACCACCGATACGCTGATCGCGCTGGGCAGCAACGGCCGCGTCTATTCGGTGGCCGTCAGCGCGCTGCCGTCGGCGCGCGGCGACGGCGTGCCGGTGACCACGCTGATCGACCTGGAGGCCGGGGCCCGCATCCTGCACATGATCGCGGCGGCGCCCGAGAGCCGCTGGCTGCTGGCGACCGGACGCGGCGTCGGCTTCGTCACCCGCCTGGGCGACATGGCCACGCGCCAGCGCGGCGGCAAGCAATTCATGACCCTGGACGAGGGCGACGGCCCGCTGCGCCCCGTGCCGGTGTTCGACGGCGCCGACTCGCTCGCGCTGCTGACTGACAAGGGCCGCTTCCTGGTGTTCGGCCTGGCCGAGGTCAAGGCGTTGTCGTCGGGCGGCCGTGGCACGGCGCTGATGGACATCGATCCCAAGGACAGCCTGGCCCAGGTCGTGCCGGTCGGGCCGGCGGGGTTGCGGATCACGGGCATCTACCGCAACAAGCCGCACGAAGAGATCCTGTCCGCCGGCGGGCTGGCGGCCTACGTCGGCAAGCGGGCACGCAAGGGCCGGCTGCTGGATGCCAAGCCCAAGCAGCCCGTGCTGTCCCCGGTGTTGTAGCAACATGATGGCCCGGGGGGTGGCGGCGGTCCTGGCGGCTTGCGCGGTGGCGGGGTGTTCCCCCGTCAATCCGTACTATGACCCCGCCCAGCCGCACCATACCCCGCACGGGTTCCGCAACCTGTACTCGTATGCCCATCCGGGCACGCTCGATTTCTGGCGCTGGCAGTTCGACCGCTGGGCGCAGGGCCTGCCCCCGCCTCCGACGGAGTCCCTGGTGCCGGTCGTGGCGGACACCGCGTGGCTGAAGGAGTCCTCGCCCGACGTGCGGGTGAGCTGGGTGGGGCATTCCACCCTGCTGGTGCAACTGGGCCGCTTCAATCTGTTGACCGATCCGGTGTTTTCCGAGCGCGCGTCGCCTTTCGAGCTCATCGGACCCAGGCGCCATCAGCCGCCGGGCATCGCGCCGGCCGACCTGCCGCATATCGATGCCGTGGTGATCTCGCACAATCACTACGATCACCTGGATCTCGCCTCGGTCAAGGCGCTGGCGGCCCAGCCCGGCGGTCCGCCTGTCTTCATGGTGCCCCTGGGCGTGGACGTATGGTTTCGCCAGTACGTGCCCGAGGCCACCGATCTGCGTCCGCTGGACTGGTGGGGCCAGACGGTGGTCGGCGATGCCATCCTGACGCTGTTGCCCGTCCAGCACTGGAGCGCCCGCACGCCGTTCGACCGGAATGTCTCGCTATGGGGGGCGTGGGCGGTCCAGACCCGCGAACCCGCTTTCAACTTCCTGTTCGGCGGCGACTTCGGCTATTCCAGGGACATCGCCACCATAGGCGAGCGCATGGGCCCCTTCGACCTGGCCGCGCTGCCGATAGGCGCCTATGCGCCGCGCTGGTTCATGCGCGGCCACCACATGAATCCCACCGAGGCCGTGCAGGCGCACCGGGAACTGCGCGCCAAGGCCTCCGTCGCCATCCACTGGGGCACGTTCGAGCTCGCCGACGAGGCGCTGGACCAGCCGCCCCGGGACCTGGCGCGGGCGCGCCGCTACGCGGGCGTGGCGTCCGACGAGTTTTTCGTGATGCACCACGGCGAGAGCCGTGTCTGGCGCGACGGGCGCTGGCTGATCCGCGCGCCGGGGGATTGAACCCCCCCCTACGCGCTGACGCGCGCCCCCCAGGGGGCGATGCGGGCGGACTGGCGGAGCCAGATCCGCCGCATCCTGGGTCTGCATTGTTTGTCTCGGTGCGAAGTGCCGTGTTCTTACGCGGTGTCGGCGGGGTGGATGTTGTGCGGAATCGGCATTTGTCTTGATTTGGTCATTGATGCGCTGTATAAAAAACCAGTAAAAGATAGCGATAGGCAATCCACACAGGAGAAAACTGTGGCTCATCTGGTTCTCGCGCTCGATGTCGCCGGCACGCCGGTGCATTGGGTCGACATCGAAAAAGCCATCTGCCTGCACGTGGCGGGAAGGGTGGCGTGGGAACTGGGGGATACCACCGTCACCTATCGCGGGGGGACGAACCGCCTGACCGGGCTCGTGTCCACCGCCAGCACCGCCAGCATCATCGCGGTGCGCGGCCGCGAGTTCCGCGGCGATCGCTCCGCCTCCATCAGCATCAGCCGCGAGCGCCTGTTCTCGCGCGACATGCATGTCTGCGCCTATTGCGGCGGCTGTTTCCCGGAATCCGAACTGACCATCGAGCACGTCCGCCCCGAGTCGCGCGGCGGCGCCAATACCTGGGAGAACGTGGTCACGGCCTGCCGCTCGTGCAACCAGCGCAAGGGCAACCGCACCCCCGAGCAGGCCGGCATGCCGCTGCTCTACCTGCCGTACCGGCCCAACCGCTGGGAGGGCATGATCCTGCGCAATCGCCGCATCCTGGCCGACCAGATGGAGTTCCTGCTGGCCGGCGTGCCGATTACCAGTCGGTTAGGGCCCCCCCCTACGCGCTGAGGGGGAAAGCCCACCCCCTACGCCCTTCGGGCGCCCCTGCAGGTAGTCCACCCCACGCGGCCTATGGCCGCGCCCCTCAAGGGGCGGCGCTGGCGGACCGGCGGAGCCGGATCCGCGGCGCTCAGGGTCAGGGTGGGGCTGTTATGCTTGAAAAAGGTGCGCGCGGCCTTATCTAGGCCGCGTGAGCTTTTTGCTTCAGCCGAACAACTTCCTTTCGTCAACCGCCATGCCTGGCGCGCCTGAACCTGGCGCGCCGGGATGGGCCTTGTTATTGCCATGAGTCAGACCAACACCTCCGAAACCCTGGGCTTCCAGACCGAAGTCAAGCAGTTGCTGCACCTGATGATCCACTCGCTGTACAGCAACAAGGAAATCTTCCTGCGCGAGCTGGTCTCCAATGCGTCCGACGCCTGCGACAAGCTGCGTTTCGAGGCCATCGACCGGCCGGAACTGCTGGAAGGCGACGGCGAGACGGCCATCCGCGTGGGCTTCGACAAGGCCGCGCGGACCATCACGATTTCCGACAATGGCATCGGCATGACGCGGGACGAGGCCATTGCCAACCTGGGCACCATCGCTCGTTCGGGCACGCGCGAGTTCTTCCAGCAACTGACCGGCGACAAGCAGAAGGATGCGCAACTGATCGGCCAGTTCGGCGTGGGGTTCTATTCGTCGTTCATCGTCGCGCGGAAGGTCACCGTCATCAGCCGCCGCGCGGGCCTGCCGGCGGACCAGGCGATACGCTGGGAATCGGCCGGCGACGGCGAGTTCACGATCTCGGCGGCCGAGAAGGCCGGGCGCGGCACGGACATCATCCTGACGCTGCGCGAGGACGAGGACGACTTCCTGTCGTCGTGGAAGCTGCGCGACATCCTGCGGCGCTATTCGGACCACATCTCCGTTCCCATCCTGATGAAGAAAGAGGAGTGGGACGCCGAGAAATCCGAGCAGGTCACGCGCGACGAGGACGAGACCGTCAACCAGGCCAGCGCCCTGTGGACGCGCAGCAAGTCCGAGATCACCGACGAGCAGTACGCCGAGTTCTACAAGCACGTCGCGCACGATTTCGAGGAACCGCTGGCCTGGAGCCACAACCGGGTCGAAGGCCGCAGCGAATATACGCAACTGTTGTACGTGCCCCGGCGCGCCCCGTTCGACATGTGGGACCGCAACAAGAAGCACGGGGTCAAGCTGTACGTGAAGCGCGTCTTCATCATGGACGATGCCGAGCAACTGTTGCCCGCCTACCTGCGCTTCGTGCGCGGGGTCATCGATTCGGCCGACCTGCCGCTGAACGTGTCGCGCGAGATCCTGCAGGAAAGCCGCGACGTGCGCGCCATCCGCGAAGGCAGCGCCAAGCGCGTGCTGGGCCTGCTGGAAGACCTGGCGGAGAACCGCAAGGACGACTACGCGACGTTCTGGACCGAGTTCGGCCAGGTGCTCAAGGAAGGCGTGGGCGAGGACGCGGCCAACCTGGAGCGCATCCTGAAGCTGCTGCGCTTCGCGTCCACGCAGGACGGCACCCCCGCGCAGACGGTATCGCTGGCCGACTACGTGGCCCGCATGAAGGAAGGCCAGGACAAGATCTACTACGTCACCGCCGAGACCTTCGCCGCGGCCAGCAGCAGTCCGCACCTGGAAATCTTCCGCAAGAAGGGCATCGAGGTCCTGCTGCTGAGCGATCGTGTCGATGAATGGATGCTGTCCTTCGTCAACGAATTCGACGGCAAGCCGCTGACCTCCATCGCCAAGGGCGGCCTGGACCTGGGCGCGCTGGCCGACGAGGAAGAGAAGAAGCAGCAGGACGAGGTCTCGGAAGAGCTCAAGCCGGTGGTCGAGCGGCTCAAATCCGCGCTGGGCGAGGCGGTCAAGGACGTGCGCGTGACCTTCCGCCTGGTCGATTCCCCCGCCTGCGTGGTGGTGGACCAGCAGGACATGAGCCAGCACCTGCAACGCCTGCTCAAGGCGGCCGGTCAGGCCGCGCCCGAGTCGCGCCCCATCCTGGAGATCAACCCGGGCCATCCGCTGATCGCGCGCGTGCGGCAGGCCGGCGATGCCGATTTCGGCCAGTGGGCCCGGCTGCTGCTGGACCAGGCCTTGCTGGCCGAGGGCGCGTCGCTGGAGGATCCGGCCGCGTTCGTGCGCAGCATGAACAGCCTGTTGCTGAGCCAGGCCTCTTGAGCCGCGGGACGCAACGGTCCGGGCCGGACCGGCGGCGGGCCGCCGGTCCCAGCGAGCTCGACGAGCCGACCTTCTCGGAAGAGGGGGGCGTTCGCTACCTGCATTTCGGCAGCCCCTGGATCCAGGGCGCGATGCGGATACGCAGTCCCTTCACGCTGGAGCTGGAATACACGCGGCAGATGATGGCGTGGCTGCTGTTCCTCGATCCGCCGCCGGCCGGCGGCGAGCAGGCCATCGGCACGCTGGGGCTGGGCGCGGGGTCCTTGACGCGCTTCTGCCTGAAGCACACCGACAGCCTGGTCCACGTGGTGGAATGGAATCCCAGCGTGACCGCCGCCTGTCGCGCCTATTTCCGCCTGCCCGCCGACAACGAGCGTTTCACGGTGACGCATGACGACGCGGGTGCCTGGGTGGAGGGCATCGCCAACCGAGGCAGTTGCCGCGCCTTGATGGTGGATTTGTACGACCATACCGCGCGTGGCCCGGTGCGTGATTCCGTCGAGTTCTACCGTGGGTGCCGGCGGGTGGTCAGCGCCAACGCGAGCCAGGCCGGCATCGTGACCGTCAACCTGTTCGGCGCCCACGACAGCTACGAACACAATCGCCGCAATCTCGATGAAGCGTTCGAGGGGCGGGTGGTCGAGTTGCCGGAAATCGAGGAAGGCAACCGGGTGGCGATCGCCCTGGCCGGCCCGGCCTTGCGGATCGACGCGCAGGCGCTGCTGGCGCGTGCCGACGAGGTGGAAAACCGCTACGGCCTGCCGGCGCGCAAATGGGCGCGTTCGCTGGCACCGGACCTGGGGCGATTGTGAGCGCCGCGGCGCAGGCCCAGCTCAGCGGTTTTCCGCCGGTCTTGGCGGCCGACGCCGAAGTGCTGGTGCTGGGCAGTTTCCCGGGGGTGGCTTCGCTGAACATGGGCCAGTACTACGCCCATCCCCGCAACCAGTTCTGGCGCCTGCTGGGCGCCTGCCTGGAGGTCGAGGCCCTGCACCAGATGCCCTACGAGGAACGCCTGCGCGTCGCCATCCGGCATCGCGTGGGCATCTGGGACGTCGTCGCCAACTGCAGGCGCCAGGGCAGCCTGGATGCGGCGGTGACGGCGGCCGAGGTCAATCCGCTTGCCGCCTATCTGCGGGAACATGCGCCACGGCTCGAATGCATAGGCTTCAACGGCGGCCTGTCCTGGAAGCTGGGCCATCACCTGGCCGACTACGGCTACCGTGTGTTCCGGCTGGCTTCTTCGTCGCCGGCTGCCGCGATGTATAGCTTCGAGCAGAAACTGGAGCAATGGCGGCCCCTGTTCGCATGTCGGTCGTGATCTCCTGCGCCAGCAGGTCGTCCGTCAGGTGGCGGATTTCCTGGATCAAGGCCTTGCTGGCCGTCGACAGCATGGTGTCGCGCCGGTAGGCGACGCCGATCATGTGGGTGCTCAGCAGTTTCTTGCTCACTGCCGGCTGGAGCGGCAGTTCCACGATGTTGCCGGTGTGTTTCTCCAGGCGGGCGGAGTCGTAGCGGGCCAGGCCGATGCAATCGCTCGCCACCAGGGTCGAGCGGAAGAAATAGAAGGAATCGGTGCGGATCACGCTGTTGGCGAAGGGCGTGCCCTGCGCGCGCATCATCTGCCTGAGCATGACTTCCAACTGTGAGCATTCCGACAGCACCAGCCAGGGGTAGTCGGCCAGGTGGCCGCCGGTGCCGTCGAAGGTTTCCAGTATCGGATGGTCGGCGCGCACGAACAGGGCGGTGCGATCGGGAAACAAAGGCTCGGAGACCAGTTCGTCGGCGTATTCGTCGTCTTCGATCCCGACGATGACGAAATCCAGGTCGCCGCGCAACAGCGGGCCCAGCATGCTGCTGCGATGGCCGAACCGATAGTTCACCGTCAGCCGCCGGGCGCGCTGCGTCAGGTTCAAGGTGGCCTTGGGCAGGATCTGGTTCTGCAGCAGGCCCGGCACCACGCCCACGTTGACCTCGCCCATCGAGACGTCGCGCAGCGCGCGCGCTTCGCTTTCCAGCTTGCGGAATTCAGCGTCGACCAGCTTGGCGCGGGTATAGATGGTTTCGCCGAAGGACGTCAGGCTGACGCCGCGCGCGTTGCGGGTGAACAGCTCCACCCCCAGCGCTTCCTCCAGGTCTTGCAGGTCTTTCGTCAGTGACGGCTGCGAAACGTTCAGGTGCGCGGCCGCCTTGTTGATGCTGCCGAGTTCGGCGATGGCCAGGAAGCGTTTGAGCGTGCGCAGGTTCATGGCGCCAGCATATCAATATTTCCGATAGCTGGTGGATAAAATTGTATTTGTTGTCTATATCTGGCCTGCGTATTCTGTCGCCCATGACGAGTCCGCCGAGAGCGGACGCCAGAAACGACAGACCGGGCCGCGGGCGCCCGGCGGGAAGGTGGGAGAGACAGCATATGAGTGCGAAGCTCAGGGACGAGCGGGGTACCCGTTTGCGCGCCGCCATGGAGCGGGCAGGCCTGGACCTGCTGGTGGTGACGGGCAATGCCTGGCGTAGCGACTATCTGCGCTACGCGCTGGATGTGACGCCGATGGAAGGCCAGGCCGTGGCCTTCGTCACCGCGGACGACGCCTGGCTGATGGTCGAGACGCCGGCCGAGGCCGAGCGCATCGCGGCGGAGCAGCCGGGCCTGAAGGTGGAGTGGAGCACCGACCTGCTGGTCCGGGCGCGGCATGCATTGGATGCCGTCAGGCCCGAGCGCACCGGACTCGCGCCCGCGCATTCGACACCGGTGCTGCTGGCCCGCAGCGCCGCGGGGGCCGGCATGCAGGCGGCCACCGCCATGCTCGATGGCTTGATGGTGCGCAAGACCGCCGCCGAGGCGGACCGGGTCGAGCAGGCGGTGCGCCTGGCCGACGAAGGCTATGAGGTCTTTCGCGCGGCTGCCAGGGTGGGCAAGCGGGAGTTCGAACTGGTGGGCGAGCTGGAAGCCTGGCTGCGGACCCAGGGCTGTCCGGAGAATTTCATGATCATGGGGTCGGGCGGCAAGGAAGTCCGCACCATGCGCCCGCCGGGCGAGCGTCGCCTGGCCGAAGGCGACCTGGTCACGACCGAACTCACGCCCTGCCTGGAAGGGTATTACGCGCAGATCTGCCGCACCCTGGTGCTGGGCGCGCCCACGCGCGAGCAGCTCGATTCCTACCAGGTGTACCTGGACGCGCTGGAAGCCGGCATCGCCGAGGTGAAGCCGGGCAATACCCATGGCGACGTGGCGCGCGCGCAGAACGACGTATTCCGCCGCCATGGCCTGGGCGAGTACGTGACCTCCAAGTACACCCGTGTGCGCGGCCATGGCATGGGGCTCTACGTCGACGGTCCGCACGTGCTGGAAGACGTCGATCTGGTGCTGGAGCCCGACATGACCCTGGTCGTGCATCCCAACACCTACCACCCGGTGGCCGGCTACATCGTGCTGGGCGACACCGTGCGCGTGACCGCCAGTGGCTGCAAGGTGCTGACCCGCACGCCGCGCGAGTTGCGCAGCGCCCCGGCCGGCCTGGCCTGATCCGGTATCGGAATTCACAGAAGGATTCGTTTTATGCGTCGCGGACTCATGAGCTGGTCGCGGGAAGAACTGCCGGCCTCGGTGCTGGACGAGCGCGTTGCGCGCCTGCGGGCCGGGATGAATCGGGAAGGCCTGGCGGCCGTGCTGGCCTATACCTCGTTTGCCGAGCCGGCCGCCGTGCACTGGCTGAGCAATTTCACGCCGTACTGGAGCGAAGCCATGCTGGTGGTGCTGCCGGACGAGGCGCCTATCCTGCTGGCGTCGCTCACGCCGCGCGTGCACGGCTGGATACGCGAAGTCTCGCATCTGGGCGAAGTCGTGTCGGCGCCCAAGCTCGCCCAGGGCGTGCTGGACATGCTGGCCGCCAAGGGCGTGCAGTCCGGCTCGCGCCTGGGCGTGATCGGCCTGGACAGCCTGCCGGCGGCGGTGGCCTTGCCGCTGATGAAGGCCTGGGGAACCGCGGCCATCGTCGATGCCGCGTCCTTGTTCGCCTCGGTGCGCCAGCCTTGCGGCAAGGAAGAACTGGCGCTGGCGGACCGCGCGCTGGGCATCGCCCGGCACGCCGTGGCCGGGGTGCCGGGCGATGTCCGGAACACGTCGGCGCTGGCGGCGGCCATCGAGGCCAGCGTGCGTGCCGCCGGTGCCGAGGAAGTGCTCTATCGCGTGGCGCCCGACCTGTCGCGCAGCGGCGCGCTGCGACGGCTGGAGGGGGAGTTTCCGCTCGGTCCGGCCTATGCCCTGGAGTTGTCGGTGGCCTACAAGGGCCATTGGATCCGCCTGGGGAGCAGTCGTGCGCGGGGGGAGACGCCCGCTGGCTGGGAGGCCGCCCAGGCCGGGTTCGCCGGCAGCCTGGCGCGGTTGGCCGAAGAGGGCGCCGATGGGCTGTCCGCCGCGCCGGCCGGTTTGTCGCGCTGGACGCTGGAGTCTTGCCTGGGCGTGCAGCCCCTGACCCTGGCGCGCACGGATGAACAGGAGTTCGCGCGCTTGCCGCCGGGCAGCCTGGCGGTGTTCTCCGCCCACGCGGCGCTGGACGGCGGCCACTGGTACCAGAGCGCGCCGCTGACGCTGGGCGGCGGCGGGCAGCGCGGGCAGGTATTGCGCGGCTGACACACGGCCCGGAAACGAACGTGGCGCATGGACGCGCCGATACACAAGGAGACAAGACTATGTCCAAGCACATCGTGCGGCGGCTGCTGGCGGCCGCATCGCTGGCCCTGCCCTGTGCCGCGATGGCGGCCGGCTATCCCGATCGGGTGATCAAGGTCGTCGTGCCGGTGCCCGCAGGCGGCGCGGCCGACACCCTGGCGCGCCTGGCCGGCGAGGGGATCCAGAAGAAATGGGGCCAGCCGGTCGTGGTGGAGAACCGCGCGGGGGCCAACGGCAACATCGGCGGCGAGGCGGTCTACCGCGCCGAACCCGACGGCTATACCTTCCTGGTTTCACCGCCCACGGCGATCGCGATCAACCAGAGCTTCTACAAGAAGCTCGCCTTCGACCCGAACCGTTTCGTGCCGGTGTCCATCATCGCCGCCAACCCGAACGTGCTGCTGGTCAATCCCAAGGTACCGGCGAAGTCGCTGAAGGAACTGATCGCCTATGCCAAGGCCCATCCCGGCAAGCTCAACTTCGCTTCGGGCGGCACCGGCTCCACGCCGCACCTGGCGGGCGAACTGCTGAAGATGATGGCCGGCATCGACATGGTCCACATCCCCTACAAGGGCGGCCCGCCGGCCTATGCCGACCTGATCGCCGGCCAGGTGGAAGTGATGTTCCAGGGCCTGGCCACGGCCTTGCCGCAGATCCGCGAGGGCAAGCTGCGCGTGCTGGCCATCGGCAGCGAGAAGCGCCACCCGGCCTTGCCCGACGTGCCCACGCTGAACGAGACCATGCCCGGCTTCATCTCGGTGTCGTGGACCGGCATGGTGGCGCCGCCGGGCACGCCGGCCGACATCGTCGCCAAGGTGTCGGCGGCGATACGCGAGGAACTGATGGTCAACGGCGCCGGCAAGGAGGTCAAGGGCCTGGATGCGCGCGACCTGATCGCCAGCAGTCCGGCCGAGGCGGACCGTTTCATCAAGGAAGAAGTGGCCCGCTGGGGCAAGGTGATTCATTCGACCGGCATCAGCATCGACTGAGCCCGGTTCTTTCAGGAGATTTGTTCATGCGTGCAGCCATCACGGGACCGGCCACCTGGCGCGGCCCCGAAATCAAGGACAGCAAGGCCTGGGTCTACGAATTCACCCAGGCCGAGATCGACGAAATCGACGCCGCGCTGCGCAATGTGCGCAAACAGGGCAAACTCATCTCGACCATGACGCGCGAGGACTTCCCGCTGCCGACGGTGTCGAAGGTGATAGACCACACCCGCGAGCAGATCGAGAACGGCCTGGGCCTGCAATTGCTGCGCGGCATCCAGGCCGAGCGCTACGGCAAGGACGACCTGCGCATCATCTACTGGGGCATCGGCCAGCACATGGGCACGGCCGTCTCGCAAAGCGCCAAGGGCGACATCCTGGGCGACGTGCGCAACCTGGGCATCGATATCAACAGCCCGCAGGGCCGGGGCTACACCTCCAACCAGAAGCTGACCTATCACACCGACTCCTGCGACGTGGTGGCGCTGTTCGTGCTGCGCACCGCCCGCGCCGGCGGCCTGAGCATGATCGCCAGCTCGCAGGCCATCCACAACGAGATCCTGAAGCAGCGTCCCGACCTGCTCGACGTGTTGTACCAGCCGTTCCACTGGAGCTGGCAGGGGCAGGAAGAGCCCGGGCAACCGCCGTACTACCAGCAGCCCGTGTTCTCGATGCATGAAGGCAAGTTCTCGTGCCGCTACGTGCGCACCCACATCCGTTCGGCCCAGCGCTTTCCCGACGTGCCGCGCCTGACGCCGATCCAGGAAGAGGCGCTGGATTTCCTCGACAGTCTGTCGGGCAGCACCGATTTCCATTTCTCGATGATGTTCCAGCCGGGCGACCTGCAATTCCTGAACAACCACATGATGCTGCATTCGCGCACCGCGTTCGAGGACTTCGACGAACCGGAGAAAAGGCGCCACTTGCTGCGCATGTGGCTGTCGGTGCCCAACAGCCGCGCCCTGAGCCCGGCCCTGGACACGATCTACCGCGACCAGCGAGCGGGCGCGGTGCGGGGGGGCTTTCCGTCGCGCACGGGCAAGCTGATCTACGAAACCGTCGGTAGCATCGAGTAAGGCGGAGGGCCTATGCCGTACGAAGCTGAGCGGGGCCGTATCAAGCTGGCGTTGGTCGGCGACATGATGTTGTCCAGGGCCTTGAAGCCCTATGCCGAAGACGACTATCTGGCGCTGGTTGATCTGCTGAGGGACGCCGACGCCAGCTTCGGCAACCTGGAGACCACCGTGCGCGAGGCCGGCGAAGGCGTGCCCAATTTCACCCAGGGCACGCCCATGAGCACCGCGCCGGCCTTGCTGGAAGACTTGAAGTGGATGGGCGTGGACATCGTGTCCATCGCCAACAACCATGCCACCGACTACGGCGTCTCGGGCGTGCTGGCCAGCCTGGCGCACCTGGACCGCGCCGGCATTCCGTATTCCGGCGCGGGCCGCACGCTGACCGAGGCGCGCCGGCCGGGCTACCTGGAAACGAACGCGGGCCGCGTCGGCCTGGTGTCGGCCACGTCGTTCTACCGGCCCTGGAACCGCGCGGCCGACGCGCGCTCGGACAGCGCCGGCCGCCCCGGCATCAATCCCCTGGGGTTCGCCACGTCCTACACGGTGGACGACGAGTCGCTGGCCGCGCTCCGGCGCATCAGCGAAGAACTGGGCATGGCGCAGGAGCAGGTGCGGCATCGCTCGCAGTTCTACGCGCCGCACGAGGTGCCCGGGAACGACGACGACAGCGTGGCGCTGCTGGGCGCGAAGTTTCGCCGCGGCAAAGGCTTCGCCGTGTCGACCAGGGTCGACGCCAAGGATGCCGAGGCCAACCTGCGATTCATCCGCGAGGCGCGCAAGCAGTCGGACTGGGTGGTCTTTTCCTTCCACTGCCACGAGTTCGGCAGCGCGGGCAAGCGCACCGCGCCCACCGACGTGGAGCTGGAGGAGTCGGCGCAGTTCGCCATCGAGTTCGCCCGCGCGGCCGTGGACGCCGGCGCGCACGTGGTGGCGGGCCATGGCCCGCACCTGACCATGGGTGTCGAGGTCTACAAGGGCGCGCCCATCTTCCACAGCCTGGGCAATTTCATTTTCCAGAACGAGACGATCAACGCCTTTCCCGCCGAGGCTTATGGTCGCTTCGGGCTGGATGCCGCCGCCACGCCTTCCGAGTTCCTGGACGCGCGCACCGGCAACGACAGCCGGGGCTTTCCGGCCACGCGCGAGTTCTGGGAAGGGTGCCTGGCCACCTGTCAGTTCGACGCCGGGACGCTGGCCTCGGTCAGCCTGTACCCCATCGATATGGGATTCGGGCGGCCACGGGGCCAACGCGGCCGGCCCATGCTGGCCAGGGGAGACGACGCGCGGCGCATCCTGGACCGCGTCGCCCGGCTGTCCCGCCCCTTCGGCACCCGCCTGGACATCGAGGGGGACGTCGGCGTCCTGCGTCTGCCATGAAGCGCCTGGCCATCCTGGACGACTATCTGCACCTGGCGCTGCGTTCGGCCGACTGGTCGGTGCTGGAAGGGCAGTGCCGGATCGACGTGATCGACCGCAAGCTGGAGGGGCCGGACGAGGCGGCGGCCGTACTCGCGCCCTATCACATCCTCTGCCATCTGCGCGAGCGCACGCCCATGCCGCGGGCGCTGCTGGAGAGGCTGCCCAATCTCGAATTCATGACCGTGACGGGCAAGGCCCACCGCACGCTGGACCTGCGGGCGGCGACCGAGCGCGGCATCGTCGTGTCCCATGTGTCGTCGGCCGTCCACGGGTCCAACGCCACGCCCGAACTGGCCTGGGGGCTGATATTGGCCACCGCCCGCCACATCGCCTATGAAGACCGCAGCGTCCGCGAGGGCGCCTGGCAGCGCACGGCGGGGATGCTGCTGGATGGCAAGACGCTGGGACTGCTGGGGCTGGGACGGGTGGGGCAGCGCATGGCCGCCATCGGCCAGGCCTTCGGCATGCGGGTCGTGGCCTGGAGTCCGAACCTGACCGACGAGGCCGCTGCCGCGTTCCAGGTCCAGCGGGTGGACAAGGACGTGCTTTTCGCGCAATCGGACGTGCTCAGCATCCATGTCGTCTTGAGCGAGCGGTCCCGCCATCTGGTCGGACGGCGCGAACTCGCGTTGATGAAACCCGATGCGCTGCTGGTCAACACCGCCCGGGGGCCGATCGTGGACGAGGCGGCGCTGGTCGAGGCATTGACGCAGGGGCGGCTGGGCGGCGCGGGGCTGGACGTCTTCGAGACCGAGCCGCTGCCGGCCGGCCACCCGCTGACCCGGCTGGACAATGTCGTGCTGACGCCGCACCTGGGCTACGCCACGCGCGAGACGATCGCCGGCTTCTACCAGGCCAGCGTGGCGGGCGTGCAGGCCTACCTGGCGGGCGCGCCCGTCGGCGTGCGCGAGCCCTGACCGGCACGGTCGGGCGGCAGTTCGCGCGGCGGGTGGCCTTCGTACACCGGCAGGAACTGCCGGGGGATGGGCCCCTTGTTGCGTCCGCCCTGCTCGTGCTGTTCCCAGGCATGGGCCAGGATGCCCACCGAACGGGACAGGCAGAACAGGCCGCGCGCGAGTTCCGCCGGAAAGCCCAGCTCGGCATAGACGGCCGCGGTGGCGCCGTCGATGTTCATGGGAAGACGGCGCCCCTTGCGCGCCTGGAGTTCGGACTCCACCGCCCGCGCGATGGCGAGGTGGCGGCCCGGCACCACGCCTTGCCCCACGGCCTCGTCCAGCAGCGCCATCAAGCGGACGGCACGCGGATCGATGGGGTGGAAGCGATGGCCGAATCCCGGCACGTATTTGCCGCGGCGCGCGATACAGTCGTCCAGGCCGGTGCGCACGGCGCTGGCGAGATCCGCGCCGGCCTCGAGCCGCCGCGCGATGTCGCCGTACAGTCCGACCGCCTGTTCGCCTGCGCCGCCGTGCACGTCGCCCAGCACGTTGACGGCCGAGCCCATGGCGTTGTTGAGCCCGACCCCGCAGGTCATCGCCATCCGCGAGATGGCGATGCTGGGCGCCTGCGGGCCGTGGTCCACCGCCGCCATCAGCGCCGCGTCCAGCAGGGCGCCTTGCCCGGCCGCGGGCAGTTCGCCGCGCAGCATCAGCCAGATCATTTCCGCGAAGCCCAGGTTGCCGATCAGGTCCTGCACGGCATAGCCGCGATAGCGGATGCTGCCGGGCCGCATGTCGATGATGCCGGTGCGCCACCACTGGCCGCAGGCCTGTTCTTCGTTGCCGGCGTGATCGTTCATATCGCCCCCTCGGTTTTCAGCACGGCGATCTCGTCGTCCGTATAGCCCAGTTGCGTCAGCAGCGCCACGGTGTCCTGACCCAGTTCGGGCGGCGGCGCATCGACCGCCGGTGGCTGCCCGTCGACCTTGTATCCCCCGCGCACGACCGCGATGTCGCGCCCGGCGCCGGGCACTTGCGTGAAGCGGCCGATCAGGCCGCGGTCGCGTATCTGCGGATGCGCCAGTATCTCGTCCACCTGGTAGACGGGCCCGGCGGGTATGCCCCGCTCGGCCAGCAGGGGCCACCAGTCGTCCGCCGGGCGGGCGGCCAGGGCCTGTTCCAGCTCCGCCTTGAGTTGATCGCGATGGGCCAGGCGCGCCTGCCGGTCGGCGTAGCGGCTGTCGCGCGCCAGTTCGGGCCGGCCCACGGCCTGGCACAGGGCCTCGAATTGTTCCTGCTTGTTGGCGGCGATGTTCAGCAGTCCACGGCCCGTCCTGAAGGTGCCCGAGGGGCTGGCGGTGAAGTTCTCGTTGCCCAGCGGGCGGGGCCGGTGCCCGGTGTTCAGGTAGTTGGACACCACCCATCCCATGGTCGAGATGACCGACTCCAGCATGGATACGTCGATGAAGCGCGCCTCGGTGCGGGTGCGGTCGGCCAGCTCGGCGGCGATCGCGAAGGCCGCCGTCATGCCGCCTATGGTGTCGCCGATGGGGTAGCCGACGCGATAGGGCGCGGTGCGCGCGTCGCCCGTGATGCTCATCGTGCCGGACATGCCCTGGATGATCTGGTCGTAGGCGGGCAGGGCGCTCAGCGGGCCGTCCTGTCCGAAGCCGGAGATGGCGCAATAGACCAGGCGCGGCCGGTGGCGGCGCAGGACCTCGTAGCCCAGGCCCAGGCGGTCCATGACGCCGGGGCGAAAGTTCTCCACCACGACGTCGGCGGTCGCCACCAGCCGCAGGAAGGCCTCCTTGCCCCGCCGGTGCTTCAGGTTGACGGTGATCGAGCGCTTGCCCGCGTTCTGGGCCAGGAAGGACAGGCCCATGCCGCGCCGGTTGAGCCCGGGGTCGGCCCCGAGCTGGCGGGCGAGGTCGCCGGAACCGGGCACCTCCACCTTGATGACGTCCGCGCCCATCAGCGCCAGCTGCTGGCAGCAGAACGGTCCCGCCAGCACGTTGGTCAGGTCGAGGACGCGCAGGGATTGCAGGGGCTTGCTCATGGGTGTGTCACTTGATCTGGATGTTGGCGTCCTTGATGATCCCGGACCATTTGGCGGAATCGCCGGCGATGGTGTCGGTGAATTCCTGCACAGTTCCTCCCAGCACCACGTTGCCTTCGTCCATGATCTTGCGTTGCAGGTCCTGGCTCTTGAGCACCTCGTTCACCGCCTTGTTGACGGCGTCGATGGCGGCCTGCGGCGTGCCGGCCGGCATCAGCAGGCCGGTCTTGGAGGCGGCCTCGAAGCCCGGCAGGGTATCGGCCAGCGGCGGGACATTGGGCAACTGCGGGATGGGCTTGAGCGTGGTGATGGCCAGCATCCGCACCTTGGGGTTGTCGACCTGGGACATGGCCGCGGGCGTCGAGGCGAAGAAGATGTCCACCTGGCCGCCCAGCAGGTCGTTCATGGCGGGCGCCGCGCCCTTGTAGGGCACGTGCAGGACGTCGATGCCGGCCTCGTGGGCGAAGTAGCGGCCGGTGATGTCGCCCACCGTGCCGGTGCCGGCGTTGCCCACCGACAGCTTGCCGGGATGCGCCTTGGCGAACTTCACCAGGTCGGCCACCGATTTGTACGGCCTGTCGGCGCTGACCACCAGGACCATGGGCTGGGATGCCACCGATACGACGGGGGCGAAGTCCTTGGCGACGTTGTAGGAAACGTTGGCGTACAGGTAGGGATTGATGGACAGGTTGGAGGTCTGCCCCAGGGCCAGGTTGTAGCCGTTGGCGGGCGCTCGCGCCAGCGCGCCCAGGCCGACCATGCCACCGGCGCCGGGGCGGTTCTCCACGATGACGTTCCACTTGTATTTTTCCGTCAGGGCGGCGGCGACGAAGCGGGCCATGGTGTCGGTGCCGCCGCCAGGCGGGAAGGGCACGAGCAGCTTCAGGAGTTGGTTGGGGTAGGCGTCGGCGGCGTGCGCGGCGGATCCCGCCGCCAGCGCGCACAGGGCCAGGGTGGTCGCGGCGGCGTGTTGTCGATAGCGGTTCATGTTTGTCTCCTCGTATTGTTCGGATGGGAAAGGCCGGCGCTACACGGGCAGGCCCTTGGCTCGCAGGACGGCGTCGAATCGTTCGGGATCCGAGGTGCCATGCTCGTTGGCGTGCCGGATGGCCTCTTCGCGCCGCAGATGCGCCTGCACGCGAGGCAGCAGCGCCTCCACTTCGTGGGCGGGAACACTGATGACCCCGTCGGCGTCGCCCATGACCAGGTCGCCGGGCAGGACCGACAGGCCGGCGCAGGCGATGGGGACGTTAATGCGGCCCGGGCCTTCCTTGCTGGGACCGCGATGGGTATGTCCCCGGGCATACACGGGCAGGCGTCCGTCCGCCCACTCGACCAGGTCGCGGATGGCGCCGTCGATGACGAAGCCGCCGATCCGGCGGGCCAGGGCAGTCGTGCGCATCAGGCCGCCGATCAAGGCCTGGGTCAGGTCGCCGCCGCCGTCGACCACGATGATGTCGCCGGGCCGGGCCATCATCAGGGCCTTGTGGATCATCAGGTTGTCGCCGGGGCGCACCTGCACGGTCAGCGCGGGACCGCAGAGGCCCAGGCGCAGGTTCTCGTGATAGGCCTTCAGGCCCATGGCGCCCAGCGAGCGTCCCATGCAGTCGCCGGCCACGGCGACCGGAACGCCGGAAAAGCGGGCGATCAGCTCCGGGTCCAGGTGGCGCGGCATTTCCTCGATGCCGTAGCCGGGCGGCCAGGTCTTATTGCCGGACATGCTTGTCTCCTTGGTGGATGTTCGACAGATCGTCGATGTTCACGACGCAGCCCTCGGGCAGGATGCCCCGGCTGAGGTAGTCCAGGACGTTGCGTGCCGCGCCCTGCGCCATGGCGGCCAGCGCCGCCTGGGTCGAGGCGCCGACGTGGGGCGTCAGCACCACGTTGGGCAGGCGCCGCAGCGGGTTGTCCCGCGTCATCGGTTCGACGGCCAGGGTGTCCAGGCCGGCGGCGTGCAGGCGGCCGTGGACCAGCACGTCCGCCAGGGCCGTCTCGTCCACGACTTCGCCGCGCGCCGTGTTGACCAGGATCGCGCCCTCGGGAAGCAGGGCCAGTTGCTCGGCGCCGATGAGGGCGCGCGTCGCCGGGGTCAGCGGAACATGCAGGCTGAGCACGTCCGATGCCCGCAGGAGTCCTTCCAGATCGGATCGCATTTCGGTGGCGTCCCCCGGTGCCGGCCGGACATGCGGGTCGTAGGCCAGCACGCGCATGCCCAGGGCCGACCCGTAGGCGGCGACCAGGCGGGCGACCTGCCCGTATCCGACCAGGCCCAGGGTCCGGCCGCGCAACTCGATGCCGGTCCGCAGCCGGGTCCAGCGCCCGGCGCGCATCTCGGCGTCCATGTGCGCGATGCCGCGCGCGGCCGCCAGCATCAGGCCCAGCGCCAGTTCGGCCACCGACCGGGCATTGGCGCCGGGCGTCACCATCACCGGGATGCCGCGTGACGTGCAGGCCGGCACGTCGATGTTGCTCACACCCACGCCATGCTTGGACACGACCTTCAGCGTGGGGCAGGCCGCGATCGCGCCGGCCGGCAGATCGACGGTGCGCGATATCACCGCGTCCACGGATTCGCGCGCCAGCACGGCCTCGACTTCCTCGACGCTGCCGGCGCGGGTCATGAACAGGACGCGGCACCCCGCCTGATCGAGGACCCGCCGTCCGGCCGGGCTCAGGGTGGTGTCGGTGACGAAAACGGTAGGGGGCATGGGGCGCTTCTCGATGCGGCTCGGGCTGAGCTTTCGCGCCATTACATCCGAGCGTAATATGAATATCTATTCGATAATTTTGATGGATCGATTCCTGCGGGGAATGGTTTGAACATCGAGATCCGGGATCTTCGCTACTTCGAGGTCATCGCCGAACTGGGCCACCTGGGCCAGGCGTCCGAGGCCCTGCACCGCAGCCAGCCGGCGCTGACCAAGTGCGTGCAGCGGCTGGAGGAAGAGCTGGGCGCGGATTTGTTCGAGCGCAAGGGCCGGGGCCTGGCGCTGACCGCGGTCGGCAAGGAGTTCTACCTGCGGGCGAAGAAAATCCGCGAGACCAACGACCGCACCCTGAGCGACATGAAGGATTTCGTGGCGGGCTCGGCGGGCAAGGTGCGCGTGGGCTGCGGCCCCATCACCGCCGACTATCTGCTGCCCAGGCTCTGTAACCTGGCGCTGCGGCACCTGCCCAAGGTATCGCTGGAAATCATGATCGGGACCAGCTACTTCCTGAAGGAGCAGATACGCGAAGAGCGCCTGGACATGATCGTGGGCGTGATCGAGAACGACAGCGAGTTCGCCTGTCGCGGCTTCATCGACGATACCGTGGTGGTCGCCGCGCGCCAGGAGCACCCCATCTTCGAATTGCGCGCGCTTCGCCTGCGCGACCTCGAGGGCTACCACTGGATATTGCCCACGCCGCCCGTGTCCAGCCGGAAATGGCTGGACAGCGCCTTCGCGGCGCGCGGCCTGCCCAAGCCCACGCCGCACATCGAAACCAACTCCCTGCCGTCCATCCACGACCTGATCGGCTCCACGGACCTGCTGTGTTTCCTGTCGCGATTGACGCTGGAGCACCCGAAGACGCGGGGCATGCTGCGAGAGGTCCCGCTGAAGGAGACGACCATGACACGCCAGCTCGGCATCACCTACCCCCATGGGCCGCTCACGCCCGCCACGCAGCGGCTCATCGACCTGCTCGACAGGCTGGCCGCGGAATGACCGCTCGGGCGGGGCACCTGTCTACAATGCGAGGTCCACGGTTCACGCAAAGGCGGGCAGGGCGATGTCGCGGTACTCATTGATCGGCAACCTGGTCGTGCTGCGGCCCCTGGCGCGCGAGGATGCCGCGGCGCTGGTGGCGGCGGCGCGGGACCAGGACGCGTGGCGCACCATCTATACCCAGATCCCCGCCGAGCCGGCCGTGGCCGAGGCCTACATCGAGGCCGCGCTGCACGCCCGCGGCATAGGCGAGTCCATGCCCTTCGCCACCACCTTGCGCGAGGATGGCCGGGTGGTCGGCGCGACCCGCTATTGCCGCATCGAGCCCGCGCATCGCAAGCTGGAGATCGGCTACACCTGGATAGGCGGTTCGTGGCAGCGGACCTTCGTCAACACCGAGGCCAAGTACCTGATGCTGCGCCACGCGTTCGAAGGGCTGGGCTGCCAGCGCGTACAGTTGCAGACCGACGAACTGAACCAGCAGTCCCGCCGCGCCATCGAACGGCTGGGCGCCCGGCTGGAAGGCATCCTGCGCAACGATCGCATCATGCCCGACGGGCGCAGGCGGCATTCGGCCATGTACAGCATCCTCGACGAGGAATGGCCGCGGGTGCGCGCCGGGTTGGAGGCGGCGATGCGCAGGCGGGGCATCGAGCCCGCGATGGACGTCGTGGCGGGCTGAGTCCCCGGGGGCCCGCACACTAGCCGGCCAGCAGCCCGCGTCGCTTCAGGATGTCCTGGATCTGGTCCAGGCGGCTTTCAGGATCGTCGTCGGCCAGCAGGTGCCGTTGTTGCGGCGGCAACAGCGGCAGCATTTCCGCCCAGCGATTCGCTACCCATCCGCATTCGTCCAGCCGGAAAGGGGGCGCGATGGGCAGGTCGGCGCCTGGAGCCTGGCGCTGCTGGATATCGGCGATCAGGCGGCCCAGCGTATTGGCCGCGGGCTGCAGGAAATCCGGGATGGGGAGCACGGGGTCGTCGGCCAGCGGCTCGACCTGTCCGGTCCAGAGGCCGTACTTGCGCTGTTCGCTGGAGACCAGGCGAAAACGTGTCGTGCCCACGCAGCGCAGTTGCAGCAGGCCCGGCATGGGCGCATCCCACTGTTCGATCCTGGCCATGGTGCCGAAGTCGGCCAGGATTTCCTTGCCTTCGGGCGTGCGGACTTCGTGGCCGGCCAAGAGCGGCACGACGCCGAACGAGGTCTGGTCGGCGATGCACTGCTTGATCATGTCGAGGTAGCGGATCTCGAAGATGCGAAGGTGCAGCACGCCCTCGGGATAGAGGGCCCGGCTGAGCGGGAAGATCGGGGTCGGGTTCATGGCGGAGACGCGGTTGATTGCCCCAGGCTCCAGGATAGCGCGTGCCGCCCGCCGGCGGTGGCCGCGGGCGGGCGGCCGCGCGTAACAAGGAAATACGGCCTAGTCCAACGGCAAGACCGTCTGGTCCGCGCAGGCTCTCAGCAGGCGGTCCACCCGCCCCTGCGGCAGCGCCATGTCCGGATCGATGTCCGACAGGGGGCGCAGCACGAAAGCGCGCTGGTGCATGCGGGGATGGGGCAGGATCAGCCGCGGGGTATCCAGGCGCTGGCCATCGTAGGCCAGCAGGTCCAGGTCCAGCGTGCGCGGGGCATTGCGGTAGGGGCGTTCGCGGCCGTGGCGCCGTTCGATGTCCTGGAGCAGGTCCAGCAACTCCAGCGGGGGCAGCGTGGTGCGCAGGCGCACGACGGCGTTGACGTAGTCCGGGCCGCTGGAGTCGACCGGCGCGGTGCGGTAGAAGCGCGACAGCGCGTCCTGCCGCACCTGGGGATGGGCGGCCAGCGCGGCCAGCGCCTCGCGCAGCGTGGCCGCCGGATCGCCCAGGTTGGCGCCCAGTCCCACCCAGGCCATCCGCCACGCGGGGGTGTTCATCCGGCTTCCGGCGTGCCGCCTTCCGGGCCGCTGCCGGCCGGGCCTTCCTGGCGCGACCGGCCACTGCGGCGGCGGCGCTTGCGGGCCGGCGCGTCAGCGGCCGCGCGCGGCTGGCGGGCCAGTTCTTCCAGCATGTCGGCGCGCGCCGAATCGTTGGCGTCGGCCAGGTCCATCCACCATTGCGCCAGGGTGCTGTCGACCTCGCCGGCGGCCGCGCGCAATTGAAGGAAATCGCAGGCGGCGCGGAAGCGCGGCTGTTCGAGCATGCGCCAGGCGCCCTTGCTCTGCCGCCGTTCGAAGCGCGGCTGCATGAACCAGATCTCGCGCATGTCGGAGACGAAGCGGCGCTGGATGGCCAGTTTCTCGGTCTGGTCGTCAAGCACGGAGTCCACGGCCATGCCCAGGGCGGGCATGGGCAGCTCGCCGTCCGCGCGGTACTGCTGCCAGCGCTGGTTGACCTGCTGCCACAGCAGCGCGGCGAACAGGAAGCTGGGGCTGACCGATTTGCCGCCGCGCACGCGCACGTCGGTGCGCTCCAGGGCCAGTTGCACGAAGCGTTCGCCGCCCGGCTGTTCCAGCACCACGTCCAGCAGCGGCAGCAGGCCTTTGTGCAGGCCCTCGGCGCGCAGCCGGCGCAGGCAGTCCAGCGCGTGGCCGCAGGTCAGCATCTTCAGCATCTCGTCGAACAGCCGCGACGCGGGCACGTTCTCGATCAGGTGGGCCATCTCGCGTATGGGCGAGAGCGTGGCCGGGGCGATGGTGAAGCCCAGCTTGGCGGCGAAGCGCATGCCGCGCAGCATGCGGACCGGGTCCTCGCGGTAGCGCTTGGACGCGTCGCCGATGATGCTGACGGTTTTCTTCTTCAGGTCGGCCACGCCGTCGTGGTAGTCGATGACGATCTCGGTGGCCGGGTCGTAGTACAGCGCGTTCAGCGTGAAGTCCCGCCGCGCGGCGTCTTCCTCCAGCGTGCCGAAGACGTTGTCGCGCAGGATGCGGCCGTGTTCGTCGGTGGTCTGTTCGTCCGACCCCGAGGCGCGGAAGGTGGAGGTCTCGATGATCTCCTGGCCGAACACCACGTGCACCAGGCGGAAACGGCGGCCGATGATGCGGGCGCGGCGGAACAGCGGCTGTATCTGTTCCGGCGTGGCGTTGGTGGCCACGTCGAAGTCCTTGGGCTGGGCGCCCACGATCAGGTCGCGCACGGCGCCGCCGACGATGTAGGCCTCGAAGCCGTTCTCGTGCAGTACGTCGCAGACTTTGATCGCATGGCGCGAGACCAGCCGGCGGTCGATGCCGTGCTTGGCCTGGGGCACGCGCAGGGGCGCATGCCGCTTGACGCTCAGGATGGGGCGCGCCGCGCGGGGGGTGAAAAGCTTGCTGATGAGCTTTTTGATCATGCGAACAGGTCCGTGATGCGCCAGCCCCGTTCGCGCGCCAGTTCGCGCAGCGCGGCGGAGGGGTTGGCGGCGATCGGGTCGGTCACCGCTTCAAGCAGGGGGACGTCGTTCATCGAGTCGCTATAGAAGAAAGACTGCCGGAAGTCGGACAGTTGCCAGCCGAGCCCGGCCAGCCATTGGTTGACGCGCGCCACCTTGCCTTCGCGGAAGCAGGCTATGCCGTCGATGCGGCCGGTGTAGCGGCCGGCGGTGTATTCCGGCTCGGTGCCCAGCAGCACGGGTATGCCGAACGCGCGCGCGATGGGCGCGGTCACGAAGGTGTTGGTCGAGGTGGCGATGGCGCACAGGTCGCCCGCCTCCAGGTGCTCGCGCACCAAGGCGATGGCCTGGGCGGAGATGGCCGGGCGTATCACCTGGGCCATGAAGTCCTCGTGCCAGCGGGCGAGATCGTAGGGAGTATTGCCGGCCAGGAGGCCCAGCATGAATTCGGCCGACTCCGCCGCGGTCAGCTTGCCGGCGTCGTAGCGCCGCATCAGCTCCTCGTTGCGGGCGCAGGCGGTGGCCGGATCGCCGACGTGGCCGGCGCGGGCGAGAAAATCGGCCCACCGGTAGTCGCTGTCGAGCGGCAGCAGGGTGTGGTCCAGGTCGAACAGGGCGAGGCGGGCGGGCGGCGCTTGGGTTGGGATCATGACAACGAAGAATACGACTGAATGGAGGGCGGTTGGGGCTGTTCGGCCAACATGGCGCGTAACAGCGGCAGCGTGATCGGACGTTTGGCCGCCAGTGAATAGCGGTCCAGCGCATCGAGCAGGGCGGACAGCTGGCGCATGTCCCGCTCGTAGTGGGTAAGAATCCAGTTCACCACCTCGGGCGCGAGCTGCAGCCCGCGGCTGGCGGCCTGGCGGATCAGGGCGTCGGTCTTTTCGGCGTCCGACAGGACCTCCAGCCGGAAGACCAGGTCCCAGCCCAGCCGGGTGCGCAGGTCCTCGCGGATCTCGAGCTGGCCCGGGGCGCGCTCGCCGGCCACGATCAGCGACAGGGCGATGTCGGTGGCCGACGTCTCGCGCCAGCGGTTGTACAGCGAGAATACGCAGGCCAGCCGGGGTTCGTCCAGGAGGTGCAGGTCGTCGATGGCGATCAGCGCGGGGCGGGCGTCGGACTCGTCGGGCTGGGCGGTGCGCCGGTAGGCCGAGACGGGGCTGTGGCTGTCCAGGTAGACCGCGCCGGGCCGATCGGACAGGGCACGCAGGAGATGGGTGCGGCCGCACCCGGCCGGTCCCCAGAGGTAGACGGCCCGGCCAGGTGCCAGGGCGCGCAGGGTCGCCAGGGCCTCGATATTGGGGCCCGCGACATAGTTTTCCAGGGACGGAGCCGGCGCGGCAAGAACGTCGAGTAGCAACTGCTTCATGGGAGGCGGCTAAGAGACCCGCAGCGTCGGACGATCATGGCGTTGGGGGGCGACAGGTCGGGCCGGGCAAGGCTGCGCAGGCAGAAAAGGAACGCGGGGCGCGGCGGGTGCCACCGGGCGTTGGCCCGATGTAAATCCCTGTCCGCTGCATGGGAATACCAATCATCGTAAAATTATAGCTTTCAGGCGCTCCCGGCTGGTTTTTTGCCGCGAGGGCCCGCGCCCATCCACTTTTCGGTCCATCCCATGTCCGCACAACAACCCAGCGCTTCCTCTCTAACCTACCGCGATGCGGGCGTCGACATCGATGCGGGCGATGCCCTGGTCGAGCGCATCAAGCCCCTCGCCAAGCGCACCATGCGCGAAGGAGTGCTGGCCGGCATTGGCGGATTCGGGGCCCTGTTCGAGGTGCCCAAGAAGTACCGGGAGCCCGTGCTGGTGTCGGGCACCGACGGCGTGGGCACCAAGCTGCGCCTGGCGTTCTCGTGGAACAAGCACGACACCGTCGGCGTCGACCTGGTGGCCATGAGCGTGAACGACATCCTGGTGCAGGGCGCCGAGCCGCTGTTCTTCCTCGATTACTTCGCCTGCGGCCGCCTGTCGGTGGACACGGCGGCCACGGTCGTCGGCGGCATCGCCCAGGGCTGCGAGCTGGCCGGCTGCGCGCTGATCGGCGGCGAGACCGCCGAGATGCCCGGCATGTACCCCGACGGCGAATACGACCTGGCGGGCTTCGCGGTCGGCGCGGTCGAGAAATCGCAGGCCATCGACGGCAGCCGCATCCAGCCCGGCGACGCCGTGCTGGGCCTGGCCTCCAGCGGGGCGCACTCCAACGGTTATTCGCTGGTGCGCAAGATCATCGAACGCGCCGGCGCCACGCCTGACCAGGACTTCCACGGCCAGCCGCTGCGCGACGTCGTCATGGCGCCCACGCGCATCTATGTCAAGCAGGTGCTGACGGCCATCGCCAAGCACGAGATCAAGGGCCTGGCCCACATCACGGGCGGCGGCCTGCTGGACAACGTGCCGCGCATCCTGCGCCCCGGCCTGGCCGCGCGCCTGCATCGCGATGCGTGGAAGATGCCCGAGCTGTTCACGTGGCTGCAGCGCGAAGGCCAGGTGGCCGACGTCGAGATGCACCGCGTCTTCAACTGCGGCATCGGCATGGTGGTGGTGGTTTCCGCCGCCGAAGCCGACGCCGTGGCCGCGACGTTGCGCGAACAAGGCGAAACCGTCTACCGCCTGGGCGAAATCGTCGACCAGCAACCCGGCTCGCCTCAAACCGAAGTGGTGTAAAGACCCAGGGTGCGGCGGATCTGGCTTTGCCAGTCCGCTCGCATCGCCCCCTTGAGGGGGCGCCCGAAGGGCGCAGGGGGTGGGCTGCGCTGGCGCGTCAGCGCGCAGGGGGGGACACTATCTCTTTCAGCGCGCCTAGCAGCGCATCGCATTCGGCGTCGGTGCCGACCGTGATGCGCAGGTACTGGTCGATGCGCGGCTGCTTGAAATGCCGCACCAGCACCTTGCGGTCGCGCAGCGCCTTCAGCAGGGCGGCGCCATCGTGCCCGGGATGGCGGGCGAAGACGAAGTTGGCGGCCGACGGCAGCACCTCGAAACCCAGCTCTTCCAGCTTGCCGACCAGGCGCGCGCGCGAGGCCATGACGGCCTGGCGGGTACGGTCGAAATAGGCGGTGTCTTCCATGGCCGCGGTCGCGCCGGCCATGGCCAGGCGGTCGAGCGGATAGGAGTTGAAGCTGCTCTTGACCCGTTCCAGCCCCTCGATCAGGTGGGGCTGGCCGATGGCATAGCCGACCCGCAGGCCCGCCAGCGAGCGCGCCTTCGACAGTGTCTGCACCACCAGCAGGTTGGGATGGGCCGCCACCAGCGGGACGGCCGACGTGCCGCCGAAATCGACGTAGGCTTCATCCACCACGACGACCGAATCCGGATTCGCCTTCAGCAGCGTCTCGATGTCCGCCAGGGGCAGCAGGCGGCCGGTGGGGGCGTTCGGGTTGGGGAAGATGATTCCGCCGTTCGGCTGGCCGTAGTCCTGTACGCGCAGGGACAGGTCGTCGGCCAGCGGCACGGTGAGGTAGTCGATGCCGTACAGGCCGCAATAGACAGGGTAGAAGCTGTAGGTGACGTCGGGGAACAGCAGCGGCAGGTCGTGTTTGAGCAGGCCGACGAAGACGTGGGCCAGCACTTCGTCCGAGCTGTTGCCGACGAAGACGTGGTCGGCCGGCACGCCGTGGAAGCGCGCCACCGCCGCCTTGAATACATTGGCGTCGGGATCGGGATAGCGGCGCAATGTCTCGTTGGTGGCCTGGCGGATGGCCTCCAGGGCGCGCGGCGAGGGTGGATAGGGATTCTCGTTCGTGTTGAGTTTGACGAGTCCGTCTATCTGCGGCTGTTCACCGGGGACATAGGGCGTCAGTTGCTGAGCGACGCGGCTCCAGTACCTGTTCATGAATCTTGTCTTCGAAAGCGCAAAGCGCGGCAACGGGCCGCGCACGCATCCAGCATAGCAGGGCCGGCGGCCCGGCGCACGCCGCGGCGGGCGTGGCGTGGCGCGGGTGCGCCGTCAGTCCGGGTCGCCCGTGGCTTCGAGCGCCGCGTCCAGCATGGCGGCCGCGGCGTCGACCACGCGCGCCGTGCTGTCCTGCGCCAGGCAATCCACCACCAACCGGCCGGGCAGCGCGCGCAGCCAGGTGATCTGGCGCTTGGCCAGTTGCCGGGTGGCGGCGATGGCCTGGCCCCGCATCTCGGCGCCGTGGGTTTCCCCGGCCAGATAGCTCCAGACCTGGCGATAACCCACGCATCGTATGGACGGCAGGTCGGGACCCAGGTCGCCGCGCGCCCGCAGGCGGCGCACCTCGTCGACCAGGCCGGCTTCGAGCATGGCGTCGAAGCGCTGCTCGATCCGGGCATGCAGGCCGGCCCGTTCCGAGGGCTCCAGGCTGAGATTGACGTAGTGCAGTCCGGTGTCGCCGGGCGCGGCCTGGCCGGTCAACAGGGCCGACATGGGCTGGCCGGTCAGCGCATGGATCTCCAGCGCGCGCTGGATGCGCTGGCTGTCGTTGGGCGAGAGTCGCGCGGCGGTGGCGGGATCGAGGCGCGCCAGTTCGGCGTGCATGGCGGGCCAGCCGATATCGGCGGCGCGGGCGTTCAACCGCGCGCGCAGGACGGCATCCGCCTGCGGCAGGTTGTCCAGGCCCTCGCGCAGCGCCTTGAAATACATCATGGTGCCGCCGGCCAGCAGCGGAATACGGCGCCGGCCGCGGATGTCCGCGATCAGGCGCAGGGTCTCGGCGCGAAACTGGCCGGCCGAGAACGTTTCAGCCGGATCGCGCATGTCCAGCAGGTGCTGCGGCACGCGCCGGCGTTCCTCAGGGTTGGGCTTGGCCGTGCCGATGTCCATGCCGCGATAGATGGTGGCGGAGTCGACGTTGACGATCTCGAGCGGCCAGCGGTCGGCCAGCGCCAGCGTGGCCGCGCTCTTGCCGGCGGCGGTGGGGCCCATCAGGCACAGGATGGGGGAGGGGCTGCGGTCGGTCATCGGGGCAGGGGCTCAGCGCCCGCGCAGGAACAGGCGGTCCAGATCGCCTACGCTGAGCTGCACCCAGGTCGGGCGGCCGTGATTGCACTGGTCGGCGCGTTCGGTCGCTTCCATCTGCCGCAGCAGGCCGTTCATCTCGTCATGGTTGAGCCGGCGGTTGGCGCGCACCGCGCCATGGCAAGCCATGGTCGCCAGCAGTTCGTTGCGCTGCTCGGTCAGCAGGCGCGACGCGCCCACCTCGGCGAAATCGCGCAGCACCTCGCGCGCCAGGGTCTCGATGTCGGCCTGGGCCAGCGGCGCGGGAACGGCGCGCACGGCGACCGAGGCCGGCCCGGCCGGCCGCAGTTCGAAGCCGAGGCCGGACAGCGCTTCCTGTTGTTCCTCGACCAGCGCGACGTCGCTTTCGGAAGCCCGGAACACGACCGGCACCAGCAGGTTCTGCCGCGGCATCTCGCGCGCGTCCAGCGCGTTCTTCAACTGCTCGTACACGATGCGTTCGTGGGCCGCGTGCATGTCGATCACGACCAGCCCGTGCGCGTTCTGGGCCAGCACATAGATCCCGTGCAACTGCGCGATCGCCATGCCCAGCGGCAGTTCGGCGCCGTTGGGCAGCGGGCGGGGCTGGCCGTCGGCCAGGACCCGGGCCATGCCGGCGGCGCTGGGCGAGGCGGGCAGTGGCGCGGGCGCCAGGGGCTCGTGCAGGGCGAGGATGCGCGCGCCCGATTCGGGCCGGTAGGCGGGCGGGGCATCCTGCAGCCTGAACGGCAACTGCGAGGACGATGCCAGCGCGGGCGCCACGGGGCGCGCGAAGCCCGGTTCGGACGAAGATGCCGGCAGGGCGTCCGGACCGTCGAGGTGGCCGGGGGCGGCCGGATGAAGCATGCCGCCGGCCAGGACCGCGTCGGACGGCGGCGCGTCGGCGGCATCCATGCCGGGAGCCGCTCCCGCGGCATGGGCCAGGGTCTGGCCGATGGTCTGCGTCACGAAGCGATGCACCGCGCCGCTTTCGCGGAAACGCACCTCGTGCTTGGCCGGATGCACGTTGACATCGACCGCCGCCGGGTCCAGGTCCAGGAACAGCACATAGGCGGGCTGGCGGTCGCCGTGCAGCACGTCCGCGTAGGAGGCGCGCATCGCATGGCTGACCGTGCGGTCGCGCACGAAGCGGCCGTTGACGTACAGGTACTGGCGGTCGGCGCGGGCGCGCGAGGC
>Ga0182747_1000118_pt1 | contig 82823 bp, 68 predicted proteins | sample eDN3rd30CBELigBY_FD_128526 | JGI IMG/M metagenome (GOLD analysis project Ga0182747, IMG submission 128526) | Enriched backyard soil microbial communities from Emeryville, California, USA - eDNA 3rd pass 30_C BE-Lig BY (version 2) (version 2) | ecosystem: Environmental > Terrestrial > Soil >...
GCGCATTCCCGAAAGGCTCGCCTTGCCGACCTGCGCCGCGCCGACGAGGTTGAAATTGCTGACGCTCGCGGCCTGTTTCGTCGTGCGCTGATGCTGCTCGACGATGCGCAGCCGCCCGCCGCCCGCTTCGAACAGGTCGCCGACATCGCCCGCGCCGTGGCGAAAATGGCGGTGCGCCTCGGGATGCGCGAGGAAGGCGCCGGCTTCGAAGTGCGGATCGCCGCCCGCGAGCTGCTCGACCAGCGCCCACAACGCGTGGATATCCGCCGGACTGTCGCGCCACTCGGGAAAATAGGCTGCGCGGTCGGCAAAGGCAAAGGCGGCCGAGAAATCGAAGCCGATCAGCATGTCGGCACCCGATGCCGCGACACCCTCCAGCCAACCGAGTATCTCGGCGCGCGACCAGACATGCCCCGGCCGGACCAGCGCGGGCGCGCTGGCCCCGCTCGCTACGGCGAGCGCGATGCCGCGCTGGCGCTCGCCGCGGGCGCCTGACCAGTCGAGAGCGGCGAAATGGGTGAAACGGCGCATCGCCGCGCCCTAGCGCATGTGTGTCACCTTGCACAAAGCGCGAATGAGTCCCACATGCAGCCCATGCTGATCGAAACCGAATCGACGCCCAATCCCGCGACGCTCAAATTCCTGCCCGGACAGGCGGTGATGGAGGCGGGAACCCGCGATTTTGCGAGCCCCGAAGAGGCCGCCGCCTCGCCGCTCGCCACCGCGCTCTTCGCGCTCGGCGACGTGACGGGCGTGTTCTTCGGTCGCGACTTCATTTCGGTGACGATCGCGCCGGGCGCCGAATGGGCCGATGTGAAGCCCGACGTCCTCGGCATCGTCATGGATCATTTCCTCGCCCGGATGCCGCTGTTCCATCCGGCGAGCGCGGGTTTCTCGGTTCCCGCGGAGGAAGGGGAGGGCGGTTTCGCCGACGATCCCGCCGACGCCGACATCATCGAGCAGATCAAGGAACTCATCGAAACGCGCGTCCGCCCAGCGGTCGCGAACGACGGCGGCGACATCATCTATCGCGGTTTCGACAAGGGCAATGTGTATCTGAAGATGCAGGGCGCCTGCTCGGGCTGCCCCTCGTCGACCGCGACGCTGAAGAACGGGATCGAATCGCTGCTCAAACATTATGTTCCCGAAGTGACGGCCGTTCACGCCGTCTGACGCCATCCCGACAGGAGAATGCCCCGATGAGCGAGCCGCTTTCCGATAGCGCTCTCGACCAGCTGTTTCGCACCGCGCGCACCTATAATGGCTATGTCGACCGGCCGGTGTCGGACGATCAGCTGCGCGCGATCTGGGACCTGATGAAATATGGCCCGACCAGCGCCAACAGCCTGCCGGCGCGGATCGTCTGGTGCGTGTCCGGCGAGGCGAAGGCGAAGCTCGCCGCACTGTCGATGCCCGCGAACGGCGAGAAGATATTGAAGGCGCCGGTCACCGCGATCATCGCGATGGACAATGAATTCTACGAGCATCTGCCCGAGTTCTTTCCGCACACCGATGCGCGGAGCTGGTTCGCGGGCAACGAACCCCACGCGCAGACCACCGCCTTTCGCAACTCGAGCCTGCAGGGCGCCTATTTCATCCTTGCCGCGCGAGCGCTGGGCCTCGATACGGGACCGATGTCGGGCTTCGACAATGCGGCGGTCGACCAAGCCTTCTTCGCCGACGAGCCCAATGTGAAGAGCAATTTCATCTCGACGCTCGGCTATGGCGATCCCGCGACGATTTTCGAACGCAGCCCGCGGCCGGACTTCGGCCGTTTCAACCGCATCGCCTGATCGTCCGGGCGCGCCGCGATGCTGCGACTGGTCATCGATTCGGCGAGCGAAGCCTGTTCGGTGGCGCTGTTCGATGATTCGGCGCTTGTCGATTTCCGCCACGAGGCGATCGGTCGCGGGCATGCCGAGCGGCTGGTCCCGCTGATCGCCGAATTGAAGCGAGGGGGACGCGCAGACGCCATCGCGGTCGGCTGCGGGCCCGGCAGTTTTGCCGGGGTGCGGATCGGCGTCGCGGCGGCACGCGCGCTCGCGCTCGGGTGGAACGTTCCCGTGCAGGGATTCTCGACCCTCGCGCTCGTCGCGGCGGGTGCCGCGGCCGAACTGGCCGAGGCGGGCGGCGGGCTCATCGTGATGGAGGGTGGGCACGGGCAGTGGTTCGTCCAGCCCTTTGCCTCGGATCTGTCGCCTGCTGCCGCGATGCGCTCGCTTCTACCCGACGAGGCGGTGGAACTCGAAGATCCACTCGTTATCGGCAACCGCGCGGAAGCATTCGTCGCCCGTCGCGGAAGCGGCCGCGCCCTGGCCGCGCTTCCCGACGCGCGCGCCCTCGCGGCGCTGCCCGCAGCCGCGCTGTTCGCCGATCCGAGCCCGATTTACGGCCGCGCGCCTGACGCCAAGCCGATGACCGCGGCATGAGCGACCCCATCCACTTCGCCACGGCCCGCGTCAGCGATATCGGCGCTGTGATGGACGTGATGGAGGCCGCCTTCGACCCCGCCTATGGCGAGGCGTGGAGCGCGGCGCAATTGCTGACCCTGTTCGCTCTGCCCTCGGCGCGCGTCTGTCTCGCGCGCGAGGGCGACCGGCCGTGCGGCTTTTCCGCGGCGCGGGTCGCCGGACCTGAAAGCGAATTGCTGCTTCTCGCGGTGAACCCGCTCTGGCGCGGTCGCGGGGTCGGGCGGCGGCTGATCGACGACTGGCAGGCATGGGCCGCGCGGGAGGGCGCCGAGGATTATTTCCTCGAGATGCGCGCCGACAATTCGGCCGCTCGTCTGTACCGGGAAGCGGGTTTTTCCGAATGCGGGCGTCGGCCCGCTTATTATCGCGGTGGCGACGGGGTGATTCGCGACGCGATTACGATGCGACGCAGCGCAAACGCTTCGTAACCAAATGATCTTTCATTGCGGCGTTGTCACCAAAATGGCATGAATAGCTGTGGACGAAGAAATATAGGACCATTCGCCGTCCATTCTTCTGGGATGAATAGATAAGGAATCGCCCCCATGTCGGACCAAACCGATACCAACGAAATGCTCGTCACCTTGACGGCCGATATCGTCGCCGCGCATGTCAGCAACAACAGCGTCGCGATTTCCGACCTCGCGATGCTGATCAACAATGTCCACGCGGCGCTGTCGGGGCTGGGCAGCCAGGCCGTGCCCGAGGAGAAGCCGGTTCCCGCCGTGTCGATCCGCGCGTCGGTGAAGCCCGACTACATCGTCTGCCTCGAGGACGGCAAGAAGCTGAAGATGCTGCGCCGCCACCTGATGACGCACTACGAGATGACGCCTGACGATTACCGCGCGAAGTGGGGCCTGCCCGCGGACTATCCGATGGTTGCCCCCAATTACGCCGAAAAGCGCCGCGCGCTGGCGAAGGAAATCGGTCTCGGCACCAAGGGCCGTGGCGGCGGGCGCAAGCGCCGGAAGGCCTGAAATCTTTCGTTGAGGTTCCCCTTGCGGGGAACGGGAAGGGGCGGTGCCGCGTCGGCGCCGCCCTTGTCCTATTCCCGGCGCGACCCTATACAATGTGCATAAGAAGAAACATGACTGCGTCTTGCAGGAAAGGCCCGCATGTCCGGTACGATCGATCTTGAAGCGCTGTGTCACGAGAAGGGGCTGCGCATCACCGAGCAGCGCCGCATCATTGCGCGCGTCATTTCGGATTCGGAGGATCACCCCGACGTCGAGACGCTCTATGAGCGCGCATCGAAGGTCGACAGTGGTATTTCGATCGCCACCGTCTACCGCACCGTCCGCCTGTTCGAAGAGGCGGGCATTCTCGACCGCCACGATTTCGGCGACGGCCGCTCGCGCTACGAAGCGGCGCCCGAGGCGCATCACGACCATCTGATCGATGTCGAAACGGGCAAGGTGATCGAATTCGTCGATCCCGAGCTCGAGGCGCTGCAGAAGGTGATCGCCGAACGGCTGGGATTCCGCCTCGTCGACCACCGCATGGAACTTTATGGTGTCTCCCTCGATCGCAAGCGCGACTGATCGCGCTCCGATCACCTGGCGTTCGGTGCTGCGCCTCGCCGCGATGGTGCTGGCGCTGCTGTTCCTGATCGTTCCGCATCTTTGCTATCGCGCCGTTGGCCGCCCGTCGCCGATGGTCATGGCCTTCCTCAACGCCGCCGGCTGGATCGCGGGACTGCGCGTCCGCACCACCGGCACGCGGTTGCGGCGCGACGTGTTGTTCGTCTCCAACCATGTGAGCTGGCTCGATATTCTCGCGCTCGGCGGCGCGGCGCGCTCGGCCTTCGTGTCGAAGGCGGAGGTCGAGACGACCCCGCTCGTCGGCTGGCTCGCCGACCAGAACCGCACCATCTATGTCCAGCGCGAGGCGAAGCGCGAGATCCACAATCAGACGAACGAGCTCCGGAGCGCGCTTGCGCGCGGACGCCCGGTGACGCTGTTTCCCGAAGGTACGACCGGCCCCGGCGACGGGCTTCTGCCCTTCCGCGCCTCGCTGCTCCAGGCGGTGATTCCGACGCCGCCGCGGCTGCGGGTCCAGCCGGTGTTCCTCGATTATGGCGAGGAGGCGCCCGATATCGCCTGGCTCGACCCCGAGTCCGGGCTCGACAATTTCAAGCGGCTGCTCGCGCGCAAGCGCCCGATCCCGCTGACCATCCACTATCTCGACCCGCTGCCCGACGCGGTGGAGGCCGACCGCAAGGCGCTGGCCGAAGCCGCGCGCGCGGCGATCGCGGCGCGGATGGAAGAGGTGGCGCGCTCTTCCGCGACCGCGCGCTATCGCCTATAGCCCCCCGATGAAATCCGACTCTCCAAAGACTTTTCACGTCAAATCCTTCGGCTGCCAGATGAACGTCTATGACGGTGAGCGCATGGCGGAGATGCTGGGCGCGCAAGGTTATGCCCCCGCGGCCGAGGGCGCCGACGCCGACCTCGTCGTGCTCAATACCTGCCACATCCGCGAGAAAGCGGCGGAGAAGGTCTATTCGGACATCGGCCGGCTGAAGCGCGAAGACGGCAGCACCCCGACGATCGCCGTCGCGGGCTGCGTCGCGCAGGCCGAGGGTGCCGAGATCGCGCGCCGCGCGCCGAGCGTCGATGTCGTCGTCGGCCCGCAGGCCTATCACCGTCTGCCCGAGCTGATCGCGCGCGCCGAAAGGGGCGAGAAGGCGGTCGACCTCGACATGCCCGCGATCAGCAAGTTCGGCGCGCTGCCGAAGCGCGCCGGCAACCAGCGCCCGGCCGCTTTCCTGACCGTGCAGGAAGGGTGCGACAAATTCTGCACCTATTGCGTCGTCCCCTATACGCGCGGCGCCGAGACGAGCCGGCCGTTTGCCGACCTGATCGCCGAGGCGCGCGCTCTGGTTGCCGGGGGCGTGCGCGAGATCACGCTGCTGGGGCAGAACGTCAACGCCTGGGACGGCGAGGATGAGCGGGGGAGGGCGATCGGCCTCGACGGTCTGATCCGCGCATTGGCGGCGGAGGACGGCCTCGAGCGCATCCGCTACACGACCAGTCACCCCAACGACATGACCGAGGGGCTGATCGCCGCGCATGGCGAGGTCGACAAACTGATGCCCTTCCTCCACCTGCCGGTGCAGGCGGGCAGCGACCGCATCCTCGCCGCGATGAACCGCAGCCATAGCGTCGAATCCTATCTGCGCGTTATCGAGCGCGTCCGCGCCGTGCGTCCCGACATCGCGATCTCGGGCGACTTCATCGTCGGTTTTCCGGGCGAGACCGAAGCCGATTTCCAGGCGACGCTCGATATCGTCCGCGCGACGCGCTACGCGATGGCGTACAGCTTCAAATATTCGCGCCGGCCCGGCACGCCCGCGGCGTCGATGGAGGATCAGGTTGACGAGGCGGTAATGAACGACCGCCTGCAGCGACTTCAGGCGCTGCTCAACGAGCAGCAGCAGGCGTTCAACGAAGCGACCGTCGGCCGGACGACGCGCCTGCTTCTCGAGCGCAAGGGCAAGCATGAGGGGCAGCTCATCGGCAAGTCGCCCTGGCTCCAGTCGGTGCACGTCACCGCGCCGGGGCTCGTGATCGGCGATATGGTCGATGTCGAAATCACTTCGGCAGGTCCGAACAGTCTGGGCGCGATTCTGCGCCAATTGCAGGAGGCTTGATGTCCAAACGCCCGCTGACCGCCGCAACTCCCGCCGAACCCGGCGACCGCGTCCGACTGACCGCGGAATTCGAGCGAACGCAGCTCTTGGGCATCCTCTTCGGCGAGTTCGACCGCAATCTCGTCGCGATCGAGAACCGCCTCGGCGTCTATATCTCGGCGCGTGGCAACCGCGTGCAGATCGAGGGCGAAGCGGAAGCCGCGGCGCGCGCGCGTGACGTGCTCACCGAACTCTACAACCGCATCGAACAGGGGCAGGAGGTCGACGCAGGGCTCGTCGACGGGGTGATCGCGATGTCGGCGCAGCCGACGCTCGCGGGCATCATCCGGCACGACGCCAGCGAAGCGCCGCCGGTGATGATCCGCACGCGCAAGAAGACGATCGTTCCGCGCGCGCCGTCGCAGGTCCCCTATATGCAGGCGCTCGCGCGCGACGAGGTGATCTTCGCGCTCGGCCCGGCGGGCACGGGCAAGACCTATCTCGCGGTCGCGCAAGCGGTCGCGCAGCTCATCACTGGCAGCGTCCAGCGCCTGATCCTCTCGCGTCCGGCGGTCGAGGCGGGCGAGAAACTCGGCTTCCTGCCCGGCGACATGAAGGAAAAGGTCGATCCCTATCTGCGCCCTCTCTACGACGCACTGCACGACTGCCTTCCCGCCGAGCAGGTCGAGCGCCGCATCGCGAGCGGCGAGATCGAGATCGCGCCCCTGGCCTTCATGCGCGGGCGCACTCTCGCCGACGCCTTTATCATCCTTGACGAAGCGCAGAACACGACGATCCCGCAGATGAAGATGTTCCTCACCCGCTTTGGCATGAACAGCCGCATGGTGATCTGCGGCGACCCCAAGCAGGTCGACCTGCCACTCCCGGCCACGTCGGGCCTCGCCGACGCGGTCGCGCGGCTCGAAGGCGTCGAAGGCATCAACGTCAGCCGCTTTACCGCCGCCGACGTCGTCCGTCACCCGATCGTCGGGCGGATCGTCGAGGCTTATGAGGGCCCGGGGGCCTAGCGCGCAGCGCGATCCCATAACTTCATTGCGAGCCCTTTGACAGCCTTGCAGGCGCTCAGGATGAACTAAGCGAAGCGATCCAGGGCATAGCAGGCCGATCTGGATGGCTTCGCTGCGCTCGCAATGACGGCCGTCTTCCGCTCTGCATATTTTTCGAGAACGATTCTCAATAGCATCTTGACCCTCTGGATTTGACCTGCTTAGAGCGCCGCTATTGCGACTCACTCGCAATCAAGCAGGGGAAGACAATTGACCATCCATCGTGCGCCGTTCAGCCTGCGCCTCGTCACAGGCAGCGCGCTGGGCCTTGCGCTCGCCGCGATCGCCCAGCCGGCCGCCGCGCAAGACAATGACGGCGAATATTGGGTCGGCCTCAAGAACCGCATCGTCGTCACCGCGACGCGCACGCCGGCAAAAGCCGAAGACCTGCCGGTCACCATATCGGTCAAGAGCGACGAGCAGATCGCCGACGAACTCGTCACCGACATCCGCGACCTCGTGCGTTTCGAACCCGGTGTCAGCGTCCAGCGCCAGCCCGCGCGCTTCGGCGCCGCGCTCGGCGCGACGGGGCGGGCGGGGAACGACAGCTTCAACATCCGCGGCATCGGCGGCAATCGCGTGCTGATCCAGGTCGACGGCGTCCGTGTTCCCGACGGCTTCAGCTTCGGTGCGCAGGCGGCGGGGCGCGGCGACTATGTCGACCTCGGCCTCATCAAGTCGGTCGAGATCTTGCGCGGCCCCTCGTCGGCACTCTACGGCAGCGATGGTCTTGCGGGCGCGGTCAGCTTCATCACCGCCGATCCGGTCGATTTTCTCGGGAACGGAAAGAGCGTCGGGGGGCTGCTCCGCGCCGCCTATGCGAGCGCCGACGACGAGTTCAGCGAAACCGCGATTCTCGCCGGGCGCAGCGGCGACTGGTCGATCATGGGCGCCTATACCCGCCGCGACTGGCAGGAACTCGACAACAAGGGGACGGTCGGCGGCATCGGAGCCGCGCGCACCGAGCCCAACCCGCAGGACGGTCGCTCCAACGCCGCGCTCGCGCGCCTCGTTTACGATCCCGCGAACGGCCACAAGTTGCGCCTCACCGGTGAGTATCTCGACACGCATCTCTACACGAACGGGCTGACCGGGCTCAGTGGCACGGTCGACCGGCTCGAGGGCTTCGACAGCGGCGAACGCAAGCGCGTCTCGCTCGACTGGAGCTGGGAAGGCGAGGGAGCGATCGATTTCGCGCGCGTCGCCCTCTACTGGCAGGATGGCGAGGATCGCCAATATACCGAGGAAGATCGCACCCCGGCCGCCGACCGCACCCGCCTCAATACCTTCGAGAACCGCGTCATCGGCGCCTCGGCCGACGCGCGGGCCGATTTCGCGACCGGTCCGCTCGCGCATCGCCTCGTCTTCGGCGGCGACATCAGCAAGACGCGCCAGAATGGGCTGCGCGACGGCACGGTACCGCCCGCGGGCGAGGTGTTTCCGACCCGCGCCTTTCCGACCACCGACTTCACGCGCGGCGGGCTGTTCGCCGGCGACGAGATCTCGATCGCGGACGGGCGGCTGATCCTCTATCCGGCGCTGCGTTTCGACTGGTACGATCTGTCGGCGCGGAACGACCCGCTGCTTCCTGCTTTCTCCGGCGCTAGCCAGGACGGATCGCGCCTCTCGCCCAAGTTCGGCGCGGTGTGGAAACTGACCGACCAGGTGCGGCTGTTCGCCAATTACGCGACCGGCTTCAAGGCGCCCGAGCCGGGACAGGTCAACCAGTTCTTCGAAAATCTCGCCTTCGGTTATACGTCGGCGCCCAACCCCGACCTCGGACCCGAGCGCAGCGAGAGCTTCGAGGGCGGCATCCGCTTCTCGAGCGATCATGTCAGCCTCGACCTCACCGCCTTCACGGCGCGCTACAAGGATTTCATCAGCCAGGAGGTGGTCAGTGGCAGCTTCACGCCCGCCGACCCCGCCGTCTATCAGTTCGTCAATCTCGATCGCGCCAGGGTTCAGGGGGCCGAGGCGCGGTTCGAGGGGCGGGCGTCGTCCGGCCTATATACGACGCTCGCCCTATCCTATGCGAAGGGCAGCGAGATATTGCCCGACGGCAGCCGCGTGCCGCTGGCGACGATCGATCCGCTGAAGCTCGTCGCCGGCGTCGGCTGGCGCGAGCCGACGAGCGGGCGCTTCGGCGGCCAGATCATCATGACGCACAGCGCGCGCAAGGAAGCATCGCGAACCGATGGCCTGTGCAGCCCCGAATGCTTCCGGCCGGACGGCTTCACCATCCTCGACGCGACCGCCTTCGTGCGGCTGGTCGAAGGGCTGACGCTGCGCGCCGGCGTCTTCAACATCCTCGACGAGAAATATGCCTGGTGGAGCGACGTGCGCGGCCTCGCGTCGACCTCGACGGTGACCGACGCCTACACCCAGCCTGGCCGCAACGCGAGCGTCTCGCTCAGCTTCCGCTTCTGACCAAAAAGGACTGCCCATGACCCGCTTTCGTTCGATCGCCGCCGCGCTGCTGCTCACCGCCGCGCTGCCTTTCGCCGCATCGGCGCATCCGCCGATCGCCGCCGCGCAGGCGGCCGCGCAGTTCGAACAGGACCGCGCCGACATCCTCGCGATGGCGGGCAATTATCACGTCGGCTTCAACATGCAGGAATCGACGCGCTGGGACCCCGATTACGAAGTGCTCGAGCCCAAAAGGTCGGGCGGCAACGAGGTCGTCCGCGTGATAGAGGACACGGGGCGCAAGATCGTGCTCCAGCACATGCTCGTCATCACCGGCGACGATGGCGAGAGCTTCGTCATCAAGCATTGGCGGCAGGATTGGGAATATGAACCGGCCAGGGTGCTCGTCTACTCGGATCGCAATCAGTGGACATGGGAAGACGTCCCCGAAAAGATGCGCACCGGCCGCTGGTCGCAGACGGTGTATCAGGTCGACGATAGCCCGCGCTACGGCGGCTGGGGCCAGTTCGAGACGCAGGCCGGCATCCGCCGCTGGCGCTCCAACTGGACCTGGCGCCCGCTCGCGCGCCGCGACGCCGTCCGCAATCCCGTCTACGACCGCTATTATTCGATCAACCGCCACCAGCCGACGCCTGACGGCTGGATCCACTGGCAGGACAATACCAAGATGGGGATCAAGGACGGGAAGCTCGTCCCGATCGTCCAGGAATATGTTCTCAACACCTATATCAAGCACGACCAGTATGACGTGAAGGCGGCCGACGATTATTGGGCCGCGACGAAGGATTATTGGGCCGCAGTGCGCGCCGAATGGGATCGCGTCGCCGCGACAAAGGGCGGTATCGCGATCGAGGAAAAGGCCGATACCGGCACTGTGATCAGCGGCCGCCTGCTCGAGATGGCCGACGAGGTCCATGACGGCAAGCTGACGACCGCCAAGGCGATCACCGAGGCGAAGAAGCTGATCGAAACCAACACGCGCAAGCTCTGACAGACTTCACCATGTGAAGCCCGCAACTGGGGGCGGCTCGAAAGAGCCGCCCCCTATTTTTTCAGGCTGGCTTCGAACGCGCCCCGTCGATGCTCCAGATTCCGGCGCCGCGCGTCGCGATGAACAGGAAGAGAAAGCAGTAAAGCACGATCGTCTCGCCGCCGTTGGCGATCGGATAGAGACCCTGGCTGCCGTGCACCATCCAGTACCCGACCGCCGCCATACCGCTGGCGACGAAGGCCGCGGGTCGGGTGAAGAGGCCGAGGACGATCAGGCCGCCCGCGACCAGTTCGATCGCCCCTGCGGCGTGCAGCATCGGGTTGAGCGGCATCGGAAAATCGGTCGGGAAATTGAAATACTTCTGCACCCCATGCGCCATGAACAGCAGGCCCGCGACGATACGCAGCAACGCGTAGGCCTGTTCGCCGAAACCATCGAGAAACTTCATGATCCTTCCCCTCCTGTCGAAAGACGGAGCGATGCTAATGCAGCTTTCGAGCCCGTCAAAGCGCATTATCCGAAACGATGCGTTTCCAGTGACTTGGCTTCGCACCGCAAGAAAATCGGGGCGGGCATCTCATTTTTCTCGCGCCGCATGTCACATCCGCTGCCGCTGTCTCGTCATGCTTGTACAACCCAAGCCAAGGAGACACGATATGACCAAGGTTACCGATCCCTTCGCCGCCTCGCCCCAGCTGATGAAGCAATGGATGGCGGTCAGCCTCGCGGCGGAGAAGAGCCTCGAAAAAAGTCTGATCGAGCTGGTGAAGATCCGCTCGTCGATCCTCAACGGCTGCGCCAACTGCATCAACATGCACACTGCCGACGCCCGCGCGCACGGCGAAACCGAGCAGCGTATCTACCTGCTCGCCGCCTGGCACGAAGCGCCGGTCTACACCCCGCGCGAGCGTGCCGCGCTCGCCTGGACCGATGCCTTGACCCGCCTGTCGCAAGGGCACACACAGGTCGAAGCGCGCGCCGCTCTCGACGAGCATTTCACCGCGGAGGAGCAGATGAACCTGACCGTGATGATCAACGTCATCAATGGCTGGAACCGCATCGCGGTGGGCTTCGACCTCTGGTACGAAGGCGGCGTGCCGGCGAAAGCCGCCTGATGGCGCCGCAGGGCGCCCCTGATCCGGCGGACGCGGCGGCGAGTTTCGACCCGCTGCGTCCGCTGCTCACCCGCGTCGCCTACCGCATGCTCGGCTCGGTCGCCGATGCCGAGGATGTGGTGCAGGATGCCTTTCTCCGCTGGCTCGCCGCCGACCGCGATGCGGTGAACGAGCCTGCCGCCTTCCTGCGGCGCACCGTGACGCGGCTTTGCCTCGATCAATTGAAATCGGCGCGGCACACGCGCGAGACCTATATCGGCCCCTGGCTTCCCGACCCGCTGGTCGAGGAGGAGGAAGAGGATGACGTTACCCTGCCGCTGATGCTCGCGCTCGAACGGCTCTCCCCGCTCGAACGCGCCGCCTTTCTGTTGCACGACGTGTTCGGCGTGGGCTTCGACGAGGTCGCGACGACGATCGGCCGCGATGCCGCCGCGACGCGCCAGCTCGCGGCGCGCGCCCGCACCCACGTCCGCGAGGCGCGTCCGCGCTACAAGCTCGAAAAGGAACAGGGCCTCGAAATCGCCAACGCCTTCTTTGCGGCCTCGCGCAGCGGCGACATGAGCGCGCTCGGCGCGCTGCTTGCCGCCGATGTCGGCATGTGGTCCGACGGCGGCGGCAAGCGCCCCGCGGCGATGGAGCCCGTGCTCGGCTTCGATATCGTGATGAAGCTGCATCGCAGCCTCGCGGTGCTGTTCGGCAAATACGGCTCGACCCTCGTCCACACCGGAACGATCAACGGCCTCCCGGGCTTCGTCACGCGCGAAGCCGACGGGGAGCTTCAGACCACCGCGCTGGAGATCGAGGAGGGCAAGGTCACCGCCATCTATGTGATGCGCAACCCCGACAAGCTGCGGCATGTGCACTGAACGGGCCGCCGGCCTTCGGCAAGGTCAGGGTAGCGCCGTCAATTCGGCGATGCGGATCGCCTTCGAGGCGAGCATCGGTTCTAGGATGATGCCGATGCGGCGCGCGCGCGCCGAATGCACGGTGATATTGTAGAGGCTGTTCGCGACGACGTCGGCGATCTGCACCCCGTCGCTGCGACGGCTGTCGGCGAGCGAGGCGCGGCCCCAGCCGGCGAGGCCGGTCTGGATCGTGTCGCGGACCCGGGCGAGGATCGCCGGGTCATAGCGGCCGTCGTCGATCACGACGTCGGTGCATACGCCGCCCGTCTCGGGCAGCCAGCGGCCGACGGCGGTGTCGAGCAACGCGGCATAGAGCGCGAGGTCGGTCGGCGCGGTGCCGTTCGCGTTAGGGTGGAGCTTGGTGCTTTCCGCCACCGCGACCCAGGCGCGGCCGCCGGCGCGGTCGAAGAGTTCGAGCAGATAGGCGCGCTCGGTCAGGCTGATCCGGCTGCCCTTGAGTTCGCCGCGAAGCCCGGTGACGGCGCGGAAGCGCGCGTGAATCGACGCCGCGGCCTCGGGTGTCAGCATCACCGCGGAAAAAGTCATGGCCCCCGCGTTGAGCCCACCCGATTCATCGCAATAGATCGTCATACATCCATGCGTTGGCGCATTATGCCGGGCAGGGATAGCGCTTTTTCATCAGCGCATCGAAGGCAGTATAGATCGACACCGCCCGCCGCCGGTTCGCGGGGTAGCTGCGCAGATGCGCGAGCCATTGTTCGGGGGTCAGCGTGCCGGTTTCGGGCGGACAACTCGTCGTCCTGCGGCCCGCGCGGCGCTCGGCGTCGATCCGCGCCTTGTAGCGCCGGGCGGTCGCGACGACCTCGCTCTTCAGCCGGCTCGCCTCGGGGGTCGCCATCGCGAGCGGTCCGAAACGCAGGATCGCGTCGGAGCGCGCGAGGAAGGCGGCGACGCTCATGTCGCCCGGCGCCATCCCGCAAAGCAGCAGTCCGGCGAGCAGGGCAGGGCCGATGCGCGCGATATCCCCCGTGATCATGCGGCGGACGGGCCGTCAGACGCCTTGCGGATTGGCGTCGCCGAAGGGCCGCGGCTTGCGCTTGATCTGGGGCAGGCCGCCGGCGTGGCCGTGGACGGGAGTGCCGTGCTTGCCCTGATCGTCCTCGCGGCCGATATCCTCGCCCTTGATCGCGCGCTTGGCTTCCTCGCCCGACAGCGTCTCATATTCGAGCAGCGCGCCCGCGAGCAGGTGGAGTTCGTCGAGATGATCGGTGAGCACCTTGCGCGCGACATTTTCGCCTTCCTCGACGAGGCGGCGGACCTCGGCGTCGATCAGCTTCGCGGTCTCCTCCGACATGTTCTGCGCACGCGAGACGCTGTGGCCGAGGAACACCTCGTCCTGATTGTCGCGATAGCGCAGCCAGCCGAGCTTTTCCGACATGCCATATTCCATCACCATCGCGCGCGCCATGTCGGTCGCCTGCTGGATGTCGTTCGACGCGCCGGTGTTGAGCTCGTCCTTGCCGTAGATGAGCTGCTCGGCGATGCGGCCGCCGAAGCAGAGCGCGAGACGTGCCTTCATCTGCTTCATATTCTGCGAATAGCGATCGCGCTCGGGCAGGTTCCACGTCACGCCCAGCGCGCGACCGCGGGGGATGATCGTCACCTTGTGCAGCGGATCATTATGTTCGACGTGCAGCGAGACGAGCGCGTGACCCGCTTCGTGATAGGCGGTCGCCTTCTTCTCGTCCTCGGTCATCACCATCGAGCGGCGCTCGGCGCCCATCATGACCTTGTCCTTCGCTTCCTCGAACTCGTTCGACGCGATCAGGCGCTTGCCCTTGCGCGCGGCGAGCAGCGCCGCCTCGTTGGCGAGGTTCGCGAGGTCGGCGCCCGAGAAGCCCGGGGTGCCGCGCGCGATGCGGCGCAGGTCGACATCGGGCGCGAGCGGCTTCTTGCGCGTGTGGACCTCGAGGATCTTCTGACGGCCCTCGATATCGGGACGCGGCACGACGACCTGGCGGTCGAAGCGGCCGGGACGGAGCAGGGCGGGGTCGAGCACGTCGGGGCGGTTGGTCGCCGCGACGATGATGATGCCTTCATTGGCCTCAAAGCCGTCCATCTCGACGAGGAGCTGGTTCAGCGTCTGCTCGCGTTCGTCATTGCCGTTGCCCAGCCCGGCGCCGCGGTGGCGGCCGACCGCGTCGATTTCGTCGATGAAGACGATGCACGGCGCGTTGCGCTTCGCCTGCTCGAACATGTCGCGCACGCGCGACGCACCGACGCCGACGAACATCTCGACGAAGTCCGAGCCCGAAATGGTGAAGAAGGGGACGCCGGCTTCGCCCGCGATCGCGCGGGCGAGCAGGGTCTTGCCGGTGCCGGGCGAGCCGACGAGCAGTGCGCCCTTGGGAATCTGGCCGCCGAGCTTCGAGAATTTGGTCGGATCCTTAAGGAACTCGACGATTTCCTCCAGCTCCTCGCGTGCCTCGTCGATGCCGGCGACGTCGTCGAAGGTCACGCGGCCCTGCTTTTCGGTCAGCATCTTGGCGCGGCTCTTGCCGAAGCCCATCGCGCCCGATCCGTTGTTCTTCTGCACCTGGCGGAAGACGAAGAAGGCGATGCCGATGATCAGCAGGAAGGGCAGCGACTGAATCAGCAGATAGACCCAGATATTGCCGGTCTCGGTCGGCTTGCCGTCATATTTGACGCCATGGTCGTTGAGCAGCTTCAGAAGTTCGGAATCGCGGACGAGGTTGGCGGTGAAGCGGTCGCCGTTCGACAGTTCGCCGGTCACGCGATCCTCGGACAGGACGACCGACTTGACGCTGCCTTCCTCGACCTTTTGCCGGAATTCGGAATAGGCGAGGGTGTTGCCCGCGGGCTGTGTCGCACCGCCGAACATCGAGGCGACGAGGAGCATGGCGAGCAATATGCCGCTCCAGATCATCACGCTCTTCATCCAGGGGTTGCCCTGCGGTTCCTTGTCGTCCTGCATGCGGAATCTTTCCAGATCGTCACGAAACGCCGCGACTCTTGGGCTCAAGATAGGAAGTTCGGGTTAAATGACAATGAGCCAATATGTCTCAGAGACGCGCTTTTCGGCGGGGCGCGGCCAAAATGCGCCAGAAATCTTCCCCGGAGCCTTTCACGGCGTCGATCAGCAGTTCACCGACCATCGCCCGGCGTCCCGCGCGCATCGCCGCGATGACGCCGCCGAGCGTATCTCCCCGCAAGCCGAGCCGTGGGTCGTTCGCGCGTAATCGCCGCTCGACGATGCGGCGGAAAATCTCGTCGGGATAGTCGCGGTCGCGGATCACCGACGGGTCGCCGGCGTCGGGCCAGGCCGCGATCGCGGCCTCTACCGCCCAGTCGAGCGCGGCGTCGGCCTCTCCCAGCCACCCCGCCGAGCGGGCGGCCGCCTGCGGGTCGAGAAACCGCTGCGACTGCAACGCATGCCGCAGCCGCGCGCGGTCGAAGCGGACGTCGGCGTTCGACGGGTCCTGGACAATGGGTAGGTCGGCGTCGAGCGCGAGCCCCGCGAGTTCGTCGCGCCGCCAGTGGAGCAGCGGCCGCAGCACCGCGCCGTTTGAGGCGCGGACGCCCGCCAGCCCGCCGACACCGCTGCTGCGGTTGAGGCGCATGATCATCGTTTCGAGTTGGTCGTCGGCATGATGCGCGGTCAGGATATGATCGAGCGCCTGCGCCTCGCGCCACTGTTCGAGCAGCCGGTAACGCTCGGTCCGCGCCGCGGCCTGCAGCGATCCGGCGATCGGGGCGGCGGGGTGAAGGATCGCGTGCGGAACATGCTCGCGCGCGCAATAGCCCGCGACCATGCGCGCCTCGTCCGCCGAGCCGCGGCGCAGCTTGTGATCGACCGTCGCTGCCCACACCTGGCCGGGCAGCAGCGACGCGACGAGCCAGAGCAGCGCCATGCTGTCGGGGCCGCCCGACACGGCGACACCGTAGCGCTTGTCGTGCCAGTCGGGCCCGGCGAGCGCGGTCAGGTCGGCGGCGAACCGCTCGACGCTGCCGGGATCAGCAGCCTGCTTTTGCTTTTGCGGCGGCGGCATCGTCGCGGACATCCTGGGGCGCCTTGTCGCCATAGACTTCGTCGAGCTCGCGGAACGCCTTGCAGGCATCGCTTTTGCGGCCGAGCTTGGTCAGCGCGACGCCCATGTACATCAGGCTGTGCGGCGCGCGCGGGCCGCTGGGTTGGGCTTTGTAATTATTATAGAAAGCGACGGCGGCAAGGCTCGGCTTGCCCTCGTCGAGATAGGCGCGGCCGAGCAGATTCTGCGCATAGCTCGCATAGCTGTTCTTGGGCCATTTGGCGACCACCTGCTTGAGCTGCGCCTCGGCCTCGGGATAGAGTTTCGCGTCCCATAGGCGATAGCCATAGGTATAGCCATCGGCGGCCTCGTTGCCCGTCGCGGGAATCTCGACCTTCTTGACCAGCGCGAGCCGCGCCGCGTCGGCGGTGCTCGCCGCGGGCTTGTCCTCGGCTTTCTTCGGAGGCGTGGCCGCCGCGCCCGTCGTCGGCCGCACCGCCGGGGCGAGGCCGGCCGCGGCTGTGGTCGCCTCGGCGGGTTCGGGCGCCGCGAAACGCTTGTCCATTTCCGCCTTATAGGCGGTGAACTGCTTTTCGAGTTCGCGCAGCTGAAAGGCGTTTTGCTCGGTCTGGCCGGTCAGCGTCTGCAGCTGCGCCTCGAGCGCATCGACGCGCGCGGTCAGGTCGATGACCGGCGCCGTGCTCTTCACCCGCTCGCCGGGGGTGTTGTCGGGCGCGATCTCGCCTTCGAAAAAGGCGGGACTGCCGCCGGGAAACACGCTGCGCTGGACCGCGCGCATTTCCTTTTCCAGCCGTTCGACACGCTTGTCGATCGCCCCGTCCTGCGCCGCAGCGCCCGGCGCCATCATGGTCAGCGCGGCGCTGGCCGCGCCGAGGTACAGGATTTTCCGCATCATCATCTTTCGATCAGCCCCCACAGGTTAACCATTTTCCTGTCCATAACGCGGCAAAGGACGGCAGCGCAAACCCATTTCGGCGCGTTGCCGCCTGCGGCGGGCCGGACGAGGCGTGTTTTAGCGCTTGGGAGCTGGGACGGCGGGTGCGCCGCCGCTGCTTCCCTCCGCGCGCGCGACAAGGTCGGAGGGCTTCAGGGAAACCCCCTTGACCAGCGTGTCGGCGGGCCCAATCGCCCCGACATCGCGGCCGCCGACGGTAACCTTCAAGGCCTGCGGGATGCTCGTGCGCAGCGTGAACTGCTCGATATAGGCGGGCGGAACCTGATAGACTTCACCCGCATCGAGCGTCCGCCAATTCTCGGTCTTGCCGCTGGCGTCGTCGAAGCCGATCCACACCTCGGAAAGGCCGGTGAGCACGACCGGCGCGTTTTCGGCCACCTGCGCGGTACCCGCGGCGCCGGTCCTGGTGGCTGGCGCGTCGGTCGCGGGCGCTTCGGACGCCTCGGCGTCGGCATTTTGCGCCGCGATCAGCGCTTCATCGGGTTCGATCGACAGGAAACGCCAGACGCCATAGGCCGACGCCAGCAGCGCCGTGACGATCACCAGCGTCCAGGTCAGCCTGGCCGTGGGCAGTCTGGCAGGGTCGGTGGGCTCATAGGCTTCATAAGCGGGTCGCGCCGCATATTCATCGTCTTCGAGCTCGCGGCGCACCGCGGCGCCGATCTCGGCTTCGGGCAGGTCGACCGCGCGCGCATAGGCCCGCGCGAAACCGGTGACATAGGTGCGTCCGGGAAGCTCGGAAAAATCGGATTTCTCGATCGCTTCCAGATGGCGCTGGGTGATCCGCGTGCGGGTCGCGACGTCGGCGAGCGACAGCCCCGCGGCTTCGCGCGCCAGCCGCAGCCGGTCACCGGTGCGCGTAATCGCCAGTTCGCCCTGCTCGGCGCCCTCTTCGTCTGCCATTACTGTCTCCGTGCCAGCCGTTTGCGACCCCATGTCGGCCGTGTCGGGGCACGTTCTCGCATCGACGATGCAGCAAAGTCAAATGAAGTTCGGCAAATAGCGGACCGAAAAGGTGCCAGCCCGGTCTTGCCGGCTGCGGCCGCCCTCAGAGCACATATTTGCTGAGGTCGGTGTCCCCCACGACGTCGGCGAGCTGGCGGTCGACATAAGCGGCGTCGACTGTCAGCGTCGTCCCGCCCATGTCCTCGGCGCCGAAGCTCACTTCCTCGACCAGCCGCTCCATAATCGTCTGAAGGCGGCGGGCGCCGATATTCTCCACCTTCTCATTGACCTCGGCGGCGAGCTTCGCGACGCGCGCGATCGCGTCGTCGGTGAAGGAGAGCGTCACCCCCTCGGTGCCGATCAGCGCGGCATATTGCTCGGGGAGCCCCGCCTTGGTCTCGGAAAGAATGCGGACGAAATCCGACTCGCTGAGTGCGCCCAGTTCGACGCGGATCGGCAGACGGCCCTGCAACTCGGGGAGCAGGTCGGAGGGCTTGGCGACATGGAAGGCGCCCGAGGCGATGAAGAGGACGTGGTCGGTCTTCATCGGGCCATATTTGGTCGCGACCGTCGTGCCTTCGATCAGCGGCAGCAGGTCGCGCTGCACACCCTCGCGGCTCACCGAGCCGCCGCGCACGTCGCTGACGGCAATTTTATCGATCTCGTCGAGGAAGACGATGCCGTTCGCCTCCGCGTCGGCGAGCGCGACGCGCGCGACGTCGTCCTGGTCGAGGCGCTTGTCCTGCTCCTCCTCGATCAGCCGGGTCGCGGCTTCGAGCACCGTCAGCTTGCGGCGCTTCTTGGGCGCGCCGCCCATCGCCTTGCCGAGCATGTCGGAGAGGTTGATCATGCTCATCTGGCCCGGCTGGCCGGGCAGTTCGAAGTTCATGCTCGGGGCGTCGGCGACCTCGATCTCGACCTCGCTGTCGTCGAGATGTCCTTCGCGGATGCGCTGGCGGAAACTCTGGCGCGTCGCCTCGCTCGCGCTCTTGCCGGTCAGCGCGTCGAGCAGCCGTTCCATCGCGGCCTCCTCGGCTGCCGCGCGCACCGCCTCACGGCGGCGATCCTTTTCGAGCCGCACCGCTTCCTCGACCAGGTCGCGCGCGATCTGCTCGACGTCGCGGCCGACATAGCCGACCTCGGTGAACTTGGTCGCCTCGATCTTGATGAAGGGCGCATCGGCGAGCTTCGCAAGACGGCGCGAAATCTCGGTCTTGCCGCAGCCCGTCGGGCCGATCATCAGGATATTCTTCGGGCTCACCTCGTCGCGCAGGTCAGGCGCGAGCTGCTGACGGCGCCAACGGTTGCGGAGCGCGACCGCGACCGCGCGCTTCGCGGCGTCCTGGCCGATGATGTGCGTGTCCAATGCGGCGACGATCGCCTTGGGAGTCAGATCTTTGTTCATGGGGTCAGGCCTGGATTTCGATGATTTCTTGAGTGAACTGGTCGTTGGTATAGACGCAGATATCGGCCGCGACCTCCATCGCCTTTCGTGCCAGCACCGCTGGGTCTTTTTCATAATCGACGAGCGCACGCGCCGCGGAGAGCGCGAAATTGCCGCCCGATCCGATCGCGGCGATCCCGCCCTTGGGCTCGAGGACGTCGCCGTTACCGGTGATCACCAGCGTCACTTCCTTGTCGGCGACGATCATCATCGCCTCGAGGTTGCGCAGATATTTGTCGGTGCGCCAGTCCTTGGCGAGCTCGACCGCGGCGCGCAAGAGTTGGCCGTTGTGACGTTCGAGCTTGCTCTCGAGCCGCTCGAACAGCGTGAAGGCGTCGGCGGTCGCGCCGGCGAAGCCGCCGATGACGCTGCCATCGTGAAGGCGGCGGACCTTCTTCGCATTGGGCTTCATCACCGTCTGGCCCATCGACACCTGGCCGTCACCGATGATGACGACCTTTTCGGGCGTGCGGGCGGAAAGAATGGTGGTTCCGTGCCAGGGCGCGGCACGGTGCGCGGTGGGTTCGCTCATGCCGCGCGATATGGGAGATGCACGGCGGGGCCGCAAGGGGAGGGGAGATCAGGCGGGCCAGGCGAGGAGCGCGCGGCCGTCCGTATCGATCTCGATTGTCGCCGGGTCGTCGATCAGCACCGCCTCGCCGAGCGCGACGGCTTCGCCCGCTGCGCGGCACCCCGCCGACAGCGGCACGAAGGTCAGCTCACCTCGCGCCGTCAGGGCGAGGGCCGGATCGACCGGCCCCGTGAGGTAGGCGAGATGAAAGTGGGGTCCCTCTACCAGCATGCGGTTCGCGTGTGGGTCAACGACAGTGTCGCGCGGATCGTGGACCGGGCCAAGCGTCGCCACCTTTAGCGCCTCGTTAAGGTGCAACTCGCGCGGGCGGTCATAATCGTAGAGGCGGTAGGTGCAATCGATATTCTGCTGCACCTCGACGACCGTCAGCCCGCCGCCGATCGCGTGGATCGTGCCGGCGGGGTTGTAGACGAAGTCGTTCGCCTTCGCCGCGCGCCAGTCGATCTGCTCGACGATGCTCCCGTCGAGCGCTGCGGTGCGGAGCGCCTCGCGCGTCATTTCGGCGGTGAGCCCTACGCCGAGTTCGGCGCCGGGGTCGGCTGACAGGATCAGCCAGCATTCCTCTTTGCCGCGCGGATAGCCTGCGACGCGCGCGGCTGCGTCATCCGGGTGGACCTGGATCGACAGCCGCTGGGAGGTGAAGAGGAATTTGACGAGAATCGGCGCCGCGTCGCCCCTCGGGTTCGCGAACCAGATCTCGCCGATCCGGCGGCCCGCGAAGTCGCCGAAATCGCGCGGGATATCGGTGCGGCCCCAAGGCTTTTCGACGACGATCGTTTCGAGACGCGTCAACATTGAGCCATGATCAGAGTCATGCCGTCGCGGGTCAAGCGATATAGGGTCAGGCTGCCCGGTGGAGGCGATTGCCGTGCCCGCCGCTCGGCTGGTCGAGCCATAGCCCGCGCGTGTCGTAGACGATCTTGTCGGCGCGCTCCTCAAGCGGGATCGACTTGAACAGGTCGTGGTCGACGAGGACGATCAGCAATTCGCATTCGGAAAGCGCGCTGTCGAGGTCGATCAGCCGCGCGCCGGTGCCCGCGAATTCCAGCGGCAGACCGCGCGCATAGGGCTCGACGATGTCGATCTGCGAGCCGAAGCGTCGCGCCAGAGCGGCGGCGACCTCGACCGCGGGGCTTTCGCGAAAATCGTCGATGTTGGGCTTGAAGGCGAGACCCATGCACGCGACGCGTGCCTTGGGGTGCTGCGATACCAGCATTTCCGCGGCCCCGATGACATGCGCGGTCTTGGCGATGTTCACCTCGCGCGCGGTGCGGATCAGCCGGCTGTGTTCGGGCGCGCCGTGGACGAGGAACCAGGGGTCGACCGCGATGCAATGGCCGCCGACGCCGGGCCCCGGCTGGAGGATATTCACGCGCGGGTGGCGGTTGGCGAGGCGGATCACCTCCCACACGTCTACGCCCAGCGCCTCGGCCATCATCGACAGCTCGTTGGCGAAGGCGATGTTGACGTCGCGGTAGCTGTTCTCGACCAGCTTCACCATCTCGGCGGCGCGCGCCGTCGTCGTGACGCAGGCGCCCCGCACGAACTGGCGATAGAAAGTCATCGCGCGGCGCGCGCAGCGCGGGGTGATGCCGCCGATGCAGCGATCGTTGTCGACCAGTTCGACGAGGATGCGTCCCGGCAACACGCGCTCGGGGCAATAGGCGATGAAAATATCCGCCGCGCCGCCGCAGCGGCCGGGCACGCGGAGGTCGGGGCGGAGGTCGGCGATCAGTTCGGCGACCTTCTCGGTCGTGCCCACCGGCGAGGTCGATTCGAGGATGACGAGGTTGCCCGCCTCCAGCACCGGCGCGATGGCGCGTGCGGCGTCGAGGACGAAGCTGATATCGGGGCGATGCTCGGCGTCGTGCGGCGTCGGCACCGCGATGACGAAGCTGTCGGCGGCGACCATCGCGGTCGAGGCGACAAGCGTGCCGCGCGCGACGACGCCCTGCACCAGCCCGTCGAGGTCGACCTCCTCGATATGCACCTTGCCGTTGTTGACGGTTTCGACGACCTTCGCGCTGACATCGATTCCGGTGACCTTGCAGCCCGAGCGGGCGATCAACGCCGCGGTCGGCAGGCCGATATAGCCGAGGCCGACGACGGTAACTTTCTGTTCGATATCAACGGCCACGCGCGACAATCTCCGCAATCTGGACGCCTGCGGTCCCGTCGCCGAACGGATTATGGGCGCGGGCCATGGCGTTGTAGGCGGCACCATCATCCAAAAGGCTGAAGATTTCGGAAACGATATGGTCCCTGTCGGTGCCGACCAGCCGGGCGGTCCCGGCGGCGACGCCTTCGGGCCGCTCGGTCGTCTCGCGCATCACGAGCACGGGCTTGCCGAGCGACGGCGCTTCCTCCTGCACGCCGCCGCTGTCGGTCAGCACGAGGTCGCATTCGGCGAGCAGGCGCACGAAATGCGGATAGTCGAGCGGGTCGATCAGCGCGACGTTGGCGAGGGCGCCGAGGATCGGCTCCATCGCGCTGCGCACGTGCGGATTGGGATGGACGGGAAAGACGACCGCGACGTCGTTTCGCGCCGCGATCGCCGCGATGGCTTCGGCGATCGCCTTCATGCCGTCCCCGAAATTCTCGCGCCGGTGCGAGGTGACCGCGATGATCCGTTTGCCGGCAAAGCGCGCGATCAGAGGGTCTAGCCCCGCGGCGAGCGCGGGCTCGTCGTCGATGCGCGCCTTGGTGGCAAGCAGCGCGTCGATCACGGTGTTGCCGGTGACATGAATGCGGTCGGCGGCAACATTCTCGGCCCTCAGCGCGGCGGCGGCGGTGTCGGTAGGCGCGAAGTGCAGATCGGCGACGGCGCCGGTGACCTTGCGGTTCACTTCCTCCGGCCAGGGGTGATAGATGTTCCCGCTGCGCAATCCCGCCTCGACATGGCCGACGGGAATCTTGCGGAAATAGGCGGCGAGCGTCGCCGCCATCGTCGTCAGCGTATCGCCGTGGACGAGGATGCGGTCGGGCCTTTCGGCGTCGAAGGTTTCGCCGAGCCCGGTCACCAGCCGTGCCAGCAGCGCGTCGAGCGTCTGGTTCGCCCGCATGACGTCGAGATCGATGTCGGGAGCGATACGCGCGATGTGCAGGACCTGATCGAGCATCTCGCGATGCTGCGCGGTCACGCAGACGCGCGCATCGACGCCATCTTGACGTCGCAGCGCGTGGATGACGGGAAACATTTTGATCGCTTCCGGGCGTGTCCCGAAAACCGTCATGATTTTCATATGTATTATCCAGCACTTGTAGCTAATGACGGATTAAGCGCAAATGCTTGCGACACCCTTAAATTTTACCGGTCGACAGAAAATTGCCCCCTGTGAGCGCGGGCCTTGCAACGCTTGGACGCCTTCCGCGTATATTGCCACGGCGGATTTGGGGGGGTAGGGGGCGATATCGCTCTCGAGGCCTTTGTTTTCGGCCATTTGTCCGGATTGAAATACGTAAGATCGGTTTATTTGTTCATGTTCTGGAAGCGTAAAGGCAAGCCAGCCCAGCCGGCGCGCAGTGGCTTTTCGGTCCCCGCGGGGCAGCGCGTCTATGCGATCGGCGACATTCACGGTCGCGACGACCTCTTCGCCGAGATGCTCGACCTGATCCGCGCTGACAATGCCGCGCGCGGTCCCGCGCAGATCAGCATCGTCCTGCTCGGCGATCTCGTCGATCGTGGCCCGCAATCGGCCGAGGTCATCGAGCGCGCGATGCGGCTGCGCGAGGAATTTCCCGATACCCGGCTTCTCATCGGCAATCACGAGGAATGCTTTCTCGCCGCGCTGACCGGCGACGTTCGGCGGCTGCGCTATTTCATGCGGATCGGCGGCGACGCCACGGTCGCGAGCTATTGGAATGATGACGCGGGCCTCGCCGAAGCGAGCTTCGAGGAAGTCGCCGAACGGCTGCCGCGGCTGGTCCCGGCCGAACATGTCTCCTTCCTGGGAATGGGCGAGGATGTCATCGAGATCGGCGATTATGCCTTCGTGCATGCCGGAATCCGGCCGGGCGTGCCGCTCGAACAGCAGGCACTGTCCGACCTGCGCTGGATCCGCGACGATTTCCTCGACAACCTCGCCGACCATGGCAAGATGATCGTCCACGGCCACAGCATCACCGCCGAGCCCGACGAGCAGGCGAACCGGATCGGCGTCGACGTCGGGGCGTTTCGCAGTGGGATCCTGGCGGCGCTCGCGCTCGAGGGCGACCAGCGCTGGTTCCTTTTCGCGCGCGAGAAGCTGGAACGCGCCGCGGCATGATGGTGGCGGGCCGGGGCGGCGGATTTCCAGGCAAATCCAATCTCACCGGCGCTTTGGTGCAGTCCGCCTTATCGCGCTTGTCACCCCCGAAGCGAGCGTCTAAGCCCCCGCCGCGCAACCGAGCGAAGCTGGGCCCCGTGTTACTGAAGACAAGAAAAGACGATCATGAATAGACACGCGGTGGCAACTCCTATCCCGAAATTGTCTTTTGGTTCGGCCTTGTCGACCTCGGCTCCTATACTTTTCCTGATCTTCGCTTTCTTGGTGGGTGGTGGCGCGCGCGGTGATCTGAACTCGCTGCCTCTGCTGCGCACCGTAGCAGTTCTCACGGCTTTCTGGGCAGCGATGCGATTGACCGCGGACGATTGGCGGCGCATCCGCACCCCCGTCCTGCTGCTCGTCCTGCTGACCTTATGGATGGCGATTCAGCTCGTGCCGCTGCCGCCGGCGATCTGGCACGCGCTTCCGGGGCGGGAAACCATCGTGGCGATCGATGGCCTGCTGGGTCAGTCCGACCTTTGGAGGCCGATTTCGCTGGCGCCGTCGCAGACGTGGAACGGGCTGCTTGCCATGTCGGTCCCCTTCGCCGCGCTCTTTCTGGCGGCACGCCTCGATCCCGAGGAGTATCCGCGATTTATGCTGGCGATCATCGGGGTCGCCGCGGCAAGCGCGCTGCTGGGCTTCTTCCAACTACTGTCGGGGGCGGGGAGCGCGGCCTATCTGTACCGGATCACCAATTCCGATGCGATGGTCGGCCTGTTCGCCAACCGCAATCACGAAGCGGTGTTTCTCGCCTGTGCCACGATCATCGCCGCGATGCTGCTCCGCGACGAGCGGATGCGCAACCGGCAAAACCGGCCGATGCAACTCGCGCTCATCTTCGCCGGGCTGACTTTTACCGCGCTGACCGCGCTGATCGGTTCGCGCGCGGGGTTCGTTGCCGGCGTTGTGGCGTTCGCGGTCGGCTATGCGATGGTCGTTTCGGCCTGGCATGCGAAGCCCGCGGGTCGGCGCGGGGCCACGGCTCCCTCCGGTGCGCCGGGAATCTGGCGCTATCTCGTCTATTCGCCGCCGATCCTGCTCGCGATGTTGCTCGGAACCGCGATCTGGCTCTCGGACCGGACGACCGCGCTCAGCCGGATGGCGGATCAAGGCGTGGGTGACGATATGCGCGTCCAGGCGTGGCCCACCGTGCTCTCGATGATCGAAAAATATTGGGTGGCCGGGAGCGGGATCGGCTCTTTCCCGGACGTCTACAAGATGTTCGAGCCCGACGCTTTGCTCAGCCCTTCCTATTTCAATCACGCCCATAATGACTGGGCGGAGATTCTACTCTCGGGCGGGCTGCCGATGGCTCTGATCCTGATCGCGGCCATCGTCTGGTTCGCCCGCCGGTTCCTGGCACTCGGTCTGCGCAATCTGGTCAAGGGGCACCGCGGCGATCTGCGGCTGCCCGTGCTCATGGTGGTTGTCATTCTCGCGGCGGCGAGCCTCGTCGATTACCCGCTTCGCGTGCCCTCGTTGCAGGTCATGGCCATCATGTTGATAACATTGCTCTGTTGCCCGGCGCCGGCGCATGCGCGGCGGGATTAAACTTGCGGGCATGTCCCAAGCCTTTATAGCGTCCCTGTCCTCGAAGCATCTGGATATCCTATCAGTCTCATGACCCAAATCCGCATCATCTTCGCCCTGGGCGTCATGGCTCTTGCCGGATGCGTCAAGAATGCGCCTCCGGTCGCGAGCGTCCCGAACAGTCCGGTGACCAAGCTCGCCGAGCTGCCGAAGCCCGAGGCCGCCGACGTCGTGCATTCGAGCCGGACGTCCTTCGTCGGACCCTTCACCGAATTGCGCGTCGAGGTGTTCGGCGTCGAAGACATGCAGCGCGACATCATGACCGATGGCGAAGGCAATTTCGCTTTCCCGCTGGTCGGAACCGTCGCCGCGGCAGGCAAGACCCCCGACATCATCGCGAACGAGATCCGCAGCAAGCTGATCGGCCGTTACGTGCGCGACCCCCAGGTCACGGTCAATTTCAAGTCGCCGACGAGCCAGCTCGCCATCCAGTCGATGTCGGTCACGGTCGACGGTCAGGTCAACAAGGCGGGGTCTTACCCGGTCGTCGGCCGGATGACGCTGATGCGCGCGGTCGCGCTGGCGGGCGGCACGACCGAATTCGCCAAGCTCGAGGACGTCGTCGTGTTCCGCGATGTCGGCAACAAGAAATATGTCGGCATCTACAATCTTGAGGGCATCCGCCGCGGCAACTACGCCGATCCGGAAATTTTCCCGAACGATATCGTGATCGTCGGTGACTCTCCGCAGCGGCGCATGTTCAAGGATATTCTCCAGACATTCCCCGCGCTGCTGTCGCCGATAATCCTGCTGGCCCGCGAAGTTTAAGTCGAGAACGGATCGCAACATGAATGATTTGGCCACCACGCGCGATTCCCTGTCATCGCTCGACGGCGTAGACCACTATGCGGCCTATGACGATGACGGCGGGTTGCCGATCCTCGAACGGGTCTTCGCCGCCATCGTCAACCATCGCAACTGGGTGATCGGTGTTGTCGCGGCCTGCCTCCTCCTGGGGCTGCTCGCGACCTTCCTCGCCACGCCGCAATATACGTCGACCGCGCGGATCGAGATTCTGCCCGACGCGCCTGTCGCGACGTCGGTCGAAGGCGAACGCGACAGTGCGCCGGTCAACGAGATCGCCTTTTACAACACGCAATATTCGTTGTTGCAGTCGCGGTCGCTGGCCGACCGCGTTGTGCGGGCGGGCAATCTGACCGCGGACAAGGCGTTCACCGCCGCTTTCAAGCTCGATACGCCCGAAGCCGGCATGACGAGCGCGCAGCGCCGCGACCTCAGCAAGCGAGCCGCCGAAATCCTGCTCGAACAGTTGCAAGTGACGCCGGTTCGGACCTCGAGCCTCGTCGATGTCGGTTTCGCTACTCCGTCGCCGCAATTGTCGGCGAAGCTCGCGGACCTGTGGGTCACGCAGTTCGTGCAGGCCAGCATCGATCGCCGGTTCGCGGCGACGTCGGACGCGCGCAAATATCTCGAGGCGCGCCTGACGACGCTGCGCCAGAATCTCGAAACGTCCGAGCGCGCGCTCATCAACTACACGATGGGTAAGGGCATCGTGACCATTTCGTCGGAAACCGACCCCAACGGACAGACGAAGACGCAGACATTGGTGGGGTCGGATATCGAGGCCGTCAGCAAGGCGCTGGCCGAAGCGCGGCAACTGCGCATCGCCGCCGAAGCCGAGCTGTCCAATACGCAGACGGGCGTGGCCCAGATCAACGCGCCCGCGATCGGCAATATGCGGCAAAAGCGCGCCGAGGCGGCCGCCGAGCTTGCCCGCCTGCGCACCATATTCGAAGAGGATTATCCCGCCGTCGTGTCGCTGCGCGCTCAGGTCGACAATCTCGATCGCAGCATCGCCACTGAAACCGCGCGTTCAACGCAGGGCAATCGCGAAGCCTATAATGCCGCGGTCAAGCGCGAGCGCGACCTCGAAGGCGAACTCGATCGCCTGACCCGCGATTACAACACCCAGCAGCGCGAATCGATTCAGATGGCGATCCTGCAGCGCGAGGTGGATTCGAACCGTCAGCTCTATGACGGGTTGCTGCAACGCTACAAGGAAATCGGCGCGTCGGGCGTGGGCACGAACAATATCGCGGTTGTCGACCACGCCAAGGTCGCCGACAAGCCGTCGAGCCCTTCGCTGTTCACCAATCTGCTGCTGGCTTTGCTGGCCGGGACGGTGATCGCCGCCGCTCTCGTGTTCCTGCTCGAAAAGATGGACAGCTCGGTTCGCGATCCGCAGGACGTCGTGGGACGCTTCGGCCTGCCGCTGCTCGGCACGATCCCCGAAGTGCTCGATCAGAATGTCGCGGACGCGATCCTCGACAAGAAATCGGCGATTTACGAAGCCTATTTCTCATTGATGACGAACCTGACGTTCCTGACCGAACATGGCGCGCCGCGCTCGATCATGCTGACCTCGTCGCGGCCGAAGGAAGGCAAGAGCAACTCGTCGCTCAGCCTCGCCACGGTACTCGCGGCGACGGGCAAGTCGGTGATCCTGATCGACGCCGACGTCCGCAACCCGTCGCTCAATCGCTATCTCGACATGCCCAACAAGCGCGGGCTCAGCCATTATCTGTCGGGGGACGAGGATCTGAACGGCATGATCGTCGAACTCCCCAAATTCGGTTTTTCGGTCATCACGGCGGGCCAGATGCCGCCGAATGCCGCCGAATTGCTGGGCAGCGACCGCCTGCCGATGCTGATCAACACATTGCTGGCGCGCTACGATCATGTGCTGATCGACTCGCCGCCGCTCCTCGGCTTGGCCGACGCGCCGCTGATCGCGCGCCGCGTCGAAGGCGTCGTGTTCACTATCGAGGCCAACGCGACCAAGAACCGGGCGATTTCGACGGCGCTGACGCGCCTGCGCATGTCGGGCGCCAAGCTGTTCGGCGCGATCGTCACCAAGGTCGGCGCGCGTAATCAGGTTTACGGCTACGGCTACGGCTACGGCTACGGCTATAGCTACGGCGACGAGAAAAAGACCTGACGCGGGCGTGCGTCGACTGAGCGTTTGGGACGAACGGTGAAACCATATCGTACAGCGGGATGGCTGGTGGCGAGCGTGCTCGCCGTTTGTGTAGGCGTGTCGACCTATGTCACCTCGAACGAGGTGAAGGCCCCCGCGGCTGCCTATGCCGTGGGTTTTCCGCCGACCGGCACCGCGCGCGCCAATTCCGCCATGATGACTTATGGTATCCGGACCCTCAAGGATCCGAAGGCGGCCGCGACGAAGAGTGAGGTCGCTCTGGCGCGCGCCGCCTATCGCGCCGAGCCGCTGTCGTCGACGGCGCTCAGCCTGATCATTCCGACGATGCCCGAAGGCAAGGCGCGCCAATCGCTGCTCGCGCGGACAGGGGAGCTGACGCGGCGTAATTCGCTGATCAACGAGGAACAGATCAGGACGGCCGCGCTGCGTGGTGACGACACGGCCTTCTTCCGCTGGTTGTCGCGTTCGTTGCTGACAAACAATGATTTGCGCGCGGCCTATGTCGGCGCGATGGCCGATGCGACGGCGAGGGAAGGGGCCGTCGCCGCATTGACTCCGGTCATCGGTCCCGCGCCAAGCTGGTCGGACGCCTATTGGCAGCAAGTCATCCAGCGCCCCGCCAGCCTTCTCAATGCGGCCAAATTGCGCGCGGCGGTCGCGCGGGCACCGTGGCGGCAAGCCACGATCAGCCGGTGGGATCGCTATTTGTCGATCGGCCTGACGAACCGTGGCCAGTTCGACGCCGCCCATGCCTTGTACAAGGGGTTGGGTCTCGCGCGCGAACGGAACTCCGGCAACCTGTTGTCGGACGGGGACTTCGAACGGCAGCCGCAATTGCCGCCGTTCGACTGGCAGCTTGCCGTATCGGGGACGCTGGGCGCGTCGATCGACGAAAAGGACAAGAACCTTCTCGTGTCCGCGATCGGCGGCGCGCGCGGCTTTGCGGCGCGCCAACTCGTTTCGTTGTCGCCGGGGAACTATAGGCTGGGCTGGTCGTTGTCGGCGTCGATGCCGATCGATCCAGCTACCCTGATGGCGCGAGTCACCTGCGCCGAGCCGGGGGTGAAAATCGCAAAAATCCAACCCATATCGCTCGCGACGGGCAAGCATGCCGCGCCGTTCGCGATTCCCGAGAGCGCGTGCCGCTGGTACTGGCTGTCGATCGACGTCGCCCTGCTCGACGATTCCGCGGGCGTCGATGCATATTTCCGCAACATCTCGCTGGCACCCGCCGGCGGAGGAGGGGCGAATGCTCGCCCCGTTCCTGCCGCTGAAGGAGTGAACGGCATTGCCCCCAACTGAGGACCTTTTCGTGCAGCGCAAGATATTCGTGACCGGTACCGCCGGCTTCATCGGTTTTCATCTGGCGAAGCTGCTGCTCGCCGAAGGCTTCACGGTCGCCGGCTATGACGGCATGACCGATTATTACGACGTCCGGCTGAAGCAGGCGCGCCACCAGCACCTGCTCCAGAATCCGAATTTCTCCGCGACCGAGGGGATGCTCGAGGATCAGGCGCTGCTCGACGCGACGATCGATGCCTTCCAGCCCGATGTCATCGTCCACCTCGCCGCGCAGGCGGGTGTGCGCTACAGCCTCGAAAACCCGCGCGCCTTCATCGACAGCAATGTCGTCGGGACTTTCAACGTGATGGAAGCGGCCAGGCGCTTGTCCGTTGCGCATCTTTTGATGGCATCGACCTCGTCGGTTTACGGGGTCAACGAGGATATGCCGTTTCGGGAAACCGACAAGGCCGACACACAGATCACGATCTATTCGGCCACAAAGAAGGCGAATGAATCGATGGCGCATTCCTATGCCCATCTGTGGAATCTGCCGACGACGATGTTCCGTTTCTTCACCGTTTACGGCCCTTGGGGACGTCCCGACCTGGCGCTCTACAAATTCGTCGACGCGATGCTCGATGGCCGGCCGATCGACATTTACAACCACGGCGACATGTACCGCGACTTCACCTATGTCGACGACCTCGTTCGTGCGATCCGCCTGCTGATCGACGCCGTGCCGGAGCGCCCGGCCTCGCGCGCCGATATTGTCGAGGGGGATTCGCTGAGCCCGGTCGCGCCGTTCCGCATCGTCAACATCGGCAACAACGACAAGGTGCGCCTGCTCGACTTCATCGAGGCGATCGAGACGAGTCTGGGGATCGAGGCGATCCGCAATTACATGCCGATGCAGGCGGGCGACGTCCCGGTCACCTGGGCCGACGCCTCGCTGCTCGAACGGCTGACCGGCTATCGGCCCGCGACCGATTTTCGCGAAGGCGTTGCCAATTTCGTTGCCTGGTTCCGGGAGTATAAGGGGAAATGAGCCTGGACAACGCAGATCGGGCGGTGCCCGCCGCGCTGGAGGACCTCAAGATTGCGGTCGTCGGCCTCGGCTATGTCGGGTTGCCGCTCGCGGTCGAGTTCGGCCGCATCCGCGATGTCGTGGGCTTCGACATCAACCAGCCGCGCATTGATGCACTGCGCCGCGGCGAGGATACGACGCTCGAGACCGACGCCGAGGAACTGGCGGCGGCGAAGCAGCTTGGCTTCTCGACCGATCCCGCCGACATCGCCGGCTGTAATCTCTATATCGTGACGGTGCCGACCCCCATCGACGCGCATCGCCGCCCCGACCTGACGCCGCTGATCAAGGCGTCGGAAACCGTCGGCAAGGTGCTGAAGCGCGGCGATATCGTCGTTTATGAATCGACCGTCTATCCCGGCGCGACCGAGGAGGATTGCGTCCCCGTGCTCGAACGGCTGTCGGGGCTCACCTACAATCGCGATTTCTTTTGCGGCTACAGTCCCGAGCGCATCAATCCGGGCGACAAGGAGCATCGCCTGCCGTCGATCCGTAAGGTGACGTCGGGTTCGACGCCCGAGGTCGCGGCGCTCGTCGACAGCCTCTATGCCTCGATCATCACCGCGGGCACATACAAGGCGGAATCGATCCGCGTCGCCGAGGCGGCGAAGGTGATCGAGAACACCCAGCGTGACCTCAACATCGCGCTGATCAACGAACTCGCGATCATTTTCAACCGCATGGGCATCGATACCGAGGCGGTGCTGAAGGCTGCGGGGACGAAGTGGAACTTTCTGCCCTTCCGCCCCGGCCTCGTCGGCGGGCACTGCATCGGGGTCGATCCCTATTATCTGACGCACAAGGCGGAGGCGATCGGCTACCGGCCGGAGATCATCCTCGCGGGCCGCCGCCTCAACGATGGCATGGGCGCCTATGTCGCCGAGCAACTCGTCAAGGCGATGCTGAAGCAGCGGATTCAGGTCAATGGCGCGCGCGTCCTGGTGATGGGACTGACCTTCAAGGAAAACTGCCCCGACCTTCGCAATACGCGCGTGGTCGACGTGATCGCCGAGCTGCAATCCTATGGCGTCGCGGTCGATATCTACGATCCCTGGGCCGATTCGGCCGAGGCGCAGCACGAATACGGGTTGGCGCTGGTCGATCGGCCGCAAGCCGGTGCCTATGACGGCGTGATGATCGCGGTGGCGCACGACGAGTTTCGCGAGGACGCCGAGGGGCTTGTCGCAAGGTGCGTCAAAGCCGATCACGTCGTTTATGACCTCAAGAACGTCCTGCCGCGGGAGGCGAACGCAATACGCCTGTAACCGCGGCGCGTTTGCGGTCGCCACGCCTTTGAAGACACGGGTCTTCCAGTAGCTGTTGGGAAGGTTTTTCGACGATGAGCGCAAGAGAGATTAAGCGCGTCCTGATCACCGGCGGCACCGGTTCGTTCGGCAAGACGATGGTGAACGAACTGCTTGCCGGCGATATCGAAGAGGTTCGCATCCTCAGCCGCGACGAGGAGAAGCAGGATGCGCTGCGCAATATTCTTGGCGATACGCGCGCGCGCTTCTTCGTCGGCGACGTCCGCGACCGTGAGAGCGTCTCGCGTGCGGTGAAGGGCGTCGACGCGGTCTTCCACGCCGCCGCGCTCAAGCAGGTGCCGAGCTGCGAATTCTTTCCGATGGAGGCAGTGCGGACCAACATCGTCGGATCGGAGAATGTCATTCGTGCGTCGATCGAGCATGACGTCGGCAGCCTCGTCTGCCTGTCGACCGACAAGGCGGTGCAGCCGATCAACGCGATGGGCATGTCGAAGGCGATGATGGAGAAGATGGCGCAGGCCGCCTCGCGCGAAATCGGCGCCAATGCCGCCACGACGATCAGCTGCGTGCGCTATGGCAACGTCATGTGCTCGCGCGGATCGGTGATCCCGCTCTTCATCCGCCAGATCAAGAACGGCCAGCCGATCACGGTGACCGAGCCCAATATGACGCGCTTTCTGATGCCGCTGCGCGACAGCGTCGCGCTGGTGCGTTTCGCCTTCCTGCACGCACGGCAGGGCGATTTGTTCATCAAGAAGGCTGCGGCGTCGACGATCGCCGATCTTGCGACCGCGCTGGTCGAGATGTTCGGGTCGCCCGACCATCCGGTGCAGGCGATCGGCTGGCGCCACTCCGAGAAGCTCTACGAAACGCTCGCGAGCGCACAGGAACTCGGCACTGCGGAGGATATGGGCGATTATTGGCGACTGCGGCTCGACGACCGCGATCTCAACTATGCCGCCTATTTCAGCGAGGGCGAGACGACGACCGCGACGATGGACGACTATCATTCGCACAACACCGAGCGGCTCGACGTCGAAGGAGTGAAGCAACTGCTGCTCAGCCTTCCCGAGGTGCAGGCGGAGCTCGAGGGCTGGCCGCGCGGTTGAATTTCGGCCTCGGGCGATCCGGGGCGAACGGGTTGAAGGAGACGGTTCTTGGCTGAACCAGTTCGGGTCCTGGTGCTGGGCGCCAGCGGGATGCTGGGTACCGCGATGCTGCGCACCTTCGCGCAGTCGGAGGGCTATGCGGCGATCGGCGCGGTGCGTTCGGTCAGTCCGCGGCTCGAAAAGATCGCCGGCGAAGCGAACTTCGTTGTCGGCCTGGATGCCGAGAGCAGCGATAGCCTGGCGCGCGTCTTTGCCGAAGCGCGGCCCGATGTCGTGATCAACGCGGTCGGGCTGATCAAGCAGCTCGCAAGCGGCAATGCGGTGACGTCGGCGGTGCCGATCAACACGCTGCTGCCGCACCGGCTGCAAAAGCTCGCCGAGATCGCGGGCGCGCGGTTGGTCCATGTCAGCACCGACTGCGTCTTTTCGGGCGCGAAAGGTGGCTATCTGGAAACCGACAAGGCCGACGCCACCGACGTCTATGGGCTCAGCAAATATCTGGGCGAGGTCGCGGCGCCGAACGCGGTGACGCTGCGCACGTCGATCATCGGGCACGAACTCGCGTCGGCGAACGGGCTGGTCGAATGGTTCCTGGCGCAGAAGCAGGGGATCAAGGGCTTCACCAAGGCGATCTTCTCGGGCCTGCCGACGGTCGAGCTGGCGCGCGTCGTGCGCGACTTCGTGCTGCCGCGCCCCGAACTGATCGGCCTCTACCATGTCTCGGTCGACCCGATCGCCAAATATGACCTGCTGCGCCTCGTCGGCGCCGCCTATGGCCATGACATCGCGATCGAGCCCGACGCCTCGCTGGTCATCGACCGCTCGCTCAACTCGGACCGCTTCCGCGCGGCTACCGGATACACCCCGCCTTCGTGGCCCGACCTGGTCGAGACCATGAAGCGCAGCAGGATCGAAAGCCGATAATATGATGAAGGTGATGACGATCGTCGGGACGCGCCCCGAAATCATCAAGATGTGCCGCGTGATCGCCGAGTTCGAGGCGCATGTGAACCATGTGCTGGTCCACACCGGCCAGAATTACGACTATGAGCTCAACCAGGTTTTCTTCGACAATCTGGGCATCCGCAAGCCCGACCACTTCCTGAACGCCGCGGGCGCCAACGCCGCGAAGACGATCGCCGAGGTGATCTCGAAGGTCGACGACGTGCTCGAGCTCGAAAAGCCCGACGCGGTGCTCCTCTATGGCGATACCAACAGCTGCCTCGCGGTGATCCCCGCGAAGCGCCGCCAGATCCCGGTATTCCACATGGAGGCGGGCAACCGCTGCTTCGACCAGCGCGTCCCCGAGGAACTCAACCGCAAGGTGCTCGACCATTTGAGCGACATCAATTTCGTGTTGACCGAGCATGGCCGCCGCTACCTGATCGCCGAGGGCATCCGCCCCGAGACGATCATCAAGTCGGGCAGCCACATGCGCGAGGTGCTCGACCATTTCGCCGCCGAGATCGACGCGTCGGACGTGCTGGCGCGCGAGGGGCTGGAGGCCGGAAAATATTTCATCGCGAGCGTCCACCGCGAGGAGAATGTCGACGATCCGCGCAACCTGGAGCAGCTGATGCAGGGCCTGTCGGCCGCGGCCGAGGAGTTCGACATGCCGGTGATCGTGTCGACCCATCCGCGCACGCAGAAGCGCATCGCCGACCTGGCCAATGCGCCGGTCGATCCGCGCGTGCGCTATCAGGCGCCGATGGGCTTCTTCGACTATGTGAAGCTGCAGAAATCGGCGTTCTGCGTCCTGTCGGACAGCGGCACCATCTCCGAAGAGGCGAGCCTGCTCAACCTTCCCGCGATCACGCTGCGCAACGCGCACGAGCGGCCCGAGGGCATGGACGTCGGCACGCTGATCATGACCGGCCTGAAGCGCGACGACATCCTCGATTCGATCCGCGTCGTCACCGCGCAGCACAACGCGGAGGAACGGCAGTTCGAGGTGGTGGCCGACTACAATGTGCCCAACGTGTCGCGAAAGATCCTGCGCGCGGTCATGAGCTACACCGGTTACGTCAATCGCACCGTGTGGAAAAAGGGCTGAGGCGGAGCGCGGCGCGTGAAGACGATCGTCTATATCGGCGGCTTCGAGCTTCCCGACCGCAACGCCGCGGCGCAGCGCGTGCGCAACAATGCGCGCGTGCTCCGCTCGCTCGGCTATCGCGTCATACTCGTCGGGGCGAGCCGCACGCGCGCCTATGACCGGGCTGTCCATCCCGCGGACCCGGGGGATATCGACGCCCAGGCATGGGAGATCGGTTATCCCAGGAGCCGCGGTCAGTGGTTCGACATGATCGGCGCCGACTGGCCGCTGCGCCGCCTTGCCGAGCGCGGCGCGCTTCGCCCCGAGGATGTCGCGGCGGTGATCTGCTATAATTATCCCGCGGTCGCGCAGATGAAGGTCGCGCGGCTCGCGCGCCGCTGGGGTGCCGCGATCCTCGCCGACTGCACCGAATGGTACGGCACGCGCCCGTGGACGAGCCCGTCGAACATCGTCAAGAATCTCGACGTGCCGCTGCGCATGCACTGGGTGAACCGGCGCATCGACGGCATCGTGACGACCTCGCCCTATATGACCGATTTCTATCGTTCGACCGGGCTGCCGATCGTCGAGATTCCGACCTTGATGGAAAAGCCCGAGGGCGAGGTGCCGGTCGCCGAGGCGGTTCAGACACCGATGCCGCTGTTCGCGGTCGCGTCGGGCTTTGCCGAGGGGACGCGTGCCGAGGACGTCCATGACCGCATCGACTGGATATTGGAACTGCTGGACGGCGCGGCGGCGCGCGGACGCGATTTCGTGCTGCGCATCGCCGGGGTCGACCGCGAGCGCTACCTTTCGGTCTTTCCGGGTCATGCCGCGCTGCTCGATCGGATGGGGGAGCGCGTGATCTTCATGGGCCGTCAGCCGCGCGCGGAGCTTTTGCGCCGCCTTCAGGCCTCGGCCTTCGCTTTCGTGCTGCGGCACGAAAGCCGCGTCACGCTCGCCGGCTTTCCGTCGAAATATTCCGAGGCCGTCACCTATGGCACGCCGGTGATCATCAACGCGCTGCCCAGCGTGCGCGCCTATCATGTCGAGGGACGCACGGGGTTCAGTCTTGACCCCGACGACCGCGAGGGCGCAGTAAAGGCGCTGTGCGACGCCCTGGCGATGGATCCTCAGGCGGTGATAGCGATGAAGCGATATTGCAGGAATTACGGGGCCTTTACCGCCCAGGCGTTCAAGGCGCCGGTATCCGATTTCCTCTCGGTCGTCATTGGAAAGGGGAACGCATGTCCTTCTATCGCCTGAGAAAAATGATCGTTTGGCCCTTTTATTACATTTATGCCAGGCTGCGCCCCGTTGCCTATGCCAAGATGATCGGCGTGAACGTGAAGGGCAAGGTTGCCATTTACGGCAGCAGCTACGACATGTTCAGTTCCGAACCCTTTCTCGTCACCTTGCACGACAATGTGTTCATCAGCCTTGGCGCCCAGTTCATCTGTCACGACGGTGGCGTGCTTCCTTTCAGGCGGCAGTTCCCCACGCTTGATCTGGCCGCCCCGATCGTCGTCAAATCCAATTGCTTCATCGGCGCGGGAGCCTTGATTCTGAAGGGCGTGACGATTGGCGAAAACTGTGTGGTCGCCGCGAATGCCGTCGTTACCAAGGATGTGCCGGACGGCTCGATAGTTGGCGGAAATCCGGCCAGGATACTCAAGACGACCGAAGAGTATCTCGAGGGTGCCCATAAGAAGTCGCTCGGGATCGGTCACCTGCTCGGCGACGAAAAGCTCGCGGCCTACAAGCATATGTTCAAAGAGACGATGCAGTGAATATGGCGAGACCTGCCCGGCGGCCGGCGGCGCTCTTCGCGACCTACGCGCCGCTGAAATTTTTCCTGATCTATCTTGCGGTCACGCTCGCGCTCGCGGTGTGGGGGCCGACGAAATATTACATGTTCCCGATCGGCAAGACGGTCCTGTTCATGACGGCCGTGATGGTGGCGATCACCTTCGGCTATCTGTACGGCGCTGCGACCCAATTGCCGATGCCGTATAAGAACCGACCAGGAAGCAGCATTTTCGTTCGCCAGCTTTTCGATCTCTCGTTGGCCATCTCGCTGCTCTCGCTGATCGCGTCCATCGCCAGTGCGGCGTCTTCTGGCCAGCTGAACACCGATTTTTCCGCCATCGGCGATGCCTATATGGCGGGCTATGAAGGATATGAGCGAAATACTGGGAACTACTCTATAGTATTTATTATATATTCCTTCTCCCTTCCTTTCAATTTCATTGCCTTAATACTGGGTTTTTATTATTTCTCTGTATTCGGAAACGTTCGGAGATTTTTGATTGCTGCATTCGCAATCGTAAGTCTGCTTTTCTATGTTCTCGGTTCCGGAAAGCAGAAGCAGCTAGGCGACATCCTGATCTATTTGCTTACTGTTGCCGCGCTGAAATATGGGGTGCGCCGTAAGCCGATCCAGCTGAAATGGGTGGTCAGCATCGTCGGACTGGGCATTGTGGGCCTGCTGGCCTTCGTGGCGGTGCTGGGCCAGCGCTACAGCGCGCTGGGAGTCGACGTCGCCAACGTGAATCAGCGGGTTCTGGACCGTGTTTTCATCGACACCAGCCATCCGATCTTCGCCATATTCGGGCAGGATTACGGGCTGAATTTATCGATGTTCCTCAGCTATCTTTCCCAGGGCTATTACGGGCTCGGGTTGGCTCTCGACATGCCTTGGCATTGGACTTATTTTCAGGGCTTTTCCTATTCGATTTCGGTCCTCGCCAACCGCGTGCTCGGGGTGGAGTGGGAATGGCCCAACACGCTCGTCCATCAGGTCGGGGTAACGACGGGGTGGGGTGAATCGAAATGGCATACGGTCTTCACCCATTTCGCGACCGACTTCACCTTTCCCGGCACGGTCGTGCTGTTCGGCTTTTTCGCATATGTCTACGCCCGTGCATGGCGCGCGGCGATCCGCTTTGAAAATCCTTTCGCCATTCTGCTGTTCGCCCAGTTGACGATGGGCGCATTCTTCATGCCGGCGAACAACCAGTTGCTCCATTCGCCGGGCGGGCTGTTCACCATGATCGTGATTACGACCCTCTATCTATCGATCGGGCGCCGTTACAACAGGACAGGGATTTCGTGGGCGGAGCCCGCGCGACGACGGGTGGCGCCGCGCGCCATATGACCGTTGTCATCCTGATCCTGCTGACTATCGCCGGAAAAATCGCTGCGCTGGTCAAGGATGTCGTCTTCGCATCGCTCTTTGGCGTCAGTCCGGTTACGGACGCCTACTTCATCGCCAACCAATTGCCGGGAGTGATCTGGCTCGCGATCTACGGGACGATCGGATCGGTTTTCGCGCCGATGTATGTTCGGGTGATGGCAGATCGGGGGGCGGGGCAGCAATTCGTCAACGAGGCGATCCGCTATTATGCCTATGTCGCCATTCTGCTGACGGCCCTCTGCTGGGCCTTGGCCGGACCCCTCGTGTCGATCGTAGCGCCATCCATCGACGCCTATACGCATGATCTGGCGGTCAAACTCACGCGTATCATGGCGCTGGGCTTTCTGCTCACCGGTTACGTCGGCGTCCAGAGCGCCTTGCAACAGGCGAACCGTTATTTCATCCCGCCGCTCGCCGTACCCGTAATCAACAATCTGATCGCGGTCGGGGCGATCGTTGCCGCCTATTTCATGAACGATGTGACCATCGCTATCGTCGGCGCGGTCGGTGCCTATCTGGTCCAAGCGGTGATCCAGCGCGGTCAGACGCGCCGGATTTATGATAGCCAATGGGGCTGGGCGGTCCGCCCCGAGACGTGGCGGCGGCTGTCGCTCTTGTCGGCGCCGATGATCTTCGCGGTGATCCTCGACCAGTTCAACCTGTTCATCGGCACCGCGATCGCGTCCGATTTCGGCGCGGGGGCGATTTCGCATCTCAATTACGCCAACCGGCTGACGCTGCTGATCTCGGGCACCTTCTCGTGGCTGGTCGCCTACATGTTCTTTCCCGACCTCGCGCACAATGCCGCGCGCGACGATGACGCGGCGAACGCGCAGACGCTGACGCGCGCGATCGGGCTGATCCTGGTCACCACGGCGCCGGCGGCGGCGGCGGCGCTGGCGCTGCGCACCGACGTCGTCGCGCTGATCTATCACCGCGGCGCCTTTGAATGGGACGATGTGCACGCCACGGCGGCGCTGTTCGGCATCCTCGGTTTCGGGATCATCTTTGCCGCGGTGCGCGAATTGCTGAACCGCGTATTCTTCTCCTATCAAAAGACGATGGCGCCGCTCCTGATCGGGATCGCCGCGACCGCGATCAATCTGGTCAGCAGCCTCTGGCTGTCGCGAACCTATGGGATAGAGGGGATCGCGGCCGGCGCGTCGATCGGCGCGCTATCCTTCTGCATCGGGCAGATCGGGGTGCTACTGGTGTGGAAACGGCGATTGCTGACGCGCCATCTGGCTGCCTATTTCGTCGCAGCGATCCTTGCCGGCGCTGCGGCGTTCGGCGCCACGGCACTGGGCTATGACCTGATCGCGGGCTGGCCGCTGTTCCCGCGCCTGATCGCGGCGGGGGCCTTGACGATGGCGGTCTATGTCCCGCTGCTGATCGGCCTGCTCTGGCTGGGCGGGGTGACCCCGGCGACCCTCTATTCGCATTTGCGCGGCGCGCACGCGAAGCCCGAAGAGGTGATCGATCCGTCGATGCCGGTGGCCTGAGGGGCGCTGCCGCGCCTCAGGCCGCGGCGGCGTCGATGCGTTCGCGATAGATTTCGATATGGCGCCGAGTGACATCGTCGATGTCGAAATTCTCTTCGGCATAGGCGCGCGCCGCGATGCCCATGCGAACGCACAGATCGCGGTCCACGATCAGCCGGTCGAGCGTGTCGGCGAGGGCGAGGGCATTGCGCACCGGGCATAGCAGGCCCGTCACGCCCTCCGCGATCGCATCGCGGCATCCCGGCACGTCGCTGGTCACCGCCGCGCGGCCGGCGGCGGCCGCGTCGATCAGCGTCTTCGGAAACCCCTCGCGGTCGGCGGGCAGGGCGACGATGTGCAGCGTCGCGAGGACGGAGGCGACATCGGGGGTGTGCGGCACCCATTCGACCACCCCCTCGGCGGTCCAGGCTTCGATCTCGGCGGGCGTGATCGACGAAGGGTTGGAAAGATCGGGATCGCCGATCAACAGGAATTTGGCGTCGCGTCCGCGCCGCCCGCGAAGCTCGCGCGCGGCCTCGACGAATTCATAAACGCCCTTCACCCGCAGCAGCCGCGCGGGAAGGCCGACGCGCGTTTCGGGACCCGGTGGATGCGGTTGCATCGTGATCCGGTTCAGGTCGACGCCCGATCCGCCGATGCGGTGGACCGACACCCGGTCGAGCCCGGCGAATTCGATCATTCGCGCATCGTCTCCATTCTGGAAAATGAAGCTGACGTCGCGCCGGTTGAGTCCGAAGTTCATGACCGCATTGATCACGCGGCGCAGCACGCCCTTCATGCCGCCGCCGTCGCCGATGTAGACATAGCCGAGGCCCGAAACCGCTCCGACGATCGGGACGCGCAGGAATTTCGACGCAAGGCCGGCATGGAGAATACATTTGATCGAGATGGCGTGGATCACCGTCGGGGCGACGCGTCGGACGATCGAAAAGGCGCGCAGCAGCGACAACAATTCCCCGAAGATCGCCGTGCCGCCGCGATCGACCTTCCATTCGACCCAGTCCGCGCCGTTCGCGCGGATCGTGTCCACCGCGGCCGAACGGGGGCAGGCGACGGTGACGCGGTAGCCGTCCCGCAGCGCCCCCGCGACGAGGTTCAGCCGGTGCGAGACGAAGAAGCCCGCGTCGCCGACGAAAAATAGGATGCTCTTTTGCCTGTCCTGCATGAAATCCCTGTTGTTCCTACGGTTGCCCGGGCGCCGCGACCCGGTCGCCCCCGCCGCGGCCAAAGGCGGTCAGCAGGATGATCTTGAAGTTGAGCGTCAGCGATTGCAGTTTCATGTAGATATGATCGCTGTCCGCCAGTTCTTGCGGACGGCTCATGTCGATCTCGCGGATCTGCGCATAGCCGGTGATGCCCGGTTTCATCGCATAGACGCCGAGCGCCGCGCGCGCGTTCACGAGCTCCTCCTGCACCGGCAGGCACGGACGGGGGCCGACGAGCGTCATCTCGCCGCGCAGCAGATTGATCGCCTGCGGCAATTCATCGAGCTTGGTGCCGCGCAGGAACTTGCCGATCCTGGTCACCGCGCTGACGCTTACCTCATGCGTCCCGGCGGCGACGGTGTCGCGCTTCATCGTGCGGAACTTGTAGAGGGTGAAGGGGACCTGTCCCTTGCCCACGCGCGTCTGTGCGAAGATGGCCGGGCCCGGGCTGTCGAGCCGGATCAGCGCCCACAGGACGACGAGGATGGGCAACAGCACGACCAGGATGCCGAGCGCGACCGCGATGTCGAGCGCGCGCGTCGCCGAGCGATAGACCCATGATCGCGACAGATCGTCGGTCAGGATGCCAGGGGTCGGCAACGCGCGGGCGGGACCCGAAAGATAATCGGCGAGGCTCTTGGCCGAGGTGGCGGGCTTCAGCGTCTTGAACATGCCGAAGATGGCGCCGCCGAAGGCTCCAAGGCGGTTCAGGAAGGCCAGCCTTTCCCCGAAATAGCGCGCATCGTGGAAATAGCCGATGTGAACATCGTCGAGCCGGTCGCCGACCAGCTCGGCGATCCGGCGCCGCGCCAGATCCTTGCTCACCGCATAGGGGGAGGCATTGTCGTCGTCGAGCGACTGGATCGACGAGATATTGACGAAACGCCGTCCGCCCATGCGGTTGAATTCGCCGCAGATTTCCGTGGCGAAATCGACGTTGACGCGCGTGAAGTCGTCGAGCGACCCCGGATGGTTGTTGTTGCGAACCGCGAGATGAACCAAGGTGTCGCACGCCGGCTGGCCCGCGAGCTCGTCGTAGCTGGCGGCATCGACGCCGGCGATGCCGGCATAGCGTGCCCGCAGCGGCGCGGCATCGCGGCCCACCGCCAGGATCCGGCTGCCGCGGCTTGCGAGCAGGGGAACGAGGTGGCGGCCCACGTTGCCCGATGCGCCGGTCACGATGAAGTCATAGTGATGGGATCGCTCAGAAGTCATGGGGTCGTTTCAGGTATGTGGTCGCGGCGTTGCTTGGGGTCGCGCGCGACCAACCAGCAGGGCGGAATGGTGTCAACGTGAATTTCGGCTTCGGATCGCTAGCCGTTACCGGCATTCAGTCGCTCGGCCCACCCCGCATCGGGGACGAATTCGGGAACCAGCCGGGTGACGATCGCCACCGCCGCGGCGCTGTCGCCGCTGACGCGGATAGTTGCGTCCAATTCCTGCAATTCGCGGTCGAGATCGTCCCAATGCCAGAGTCCTTCGCGCGCGCGCATGATCCGCGGATGCTTGGTTTCTTCCGGATTATCGCCGATCAGAAGCTCCTCATAGAGCTTCTCGCCGGGACGAAGCCCCGTCTCGACAATCTGAATATCCCCATCGGGATTCTCGGCCGAGCGCACGCTCAGCCCCGACAGGTGGATCATGCTGGTCGCGAGGTCGAAGATTTTCACGGGTTGGCCCATGTCGAGCACGAATACCTCGCCGCCCTTCGCCATCGCGCTCGCCTGGATCACGAGCTGCGCGGCTTCGGGGATGGTCATGAAATATCGCGTGATCTCGCGGTGGGTCAGCGTGACGGGGCCGCCCGCCTCGATCTGCGCCTTGAAGCGCGGGACGACCGAGCCGCTCGATCCCAGAACATTGCCGAAACGGACCATGCTGAAGACCGTCTTCACGTCGGGCCGTTCGGCGCGCGCCTGCAGGATCAGCTCGCACACGCGCTTCGAGGCGCCCATGACGTTGGTCGGGCGCACGGCCTTGTCGGTGCTGATCAGGATGAAGTTGGCCACGCCCACCGCCTCTGCGGCGGCAACGCTGTGGAGCGTGCTCATGATATTGTTGCGAAGGCCCGAGATGGGGTTCGCCTCGACCAGCGGCACATGCTTGTAGGCGGCCGCGTGAAACACCGTCTCCGGCCGATGATGATGATAGATGCGGTTCATCGACGAGCGCTCCGACGCGCTCGCCAGTTCGAGGACGAGTGGTACCTCGACCTCGAGCTCGCGCATGAGCTCGGTCAGTTCCTGCTCGATCGCGTAAAGCGCATATTCGGATTGTTCGAGAAGGACGAGGCGCGCCGGTCGGCACCGGACGATCTGGCGGCACAACTCGCTGCCGATGGAACCGCCGGCGCCCGAGACGAGGACGATCTTTCCGGCGGTCGTCTTGCTCATCAGCAACTCGTTCGCCGCGACGGTTTCGCGGCCGAGCAGCTCTTCGATCTGGATTTCGCGCAGATCGTTGACCGTGACCGACCCCTCGATGATGCCGGTCAGATTGGGGAGCGAGCGGACGAAGACTTCCTCGTCCTGCAACGTTTCGATGATTTCGCGCCGGCGGGCACGGGATGCGCTGGGGATTGCCAGCAGCACCTCGTCGATGTCGGTATCGGCGAGTATCTCCTCCAGGCGATTGGCGCCGAAGACCGGCACGCCGTCGAGGCGCTGGCCGTCGAGCCGCAGATCGTCATCGACGAAACCGACCAGCAACACTTGCGGTTCGTGTCGGAGCGACAGCGCGAGTTGCTGCCCTGCGCGGCCGGCGCCGTAAACGAGCACCCGGCGCACGTCCACCGATACGACCTTGAAGAGGTCGAGCAGTACGAACCGGATCGCGATACGGCTTGCCCCCAGCAGCAGGAGGAAAATGATGGGGTGCAGAACGCAGAGGGTTCGCGGAACCGAGGGGAGGCGGAAACCGACGCAAACGACGAAGAGGGGCACCGACAGGATCGCGCATGCGACCGCCAGATCGGCGATCGTCCGCGCGCCGGAAAAGCGGATCAGCGAGCGATAGACGCCGGTCTTCCAAGCGATGGGGTACCAGCAGAGCAGCGCCACGGCCGCAAAGGTCACGATCGGCGGCGACAGGAGCTCCCAAACGCCGAGGCGAAGCGAAAAGGCGATCCACACGGCGGCGATGCAGAGAAAGGCATCGATCGCCACGGCCGCGAGCTGGCGTTGGATGCGCGGCCGATCGACCACGAAGGCCAGCATCTGTGCGCGCAGGTCACGCCAACGATCATCATTCGTCATTATCATTCTATCGCCAACCGCTTTCTATGACCCTCGCCGCGCGCAGCAAGGGTTGAAACAGCAGATTACAGGGGTGTTTCCCCGCGGCGACCCGGCGTTCGATCGGCCGAAGCATGCGACGAACGTCGTCGGCTCCATAAACGGGGTCGCAAGATTGTTCAATGCGTATCAGTGACCGCCCCATGCTGTAAGAAACTCCCTGCGGCCAGTACAACTCGCCGAGACGCAAATTGATCCCGAGGGTTGCACGGCTGGGCAAAAAAATCTCTGGACCCTCCCTTGCCGTGGCTTGCGTAGAAGATATCGGTCGCGGCGCTGTGATTGAGCGCACAGCGGCGCGCGCGTCTTGACCGGATCGGCGCGGGCCCCGTATCACCGCGGCGGCGACAGCATCCCGTTTCGCCTTCGATCGCGACGATCGGTGCTTGTTAGGATTGTCATGTTGAACGCATCGAGCATCAGCGAATTCCCGGGAAATGGCGAGCAGAACTCCGCGAAGGCGACGCTGGGGACCATCCTCTACGTGGGCGGGTTCGAACTGCCCGACCGCAATGCGGCGGCGCAGCGCGTGACGGCCAATGCGAAGATATTTCGCGCCCTCGGCTACCGGGTCCTGCTGCTGGGCGTCACCCATCAGCGATCGTGGCCCGGCGGCGCGCCGCAGCCGGTCGAGGCCGGGGGCGAAGGGATGATAGGGTTCGAAGTGCCTTATCCCGCGGGGATGAAGGCATGGCTGCATCGGATCAGCTCGCCCGGTCCGGCGGCGGAGGTGCTGCGTCGGGCCGGCGTCACCGACCTGGTCGGCGTCATTTGCTATAATCATCCCGCGGTTGCGCAGGCGCGGATCGCCGCGTTGGCGCATTCGCATGGAGCCTGGGCCGCGGCGGACTGCACCGAATGGTACGCGCCGTCACGGATGCGCGGCGTCGCCAGCCTGATCCGCAACCTCGATATTCCGCTCCGCATGCGCTTCGTGAACAAGCGCATGGATGCGCTGATCACGACATCGCCCTTCATATCCGACTATTATCGCCGCGCGGGACAGCCGATCGTCGAGATTCCGACGCTGATGGATCCGCCCGTGCTCGCGCCCGCGGACCTGATGGTAAAACGTACGGGGGGCGTTACGAAATTATTCTTTGCGGGCAGCGGCTTTGATCCGGCGCAAGTGCGAAACTCGACCGACGGACTGAAAGACCGGCTCGACTGGGTATTCGAGGCGCTCGATGCCGCGCATATGCACGGCGCGAAGTTCGACCTCAATCTCTATGGTCTCGACCGCGACCAATATCTTGCGCTGTTTCCCGAGCACGAGCCGCTGCTCGCACGGCTCGACGGCATGTATCATTTTCACGGGCGTTGTCCGCGTGCCGAACTGCTGTCCGAACTGACCGCCGCGCATTTCTCGATCTTTTTCCGCAGCCGCACCCGTACGACATTGGCGGGATTTCCCGGTAAATTCTCTGAATCGATTGCCTTCGGGACGCCGGTGATCACCAACGCGATGCCGAGCGTTGCGGGCTTTATCGAGGAAGGGCGGTCGGGTTTCGCGCTCGATACCGCCGACCTTGCGGCAGCTGGCGCCCGGATTGCCGAAGTTTTTGCGATGGACGACCGGGCGATCGCCGACATGAAATCCTGGTGCGCGCAGTCGCAACTGTTCGATTACGGCCGCTATATCGAACCGGTCCGGACCTGGCTTGCCGCGATCCGGACCTGATTCCTTCGCGGTCAGCCGAGCGCCCGATAGGCGCGGCGGATCGCCGGGCCGATGACCGGAATCGAATTGACCCAGATCTTCACCGAAGTGAGCGCCGATTCCCCTGCCTTGCGCTTGCGCAGTTCGGGCGGGTTGCGCTCGAGTTCAGCCGCCCTCTTTTCGATCTCGGCGAGGCTGGGGAGGGGGGCGGCAAGGGTGGCGCCGTGTGCGGCGGTGACGACCATCACCTGCTGCAGATACTCGTTCGTGCCGACCGTCGCGACTTCGATTCCCGGATGTTTCGCCCGCCAGTCGTCCCACGCGGCATGTTCGCCCCACGGCTTGTCATGGCTGTCGCGCGGGTCCTTCCAGTCGTCCCAATAGAGGATCACGCCCGGACGCAGCAGCGGCTCGATGAAGTCGAGCAATTCGATCGTCGAGCTGTAGATATCGACGTCGATATTGACGAAGATCAGCGAATCGATGCTGCTTCGCACGTCGGGCGTCAGGCTGTCCGAATAGAAGCCGTCGACCAGACGCAGGCGCGGATCGTCGATCGACAGATTGGCCTCGGCGAGTTTGCGCAGCACTTCATCCTTTGGCGCGGCATATTCGCCCTTGGCGTGACGCTCCGGGATCCAGATGCCCGGCGTTTCCTCCGGCAAGCCCTGCCAGCTGTCGAAACCGATGAGCCGCGATTTGGGGTAGTGTTTGTTGATCTGATCGGCCTGGTAGGCGAAGGTCCCGCCCCGAAAAACGCCGAACTCAAGGCATGAACCCCCTTCGGGGAAGATATAGTGGGCAAGGTGAAACGAACGTTCAAGTAACGACATGCACTGATCCTCGAATTGGAATGGAGAGACTGAAAGGGGCGGTGCTTCTCAGGTATATTGCCGAGTCTTGTTCCCGCGCTTGTCCATCAGTCCGCGCTTCACCCACAGCGCGCTATGCGGTTCGGTGACGACGGTCTGCGATTCGGGACGGGCTTCCTTGGTGTAATAATAGAGAATGATCGATCGCCGCGCCGCGCCGGCCGGAAAGTTGAGCGGATCGGGTAGGCCGTGGAAACTGTGGTCATGGGTGTCGAAGATCACCAGCCGATTGTGCACAGGTGCGATGCGCTTCAGGCATTCCTGGCCCTTCTCGTCGTAAAGGCCGAGTTCGCCACCCCACCCGGGCTGCCAGTCGGGGTTGAGATAGATGAGCGCGTTGAGCCGGCGGTTGAGGCCGGTCGCGTCGTGATAATTGCCATCGACATGAACGTCGAGCAGCCCGCCCGATACCGTGACGTTGAGCCCGCCGCCGGCGAAATAGGGGTCGGGAACGATCTTCGGAATCTCGAACCGTTCGGCCATCGCGCGAAGGATCGGCGCCGAATTCATGATACGCACCGCGTCGACGATATGCTCGGGAATATCGAACTCCGACGTCCAGTTCGATCGCCGCTTCACCTCGATATCGCTGTCGTTGGCCTCGTCCCATCCGTCGGAATCGACGGGAGGGAAGGCGTTCAGGCATTGGTCCGCGAGTTCGCGCGGAAGAAAATCATCGAGAACGACATGCTTGAAAGGCGCGTCGAAATATTCCGACCCCGGAGCCGCAGTTCGAATGGCCTCACTGCAACGATCAGTCAATTCCTTCAATTCGGCCTGTAGCATCACGGACTCCCCAATTCCCTTAGGCGGGGTGCTAACACCGGGTATCGGGCTGATCAACCTATCAAATCTTCGGAAAGTTGCGCATTCCAAGTCATATCGACGACATGGAACTTGCGTAATTCGGCAATGTTTGGAGCGCGATTATTCTGGCCGAGAGGGGCGATCCTGCTGAACTGCCAGCGTTTGTACGCGGCCGTCGCTGCCGGATTCGATGCGAACCGACACCTCGAATATCGCGGCGGCATTCGCCTCGACTGCGGCGGCGTCGGAGGTGCTCTCGGCCACGATCCGGGTGTCCCGCATCCACAGGATCCGGTCGGCGAACTGCGCCGCGAGGTTGAGGTCGTGGAGGATGACGGCGATGCCCTGACCGGCGCGGCTGCGGGCGAGGAGGCGCGTCATGACGTCGATCTGACGGCGCGGGTCGAGCGCGGCGGTGGGCTCGTCGAGCAGTAGCAGCGGAGTTTCGGCGGCGAAAGCGCGCGCGAGCGCGACGAGTGCGAGTTCGCCGCCCGAGAGGGTCGCGGTCGAACGGCGGGCGAGAGGGGCACAGCCGACTTCGTCGAGCCATTGCCCCGCGTCGCCGGCCCCGCGCGTTACTTCGGCGCCGCCGAACGCGAACCGGCCGAGCGCGACCATATCGGCGACGGCGATCGGCCAGGCGACTTCGGCGCGCTGGGGCAGATAGGCGATGCGGCGCGCGCGTTCGCGCGGGTCGAAGCGCGCGATCTCGTTTCCATCGAGGCGAACCGACCCGGAATCGGGATGTCCTTGTCCCGCGAGCAGCCGCATCAGGCTGCTCTTTCCCGAACCATTGGGGCCGACGATGACAACCAGCTCGCCCGGCGAAAGGCGGAAATCGGCACCGGCGAGCCGGCCCGCAAGCGTGAGCCCGGTGGCTGCGAGCTCAGTCATGGCGAACATTCCCCCGGCGCAGCGCGATCAGAAGGAAGATCGGCGCGCCGGCAAGCGCGGCGACGACGCCGAGGCGGAGCTCGGTATCGGTCGGCAGCAGGCGGACGAGCATGTCGGCGACGATCAGCATCGTCGCGCCGGCGAGCGCCGCGGGGACGAGCGTGCGCCCCGGATCATGCCCGACCCAGGGCCGCACGACATGCGGTGCGACGATGCCGACGAAGCCCACGGCGCCCGCGAGCGCGACCGAGGCGCCGGTCGCGAGCCCGGTGCCGACGACGACCGCGATCTGGGTGCGCCGGAAATCGAGCCCGTGCGCGCTCGCCGCCTCCTCGCCGATCGCGAGCAGCGACAGGCTTCGACGCTGGGTGAGCAGCAGCACCGCGCCCGCCGCCATGAACGGGGCGGTGAGGCCAAGATCCGCGAGCGAGCGGTTGGCGACCGACCCCAGCGTCCAGTTGACGAGATCGGAGAGCGAGAAGGGATTGGGCGCGAAATTGAGGATCAGCGCCATCGCCGCCCCCGCGAGGCTCGACAGGCCGACCCCGATCAGGATCAGCGTCGCCATGCCGCGCGTGCGCACCGCCGCCGAGGCGAGGAGAGTCGTCACCAGCCCCGCGCCGCCGATCGCGCCCAGCGGCAGGGCCCAGGACCAGGCCGCGGCGAGCCCGAAATAGAGCGTCAGCGTCGCGCCCAGCGTCGCCGCCGCCGAGACGCCGAGGATGCCGGGCTCGGCGAGCGGGTTGCGCGTCAGCGCTTGCAAGCCCGCGCCGCAGAGGCCGAGCGCCGCGCCGACCGCGGCGGCGGCGAGGATGCGCGGCAGGCGGATGTCGAGGAGGATGATCGCCGCGGCGGGATCGCGTCCGCTGAGCCAGTCGGTGAGCAGCGCGAGCGAAAGGCCGTGCGCGCCCGCCATGGCCGCGAGCATCGCGGCGAGCAGCAGCAGCGCCGCGAGTAGGAGGTTGACCCGGATCATCGCGCTTTCGCCAATTCGGTCACGGCGTGCCCCATCAGCCAATTGCCGCACGCGAGCCACGCGCCCGGCACCTCGACATCGCGCGCGCCACGCGTCGCACGGGCGACGACCGGGTGGCGCGAGGATGTCCAATAATCCTGCCGGTAGCGTGGACTGTCGAAAAAGGCGCGAAAAACCGCATCGGGCGGCCGCCGCACCATATCCTCGACCGGCAGGCTGCCCCAACCCGGCGCGGCGCGGTAGGGCGCATAGCCCGCGGCGCCCATCACCTCGGCGACGAGCGATCCGGGGCCCGTGGTGACATCGCCGGGGGTGATGTAGAGCGCGGTGCCTTTGGCCGGGGCGCGGCGCGCCGCCGCCAGTCGGCGATCGAAGCCCGCGACCAAGGCGCTCGCCTCCGCGTCGGCGCCCAGTTCTCCCCCGACGCGCAGCATGTCGGCGCGGGCGTCGGCGAGCGAGGCCGGGAAGCCGAGCTGCACGATTCTGATTCCCATCGCGGCAAGCTGCCGGTCGAGCCGTCCGTCGCCGCCATAGCTGCGCACCACGACCGCGGGCCGCAGCGCGACGATATCCTCGAGCTGTGGCCGCAGACGCGCGAGCCCGTTGGCGCGGGGTACCGCGAAGCTGGTATCGCTGTCGGCCTCGAACGACACCGCGCGGATCCGGCTTTTCGGCAGCAATCCGAGCACCATCTGGTCGGCGCAGAAGTCGATGCTCGCGACGCCGTGCAGCGCGGGCAGCGGCGCGCGGTCCTGGCAGCCCGTAAGGACCGCCAGCACCGCCAAGGCCGCCGCCCGCCGCATCAGAAGCCCCAGCGCACCCCGACATAGGCCGAGCGGCCCGCCGTGTTGTAGGTCGCGACGGTCTGATACTGTTCGTCGAACAGATTCTCGATGCGGCCGAAGAGGTCGATCCCCGCGACGAGCGGATAGGAAGCGCGCAGGTCGACGAGGACATAATCGTCGAGGGGCACATTGTTCGCCCGGTCGTCGAAGCTCTTGCCCGCATAGCGCACCGCGACCGACAGGTCGGCGCCTTCGAGCGCGCCGGCGGGCGTCCAGGCGAGCTCGGCGTTCGCGAGATGCCGGGGGCGCCGCGCGAGGCGATTATGTTCGAGCGGCGAGCCGGGGGTGCGGTCGGTGGCGACCGTCAGGCTGTAGTTGGCGCGGATCGCGAAGCTGTCCCCAAGCTGCGCACCCGCCTCGACTTCGACGCCCTGCGCCCGGGCGCGGTTGATATTGTCATAGGTGCCGAAGGGGCGGTTGCCGGTCGCGCAGATCGCGGGCAGGGGATCGGGGCCCGGCGGGCAGGACACGAAGTCGATGAGATTACGGCTGTCGCGGCGATACCAAGCGATGTCGACGAACCGCCGCGCGTCGCCCAGCCGGACGCCGACCTCATAGGATTTCGCGCGTTCGGGGAGCAGGTCGGGGTTGCCATAGGCACCGGCCGAGGCGGAAAGCTGGAACAAGGTCGGAGCCTTGAAGCCTTCGCGGTAACTCGCGCGCAGCGTGACATGGTCGCCGAGCTTCTGCCCGACGTCGGCGGCAAAGCTCGTCGCGCCGCCGAAGTCGCGGTGATCGTCGCGGCGCACGCCGGCGGTCAGCGAGAATGTATCGGTCGGCCGCGCGACCAGCATCGCCCAGCCGCCCGTCGTGGCGGTCCGGCCCTGGTCGGGCGCGAAGCCATCGTCGGTCAGCGAGCGCGTCCATTCGCGCTCGGCGCCCGCGAGCAGGCGCAGGCTGTCGCCGGTCCCGCTGCCGAACACATCGCCGAGGCCCCAGTCGATGCTGTAGCTCAGCCGTTCGTTACGGGCGCGGGCGCGGAAGGTCGGGTCGTCCCCGAAATCGGGGTTGAAATTGTCGCGGTTGACATCGGCGAACCCGAATTGCAGCCGGTGCGCGAAGCCGCCCCTGCTGTCGTTGCCGCCCGGACGGTGCTCGAGCGTCGCGGCGGCATAATGTTCCCGCGTCTTTTGAAACTCGTTGGTGTCGCCGAAGCTGTAGGTCGGCGGCGGAAAGCCGTCGAGATCGACGCGGCTGTCGGCGTAGAGGCCGAAAGCGCGGAAGACGAGCGTGCTGCCGATCTCGGTTCGGTTGGTCAGGTTCACCGAATATTGGCGATAGCCGTCGCGCTCGGTTCCGGCCGCGGCGTTGCTGAAGCCATCGGTACGGACATAGCCGCCGCCAATCCCGAACTGCGACGCGCCGAGCGCGACCGTGCGCAACTGGCCGTTCACCCGCACCGTGTCGCGCGCGCCATATTCGGCGCCGATCCGGCCCGAAGTGCCGCCGTCCGCCGCGAGCTCCGGGTCGGTGGTGGTGATCGACACGACCCCGCCGATCGCCTGGCTGCCCCACGGCAGGCTGTTCGCGCCGCGCAGCACCTCGATCCGGTCGATGCTGCCGAGCATCAGATTGGCGAAGTCGAAGCCGCCGCCCGGCGACGAGGGATCGCCGACGCGGACGCCATCGATGACGACCAGCGTCTGCGAATCCTCGGCGCCGCGGATGCGCAGGCTCGCCACCCCGCCGAGGGCGCCATTCTGCGTTACATTGACCCCGGGCAGGCGCGCGATCAGGTCGGCGGCGGCGCCGTTCTGGGCGCGGTCGATCGCTTCCTTGTCGATGACCGACACCGACGCGTTGCTTTCGGCAAGCGCGAGCGGCGCGCCGATCACGGTGATCGACTGATCGTCCAGCGGCGCTTCGTCGGCGAGAGCGGGCGATGCGGCGGCGAGCGCGAGCAGCGACAGGGTGGTTCGGCGGGTAATGGTCTTCATGCGGGTCCTCCAAGCGTCACGGTCTTGCCGTCACGCGAGGATCCTCGCCTGCTCCCGGTGCACCCCGCCCGCGCGCAGATAACGGCGACGCCCTGGCAGGTCTCCTGGCTTCCGGGTCATCGGTGGATCGCGGCCTTCCCGGAGCAGGGCCCCAGTGGCATAGTCGCATCCACCTCGCCGGTTACAGTTGCGGGGGCAGCGCCGGATTGGATACCGGACTTCCCTTTTCATGCCCGATGAAGGGCAACCCGAGGTCACGAGGCGGGCCGCTAGCAAAAGCAGGCGGCGGCCGCAATCGCCAAACTTGCAATCGCGGGGGCGAGGCTCGACATAGGCGCCGAACCGGGAGCCCGCCGCGCATGAACATCGCCTTCGACAATAGTTTCCATTCGACGATGGAAGGCTTCTACGCGCCGGCCGAGGCCGCGCCGCCCTCCGCGCCGCGAATGCTGATGTTCAACCATGCGCTCGCCGCGCGACTGGGGCTCGACGTCGCGGGCGCAGACAATGCGGAATTGGCGCGCCTATTCTCGGGTGCCGAGCTGCCCGCGGGCGCCGATCCGCTCGCGCTTGCCTATGCGGGGCATCAATTCGGCCATTTCTCGCCGCAGCTCGGCGATGGCCGCGCGCTGCTTTTGGGAGAGGTCGTCGCGCCTGATGGCGCGCGCTTCGATATCCAGCTCAAGGGTTCGGGGCCGACCGCCTTTTCGCGCAACGGCGACGGCAAGGCGGCGATCGGCCCCGTGCTGCGCGAATATCTGGTGTCCGAGGCGATGGCGGCGCTGGGGGTGCCGACGACGCGTTCGCTCGCGGCGGTCGCGACCGGCGATCGCGTCCAACGCGAGCGCGCGCATCCGGGCGCGGTGCTGACGCGCGTCGCGAGCAGCCATATCAGGGTCGGGACCTTTCAGTTCTTCGCGGCGCATTTCGGCGCCGAGCATGTCGTCCAGCTTTCCGACTATGCGATCCGGCGTCACTTTCCCGAGCTGGCCGACGCGCCCAATCCGCATCTCGCGCTGCTCGACCGGGTGATCGGCCTGCAATGCGCGCTGATCGCCCATTGGGCGGGCGTCGGCTTCATCCACGGTGTCATGAACACCGACAATGTCGCGATCAGCGGCGAGACGATCGACTATGGCCCGTGTGCCTTCATGGACCGTTTTTCGGTCAACACCGTGTTTAGTTCGATCGACGCCAACGGCCGCTATTCCTACGGACGTCAGCCGCAGATCATGCACTGGAACATGGCGCGCTTCGCCGAGGCGCTGCTGCCGGCGATCCATGCGGTCGATCCCGCCGATGTCGATCGTGCGAAGGAGCTGGTCACCGCGATCCCCGACCGCTTCCGACTCGCCTGGTTCGCGCGGATGGGTGCGAAACTCGGGCTCGCGAAGGCCGATCAGGCCGATTCCGAGCTGATCGACAGCCTGTTCGTCGAACTCGAGCGCCATGGCGTCGATTTCACCGGATTCTTCCGCGCGCTCGCCATGCTGCTGCGCGGCGACGGGGCGCCGATGGACGCGCTGCTGCCCCAGCCCGACGCGATGGCGCCGTGGATCGCCGGCTGGTGGGCGCGGCTCGAAAGCGAACCCGTGGGGCCGATCGAGCGCGCGGCGGCGATGGACGCGGTGAACCCGCTCTATATCCCGCGCAACCATCAGGTCGAGGCGGCGCTCGCCGGGGCCGAGGCGGGCGACATGGCGCCGTGGCTCCGGCTGCTCGACGTCGTGCAGCACCCCTATGTCGAGCACCCCGGCTGGGAGGAGTTCGCCGGTCCCGCCCCCGACGACTTCGGCCCCTACACGACCTTCTGCGGAACCTGACGCCGGCCGGCTCGTTGCCCCCTTGAGTGATTGCACGGTCCTGTCAGGGGGATTTCATCGCAAATGCCGGTTTCGTGCGACCCTTCCCCGGCAAAATCGCCTTGCACGCCGCCGCGGCGCAAGCCACAAGTGCGCATCGGCTGTTCACAGATGCAAAATTCTGAAAATCCTCGCTTATTAAAACGCGGGCGGGCGTGGCGCCCGCACCCTCGGCTGATTCTGTCCGCCTCGCTTTTCGCGATCGGCTGGGCGGGGCCCGCGCTGGCGCTGCAGACGACGCCGCCCCCGACGCCGCCGCCTGCCGCCGAAAGCCAGGAGGAAAAGCCCGCCGCGGACGCGCAGGAAGGCATCGCCGTGCCCACCCCGCCGCCGCCCGACGTGCAACTGCCCGAGGTCGCGCCGATCATCGGCGACGACGAGTTCAAGGATGCGATCCCGTCGATCAGCGCCGAGGACGACCCCGAACTCGACCGTCCGCTCGAATCGATCGCCGAGTTCGAGCGGCGCCAGGCGGCCGCCCGTGCTGCGGATGCGAAGGCCGGCGCCGATGGCGACGCCGAAGGCGCGCAGCCGCCGACGGTCGATGGCACGCCCGTCCCCGCGCTTGCCGACGGCGATGCCGCCGAACCGATCGGCGACGCGCCGATCACCGACAGCGAGCTCGCCGCGCCGCTCCCGGCCCTCGAAAATTTCAACGTCGAGCCGGTCGAGTTCGCCGAGCCCGAGGATGCCGACGCGCATCGGACCATCGAATATACGGTCCAGGTCAACGGCCTCGAAGGTGCGGATGCGACCACCGGCGTCGATCTTGCCGATCTGTTCGGCGACCTGTCGGCGCTCTACGACGGCGACGGCAAGGCCGAAAACGGCGCGATGGTACGCGCGCGACTGTCGGCCGATGCCGAGCTGATGCAGCGCATCCTGGCATCCGAAGGCTATTATGACGCCAAGGTCGAAACGCGGATCGACCGGACGCCGCGCGCCGAGGACGCCGCCCCCGCAACGGACAGTGCGAGCGGGCCGCGACGGCGGCGCGGTCCCATCATCGCGATCATCGACGTGACGCCGGGCCAGCGCTACACTTTCTCCAGTATCGCCATCGACGCGAAGCCGACCGTCCCGCCGAAACTGATCGAGGATAATTTTCCGCTCAGCGTCGGCGAGCCGATCGTCGCCGAGCGCGTGCAGGGCGCCGAGGCGGCGATCGCGCTCAAGCTGCCCGAAGAGGGCTATCCCTTCGCCAAGATCGGCCAGCGCGACATATTGCTCGACGGCGCGACCGGCGGCGGCGATTACACGCTGCCCGTCGATATCGGCCCGCGCGCGCGCTTTGGCGGGTTCGAGACGACCGGCGACCTGGCCTTCGACGTCGAGCATGCCGAAGTCCTGTCGCGCTTCAAGCGCGGCGAGCTATACGACAGCCGCAAGGTCGACGACCTGCGCCAGGCGCTCGTCGCGACGGGGCTGTTCTCGACCGTCGCGGTCGAGCCGCAGAAGACCGGGGAAAGCGCCGACGACGACACCGAATATGTCACGATGCTGGTGACGCAGGACGCCGGCCCGCCGCGCACGATCGCCGCGAGCGCCGGCTATGGCACCGGCGAGGGCATCCGGCTCGAAGGGAGCTGGACCCACCGCAACCTGTTCCCCCCCGAAGGCGCGCTGATCATCCGCGGCGTCGCGGGCACGCAGGAGCAGGGAATCGGCGCGACCTTCCGCCGCTCGAACGCGGGCAAGCGCGACCGGACCTTCGAACTGGTCGCGGAGGCGTCGCGCAGCAACTACAACGCCTTCGAGGCGCTGACCGGCCGTCTCGCCGCGCGGGTCAGCTATGATTCGACGCCGATCTGGCAGAAGAAATTCACCTATGCCTATGGCGTCGAACTGATCGCGACGAGCGAGGATGATTATGATTTCACGCTCGGCCAGCGCACGCGCGATCTTTATTATATCGCGGGGCTGACGGGGCAGGTCGGGATGGACCGCACCGACAGCCTGCTCGATCCGACCAAGGGGTTCCGGATCACCGCGCTCGTCCAGCCCGAAGGCTCGCTGAGCGGCAAATTCACCCCCTATGCGCGCACCCGGCTCGACGTCAGCGGCTATTATCCCGTCACCGACAGCATCGTGCTGGCGGGGCGCGTCCGCGTCGGGTCGATCCTCGGCGCGTCGCGCGAACGGCTGGCGCCGTCGCGGCGCTTCTATGCCGGCGGCGGCGGTTCGGTGCGCGGCTTCGGCTATCAGCAACTCGGGCCCAAGGACCCCAATCTCGACCCGATCGGCGGGCGCAGTATCAACGAGGCGGCGGTCGAGGCACGCTATCGCTTCGGCAATTTCGGCGTCGTCGGCTTCGTCGATGCGGGCCAGGTCTATCGCGGCTCTACCCCGACCTTCTCCGACCTGCGCTTCGGCGCGGGGATCGGCGCGCGCTACTACACCAATTTCGGCCCGATGCGCCTCGACGTGGCGACGCCGATCGACCGCCAGCCGGGCGAAGCGAAGATCAGCGTCTATGTCTCGATCGGGCAGGCCTTCTGATGGCGGACGACGCGCCCTTCGAGGCCGAGGACGGCGCCCCCGCAGCCAATCCCTGGCCGCGCCGCATCGCGCGCTGGGTCGGCATCACGCTGCTCGGGCTGGTCGCGCTCGTCGCCTTGTTCCTGATCGGGCTCAACAGCGACGCCGGGCGGCGCTTCGTCGTCACCCAGGTCGAGAAATATGAATTCGAAAACGGGATGAAGATCGGCATCGGCCGGCTCGACGGATCGCTTTACGGCGAGATGATCGTCCGCGATTTTTCGCTGTCCGATCCCAAAGGACGTTTCCTGACCTCGCCCGAGTTGCGCATCGACTGGCGCCCCTTCGCCTTTCTGTCGAACCATGTCGATGTCCGATCGGCGACGTCCAAGCTGATCAACGTCCAGCGCCTGCCCGAATTCAAGCCGGTTCCCGACACCGGCGAACCGCTGCTGCCCGATATCGACATCGACGTCGCGAAGCTGCAGGTTGACCGGATCGTTTTCGCTCCCGCCGTTGCCGGCGAGCGCCAGGAAGCGCGCCTCAACGGCAAGATCGCGATCGCCGACCGCCGCGCGCAGGTCACCGCCGATGCCGAAACGATCGGTGCGAACGCCAAGGGCGATACGCTGAAGCTGCTCCTCGACGCGGTGCCCGAGAAGAACCGGCTTGCGATGACGCTCGACCTGCGCGCGCCCGAAGGCGGCGTGCTCGCGGCGATGGGCGGCTTCAAGGAGCCGCTGACCGCGAAGCTCGACGGGCGCGGCGACTGGACGGCCTGGAACGGCAATCTCACGGCGAACCTCGGCGCGAGCCCGCTGGCGCGGCTCGCATTGACCGCGCGCGACGGAAATTTCGCGGTCAAGGGGCAGGCGCAGCCGTCGCGGCTGCTCACCGGCGCGACCGCGGCGCTGCTCGGGCCGCAGACCGACATCGACCTCAAGGCGCGCCTTGCCGAGCGCAAGGCCGATCTCGACGGGCGCATCTCATCCGAGGCGTTCCGGCTCGGGATCAGCGGCGGCGTCGATCTCGGCACCAACCGCTACGAGGATCTCCAGCTCGCTTTCGTGTTGCTGCGCCCCGGCGCTGTCGCTCCTGCGGTGCGCGGCAACGGGGTGCGCGCGAGCGCCAAACTCAACGGCGCGTTCGGGCTGCCGACGGCCGAATATCAGGCGAACGCAAGCACGCTCGCGGTCAACGACATCGTCGTCGAGGCGCTGAGCCTTTCGGGCAAGGCGCGCGTCGATGCCGACCAGATCCTGATCCCCGTGGCGGGCCGCGCGGCGCGTATTCGCGGGCTCGATACGGTTGCGGGCGGCACGCTGACCGCGGTGCGGCTCGACGGCGATCTCGCCTATGCCGACGGCCGCATCCTCAGCGACAATTTGCGCCTGCGCTCGCCGCGCATCGACGCCAAGGCGATCATCGTCGCCGATCTGGGCAAGGGCTTCTACACCGGCGCGATCGACGGGCGCGTCAACAATTACCGGATCGAGAGTGTCGGCCTGTTCAACATCGACACGAAAATGGATCTGAAGACCGAGCCGCGGGGCGGCTGGGCGATCGCCGGGCGGGTTCGCGCGCGGTCGACGCAGCTTTTCAACTCGGGGGTGCGCGACCTGCTCGGCGGCAACGCGGTGACGAGCGCCGACGTGCGCTATGGCACCGACGGCATGGTCCGCTTCTCGAACCTCCGGCTCAGCGCGCCACTGCTTCGCGTCACCGGCGGGCAGGGGAGCTATGCGCCCGACGGTCGCATCCGGCTCGTCGCGCGCGCGCATTCGACCGACTATGGCCCGCTCGGCGTCGAGGTCGCGGGGACGATCAGCGATCCGCGCGCGGTGCTGCGCGCCGAGCGGCCGGGACTTGGCATCGGGCTCGCCAATCTCGAGGCGCGGATCAATGGCGCGCCGAACGGCTATCGGCTCGCCGCGACGGGCGACACCGATTACGGCCCGCTCTCCGCCGACGTCGTGCTGCTCACCGCGAGCGGGCCGCTGACGATCGACGTCGAGCGCGCCGATCTATCGGGCATCGTGATGCAGGGACGGCTGGTCCAGAGCCAGGCGGGTCCCTTCGTCGGGAGGCTCGACGCGACGGGGCAGGGGCTCGGCGGGCTCGTTCGCCTCAGCGCCGACGGACAATATCAGGCGGCGGCGATCAACGTGCGGGCCAACAATGTCACGCTGCCCGGCCCCGCGCAGCTTCAGATCGGGTCGGCGGTCGTCGATGCCGACGTCACCCTCTATGACCGGCCGCGCGTGATCGCCGACATCCAGCTCGCCTCGACGCGCATCCGCGAGGTCGACATCGCGGTCGGGCGCGTGAAGGTCGATTATCAGGACGGGCGCGGCAAGGCGCAGGCGCTGGTCGAGGGGGTGAGCGGCGTCCCGTTCCGCGTCGCGGTGAACGCCGATCTCCAGCCCGAGCTCTGGCGCGCTTCGGTGCAGGGCCGCGCGACGGGCATCTCGTTCAAGACCACCTCGCCGGCGCGGATCATCCCCGGCGCCGACGGCTATGAGCTGCTGCCGACGACGGTCGATCTCGGTCGCGGCAGCAGCGCGCGTCTCGCGGGGCGGTTCGGCGACGGGATCATGCTCCAGAGCCGGCTCGACCGCGTCAACATGGCGCTGCTGAACGCGGTCTATCCCGACATGGGGCTTGGCGGCCGCGCGACCGGCAGCCTCGACTTCGAGCAGGCGAGCGCCGACGCCTTCCCGCGCGCCGACGCGCGGCTGACGATCGACAATTTCACCCGCACCACCGCGGCGACGGTCAGCGAGCCGGTCGACATCAATTTCGCGGGCAAGCTGCTCACCGACGGCGGCGAGGCGCGCGCGGTGATCCGCAAGCGCGGCAGCGTGATCGGGCGCCTGCAGGCCTCGCTCCGCCCGCTCGGGCCCGGCGCGGGGTCGTGGACGACGCGCCTCAACGCGGCACCGCTGTCGGGCGGCATCCGCTACAACGGCCCCGCCGAAACGCTCTTCTCCTTCGTCGGCACCGGCGAGCAGCGCGTGTCGGGGCCGATCGCGGTCGCCGCCGATTTCAGCTGCCGCGTCGCCGACCCCTGTCTCAACGGTGTCGTGCGCGGCAACGGCATGACCTATGAGAATCTGACCTATGGAACGCGGCTCACCAATATCGTGACGAACGGCCGCTTCACCGGCAACCGGCTCGAGATCGAACAGCTCACCGCGACCGCGGGCGACGGGACGATCAAGGCGAACGGCTATGTCAGCCTTGCCGCCGCCGACGGCTATCCGATGAACATCGCGGCGACGCTCGACAATGCGCGGCTCGCGCGCAGCGACAATATCGGCGCGCGCGCGACGGGCAATCTGACGCTCGAAAAGGTCGCGGGGCAGGCCGCGCTGCTCTCGGGCAGCCTGCGGCTTCCCGAAACGCGCTATCGCATCGTGCGCGAAGGCGCGGCGCAGGTGCCGGTGCTCACCGGCGTCCGGCGCAAGCCGCCGGCGGGACGCCAGCGGATCAGCGGCGACGGGCTGGCGGCGGTCGGCGGCAGCCTGTTCGACCTCATCCGCCTCGACATCCGCCTGCGCGCGCCCGACCAGATCTATGTCAGCGGCATGGGGCTCGAATCCGAATGGCAGGCCGACGTCACGCTGAAGGGCACGACCGAGGCGCCGCGCGTGACCGGCGAGATCGACCTCGTCCGCGGGACGCTCGGCTTCGCCGGGCGCTCGTTCGACCTCGAGGACGGCAAGGTGACCTTCCCGACCGGCGATGCCTATGACCCCTCGATCCGCCTGCTCGCGAGCGACACGATCGAGGAGGTGACGGTCAACGTCTCGGTCTCCGGCCGCGCGATGAACCCGCAGATCGCCTTCTCGAGCGTGCCCGGCCTGCCGCAGGACGAAATCGTCTCGCGCATCCTGTTCGGCGATTCGATCACGACGCTGTCGCCGCTGCAGGCGGTGCAGCTCGCTTCGTCGCTCAATGCGCTGCGCGGCGGGGGCGGGGGGCTCAGCCCCCTGGGCGCGCTCCAGTCGGCGACCGGCATCGACCGGCTGCGCATCCTGGGGCCCGACGACACGCAGGGCCGCGGCACCGCGCTCGCGGCCGGGCAGTATATTTCGGACGACATCTATCTCGAGGTAATCACCGACGCGCGCGGCTATACCGCGACCCAGCTCGAGATCAGCTTGTCGCGCGCGCTGTCCTTGCTCAGCCAGGCGGGCGGATCGGGCCAGTCGAACCTCTCGATCCGCTATCGCAAGGATTATTGATGCGCGCGGCGGCCATCCTCCTTCCGCTGCTGCTGCTCGGCGCATGCAAGGACGAGCCCGATTTCGACACGCGCTACGACAAGGCGGCGAAGGAGATCGAGGCGCGCGCGAAGGCGATGGACGCCGACATCGCCGAGGCCGACCGCGCGGCCAAGGCGGCGGGCGCGGATCCGGCCGACCCTCCCGCGCTTAGCGAACCACCCGAGCCCGGCACCGAATAATCCCGTTCGCCGGGCTTGCCTTGGGGCCACCCGCCGTCTAACGCATCCCCGTCATCTGGGGAGTAGCCAGCCGCCCGTTTCGGGGCGGGCCGCCGCGTCAACATGCTCGGTCGAGAGGCCGTGGTGCGGTGGAAGCGGGTCACCGCTTGGGCGAGACCAATGGCATCGATCCTCCGTCCGGGCCGGGCGGCGGGTTCGATGGCCGTTGGAATCGCGCTGCCGCCCGGCCCCGGAGTCTGCTCATGGAAGCCATATTGACGTCGACCGCGGTCGTCGCCCTCGCCGAGATCGGCGACAAGACGCAGCTGCTGGCGATATTGCTCGCGACGCGCTTCAACCGCCCCGTCCCGATCATCCTCGGCATATTGGTCGCGACGCTTGCCAACCACGCGCTCGCCGCGCTGCTCGGGTCGCAGGCGGCCGCTTTCCTCGACAGCGACATCTTCCGCTACGCGATCGCCGCTTCGTTCATCGCGATGGCGGCGTGGACGCTCGTTCCCGACAAGCTCGACGACGAAGAAGCGCCCAAGCCGCGCTTCGGCGCTTTCCTGACGACGCTGGTCGCCTTTTTCCTCGTCGAGATGGGCGACAAGACGCAGGTGGCGACGATCGCGCTCGGCGCGCAATATCATAGCGTCCTTGCGGTCACGACCGGGACGACGCTCGGCATGATGATCGCCAATGTGCCCGCGATCTTCCTCGGGAACGAACTGCTCAAGCGGGTCGATCTCGCGAAGGTACGGATGATCGCCGCTGCGCTGTTCCTAGTGATCGGGCTCTGGGTGCTCGCGCAGACCGCCGGGCTGATCTGAACCTAACCCACGAAGGCGCGTTCGATGACGAAATCGCCCGGTGCGGCGTTGGAGCCCTCCTGGAAGCCGCGCCGTTCGAATTCGCCCTGGAGGTCGCGGATCATCGCCATGCTGCCGCACATCATGATGCGGTCGATCGCCGGGTCGAAATGGTCGGGCCCGGCGAGCGGGTGGCCGAACAGCCGCCCGCTTTCGATCAGCGCGCCGATCCGCCCTTCGGTGCGAAAGGCTTCGCGGGTGACGGTCGGGAGATAGTGGAACTGGAGGAGCGCCTGATCCTGCACCAGCGGGTCGCCGGCGAGCTGGCTTTCGAGCTCTTCGCGAAACGCGAGATCGCTGACCTTGCGCCCGCAGTGGACGAGCAGGATCTGGCCGAAGCGGTCGTAGATGTCGGGATCACGCGCGAGGCTGAGGAAGGGGGCGAGACCGGTCCCGGTCGACAGCAGGAACAGCCGCTTGCCCGGCAGCAGCGCGTCGGCGACGAGCGTGCCGGTCGGCTTGCGCCCGAGATAGATGGGGTCGCCCGGCGCGATCCTCTGCAGCCGCGAGGTGAGCGGGCCGTCGGGGACCTTGATCGAGAGGAATTCGAGTTCGTCGGCATAGGCGGGGCTGGCGATCGAATAGGCGCGGAGCAGCGGGCGCCCCTCACCGGGCAGGCCGATCATCACGAACTCGCCCGAGCGGAAGCGGAAGGAGGGCGGACGGCTGATCGAGAAGCTGAACAGATTCTCGTTCCAGTGGCGCACGCGCAGCACCTCCTCGACGGTCAGCGAGGCGGAAGGCGCAAGGCGGGCGGCGGCGGCGATACGGTCGCTCATGATGATCGATTGTCCTGATGTCTGGTGGTCTGGAGGGAGAGATGGGCGAGTTCGAGGCCCGCGGCGGTCAGTTCGGCCGACGCCTCGGTCATGGCGGCGGCGATGGGCGCGACCGATCGGGGCTCGACGATCAACGCCAGCGTCGATCGCGCGCGCGACCCGCGATCCGAGGCGGCGTCGTGCCACAGCCCGATCAGGATCGCCTCGTCCTCGCCGATTCGCGGGCAGCCGACGGGAGCGAGCGTGAGGCGCTCGATTCCGCCAGCGTTGAGCAGCGCCATCGCGACATGGAAATGGGGAAGCGCGGCCAGCGCGTCCATGCTCGCGAAGCCGCGGCGCAGCGCCTGCGGCGGGCAGGTCCGCCGCTCGGCGGCGTGAGTCCAGCCGCGCATCGCCCACAGCAGGAAACGGCCGCTGTTGCCGAGCAGGGCGATGGGGCGATCGACGAGATGATAGATGGTCTTGCCTTTCCGATCCGCGGTACGGGGTCGGCGGTTTAATATGTTAATGCGAGTCATTTGCAAATATGAAATCGAGGCATTAGACTTGTGCAACGATTTCGGGACGGAGAGGATGAAGACATGGCAGGACTGATCGAATCCGTCGCCGCGCTCGAGGAGATCATCGGCCGGACGCCCCCGGCGGTGAACCTGAAGGTCATCGACCATATCGATGCCGGCGCGCGCCGCTGGCTCGCCGCCTCTCCGCTGATGTTCGCGGGCTGCGATGCGGAGGGTGGCATGGCGATCACGCTGGGCGGGGGAACGCGGGGTTTCGCCGAAGCGGAGCAAAACCGCCTCGCGGTGCCGCTGGACAACCTCGACGATCCCCGCATCGTCCGGCCCGGCGCCGGCTTTTCCTCGCTGTTCCTCGTGCCCGGCATCGGCGAGACGCTGCGGATCAACGGCCGCGTCGCCGATTGCGCCGGCGGCGTGCTGAGCGTCGCGGTCGAGGAATGCTATGCCCACTGCGCGAAGGCGCTGATCCGCTCCGAATTCTGGAAGGCGGAGCCCACCGCGGCCCGCGCGGCCGATGCCCGGGCTTTCGTCGCCGCGACGCGCTTCGTCGCGCTCGCGACCGCCGATGCCGCGGGGAACGCCGATCTCAGCCCGAAGGGCGATCCGGCGGGGGCGATGGTGCGTATGGATCGGGACCGCCTCTGCTTCGCCGAGCGGCCCGGCAACCGGCGCGCCGACGGGTTCCGCAACATCCTGACCCAGCCGCGGATCGCGGCGGTCCTGCTCGTGCCCGGATCGAGCGAGGTCGCGCTGGTGCAGGGGACCGCCAGCCTCACGACCGACGAGGCGATGCTCGCCGGCTTCGCGGTCCAGGGCAAGGTGCCGCTGCTCGCGACGTGCATCGACGCGCCGCGCATCGAGTTGCGGGCCAGTCCGGCGCTCGAACGCGCGCAATTGTGGCCCGCCGCCGAAGCGCCGGCGGACATCCGTCCGGCAAAGATTTTTGCTGATCACGTCAGGCTCAACAAGGCAAAGGGCCTCGGCGCGCGCGTCGCGGCGGCCTTCGTCTCGGTTCCCGGACTCATGCAGAAGGGGCTCGACAAGGATTATAAGGACAATCTCTACTGATCGGCGGTGTCGATCGGAGGTCGGCCTGCCAGGAATGCGGAACATTTTAAGGCGCCGGAGCATTATCCGGTCAAAGGACCATTTCTTTCAACCGAAGAAGGGGAATGGTAATGGCCAGATTGCGCGAGATTTTTCCGGCGCCGCTCCTTGCTCTCGCCGTCGGGTTCGTCGTCGCGCTGATCGCGGCCGTGCTGCTGATCGGCGGCATCTGGCTCGCCGCTCTCGGCGGATCCTCCTATTATTGGCTCGCGGGCGCGGCGATGCTCGCGGCGGGCTTTCTGCTGATGCGTGGACGGCTGCTCGGCGGCTGGATCTATGTCGCGGTCTTCTTCCTCACGCTCATCTGGGCGCTGTGGGAAGTGGGCGGCAACGGCTGGGCGCTGGTGCCGCGTGTCGTCGCGCCGCTCGTCCTGCTCGTCGCGGTGCTCTTCGCGATGGCGTCGCTTTCAGCGCGCGCTCACCGCTGGCGGCTCGCCGCGGGAAGCAGCGCGGTGTTGATACTCCTCTTCGTGGTGGCGGGGGTGACGCTCGGCTGGCTCAACGGTCCGCGCCCGCTGCAATCGCTCCCCGCCGCGCGCCTCGCGATGACCGATCCCGCGCTGATGCACGCGGGAAGCGACTGGCCCGCCTATGGCGGCACGTACAGCGCACGGCGCTATTCGCCGCTCGACCAGATCACCCCGGCCAATGTCGGCAAGCTCGAGCAGGCGTGGTTGATCCACACCGGCGACCTTCCGTCGTCGCCGCAGATCCGCAAGACCTATGGCGCCGAAAATACGCCGCTGAAGGTCGGTGACAGCCTTTATGTCTGCACGCCGAAGAACATCATCCTCGCGCTCGACCCCGCGACCGGAAAGCGCAAATGGCGTTTCGATCCCGGCGTGCCCGACACCGCCATTCCCTATACCGCCGCCTGCCGCGGGGTCGCTTATTATGCGGTGCCGAACGCGCCCGCGGCGCAGGCGTGCGCCACGCGCATCATCTTCGGGACGCTCGATGCGCGGCTCTTCGCGATCGACGCGGCGACCGGCCGGCCGTGCGCCGATTTCGGGTCGAACGGTCAGGTCGATACCAAGATCGGGATGGGCGAGACGCCGGCGGGCTATGTCTCGATCAACTCGCCGCCGACGATCGTGCGCGGCGTCGTCGTCACCGGGCATCAGGTGCTCGACGGGCAGGATCGCTGGGCGCCCTCGGGCGTGATCCGCGGTTTCGACGCGGTCACCGGTAAGCTCCGCTGGGCATGGGACATGATGCACCCCGACTGGAACGGCTATCCGCCGCCGGGCGAGACCTGGGCACGGGGCACGCCGAACATGTGGACGATCGCATCGGGCGACGAGGCGCTCGGGCTCGTCTATCTGCCGATGGGCAATGCGGCGGCCGACTATTATTCGTCGCTGCGCCGCCCGCAGGAAGATTTCTACGCGACCTCGCTCGTCGCGCTCGACGTCACGACCGGCAAGCCGCGCTGGCGCTTCCAAGCGGTCAAGAAGGATGTCTGGGACTATGATTTCGGCGCGCAGGCGACGCTCGTCGACTTCCCCACCGCGGCCGGCGCGGTTCCGGCGCTCGTCCTCCCCTCGAAGCAGGGCGACATCTATGTCCTCGACCGGCGGACCGGGCAGCCGCTGACTCCGGTCGGAACGATCCGGGTTCCCGGCGGCGGGGTCGAGCCCAAGGAACGGGCGAAGACGCAGATCGTCTCGCTCTGGCATGATCTGCGCAAACCCGAGCTCACCGAGCGCGACATGTGGGGCATGTCGCCGATCGACCAGATGATCTGCCGCATCCAGTTCCGGAAGGCGAGCTACAAGGGCTTCTTCACCCCGCCGACCAGCGACCGACGCTCGATCGAATATCCGGGCTATAACGGCGGAACCGACTGGGGCGGCATCGCCGTCGACCCGGTCCGCGGCGTCATCGTCGCCAACTATAACGACATGCCCAACTATGTCCGCCTCGTGCCCCGCGCCGAAGCCGACAAGAAGGGCTGGGCCCCCCGGCACCAGGCGCGCGGCGAGATCGGCGGCGCCGAAGGGGCAGGGGATCCGCAGGCGGGCACGCCCTATGCGATCGACGTCAACGCCGGCTGGCGGCTGCCCTTCACCGGGCTGCTGTGCAAGCAGCCGCCCTATGGCGGCATCCGCGCGATCGACCTCGCGACGGGCAAGACCATCTGGGACCGGCCCTTCGGCACCGCGCGCACCAACGGGCCCTTCGGCATCCCCTCGATGCTGCCGGTCGCCATCGGCACGCCCAACAATGGCGGCGCGGTCGTGACCAAGAGCGGGCTGATCTTCATCGCGGCGGCGACCGACAATCTGATCCGCGCGATCGACCTCAAGACCGGGAAGACGCTGTGGCAGCAGGTTCTGCCCGCGGGCGGGCAGGCGACGCCGATGACCTATGAGGCGAACGGCAAGCAGTATCTCGTCATCTATGCCGGCGGCCATCATTTCATGGAGACGCCGATCGGCGACGAGGTGATCGCCTACGCGCTTCCGTAGGGGCGGGGCCGCACAGGTTGCGCCCGCATCGCGATGCGGTTTATGGCAGAGCCCCGACGCGCGTCCGAAGGTGGTTCGATGCACAGCCCGTATCTGATGATGAATCTGCTGAGCGCCGTCTATTGGTTCGACGAGGCGCTTCAGGCCGCGCTCAAGGAAGCGGGAATCCCGAACGTCAGCCGCGCGCAGTCGATGCTGATCGCCAACATCTCGGCGGGCGAGCATCGCGCGACGCGCATCGCCCGCAATCTCGGCGTGACGCGCCAGGCGATCAGCCTGATGCTGAGCGAACTCGAGGCGCGCGGCATCGTCGAGCTCGTGCCCGACCCCGACGACCGGCGCGCGCGCATCGTCCGCTTCGCCGAGCAGGCGAACGACACGCGCCGTGCCGCCGCGAAGGCGCTCCATTATCTGGAACTCAAGCTCGTCGAGCGGATCGGCCTGCCCGCCTATCATGGCCTGCGCGACGCGATGCGGATGGACTGGGGCGCTCCGCCGCGCGTGCCGCCCGAGGCGCTGGAAGAGGCGGATCCCGAGGCGGCGGCTAGCAAGGCGGTGTCAATTTAGTTAAGTTTCTTGACAATATTCCTTCCTGGCCTATTCTGGCCGCAACAGCCGATTCAGGCTCGCCGGGAGGAAGGATGTCATGAATATCGCCGTTCAGACGCGCAAGGCAGAGGAAGAGGCTTACGCCGATCGCCGGATTCCGAAGGGAGGCGACTGGCTGTCGCGCGAGGAACTCGAGGCGCTGACGCCCGAGGAACTTGTGCGGCGGACGACCGCGCTCAAGCCGCTCGTCGCCGCGCATGCGCTCGAATGCGAACGGCTGCGCCGCCCCGTCGATGCGGTGTGGGACGCGATCCGCAAGACCGGCGTCTTCTATCATTTCGTGCCCAAGCGCTACGGCGGGCTCGAATTCGACATCGACAGCTTCATCGACGCGATGCTGCCGATCGCCGAAGGCTGCGGGTCGACCGGCTGGGTCACCGCCTTCTGCGTCGAGCACAACTGGATGCTCGCGCAATTCCCCGAAAAGCTGCAAGACGAGACCTTCGGCGGCGATTTTCCCTATATCATCGCGCCGGGCGCCACCAACCCGCCGGGCGTCGCGCAGCCGGTAGAAGGCGGCTACCGCCTGTCGGGCCGCTGGAAATGGGGCACGGGCGTCATGCACGCCGACTGGGTGATGATCACCGGCATGATTCCGGGCGAAAACCCGCCGCGGCAGCTTTTCCTCGCGCTCCCGGCAGAGGATGTCGAGGTTCTCGACACCTGGCATGTCGACGGGATGATCGGGACGGGCAGCAACGACATCCGCTGCGACGACGTCTTCGTTCCCGAGCATCGGGTGATGGACATGGGCGAGATGCGCATGGGCTGCGCGCCCGGCGCGGCAATCCACGCGCACAATCCGATTTACCGGATGCCGATGACGCCCTTCCTCGCGATCACCGCGGCGATCGGCGCGGTGGGCGTCGCGCGCTCGGCGGTCGATCATTTCCGCGAGCGCATCGGGGTACGCACTATGCTGGGCACGACGGTCAAGCAGAACGAAAAGGCCTCGGCGCACATGCGGCTCGGCGAAGCGGCGGCGAAGACCGAGACGGCCGAGATGATTCTGCGCGAGGTCGGGCGGCGCAACGTTGCGCTGACCGAGGCGGCGGGGAGCGGACTGGTCAGCAACGAGGATCGCATCGCGCTCCGCGCGCAGGTCGCGCTCGCGATGGATCTGTGCCGCGACGCGATCCGCCTGCTCGTCGAGGGGGCGGGATCGAGCGCGCATATGACGAGCAGCCCGCTCCAGCGCGCGCTGCGCGACGTCAATGTGATGGCGAGCCATGTCGTCTATGATTTCGACGCCGCGACCGAATTGCTTGGCCGCTCGCTGATCGGCCTTTCGCCCAACACCCCCATCTATTGACGAAATGCCCGCTCCTAAAATTTGCGCAAGCAACTTGACAAAATTTGGGAAGCGGGCATTATCTTAGCATACTAAGAAACAAGCTGACCGGCGTCGGGAGGTACGGGATGCGCGACAAGGCAGAGATCGATCGGCGGACCTTGCTGGCCGGCGGCGCGGCGGCGCTGGTGGCGGCCAACGGCACCAAGGCGGCCGGGGCCGAGGCTCCGGCGCGGGTGCCCGGAAAGCGGCGCGGCGGGCGGCCCAACATCCTCTTCATGGTCAACGATCAGGAGCGCGCGCTCGCCGACATTCCCGAGGGACTGCCGCTCCCCGCGCACGACTGGCTGCGCGAGCGGGGCATCTCGTTCGACCGCTTCCATGTCAACACGACGCCCTGCGGCCCCTCGCGCTCGAGCATCTACACCGGGCTGCACACGCAGCACACCGGCGTCTACGCCAACCCCAATTCGCCGCCGCATCCCGAGCTCAAGCCCGATATTCCGACGATCGGGACGATGCTGCGCCAGGCGGGCTATCGCACCGTCTACAAGGGCAAATGGCACGTCTCGAACCTCAACGCGGGGCTGAATTTCCGGGGCGTCGCGGGCGGGATATTTCCGAACACCAGCGACATTCTCGAACCCTTCGGCTTTTCGAGCTATAATTTCGACGGCGAGCGCGTCGGCCTGTCGTGGGAAGGCTTCATGAATGACGGCGTCACCGCGGCCGAGGCGGTGACCCGGCTCCGCGCCTTTGCAGACGACGATGATGAGGCGCCCTGGTTCATGGCGGTCAACTTCGTCAATCCGCACGATATCATGTTCTATGATGCGACGGGGGAAGGGGAGGCGACGCGCCTGCGCCCCAATCTCGTCTCGCCTCTGCTGCCGGCGCCCGGCGACCCCCTTTACGACCGCGACTGGGGCTTTCCGCTGCCGCGCAGCTTCTATGCCGACGACCTGTCGCGAAAGCCGCGCGCGCACGCCGCGATCAACGCGAGCGAGGGCGCCTTCTACGGCCGCATGCCGCACGGCGACGAAGCGGTGTGGAAGCGCAATCTCAACTATTATCTCAACTGCATCCGCGACGCCGACCGCCACATGAAGACGGTGCTCGACGCGCTCGCCGCCTCGGGACAGCTGGACAACACGATCATCGTCTTCACCTCCGACCATGGCGAGCGCGCGGGCGCGCACGGGATGCGGCAGAAGGGCGGCACCATCTACAAGGAAGATGTCGGCGTGCCGCTGATCGTCGTGCATCCCGATCTTCCCGGGGGCCGCACCACCCATGCGTTGGGCAGCGCGGTCGATCTCGTGCCCACCATGCTGGCGTTCGCCGGCGTCGACGACGCGGCGCGGCGCGCGATGCAGCCGAAGCTGGCGGGCCACGACCTGTCGGCAGCGATCGCCTCGCCCGCCGCGCGGACGAGCCGCGACGAGGCCGGCATCCTGTTCAACTATGCGGTGCGCTACGGATGGAACGCCCCCGACGTGCCGCCCGGCGTCACCGAGACCAAGCCGCTGCCCGAAAACGACCTGATGCTGCGCCGCCTGCACCGCGGCGTCCACGACGGCCGCTACAAGTTCGCGCGCTATTTCGCGCCCGCGCAGCATCATGTTCCGAAGCGCTGGGACGACCTGGTCGCCTACAACGACCTCGAACTCTACGACACGGTGGCCGACCCCGACGAGATCGACAATCTCGCCTGGCGCCCGGATGCCCACAAATCGCTCATCGAACGCCTGAACGCCCAGACCAACGCGCTGATCGAAGCCGAGGTCGGTGAAGACAAGGGCGCCGAATATCCGGGACCGGCCGCACAATATAGCACGCTGCACCTGGCCTGACCCGTTCACCTTGGGAGAGGGACTATGAAAATCGGGATATTGCTTTGCGGGAGCGCGGTCGCGCTCGCGATGGGGACGCCGGCGCTTGCGCAGGAGGCGGCGCCCGATGGCGCGAGCGAGCGCGACGATCAGTCGATCATCGTCACCGCCACGCGCCGCGAACAGACGCTGCAGGAGGTGCCGATCTCGGTCGCGGTGGTCAGCGGCGACCAGATCGAGAAGCAGGGCATCCTGCTGTTCGACGATGTCCAGGACAATGTCCCCAACCTCCAGATCGACCGCACCAACGGCAATTTCGCGATCACGATGCGCGGGCTCGGCGCGGGGACGGGCAATCTGTCGTTCGAGCAATCGGTCGGCCTGTTCATCGACGGCGTCTATCTGAGCCGGTCGCGGGCGTTCCAGAATCCGCTGCTCGACGTGCAGCGCGTCGAGGTCGTGCGCGGGCCGCAGGGCGCGCTGTTCGGCAAGAACACCAATGCGGGCGCGATCAGCGTCGTCACCCGGCGTCCGACGCGCGAGCTCGAAGGCTTCATCCGCGCGAGCGGTGAGGTCGAGCACGGCGGCTGGAACCTCGAAGGCGCGATGTCGGGCCCGATCTCGGACACGCTCAGCGTCCGGCTGACCGGTCGCGCGGGGTCGATCGGCGATTATATGGAGAACACGATTACCGGCCGGAAGGAAAACGGGTCGCAATATGAGGCGATCCGCGGCCAGCTCTTGTGGGAGCCCACCGACAATTTCGAGGCGCTGGTCAAGGTCGAGCATTCGTCGAACCGCATCGACGGCGGCACGACGGTGTTCAACAATATCGGGAGCGCGAGCTGCGCGCTGTGCAACGCGGTGCGCAACTCGGGCGAGGATGTGCCCGAATATCCCTCGTTTCGCCGCGCCGCGCGGACGATCAATCCCGAATATGACAACACCAAGACGACGATGGCGCAGCTGACGATGAACCTCGACGTCGGCGACTGGACCGTCACCTCGGTCACCGCGTGGCAGGAACTCGATGGCGGGGTGAACTCCGACTATGACGGGCCGCTGACCTTCCTCGAATCCGACATCACCGAAAAATCCAATTCGCTGTTCCAGGAAGTGCGCGCGCAGCGCGAGATCGGCGATGGCGGCTCGTTCATCGCGGGGCTCACCTATATCGACACGAATCTGCACATCCAGCAGGCCTCGCTGTTCGACGCGGCGAGCGCGGGCGTCGCGCTGCCGCTCAACGGGCTGTCGACGCGCCAGTTCGATCAGTCGGGCAACAGCTGGTCGCCCTTCGTCTCGCTCGAGGTGCCGGTGACCGAGCAGATCATGCTCAGCGGCAGCCTGCGCTATTCGCACGAAAAGCGCGAGGGCCGTGCGCGCTCGTTCAGCGACGGGGTGTTCCCGCCGACCTATCTGCCCTACGATCTCACCGAGACGCGCAAGGAGAATCTGTGGGATTATTCGCTCCGCGCGCGTTATGAATTCACGCCCGACGCCTATGTCTATCTGAGCTACGCGACGGGGACCAAGGGCGGCGGTTTCGTGTCGAACGATGCGTTGCTTCTCTATAATATCCAGAACGGTCTCGCGACCTTCCAGTTCGATTCCGAGCGCGCGAGGTCATGGGAAATCGGCGGCAAGTTCCGCTTCCTCGATGGCAAGGGTCAGCTCAACATCGCGCTGTTCCGCACCAATTTCAGCGATCTGCAGGTGTCCGAATACAACGGCACCGCCTTCATCACCGGCAACGCCGCCTCGGCGATTTCGCAGGGGGTGGAGATCGACACCGACATCGGGATCGGCGACAATTGGCGGATCGGCGGCAGCCTTGGCTATCTCGACGCGCACTACAAGGATTATCCGGGCGGCGCCTGCCTCTACGATGCGCCCGCGACCTGCACGCCGCAGACCAACAACCTTGCCGGAACGCGGCTCGTCCGCGCGCCCGAATGGACCGCGAACGGCTTCATCGAGGCCAAATATCCGGTGTCGAGCAGCCTCTATGCGCTCGCCCGCGTCTCGGCCAATTATCAGTCGCGCTCCTTCTTCCAGCCCGACATGAACCCGCTCAACTCGCAGCCCGCCTTCACCAAATATGATGCGCGCCTCGCGGTGGGGCGCGAGGACGGGAAGTGGGAGCTCGCGCTCGTCGGCCGCAACCTGACCGACAAGGTGACGACCACCCAGGGGTTCAGCACGCCGACCTTCGGCGGCGACAGCCACATGGCGATGGTGGCGGCACCGCGGACGGTGACGGTGCAGCTGTCGCTCGATTTCTGATGACGGAGGAGCAGGGGAGCCACGATGGCGCAGCCGGACCTGTTGCTGCTGGCCGGAGGAATCCGCAGCGGCTCGCTCAATGAAAAGCTGATCGGCTGCGCGTCGCAAGCGGCGCGCAGCCTGGGGCTCGGCGCGACGCGGCTGTCGCTCTCCGACTATCGGCTGCCGCTGTTCGGTGCCGAAACGCTGTCGGTCGACGAGGTGCCCGAGGCGCTGGCGCTCAAGACGATGTTCGAGCGGCACGGCGCGGTGATCATCGCCAGCCCCGAGCACAACGGATCGGTGACGGCGATGCTGAAGAACGCGCTCGACTGGATTTCCTGCCCGAGCGCCGGAGAGGCGCCGCAGGCCTATATCGCCTTCCGCCGCAAGGCGTTCGGCCTCGTGTCGGCGTCGTCGAGCCCCTTTGGCGGCATGCGCGGCCTGTCGCAGCTTCGGCATATTTTGACGACGGTGCAGGCGCTCGTCGTGCCCGAACAACTCAGCGTGCCGCACGCCCATCGCGCCTTCGACGAGGAAGGGCGGCTGTCGGATCCGTTTCTGGGTGGGTTGCTTGCCGACCTGGTGCGGTCGGTGGCGGACGTGGCACGGCGTTAGGGGGAAGGATTGTCGAAGGCGGAACCGGGTCGGAAAGGCGATTACTGGGCGTTCGAGGACAGCCTCGGCTATCTCGCCCGCCTGATGTTCCGGTCCTTTTCGCAGGTCCGCGAAACGCGCACCCTCGACCACGGCATTTCGGCGGGTCAGTGGACCTTTCTGCGCCAGCTCTGGCGCGGCGACGGCATCAGCCAGCACGAACTGAGCCGGCGGCTCGCGATGCGCGATGCGACCACCGCGGTCGCGCTGCGCGGGCTCGAGGAGGCCTCGCTGGTGCGCCGCTGCGTCAACCCGCGCGACCGCCGCGAGACATTGGTGTTCCTGACGCCGCATGCCCGGCGGCTGCGGGGGCTCCTGTTTCCGGTGACCGAAGAGGTGCAGTCGCTCGCGACACGCGGCTTTTCCGACGAGGAGGCTGCGACGCTGCGCGACCTGATGCAACGCATGATCGCGAATCTGGCGCGCGAAGACCCCGATATCGGCGAAGCGGGCCGATGCCGGTGGCGGGGGCTCAGGTGATCTCGAACACGTCGTAGCGCACCGCGCCCCCGACGCTCGCGCCCAGCCCGACCGCGACGATATCGTTGAGCCACAGATAGCGCTCGTCGCCCGTCTCGAACATCGGCGTGGTGCGGAAATAGATTTCGCGTTTTTCGGCGTCGGTCTTCGGGCCGCCGTTGCGGGCATGCTTGTGCGCGACGGTCAGCGGCCGCAGCACGCCGCGGTAGGAGACATAGATCAGCGCGCCGTCGTGCGTTTCGAAGGTGATCCGCGCGTCGAGGCGAAGCGTGTCATTGTCGTCGATCGTCGCCCAGTCGCCGCCGCTCGGCATCACGCGGCCGCGGAGGCGCTCGCCCTCGACCTCGCCGCCGGTCAGCGCGGCGATCATCCGGCGGCCGAAATGCGCCTTGCCGATCTGTTGCTGCGGCTCGGTGAAGGCCGCGCGATAGGAACAGAGATAGCGAAAACCGGGCTCGATCATGTTGGACTCTCCGTCGTGCCGATAGTGCGGCGGCGGGCGTCGATCCCGCCGCCGGCAAGTCAGATCTTGAACGCGATGGTCGCGCCATAGGTGCGCGGCGGCGCATAGGGGGTCAGGATCTGGCGGAAGGCGCCGAAATAGGTGACATAGGTCGGCGTCAGCTCGTCGGTCAGATTCTTGCCCCACAGCGACAGTTCCCAGCGATCATCGGGACCCGAGAGCGACAGGCGCGCGTCGAGGTTTTCGTGGCTCGGCCAAAGCTGTTGCGGAATGTTCGACGCCTCGAAATAGGCGTCGTCGACCCAGCTGTAATCGACCCTGAGCTTCGCCGAGAGGTCGCCGAGCGGGGTTTCATACTGGCCGCCGATGTTGAATTTGTTCTTCGGCGAGCGCGGGAGCCGGTTGCCCGTGTAATTCTGGCCCGGGATCGAATATTCGGTGAACTTGGCGTCGAGCCAGGCGTAGCTGCCGTCGATCTGGAAGCCCTCGAACGGCCGGACGACCGCCTCGACCTCGACGCCCTTGATCCGCGCCTTCGCCGCGTTGCTGACGACGACGCAGCACAGCGGGATGAGCTGCGAGATCTGGAGGTCCGAATAGTCGGTGCGGAACGCCGCGATGTTGAGCCGCAGGCGGCGGTCGAACCAGTCGGTCTTCGCGCCCACCTCATAGCCCCAGGCGAATTCGGGATCATAGGGGGTCGAGGCGCCCTCCGCGGTGCCCGACAGCCCCTGGAAGCCGCCGCTCTTGTAGCCGCGCGCGACCGAGGCATAGAGCAGCACGTCGTCGGTCGCCTTCCAGTTGAGCGCGAAGCGCGGGGTGAACGCCTTCCAGCTCTTCTTGCCGGTCACGTCATAGCCGTCGAGCGATCCCAGCGGCGGCGGCAGGCCCGGGCCGTCGTCGGCCTTGAAGCCGGCGAAGCGGCCGCTCTTGCGCTCCCAGGTCATGCGCGCGCCGAGGGTCGCGGTCAGCGACGGCACGATCTCGACATCGACCTGGCCGAAGATCGCGAAGCTGCGGGCGTTGACCGACTGCGGATAGATGCCGGTGCCCGAACCCGCGGGGGTCGGGAAATCCTGGATCTGCCCTTCGATGCGGTCGTTATTCTCCTTGAGGAAATAGAGGCCGGTCTGGCCCTTCAGCCGGCCGCCCCAGGCGTCGAAGGAGAGGCGCAGTTCCTGGCTGAACTGGCTGTTATTCTCTTCGCCGAAGCTCGTCGATTCGATCTGCGCGGGCGGGTTGATCGGGTTGCTGAAGAAGGGGGTGACGAAGTTGAACTTCACCTTGCGCAGCGCGGTGAGCGAGGTCAGCGTGCCGAACGGCAGCTCGAGATTGACCTCGCCCGAATAGGTCTGGATCGTCCGCTTCACCTCGCCGTCGATATAGGCGTTCACCACGCGCGGATCGGGATTGATGCCGACGCAGTGGATGCCGCCCTGAAAACTCGTGTCGCAATTATTGTGACGCGGATTGCCCTTCTGGTCCTGGTGCGAGACGTCGGCGCGCAGGATGATGTCGAGCGTGTCGGTCGGCACGAAGCGGAGCGCCACGCGGCCCGTCGTCAGGTTGAGGTCGTTGACGTCGTTTCCGGTGGTCTCGTTATATTCGAAGCCGTCGCGCTGCTTGTGCGAGAGGCCGGCCGACAGATACAGCTTGTCGGTCAGCGGCATATTGCCGCGCGCGATCACCCCGACGCGGTCGTAATTGCCGTAGGTGCCCTCGAACGTGAAGCTTTCCTCGTCGGTCGGCTTGCGGCTGATGAACTGGACGAGACCGCCGATCGCATTCTTGCCGAACAGCGTGCCTTGGGGGCCGCGCAGCACCTCGACGCGTTCGAGGTCGAGCGCGTCGAGGTCGGGGGTGCCGCCGCGCCCCGCATAGACACCGTCGACGAAGACGACGACCGAGGGGTCGCCGCCGGCGTTCTGGCTGATCCCCGGCGCGCTGCCGATGCCGCGCATCGAGAAGTTGGTGTTGATCGGGTCGACCGCGCTGACCGCAAGGCCGGGGGTGCGGATCGCGATGTCCTGCACCGTCTCGATGCTGTTGTCGCGAAGCTGCTCGGCGCCGAAAGCGGTGACCGAGACCGGGACGTCCTGAAGCCTTTGCTCCTGGCGCTGCGCGGTGACGATGATGTCGCCGCTGTCGGCGGCATCTTCGGGCGCGTTCTGGGCGAGCGCCACGCCGGGCATGGCGGCGAGGGCGGAACCCGCCAGCAAGAGGACGGACGGCGTGCGTGTTTTCCTGACCATGTTCACTCTCCCAGACTGTTGTTCTTGTTGCTTGGCGCCCGCGATCGCATAAGATCGCCGGCAGATATTTACTTAGCTTTCTAAGTATATTAAGCCTTGTATATGGCGAGAGGCTGGTCCGCGCAAGAGGCTGTCCGCCGAAAAAGAGAATGGGAGAGACGATGGCGACCGCGGTTGACGAGAAGGAGGCCATGGGCTCCGAAGGCGGAGAAATCGGGGGAAACCCGCCCTGGCCGCGTCCCGCCTACAGCTGGTATGTCGTCGGCGTCCTGCTTCTCGCCTATACGCTGTCCTTCGTCGACCGCATGATCCTGACGCTGCTCGTCGCCCCGATTCGCGCCGCGCTCGACATCTCCGACACCCAGGTCAGCCTGCTCATCGGCCTCGCCTTCGCGCTCTTCTATACGCTGCTCGGGCTGCCGCTCGCGTGGATCGCCGATCGCTACAGCCGCCGCAACCTGATCGCCGTCGGGGTGGCGGTGTGGAGCGTGATGACCGCCGGATGCGGCTTCGCGGGCAGCTATGCCACGCTTTTCCTTGCGCGCGTCGGGGTCGGGGTGGGGGAGGCGACGCTGTCGCCCGCCGCCTATTCGATGCTGAGCGATTATTTCCCGCGCGACCGGCTGGCGCGCGCGATGGCGGTCTATTCGATCGGCGTGCCGCTCGGATCGGGCATCGCGCTGATCCTCGGCGCCTTCGTCGTGCAGGCGGTGCTGGCCCAGCCGATGGTCGAACTGCCCTTCTGGGGACCGATCGAGGCGTGGCGGCTGATCTTCGTCTGGGTCGGCGCGCCGGGGCTGCTGCTCTGCCTGCTGCTGCTGACGGTGCGCGAGCCCTTTCGCCGCGGGCGCGGGGTAGCGGTGGCGGCCGCCGAACCAGGACAGGGAGGGGGGCTCGTCGCGCATCTCGCGGCCCATCGCGCCGCCTTTGCCGCGCTGTTCGGCGGCATGTCGCTGATCGGGATCGTGATGTATGGCGCGATCGCCTGGATTCCCACCTTCTTCGCGCGCAGCTACGGGATGGCGATCACCGATGCGGGGCTGTGGTTCGGGCTGATCATGGCGATCGGCGGCGCGGCGGGACTCGTCATGGGCGGATCGCTCACCGACCGCTGGTTCGGCCGCGGTGTCGCCGATGCCCATCTGCGCGTGATGCGCCTGTCGATGCTGCTTGGCGGGCCGCTGCTGCTCGCGACGACATTGATGCCCACCCCGGGCTGGGCGTTCGCGATGCTGGCGCTCGCCTTTCCGCTGCTCACCATGCACGGGGTCGGAACTGTCGCGCTGCAGTTGATCACGCCGAACGAATATCGTGCGCGGATGACCGCGATCTATTTCTTCATCGTCAATCTGACGGGGCTCGGTTTCGGGCCGATGCTGATGGCGCTGCTGACCGACCATCTGTTCGCGAACGACGCGATGCTGCGCTATTCGATGGCGCTCGTCATGGCGGTGGCGCTGCCGCTGGCGGCCATAATTCTGACGCTGGGGTTCCGCGGATATGCGCGAAGCCTAGCCGAAGTTTCGGGGCCGCCGGCGACGAGCTGAAACCGTCCGAGGGCTATCGCTGGCCGGCGCTCCCCAACGGCAGCACGGTCATCCGCCAGTCGCGCGGCGTCATGCCGAAGCGGCGGCGGAACGCCTTGCCGAAGGCGGACAGATCGTCATAGCCGCAGCGCAGGGCGATATCGCCGATGCCGAGCCGGGGATCGCGCAGCAGCGCGCGGCCATGATTGAGGCGAACGGCGCGAACATGCTCGGCGACCGACAGGCCGCGCTGGTCGAACAGCCGGTAGAGGCTGGCGCGCGAGCAGCCGATCGCCCGCGCGACGGCCTCGGCGGTCAGCCCCGCATCGTCGCACCGCGCCTCGATCAGCCGGCAGGCGCTGGCGAATTGCGCCTCGCCGAGGCGCTTTCCGGCGTCCGGGGCGGCGATGCTGAAACCCTGGAGATAGGTGAGGGCGAGGCCGCTGAGCAGTTTCATCGCGGCGGCCGCTTCGGTGGGACTCATGGCGGGGCCATGACGGGCGAGCGCGCCGAGTTGATCCTTGAGCAGCAAGGCGAGCGGCGTGTCGGGCAGGGTGCGCAGCGCGCCGGTTCCGGCGATCGGATCGCCGCCCATCGCGCGATAGACGGCGGCGCGCGGCAGCGTGATGTGATAGGCGCGATAACTGGCTTCGGAATGGGTCTGCGCCGCGCGGTGGCAATCGAGCAGTTGCAGGCCGCCGCCCGGGCCGAGCCACACGCGCTCGTCCTTCCCATGCGCGACCCCGAACTGGCCCTCCGCGACGGCGCAAAGCTGCATATGGTCGACCCGACCGTCGAAAAAGCGCGAGGCGGTGGGCGCGCAGACCAGGTCGGTAAAGGCGATGCCGTCGTCGCCGGCACAGGCGAGCGCCGCGGCGCCATAGCCGCCTTCGCCGGTGGTGCGCCGCATCTCGATGTGCGGGAACAGCGAATGCCAGAAGTCGAAGCGCTCGCCGGCCCGCGCGGCTTCGGTCGTCACGCGCATGAAGCGCGTCCCGTGCCAGTGCGAGTGGCGTTCCTCCCCCACGAACTATCCCCCTCGGCGTGGTAAGCTAATGCCGTTCGCTGGACGGGTCAATTGATCGTGAGACGTCCGGCCGAATGGGTGAGACAGCCCGCCTAACCCCTTGGCTTTATGTCGTGGCATGCCGTCATTCCAAGCGCGCCTTGAGGCAGGAGCGCGGACAAAGGGGGACGATATGACCATGATGGTAACGGCGATCGGCCGGTCGGCCGGGCTGAAGGCCGGCACCCGCGCACTCTTGCTTCGCAGATGCGCGGCGAGCGCGGTTGCCATCGGCTCGCTGGCTGCGCCCTCGATCGCTCAGGCTCAAAGCGGGCTGGCATTGGAAAAGCTAAATGCCGAGAATGCGGCAGGGGCAGCCCGCGACATTTCGGTGCCCGATATCCGGCCGGAAGATTTCGCCACCTGCAACGGCGAAATCCTTTTCGATGGCGAGGAATGCCCGACGCCGACGCCCACGCCGGCGCCCACGGATTTCAGCAGCAATCCGGCCGATTGCCGGGTCCTGCTGCCCGCTCCGGCACCCGCTCCAACACCGACGCCGACGCCGACGCCGACGCCAACACCCCCATCGGGCGGCGGCGGCGGCCACATCGACTTTGCGCCGAAGCTGTTCGCCGCCGCCGTCGATGACTCGCTGGTCTGCGGAACGGGCGCCACCACCGGCAGCGCGCTCCGCGCCACCGCGATCGGCACGTCGAGCAGCGCCACCGGCAATGACAGCACCGCCATCGGCTCGCAAAGCGTCGCCAGCGGTGACGGCGGCACCGCCATCGGCACAGGCAACAACGCCTCGGGCCAATATAGTTCGGCGGTCGGAACGCGCAATTCGGCCAACGGCGATCTGGCTGTTGCGGTCGGATCGAGCAATATGGTCGATGGGGAATCGAGTTCCTCGTTCGGCGTCAACAACCAGGTCACCGTCGAACGCAGCGTCGCGGTCGGGATCAATAATCAGGTCATCGAAGGCAGCTTTATCTCGGGTGCGTCCAATGCGTTTGGCAAGGACAACAAGATTACGAGCGGACTGGCCAGTGCTATCGGTTACCGGAACCTCGTGACCGGGGTCGGGGGCTCTGCTGTTGGTTACCGGAACAGTGTCCTGAACGATGGCGGCAGCGCGTTCGGATATCAGAATACGGCAAGCGGCGAAGCCAGCAATGCCTTCGGGCGGTTGAACATAGCGAGCGGCACCTTAAGCAGCGCGTTTGGATTTCGTTCAGCGGCATCCGCATCGAACAGTTCGGCGATGGGCTTTGGGGCCTCTGCGACGGGCGAGGGCAGCCTTGCCATCGGCGGCTGGTATGACAACAACCGGAACAACACGCCGATCGACCTGGTTGCCGGTTTCGAGCCCGGGGAAACGACGATTGCGACGGGCGAGTCGGCGGTCGCCGTTGGCAACGGCGTTATCGCGACGGGTCAATACAGCGCCGCATTCGGCGTGGATGCGGCTGCGATCGCAAGGGGTGCCACGGCGATCGGTTTCGGCGCGGTTGGAGACCGGGACTATGCGGTATCGGTCGGATCGGTCGACACGCCGCGTCAGATTATCCATGTCGCCAACGGCACCGAAGGAAACGATGCGGTCAATCTCGGTCAATTGAACGAGGTGGCCGGCATTGCCGACCAGGCGCTGACAACGGCGAACGGGGCGCAGACGACGGCCGATGTCGCGGTGCAAAATGCGCAGACAGCGCAGAATACTGCCGATCTGGCGCTGGGCAATGCGGCGACAGCGCAGGGTGTGGCCGGGCAGGCGTTGGCCGCGGCAGGCGGCGCGCAGACGACGGCCGATACCGCGGTGCAGAACGCGCAGACGGCGCAAGATACCGCCGATCTGGCGCTGGGCAATGCGGCGACGGCGCAGGGCGTCGCCGGTCAAGCGCTGACCGCGGCAGGCAGCGCGCAGGAGACCGCCGACACGGCGGTCCAGAGCGCACAAGCGGCGCAGAGCACCGCCGACACGGCGGTCGGCAATGCGGCGACGGCGCAAGGCGCGGCCGATCAGGCACAGGCGGCAGCGGGCGATGCGCAGACGACGGCCGATACCGCGATTCAGAATGCGCAGGCTGCGCAAGGCACGGCGGACCTGGCGCTCCAGAACGCGGCGACCGCGCAGGACACTGCCGACACGGCAATCCAGAACGCACAGACGGCGCAGAATACCGCCGACTTGGCCCTCGGCCATGCGGCAACGGCGCAGGGCACCGCTGACCAGGCGCTGACCGCAGCGAGCGGGGCGCAGCAGACCGCCGACACGGCGATCCAGACCGCGCAGACGGCGCAGAATACGGCTGACCTGGCGCTGGGCAATGCCGCGACGGCGCAGGATACCGCCGATCAGGCACTGACCGCAGCCGGAGGGGCGCAGCAGACTGCGGATGCAGCGGTGCAGAGCGCGCAGGCGGCACAAGATACCGCCGACACGGCGCTCGGTCATGCGGCAACGGCGCAAGATACGGCCGACCAGGCGTTGACGGCGGCGAGCGGGGCGCA
>Ga0182747_1000125_pt1 | contig 80420 bp, 109 predicted proteins | sample eDN3rd30CBELigBY_FD_128526 | JGI IMG/M metagenome (GOLD analysis project Ga0182747, IMG submission 128526) | Enriched backyard soil microbial communities from Emeryville, California, USA - eDNA 3rd pass 30_C BE-Lig BY (version 2) (version 2) | ecosystem: Environmental > Terrestrial > Soil >...
CTACCGCGCCCAGGTCTACAAAGGTCGAAGGTTCTATCTTGGTACGTTCGATACCGTGGAAGAGGCGCAAAAACAGTACGCGGAGGCCAAAAAACTGGTCCACAACCCGAAAAACTGGGCTGTGGACGCCGAGACGTTGCTGAAAGGACTCATGATCGACTATAAAAATCGTGCAAAAGACAGCGAATCATGAGAAGATGTGTCGGTCCAATGTTGAGCAGCAGAGGACGATGAGTTGACTTGAGGGAAGTCAAGGGGAGCCTGGAAACAGGCTCCCTTTCTTTTTGCATGAAAAAGCCACCTTGATGGTGGCTTTTTGTACCTAGTAGGTCTCTTTATTGAGGATGAAGCGCTTCAGGCGGTCATAGGCGTCTTGCCAGAAGGCTGTGAGTTCGACTGAGACGAAGCGGCCTGACTTATCAGCGTAATATTCTCGTACACGACCTCTTGAGCCCCTTGCGGCGTGTTTCTTATCGTAATCTTGAATCCAAACTCGGTGCCAAGCTCCCGCATCTTCGCTCTGAACTGTGTGGATCCAACTGGCCTTGCAGACGCCGGCCCGATGCAGAATGACCAGTATGCCCCGTAAATCTTCGATTCCTCCACTGACATGGGGTTCGTAATCTTCTCTCCAGCGGACGACACCAGTTGGAGATTGGCCGTCCGCACCTTGCCGCTCTCCGTGAGAAAAAAACGTACAGAGTTGTTCAAGTTGGCCACTTCGCGGATCATCTGCTTGTGCGATTCCGGGATCGTGTACTCGTTCTTGGCCCTCAACCGGCCCATTGCTTGAACAGCCCACGCCACGATGCCTTCGCGCTCGTTGGCCACGATGGTATCGCCGAAATCCAACTTCCGTTCTTCAGGTGGCACCGGCCTACTAAACTGAAGCATCAACCATCGACGGTTAAAGCCCTCCGATGTGTCGTCTGTCTTCGGATAATGGTTGCCAGCGAACCAGTGAGCGCACACCGGCTTGAAGACGAAGATCTGACCGCCCTTCATCTGGCCGCTCATCTCTGATCCATCAATGATGTCCTTGAACTTCTGGCCATCAATCAGCTTCTTTTCGCTCAGCTCGCCCGCCACGTTCAGCAGCTTTTCGTTCATCGTGGTCGGGATGAACTTGTCGCTCCACATATCAGGCGGCACAGCACAGCGGGCCGAGTCCGGCACGAGCGCCGCAGCGATCTTCAACAGCTGCGACTTGCCCGATTTCGGAGCACCTTGCAACAGAATTGCCCTTTGGTAACGCGGAGCCACTGCAAAAAGCGTCACGCAGAGCGCTTCTTGCAGCGCCATGATCTTTTCTTGGTAGTCCTCGTCTTGACTCCAGCTGCGCTCAAGAAATTCGAAGAACATAGGTGCGTTCTTGGCTTGCTCGGGCAAATAGCGGAACGGCAGCGTGTAGGTCATGCCGAACTGCGGATCATGCGTGAGCAACGACAGATTCTCGGTCAAGAATCCATTGGCGAAGTTCACGCCCTTCACCTCAACCGTCTTAATCTGCTGCGGCAGCAGCATTTTCATGACGTTCAAGATGCCTTTCATGTCCGAATGCTTGCGGCAGGCTTGCAGATGGCCAAATTCGGTCGAGATCTTGGCCAGCAAGATCTGATCATCCATCACTTCCCAGTGCGATCCCGCCCACTTCCAGACCATTCCGTTGTGGTGGCGCACCGGATGGATGAGTTCCAAGTCAGCGATGAGCGCACGAGCCAGCTCCGACTGGTCCTCACCCTTCAAAGTCCCCTTGCGCAAGTCCTTCACGCGGGCCTTCAAGGAGGCAACCTTCATGCCCAGCTGGCCGGCCGACGCGATGTAGTCGAAGAGCCGGTCTTCTTCCAGGCGATTGAGCGTCTTCGACGCGGCGATCTTGGCCAGCGCCTTGTCGATGGACAGAACACGCTGCGGGCTTTCCTTCGGGAAGCGCTCGAACTCGTCCTTCAGGTAGTCCACGATATAGTCGTAGGACCACTCTTCATGCTCCTTCTCGAACTCCAGGCCATAGGCCTTCTTTTCGTCGGGGGTCATGTCGGCGTCCCAACCCACGGGCAGCGCCTTCTGCTTGTCGATCACGTCCCGATGCAGGAACTTGATGAGGTTGGAGACGTGCTTCTCCACGTCCACCGGGTCGCCTGCCACGTTCTCCACGAACTCGGTGGCATACGAGCGCAGCATGCCGATGGCTTCCTTCAGCGTGCGGTCGCCGCGCAGGACAGCGTAGGCAAAGAGGCCAGCACGCTCGGTCAAGCTGGTATCACGGGAGCCGGCCGACGCGAAGTCGAGCGTCTTGGTCCAGCCGGAGTGCGACAACTCGCAACCGGCCTCGGAGAGCGCGGCGCGCAGGATCGCTTCTATGTTAGGATCCAGCGCCGGCAAGGTGTCGATCACGTCCAGCAGCTCGACGTTGGCCGTGTACGGGCGCTTCGTGGTCGGGTGGATCGACGGCGGCAGAACGACCTGGGTACGGCTTGACAAATGCTCGCAGATGGTCTGGCCATCGGTGTTCTTGATGCGGAAGGTGGACGTGCCGGTGTACTTGAAGGCCATGACCATGCCCTTCGCGCCGATACGCACCCAGGGCGACGGAGGCAGCAAGGCCGTGATCACGCGGATGATCCGCTCGTCCACCGCGTCAATGTCCAGCGCCACGATGCCCGACTGCGCGCCCAGCACGATACCGATGTTCGAATCAGCATGGGCATGCAGCCACTGCTGCTGAACGTTGTCTTCGACTGGCTGGTCATGGTAACGAGACCAGTCCATCGGCATCGGCTTCTTATCCTGGGGATACAGCGGGATGACCGGCAGGTTCCGCGCATAGTAGGCCGGCGCGGTCTGGGCAAAGATAGGTTGACGAGTTGACATTTTTATTCTTCCACCGTAGAGAGATCGACGGGTTCATTACGCCCTTTGGACAAGATGGAGCGGAGGCCGTCCATCACTTGAGTGCGTTGCTCGGGCGTCAGGACTTCTTCCATGACGCCGAGCACGGCACCTTCGAATTCCTTGACCTGCTTGACGCCCACGGCGCGCTCGCGCAGCATGGTCAGCTTTTCAAGCAGGCTCGTGACCGTGCGGAAGTAGGACATCTTTTCCGTCTGGTCGGCATTGGTCAGCGTGGCCCCGTAGTGCTTCAGATCCTTCAGCACGGCCAGCAGGTCTTGTTCAATCGTGGTGTCAATACTGGCCACCTCGTCGTCCGTGACGACCGTGGCAGGCGCGGCAGGCGCATCCTTGGGGGTCTGGCACATGGCCTGGAGCAGCACCAGCGTGCGGCCCTCGTAGGGGCAGTCTTGGTGGAGGAAGTAGTCCGCGTTCTCGGTGCCTAGCGTGGCGATGATGCCCAAGGCCCATTCCGCCTTTTCGCCCAGGTCAGGATAGTGGTAGCTCATTTCTTGCTCTTCGGAGGGGGAGGACGGCATCTTCCCACACCGGCAAGATTCAATGAACGAAAATCTATCGTTTATACGATAAATGCCCCTCGGGTATCGGATACACCGTGGTCTTTATACGATAAAGGCTCGACCTTCAGGTTTCCTTTGTGCCACACCCCGGTCCTGGGCGAGAATAGCGTCCTAGCAAACCAGGGCCGTCATGAGCAACCACTTCATTGAAACCTTCCTCGACCGCTGTTCGAACCGCTATGCGACGGATCGGGAGGGCATGACGGCCGGTGATTGGATGATCACCAACACGAGGTTGAACGATAAGCCTTTCAGCTTCAAGCGCTATCCTTTCCAGAAGCAGATCGCCGACGACATGCACACGGACTTGAACGTCATCAAGCCGTCTCAGGTCGGCTTGACCGAAGTTCAGATCCGTAAGGTGCTCGCCTTCATCGCTCGATACAAGGGCGTCAACGTCATCTACACGTTGCCCAACGAGAAGATGTTCGAGAAGATCTCGACCGGTCGTATTCGACCCATCGTTGACAACGACAAGGTGTTCAACCTTGAGCAAGTCGGCAACTCGACCAAGCCGACGCGCACGAAGTCCATCATCCAGGTAGGTCGATCCTTCATGTACATCACGGGCGCGACGGAAGGTGACGCGACCGCGACCACAGCCGACATGGTGGCCAACGACGAAGTGGACTTGACCAATCAAGCCATGCTGGCGCTGTTCAACTCGCGTCTGCAAGGTTCCGACTGGGGCTTGAACCACAAGTTCTCGACGCCGACCTTCGAAGGCTACGGCATCGACCAGCTTTTCCAGAACAGTGATCAGCACGAGTACATGCACAAGTGCGAGCACTGCAACCACCATCAGACGCCGCTCTTCAACCGCAACTTCGTCCATCTCGACGGCATGCCCGACAGCATGGACTTCGAAGAGCTTGAGCCGGATATGTTCGACTCGGGCAAGATGGACTTCCTCGGCATGCACATCAAGTGCGAGAAATGCCACAAGCCCATCAACGTCGGCCTGCATGAGCGCCGGCAATGGGTTGCCAAGTTCCCCAACCGCACGCACTCACGCGGCTACCGCGTGCGCACGTTCTCGACCGAGCGCCTGACGCCCCAATACGTCGTCCAGCAGCTGTTCAAGTACAAGCAGCTGGACAACCTGCGCGGCTGGCACAACACCGTGCTGGGCCAAGCCAACGAAGGCGGCAACGAGCGCCTGTCGGTGCCTGTAATCCACCAGTGCTTCACGCATGAGATGCTGGTCAAGGCTCCGCTCATCGGCGTGCCGGCCTGGGTCGGCATCGACATGGGCCAGACCGTCCACATCGTGGTGGGCCAAGGTTTCAGCCTCTTCGACCTGGAGATCCGCGAGTTCATCGCCTGTCCGGTTGATCAGCTGCCCCAGGTGATCGAACGCATCAAGAAAGACTACCGACTGTTCGGCGGCGGTTGCGACCGCCACCCCTACACGCCAACTGCTGACGCGGCTCGTGATCAGACCAATGGTCTCATCTTGCCTATCGAGTATCGCGGCCAGAAAGAAGTCAACATCGTGAAGGATGCAGGAGGCAATGAACTGTATGCGCAGGCCAACCGTACCATTCTCCTTGATGATGTCGCACGTCTCGTCCGCCAGGGAAAGATCAGCTTCTCGGGTTACGGAACTCAAAAGAACACCATCACCGAGCACTTCCGGGACATGGTGCGCGAAGAGACTCCTGAAACCGAAGCAACGTGGCGAAAGCTGACCAACAACGACCACTATTTCCACTCGCTGGGCTTCTTGGTCACGGCAGTCAAGATCAGGATGGAAGGCGTCGGCGCGAAGGAAGCGCCAGATACTCGTTCCACCGTGTCGGTCGCTGGGGTATCCTTCGCGCAATCTCCATTCAACTCCAACATCTTTCTGCCGCTCGGGCAGTCATCGCACAAAGTGAACCATGGCAACCAAGCAAACATCCTCTTCGTCTAAGGGCGGCGGCCTGCTGGGCAAGCTCCAAGCATTGGTCTTGCCCAAGAAGCCGAACAAGGCCGGCGTGTCCATCCCTGGCCACTACAACCCGAGCGACCCCAATCAGGTCTTGACGGTGCCGCAGTACCGCGACCACCTGACCGACATCTTCACGTCGCGCTCGGCGTCGAACTCGCGTGAGCTGATCAAGAGCCTGTTCATCCAGGATCCTGACACCTCGGCTGCGGTCAACGCTTACTTGACCATGGCGAATACCGACATGCAGCCGCTGGTCAAGGACGTGGACGGAGCCATCGACCGCGAAGGCCAGAAGATCTTGAACGCCATCCTCCAGGCTTTCGAGCAACGCAGCGACTACTCGAAAGGGTTCCAGCTGCGCCCGTCGATCAAGGAAGTGTGCGAGAACCTGCGCTACCTGCTCCTGCGCTGCGGCGCTCTGCCGGTTGAAGCCGTGTTCGATGAGAACTTCGCCATCAGCGAGTTCCGCATGGTCGATCCTGACACGCTCGAATGGGTGGAACCTCAACCCGGCGTCTACAAGCCGCAGCAGAAGACGAGCGATGGCAAGACCCTGGTTCTGGACATTCCCACGTTCTTCGTGAAGTTCCACCGCCGTGACCCGACGAGCATGTACACCTACTCGCCGTTCGTCTCGTCCATCAACACCATCGCTGCACGCCAGCAGGTTATCAACGACCTGTACCGCATCATGCAGCTGACCGGCTACCCCCGCATGGAAGCCAAGGTGCTCGAAGAGGTGCTGAATAAGAAAGCGCCTGTCGAGATCCGCATGGATCCTGAAAAGCTGCGGACCTACATCGAAAACCAGATGCGCCAGATCTCAGCGGCCATCTCCAACATCCGACCGGATCAAGCCTTCGTGCATACTGATTCGGTCGAAGTGTCGATGATGAACGAGAAGTCCCCAGGCATGGCGCTGGATATCAGCAAGGTCATCGACACGCTGAACGCCCAGAACCAAGCCGGCTTGCGCACGATGGCCACCATCCTAGGTCGCGGCAACTCCGGCGTGAACACAGCCACGGTGGAAGCGCGGCTCTTCACCATGAACGCTGAAGAGCTGAACAACCCCATCGCTGACTTGATGGCCAGCGTGCTGACCCTTGCCATCCGGCTCCAAGGTTCAGCCTCCCGGGTTGAGGTGACTTTCCGTCCCTCTGAGATGCGCCCTGATACCGAACTGGAACCGCAATACACCATGCGGGCGGCGCGCCTGAAGGAAGACCTGTCGCTGGGAATCATCAGCGACGACGAATACCACCTTCAGATGTACGGCCGGTTGCGGCCGGACTCCGCGCCGGAATTGTCCGGCACGAACTTCTTGATGGGGCAAGGCGCGGTCGGAAGCGGCATCGACGTGGAGAGCGTCAGCCCCAACTCGGATCCGATGGGCAAGTCCTTGGCACCGGAAGGCGGCAAGAACGCAAGAAGCAATACCGTCAAGAAGCAACCATCAAGCACCAAGAAGTAGAAACTCTTTGACTTAAATGGTGTAGGCCGAAATAATACCGGCACTTCACCGAAGCCCACTTTACTCACCAGACTGGTATGGCCAAAAGCATAAAGATCACCCCCGCGATTGAAGCCCGCATTCAGGCGAACAATGGCGGCGAAGACCTCGACTTGTCCAAGGTCGTGGCATTCGAGTGCGTGGCTGCTTCGACGCGCCCGATCAGCAAGCGCGGCTCCATCTTCGATAAAGGTCGCATCTCGACCTCGACGCTGATGGAGATGGCTTCTTATCTGAATACGCAGAAGGGCTTCGTGCCGCTGCACACGCTGCACCCGATGGGGGATGAACTGCCCTTGGGCCGTTTCTTCTACGCCGAGGTGCTGCCGTCGCCGATGAACGACGGCTCCATGGATCTCGTGACCCAGTTCTACATCTCGGCCTCCGAGACGGACAAGATCGAGAAGATGGAAGCCGGCATCATTGACGAAGTGTCGGTGACGCTGCGCACGAAGACCATGATGTGCTCGGAATGCGGCTGGGACTACCTCGGTTCTGAAGCAACGATCATGCACCTTCTCGACCAGACGTGTGGCAACGATCACGTCATCGGCGAGAACGGTGTTCACCTGAACCTCAACGGCATGGAGGCGTGGACCGAAACCTCGCTCGTGTCCAAGGGTGCCTCGAACAACGCGAAGATTCTGGGCCGCTCCAAGCAGCGCCTTGGCGCGGAGCGTTACGAGAAACTGGCCGCAAGCGGGATCTCCCCCGAAGCCACCTTCCTTATTGCAACAACCAAAGACCATCCTCGGAGTTCCAACACCATGGACAAAGAAACCCTCGACCGCCTGACCGCCTTGAGCGCCAGCGAAGCAACCCTGAAGGCTTCCGTCGTCACCCTGACGGCGAGCGAAACCGCTCTGAAGGCACAAGTGGCCGAGCTGACCGCCGAGCGCGACAGCCTGAAGTCCGGCGCTGCTGTGACCGCCGTTCAAGCCGAGCTGGCCACCGCCCAGGCCTCGCTGACCGAAGCCAACACCGCTCATGAAGCCACCAAGGTCGAACTCGCCGCCGCGAATACCGCCAAGGCCGAGCTGGAAACCAAGCTGACCGTCGTGAACGCCCAGGTCGAAGTGCTGAAGGCCGGCGTCATCAACAACCCCCGTTCCAACGGTGACAAGACCGGTGTGACGGACCTCTCCGCTTCGGCGGGCAACAGCGCGTTCAAGTCGGCGCGCCGTTAATCATCAACCCACCGATTATTGGAGAACACAATGCAAATCGGTCAAGGCGTTACCCTGAGCGGCCACTTCCACGAAGACTCGCAGTACACCTTCGTGCTGAATGCCGCCATCACCAAGGCTGACATCGGCAAGGCCGTGCGTGTCACTGGCACCAACACCGTGTCCCTGGCCGGCGACGGCGAGGAAATCGACGGTCGCCTGGAAACGGTTGAAGACCGCGTTCAAGAAGGCATCAAGGTCGGCACGATCAACACCAACGCGGGCGTGAACTACCCCCTGAAGGCAGCGGACGCCCTGGCTCCCGGCGACTGGGCCATCGGTGGCGGCGCGGGTTCGGTGCGCAAGGCTCTGGCGGCTGACGAAGTGGTCAAGCGCTGGAAGTGCGTCGAGAAGATCAACGCCACCACCGTCGTGCTGCTGAAGCTGTAATTCCGGCTCTCAACCCGCTCCAACACAACCTCACATAGATCTCTAGGAATAGAACATGGATCTCATCGACATCAAGCGTCAATCGCCGGAAGACGCGCTGGTCGGCCTGAAGGCCGAGAGCACCAGCGAATCCGTGGCTTCGGGCCAGAAGCTGATCGCACGCGCCAAGGACGTTGGCCTGAACCTGCGCGACTACCTCGTGCTGGCCATCGACCCCCGCATGTCCAAGGCCGACGACGCCCGCAAGTACGAAGGCCTGAACGGCTATGAAGCCGCCCTGTCCCACCTGAACCTGCCGGTTCGCAACGACCTGGAACAAGGCGTCATCCTCCAGGCCGCGAGCGAGACCTTCCAGACCTACCCCGGCACCCGCGCCATGTTCCCCGAAGTCATGGACGACGTGCTGCGCTGGAAGAACCGCCAGGACCAGCTGGAAACCGTCGCCCCGCTGATCGCCCAATCGCGCACCATCAACGGTGCCGAAATGATCTCGACCTTCGTGGAAGACGACTCCGACCAGCGCGGCACCTACTCGGTGTCGGAACTGGGCCGCATCCCGGTTCGCTCGCTGCGCACCACGCAACAAGCGGTCGGCATGTACAAGCACGGTTCGGGCTACCGCACCAGCTACGAATTCAACCGTCGCGCCAGCCTGGACATCATGACCCCGTTCGCCGCCCGCGTGGCCCGCGAGCTGGAGATCTCGAAGGTCCGCGCCGCCACGTCGATCCTGATCAACGGCGACGGCGTGAACCCGGCAGCTCCGGTGGTGCCGATCTCGTCGTTCGACGGCGTGGCTGCTGACGGCCTGTCGAAGAACTACAAGGCGCTGGCCAAGTGGCTGATGCAAGCCGCCAAGGAAGGTCGCCCGATCGACACGATCATCGGCAACTACGACATCTTCGTTGACCTGCTGTTCATGTTCCAGCCCACGCTGTACGGCACCACGACCGACATCGAAAAGCTGGTCGCGGCCGGTACGCCGAAGATCAACACCAACATCCCGCTGCTGAACCAGTCGGTGAACTTCCAGCTGTCGTCCACCGTTCCGGCCGGCAAGCTGGTGGGCTACACCAAGGCTGAAACGCTGGAAGAGCTGCTGGAAGCGGGTTCGAACATCTCGGAAAACGAGCGTTCCATCGTCAACCAAGCGATCACCTACGTTCGCTCGGAAAACACCGGCTACCGTCTGGTGTTCGGCGACACGCGCTCGATCCTGGACACGACCGCGTAATCCAGCCAGCATGTAGGCACAAAGGCCCGCCCGAACTCGGGCGGGCCTTTTTACTTCAAACCTTGGAGCTTCAACCATGAAACAGAAACTGCTCGTCCAAGCCCTGTCGAACATCATGCTGGTGGACCCCTCCACTGGTGACTACATCGACAGCAAGCGCCCGCATGTGGTCAACAACACCTACTTCATCAAGCAGCGCTCCGGTGGCACCGTGCCTCCGATGACGCCGCAGATCAAGGTGTTCGATGTCGAGTTGAAGGATGACGCGACCGACGCTGAACTGGCCAAGTTCTTCAAGGACTCGGATGGTGACGAACACCTCGCCATGAACGCCTTCCTGAGCAAGTGGCACGCGGAAGCGCCGGACACGACCGAAGAAGCCCAGGCCAAGGCCGAGAAGGAAGAAGCCGAGCGCGTGGCCAAGGAAGAAGCCGACCGTATCGCAGCTGCGGCCACCCCGGCCGGCCAGGAAGGCACCGAGAACGCGGGCCAGGAAGGCACCGAGAACGCGGGCCAGGAAGGCACCGAGAACGCGACTTCGACCGAGACCGGCACCGAGACCCAGGCCAACGGCCAGCAGGCCGCTGAGGGCCAGGAAACGAGCCAGGGCGCGGCTTCGACCGAGACCCCCGCTGACACCAAGGTCGATGAGCAAAAGACCGCTCAGGCCCAGGAAACGGCCAAGACCGGCCGTCGCCGCGCATAACGGGAGACCACGATGCTGTGGGGATTCACTGGCAGGGAATTTTCGTTCACCATGCAAGCCATGGCGGACGGCGTGCCGATCATGCCGGACAGCGGTAACGCTCGGCTGTACGCCTACAACCAAGCCGGGGATCCTGTATCCCCGTTTGATGAGGTGACGGCGGTGGAAGGAACCGCCGTTCGCGTGATTCTCCCGGCATCGGTCATGACCATCAACCCCGGAAACGAGACGGAGACGCGCATCATCCTGGCTCGCTACGAGGTTGAAGGCTTCACGTATGAAAGCCGCATGACCGTGGGTATCACGCCCTTCATCAGCATTGACGCTGATGCGGAAGCCGTCCGCGCCGTACTTGGTGTCAGCGCTGAAGAACTTCCTGACTTCGAAGTGGACACGATCAGTGCCTACTACGATCTCAAGCAGCGCTACAAGACGCCTTTCGTCAACAAGGTGAAAGACGGCATCACGAGCATTCGTCGTGGGGCCAACCAGCTGGTCGCCATCTGGGCGGCATTGCAGGTCATCCCTTCCCTTCAACTCCGAACCTTCCAGACGCGCCAAGATGAAAACGCAATGTTCACTCGATTTCGTGGAATCGACTGGGATCGTCTCGTCGCTGATCTTCAAGCTCGGATGGGCGAGATTCTTGTTGATATTGGCATTGTCACTGATGTGACGGAGTTGTACCCGACTCTGTTCATCGTTTCCAACCCGACCGATCCGGTAACGAACCAATGAGCCGTGCCACCAACCTGACCAGGATGGTGATCAACTTGACGCAGAACAACGCACGGGTTCCGTGCGTTATCTCTGCCCCTCAAGCACGATCCGCCACCGAAGCATTCGAGTCCGTGATGCGGATGATGCGCGCGCCTCATCGTTCCGCCTGCTATCCAGGCGACGTGATCGTGGACCGCGACGAGTTCTATACCCTCGCCTACTTCAACAAGACGGCGCGAGACAAGGTGTTCCGCATGTTCCACACGCCCATTAAAGGGCAGCAGATGCGTCGTGAAATTTCGACGCACCCCGTGACCAACTTGCCGATGAGCGAGTCGTCGTGGAACATCATCAACAATATGGCTTACTTCAACGTGGAAAGTCGGACTTCCACGCAAGCAATGGAAGACTTCAAGTCCTCCACGTATCGCCTCATCACAGGTGTGGAAGTGGCAGTCGGTGACGCCTTGGATCTATATCAGATCATGGACGTTCGATTCGACAACGGCATCTACTACTGTGTAGCGAAGGATCGAACCAAATGACGCCGGCCGAGGCCATCGCTTCCCTGAAGGTCCAGATCCAGAACCAAGTTCTGCGTCAGACCAACGAGCGCATGGCCATGACCGCTGACCGCATGGCGCTGGAGATCAAGAAGCAGGTTAAGAAGGATCTTCAAACCTTCTTTCTTGAGTTCCGGCGACTGCTTCAGAACGTGAACGACACCCCCAACTGGATCACGGATAACATCGGCTACTCGTGGGAAGATCTCAACCCCTGGTATGTGAAAGAAAAGAAGAGCGGACGCATTGATTTTTTCGTCTACTCAGAACTTCCAAAGCTGGCGAGGTTTCGCAAACCTCGCAACAGGAAGAAGACCCTTGGCGGATCTGAGCGCACGCGGGTGAGCTTGCGCAACGTGCTGGCCGGCATCACGAACCCCGAACGCATCTTTGGACCCTTGACCGTGACCGTGCAATCACACACCGCCATCAACAAGGCCGGCAAGCGCTACTACGTCGCGGGAACCACGCTTGATGGTGTGCGCGCCGGAGGCCGGCTTGTACAGAATGGAAGAGACGTGGTGTCCATCGTTGTTGATTGGGCACCACGGTTTGAAGGCAAGAACGTGCTGCAACGAGGTGTTGTTGAATCACAGCTTCCACGAGCTGGTCGTCTTCGTCAGAAGCTGATGAACCGAGAAGGAAGCTACCGCGCCCTGGTCGGCCCTCGCATGCTTTGGTATCAAGCTGAACGGCTACCCATCATCATCCAGAACGCATTGAACGGCAGGAAAAAATGAGTGATCTTTCAAGCTTGAATCCTTACGCTGACCATCTGGCGAGTTTGTTCAAATTCGCCACCGATGTATTGCCCTCTCTGGATCTCAATGAGAGCTATCAAGGCAACCTGAACTCTGGGCCGGTGATCAACCTTGATGCTTACGGAGACAGCGATCAACTGCCTCCTGGCAACCTTATCGGCATCTCCAACTACACAATGGACGTTGACGACCATCTGGTCGTCGTGACCGTGATGTTTGCTGTGATCACCCAAGGTGACTTGAACAACACCCGCCTGGATAAAGCCACCGGGATCTTGCTCAACAGTCTTCTACCGACGAAAAAAATCCCCGTTGTTCGTGAGACCAACGGGGAAGAGATCGGAACGATGACGGTGGGTAAAGAGGTCCGAGTGCTGCCTATGTCTGGCGATCAAAACCGCAACTTCAAGATGATCGCGGTAACGCTTCACTCAACTGCAACCCTCAACCTTTAGTCTTCCCGATGCTGCTTCGAAGTTCGACATCGCGGGCAACTGCACTGTCGATTGCATGAGTCAGCATGTGGACGATCTCGGCGTTGCGGGTTCGATGCTGGATCTTGGCCCGCAACTCGATCTGCTCTTTCAACTGCTTGGGGATCCGCAACGTGAACGCGGCGAATTCCTCTTCTGTAGCTGGATGGCTCATGGTTAGTTCCTGTACCTAATAAAACCTTTGCTTGTTGAAGGTATCACGATTACGATTCCGCAACCAGATTTTTAACCCGGAGATTCAACATGGCTGGTGAAGCTAAAACTGAACAATTTATGCTGGGGACGGCCACGGTCATGATTGGTCCGATGGCCGACCTCTTCAACCTCAACCCCGAAGAGCATTCCATCGGCTTGGTGAAGAACTTCACCATGACCTCGGAACCCGGCTACACCGAGCTGACGCAAGGTGTGAAGAACACGACCGTCTACTCCATCATGACCTCGAACCCCGTTCGCGCCACGATGGAAGTCTACGAGCACACGACCCGCAACTTGGCGTATGCCCTGGGCCTGAACGGCGGTGACTACGAGCCGAGCCTGCCGGTCAACGAAACCACGACCAACGCCGACATCGCCGCCGACCCGGCCGGTATCTCCGTTATCCCCGTGGCGTCGGCTTCGACCATCATGGCCGGCGACTGGATCATGGTGGAAGCGATCAACAGCGGTGATAACGTCTTCATCGGCGAGATCGAGTCTGTGGACACGACCGCCAAGACCCTCACGGTCAAGCAGAAGATCACCGCCGCGATCCCGATGGGTTCCGCTGTGAAGCCCTTCCAGCCCGTGGGCGTCGGCTCCAAGGAAAACCAGCCGTACCTCGCCGCCAAGGTCGTGGGCAAGCTGGCCAACGGCGACAGCGTGGCACTGCTGATCCCCAAGATCCGCATCACCGCCGGCTTCACGCTGGCCTTCCGCACCGACAACTTCGGCAACCTGCCCTTCACCATGACGCTGTACGATCTGGTCGGCACGGACGAGTTCTTCGAGACCTTCAAACCGTATGGCCAAGCCATGCTGACGGCGACGAAGTAAGGTTAATCTGGGTATCTAAAATACCCTTGATGAACCAAGCCCCACGAGGCATACTCGTGGGGCTTTTTCATTGAGGACTCCTTAAATGTCGAACCATCAAGCACCCGCCTCCAAGCGCCCGTTGGACCGGATCCAGATCAAGGTGAACGGCGAGACCCGCGACCTGTTCATGTCGTTTGGGCTGCTCAACGAGCTTTGCGCGCTCATCCCCGATGCCCACGCGGCTACCCAGATCGCGCTGAACGCGGATCTGCGCGACGTGGCCCTGATCACGGTCTTGTCCCCCCGCGACGAGAACGGCGTCATTCCCGAAGATAAGGTCTTCAACGTGAAGACCATGGACATCCCGCTGGACGAGGCCGACAAGCTGTTGGACTGGGTGTCGGAGCACATCCTGTATTTTTTCTTGAACGCGCTTCGGAGGGTCGTGGCAGCGCAGAAGGCAAACACGGCCCTGAAGGAGCTGGTGGAAACGGCAAAAGTGCAACTCGATCCATCGACCACTTCCTCAAATGGTACGGAGGCCTGAGCTTTATCGAGGCGATCTGCTGGGCCTTTGATGTCGTGCCGTCTGAAGTGCCAAGACTTTCCTGGCGGTACACCAAGCACGACATTAAAATACGCACCAGATTGAAGCTTGGCGAATGTCAAGCGAATCATGTGCAGCAGTTCCAGACGATTGCCCTGCTTCTATCTCAGACTTTGCGAGCCGGCAGCGGAGACGCTGATGACCAAAGGCCGAAGGACATGGCAGATGCACAGGGGCAACTGCGACGACTCTTCGGGAATAGATAGATATGGCCACCAGTAACCAAGTTGATAAAGGGCAAGTTGATATCACCCTGAATCAACAGGTCTTTGATGACGTAAGGAAGCTTGAGTCTTCGCTTCAAGGCGTCTTGAAGACCTTGAACTCGGTAAGCTCCGCGTTCAAAGGAATGTCCATCCCTGGTGTATCTTCGACGGATACTCGAAGCGCCAACCTAGGATCTCAGATAGCCATCTTGACCCGTGACGTGCGCAGCCTTCTGGCTGCTGCACGTCAGTCCGGGGCTATCACTCAAGCCGGCCCGCAGGCCGCGTATCAATCCTCCTTCAACCAGGGCCGCGTACAAGCTCAAGCGCAAGCATCGCGCTATGGCAACAGCCGCGTGGACCTGGAGATCGCCAACGCTCAGGTCAAGGCTGCTGAACGCCGCTTCGAGCTTCTGAAGTCGCAGGACGTGCTGGAAGAAGCCAGCCGTCGCCGTGCTGTGAACAGCATCGGCATGCAGACCCAGGCTCGCCGCGAGCTGGCCAACATGGAGAAGTCGCAGCTCGACTATTCGAAGGCGCTGGTCGCCAACGATGAGCAAGCCGCACGGTTGGCCAAGCAAGAGATCCTGAATGGTCGTCAACGCCTGGACCAGCTCGAATCCGAGCTGAAGCTGCGGCAGGCCGGCGCTCGCGTGCGCATGGCCAACGCCATGGACACCGGCAGCACTCGCGGCGCGGACACTGCGGCCTCCCAAATGCGGGCTGTGCAGGAGTCCTTGACCCAGGTGCGGGAGGCCTCGCGTCAGAGCGAGCTGGCCATGCGCGCCGCCGAGCGCACGGCCGAGGCCAACCGTCGTCAGCGCCGCGTCACCCAGGAACGCGAGGAACGCGCTGCGGAGCGCGCAGCAGCCGCCTACGGGCCGAACAACGACACGCGGCTCCAGGCCCGTGACCGTGCCGCCAACGCGGCCCAGCAGGCCGCATACCGGCCCGCACGCATGGCGGTGATGCAGACCCAGCTGCTGGCCAACTACACGGCCACACGCACGCTGATGGACTCCATGCGCGCCGGCATCCAGTTCACGCTTCAGTACGAAGAAGAGCTGATGCACTTGCGCACGATCACGAAGGCGACCGATGACCAGATGAAGGGTCTTCAGTCCACCATCGAAGCCGTGTCGAACACGACCCGCTACAGCGCCGACGACCTCACCAACGCCGCTGCGGCGCTGTCCGAGACCGGCGTGACGATCAACCAGATGGCTGGCAGCTTGAAGGCTGTCTCCGATCTGGCCACTGCGACAGGCGCGAACTTCACCATGGCGGTGAACACCGTGACCGGCTCGCTGGGCGCGTTCAAGATGTCGGCCAACGACACCGAAGACGTGGCCAACATGATCGCTCAGGCGGTGAACTCGTCTCGCCTGACGATGGACAAGTTGAAGACCTCCATCGAAACGGCTGGTGAAACCGCGAGCCAAGCTGGTGTGTCGTTCAAGGAATTCCTGGCTGCTGCCGCGACGATCTCCGACAGCGGCACCGGCACGGGCCAGACGCTGGGCAACGGCATGCGTCAGCTGTTGCTCGACCTGGAGAACCCGAGCAAGGGTCTGAAGGATTCGCTCTCGCGCCTGGGTCTCGTTGAAGAAGACATCAACGTCAAGACGCAAGGTCTGTATGGCGCGTTGATGAACCTGAAGACCGCAGGCTTCACGGCCAGCGATGCGATGAACGTGTTTGAGGCCCGCTCGTCGTCGGCCTTCAACGCCTTGACTTCGAACCTTCAGAAGATGGAGCTGTTCCAAGAAACGCTCCTGAACACCGACGCCGCGACTCGTGCCAACGCCGACCAGATGCAAACGCTGGGCGCGCAGTTCGACCGCGTGAAGAACCAGACCAACCTGCTGGTCAGCGAAGCGCTGAAGCCGATGGCCGTGGTGCTGACCAACGTGTTCGAAGTCATCGCTGATGGCGAAGGCAAGCTGAAGGAAATGTCTGTGCTGGTCCAGGGCGTTGGTGCTCTGCTGGCAGGCGGCGCGTTCGCGGTCGGCCTGAAGTACGCGGCTTCGCTGCTGGGCGGTATCGCCGGCCTGTTGGTTCCCGGAGGAAGCATCCTTCGCGCTACGACCTGGGCGGCGGCACTTGGCCCCATCGGTCTGTATGTTGGCGCGGTCTCTGCTGCCGCTGCGGGCGTGGCCTACCTCGTCATGCAACTCACCAAGGGCGAAGATGCTTTCGAGAAGCAACGTACCAAGGTGAACGAGTCGAAGGCCACGCTGCAAGAGACAACTCAGGCCTATGACACCATCGGTCGCCGCATCACGAACGTGCAAGACAAGATGATCGCCATGAACCGCGATACATCTGGTGCGATGCTGCGTCGTGAGGTCAACGACGTGGCCAAGCAGTTCGAAGAGTACGGTGTGACGCTTGACCGCAGCGCGATCAAGAAGACCGAAGACTTGATCGACGCTCTTCAGCGCCTGCGCTCCGAACTGGGCAAGCGCTACGCGATTGATGCGTCGATCATGGCCAACGATCTGGAAACCTTGACGCTTCGTGCGCAGGACAAGTCCGGCAAGCTGGCCACCACTTCGCGCAACCGCCCGTTCGCAGATGGCACGCTCGACAAGACCTTCGCCCTCCCCGACCTGTACGCCGGATACTCGACGCTTGAGTTCATGCTGGGGACCGCAGGCCGTACCGGGAAACGCCTTGGCACAACCCTGGGAGGTCGTGACTCGACCGGCTACATTCCCCTGCAAGAAGGTCTGAACTCCAACAACATTCAGTCCATCGTGCAGTACCTGAAAGACTCCGGGATTGAAGGCACTGAAGGGGTTGGCGCTGGTCTGATGGAAGCCTTCGGCTTGAACGGCAAGGCCTTCCCCAACGACGCCGGCTCCATCGGTCAAGCGATCTCGGCCTTCTCGCAGCTGAACCGTCAAGCTGCCCGTCAGCGCTCGTCTTCCGCAGATGGAAGCATGGAGTTCCGTCGCGCCGAGGGCATCTCGGCGATGGCTGAGTCCATGGTGGCCACGCTGCGCACCGTGCAGCACTCGGTGCAGGAGCAAGACAAGGCCGGCCGTGAAGCCGAACAAGCCCGCAAGACTGAGGCCTCTGCGGTCTACAGTCAGTCGCCTGAAGCCCAGGCGCTGGGCAGCGAGGTGCAGGCTGTGATCCAGGGCGTAAACCGCGCCATGGCCAGCCGTGCCTCTGGAGCCTCGCAGCCGTTCGATGCGCTGTGGAACGCGGTCAAGATGGCTGAAAGCGGTGGCAAGCAGTTCGACGCCAACGGCAATCCGCTGACCAGCCCCAAGGGCGCTATCGGGATCTCGCAGCTCATGCCGAACACCGCGCCGGACGCCGCACGTCTGGCTGGTGTGGAGTGGGATGAGAACGCCTACAAGACCGACGCGGCCTACAACGAGAAGCTGGGTCAGGCCTACCTGAAGTCTCTGCTGTCGCGCTACGGCGGCAACCAGATGCTGGCCACGTCCGCCTACAACTGGGGCATGGGCAACGTCGATAAGCTGCTGGCCAAGGGTGATCCTCGGACCCCTGGTTCTGGTGTGACCTCGACCGACTTCATGATGAATCTGCCGGCCGAGACGCGGAACTACAACATGCGAACCGGGACGGCGGACTACGCCACCGGCCTCGGCGTGTATGGTGCCTTCAACAGCCTGCAAGCCAACAAGCAGATGGCTTCAGCCCGCACAGAAGCCGGCGACATGCTGCGTAGACTGACGACCATGCTGGAAGAAGCCACGAAGAGCGGCAACGACCAGATGATCGCCACGATCAACGAGCAGATCAAGCTGTTGAACGAATCTAAGAGCAGCATCGACAAGGTGTATGCAGGGTCTCGTGCCGCTGCTGAACAAGCTATCAACCGTACTTCGGTTGCTCAACAACGGAGCATCGCTGAACAGATTGAACAGTCCCGTCGTGAAGCTGCGAACGAGAAGGATCCTGAAGTGGTTCAGGCTATCTTCGAGCGCATCAAGGCTCTCACGAATATGTCTTATGACGCCGAGATTGATAAGCTGAAGAAGACGAACGAGGCCAAGTACAACGCGGCTACGGGAACCAGCGAGTACACCGAGGACGTGAACGACCAGCTCCTGGCTATTCAAGCCAAGAGAGAAGCGGATATCGCCAAGGAGTCGGAGAACCAAAAGCATGAAATGGAGAAGCGCTACGACATCATCGCTGATCGTAGGCTTGCCACCAACATGCGTTCTGATCGTGTTGCGTTTCAACGCTTCATGGACGCCATTGAAGCTCGTCGCAAGGCTACCAGCAAGGCTCTTGCAGCTGAACTCAATAGCGCCGAGATTGACTCCGGCCTGCGCGGCTATCAGCGTGATCAGAAGATGATGAGTGATCCGCGCTACGCCTCCCAGTACAGCGGGGTACAGCGCAACTACCTGACGACGCAGATTGCTGATGCTCAAGACGTGACTGACCGTGCTCAGTACGCGCTTGTGACCGCTCGTCTGAAGCAGATGGAACGAGATGCTGAATCCTTGAAGGAACAGCTCAACTCGTACACCGAACGCCTCGGGACTGAAGGACTCGAAGATGGTTCGCTCTATCAGAAGCGCAGCGGTCTTCTGGAAAGCTCCAACGAGTACCGTATGGTCACGAAGGAGATTGACGAAGCAAACCGTCAACGTCGTGATGTCACGGAGCAAATCAACAAGCTGGAAACGGATCGTTTGCCGGTGCTCGAACAGCAGAAGAACCTGTACGAGACCATCAGCCGTCAGAAGCCGGCCCCCGTCAGCTTCTCCGAAGGGATGAAGCAGGCCAACGAGAACTTCCTTCGTGACAACGACGAAACGGCCACGGCTATCGACGGCTATGGCCAGTTCTTGTCCACGTCGAAGAACTCGCTGGCCACCTTCCTGTCGGACGTGGCCACTCGATCCAAGACTGCTGGCGAGGCCTTCAAGGACTTTGGCCTGAGCGTGGCGCGTTCCATGATGGACATCGCCAACCAGTATCTGGCCATGGCCGCAATCAAAGGCCTGATAGGGCTGGTATCGGGGGTTGTAGGCGGCGCTGCCGGAGGCGGCGGTTCTGCGGGCGCTGGTGACGTGTTTACGCCCACCACGACTGGTTTTGCCAACCAGGGTGGCGTGGCCCGCGCTGGGGGCTTCTATCGCTTCGCCAATGGGGGCAAGGTGCCTGGAGGCATGCCGCGTGACTCTGTACGCGCTCTGCTGCGCCCTGGTGAGGTGGTGATGAACACGGACGCCGTGTCGGCGGTCGGCGAAGACTTCCTGACCGGCCTGAACACCTACGGTCGCCGCGAGGTCCAAACCAGCGCGCCGCCTCGTCTGCCGCAGACGAAGCGCGAGCCGGACATGACCAACGTGTACATCGTGGCTCCAGGCCAGCAGCCGTCCATGGGTCCGAAGGACGTACTGGTCACGCTGCAAGATGATGTCTTGCGTGGTGGTCAAACCAAGAAACTGATTCGCCAAGTTGCGATGGGAGAGATTTAATGGCGCTGCAAGATGACATCTTCAGCTTCCCCGCCCACACCGTGTCGGAGAAGTACCCGCAGAGCGGCCTGCGGGTACAGCTCGGGAACTCGTATCAGTTCGATTCCCCTCCGAGCGGGCCTGATCAACGCACCTTCACGCTCAACTTCGAATCCATGGTTCGACTGCTGGGAGAAGACGGGAAGATGGACACCACCACGATGCAGGAGGTGAATGCTGGCGCGTTGCTGATGTTCTATGAGAATCATCGGCTGTACAAGCCCTTCACGTACCCGCACCCCTGGTTGGGGGACATCATCGTGAAGTTCAACGCCCCGTTGGAATTGCCCAAGGGGATTAAGAACGGGGGAGGGTGGACTGAACCCTTCTCCATCGAACTTATTGAGCAACCATGAGAGCTGATCTTCCTGTTGATCACGTCATTGATGCGTTCGAGCTGGTCGGCAAGGCCCAGGTCGATCTGGTAAAGATCGAACTGAACCAGAACAGCGGCGGCACGATCATCTGCATCAATCCTTCGGTGGACCGCGTGTGGCAAGGCCGCACCTGGGAGTTCATACCTTTCACCATCCAAGGTGAGGGTGTGAGCACCCAGGGTGAAGCCAAGCGCCCGAAGTTCTCGGTGGCCAACCCTGATGGTGCGTTCTCGGCCTTTATCGCTCAAGGCAAGATGGACAACGCGACCATCACGAGGTATCGGGTCAACGTCGAAGACGTGATCAACAACGTGAACCGTTTTCAGATGAATGTGTGGCGTATTTCGAGGGTCATGTCGATGGGCAAGCCCACTGCGACCTTCGAACTGCGCTCACCCCTTGATGGTCAATTCTTCCTCTTGCCGGCTGACGCCTTCTATCCCCCGGAGTACCCTCATGTCTCTCTTCAGTAAGTACATCGTCGGCTTCGAGGGCATCGAGTACGTGGAAGGCCGTCAGGACTGCTACCAGCTCGTGCGCAGCTGGTTCAAGAAGCACTACGACCTGCCGATGGTCAACTATGCCCGCCCCAACGGCCTCGTGGTCCAAGGGGAATCCGTGATCTACAAGAACATGGAAGCCCTGGGCTTCTACCTTGATCAATCTGCGCAGCTGAACCGCCTCCAGATCGGGGACGTGCTGATGATGCAGGTCAATACGCGCATGCCCGAACCGAACCATGTTGGCGTCTACGTCGGCAACGGCTACTTCCTGCACCATCTGTTCGGCCGCAAGTCCGTGGCGGACACGCTGGACGCCCGCTGGCGCGCCCGCGTCATGGATGTGTGCCGGCACGCCGATGTGGTGGAACAGAACCGAAATGGCCCCATTGAAACCGTGAGCATCCTCGACCTGATGACTCCGCAAATACGAGCACGCTATGAAAGAGAATCTGCTGGCCCTGTGGGTATCGACCCTGGAACGTTGCGGCCTAATACTCCGTGACGGAACCATCATTGAATGTCAAAATGTTCATGAAGATCCGCACATCGGGGTGGAGATCTCAGCAGCAGATCTCGTGAGGTACAAGGACGAAGCAATAGCCACATGGCATACCCACCCCGACTCTGGTTCGAACCTGTCGCCTGAAGACTATACGGCGTTCACGAACTGGCCAGATTGGAGGCACTACATCGTTTCAGAGAAGGACGTGTGGTGCTACTACGTAAGAAATAACCTTGTGGTGTTGTTCGATGAAGAAGATCCATCTCCTTGGCTACCTGAACAAGTTCCATCCTCGACCCATTGAGGTCGAAGCTGAGAGCGTATCGGAGGCCTTGATCGCTCTCAAGTACGTCAAAGGCATCGACACTGAAACGATGGAGAAGAGAGTCGTGCGCGTCCTGGGCTTCGATTCCCAGGATGCGTTGAACGCGAAGACCGACGTGGTTGATATCTATGTCGTACCGTCTCTGCGAGGCGCTGGCGGCAAGAGCGGGGGTATCTTCCAGATCATCGTCGGCATCGTCCTGGTAGTGGTAGGAGCGCTGACCTCCTGGTCCGGGGGTGGCGCACTGATGGCCTCTGGTATCTCGATGATCGCTGGCGGGATCATTGCCATGCTGGCCCCAACACCGAAAATCTCCAAGAACGATTCTGATGGGGGAACGTCGCTCTTCATCCCGGCGACCCAGAACACGGTCAAGATCGGAACTCGCAAGCCCATTCTCTATGGCCGTATCAAGCACTTCGGCCATTACCTCTCGTTCAACGTCGATGCCAAGCGCTATGACGAAACGCCCCTGAACATTGCCGGCTACTGCAACAGCACCGGCTCGGGCCAAGATAACCTTTGCGTGATTTATTAAATGCAGATCGCACCTTTCCGTGGGGCGGGAGGCGGTGGCGGCGGTGGGGGATCTTATGATCGCACCAACGACAACCTGTTTTCCCGAGATACCGTCGAGCTGGTCCTTGGACTGAGCGTCGGCCCGATCCGTGGTTTGACGGGAGGGATGAAGACCTTCTATGTCGGCGGAACGCCTCTCATGGCCGAAGCCGGAACCATGAACTTTGAATCTTTCAACCTGGGCCTGAAGCTCGGGTATGAAAGTGACACGCCCGTGAGCTACAAGCTCGGCGGCGAAGCCTCCAACAAGCAGGTCGGTACGAAGCTGGCCCAGAACTCGTGGATCACTCGCCAGACCGAAGCTTCGCTGCGCGGTGTGATCGACCAGATCCAAGTTCGTCTCACGATCTCGCAGCTGTACTATCAAGACGAAGACGGCATCTACAACAACACCGCTCAGTTTTATATCCAATACAAGCCGGCCTCATCGGGCTGGTGGCAGAACTACGGCGGTGGTCTGACCCAGCTTCATGGCAAGACCATGAGCGGGTACTACGTGGACTACGTGTTCGACGTGCCGCGCATTGACGACGACTGGCTGGTTCGAGTCATGAAGGTTAACCCGGACAACAACAATGACGTTGTGGCCGATCTCGCCTGGGAAAGCTATCAAGTCATCACGAAGCAGAACCGCCGCTACAACAAACTGGCGCTGGTCCATATCGTCGCGCTGGCGACTAGCCAGTTCGGGTCGATCCCTGACTTCTCCGGCATCTATGATGGCCGCTTGATTTCGATCCCAACCAATTACAACCCTGACCTGCACATCTACGATGAGCTGGTTCCGTGGAACGGTACGTTCAAGACTGGCTGGACGAACAATCCGGCCTGGATCCTTTGGGATCTGATCATGAACACCGACTACGGCCTGCGGAAATACTATCCTCACATCACGGCCAACCGCTACGACTTCTACGAGGCGGCGAAGTGGTGTGACGCACCCGTGCCTAATGGCAAGGGCGGGTATCAACCTCGCTATACGTGCAACATCGCACTGACCGAAGCGAGGAACGGTCTGGAGATGCTGCAATGGATCGCCGGCAGCTTCGGTGCCGTGATCTTCGATGACGCAACTGGTCAGATCTACCTGCGTGTGGACAAATGGGAAGAGCCGAAGATGCTCTTCACACCGGAGAACGTCGAGAACGGGGAGTTCAACTACAGCTTCACCGACCTCACCACGCGCTACAACGACTACAAGGTCCAGTTCACGAACCCTGATCTGGACTGGAATACCGACCAGCGCCGCGTGAAGAGCGATGCTCACATCACGGCCTATGGCAACATCGACACCGAGATGGTCATGGTCGGTTGCACGGACGAGCACGAAGCGCTGCGCCGTGGCTACTATCGCCTGATCACGTCCACAACCGAGACTGCTTCCGTCTCGTTCACCACAGCGCGCCTGGGAAAGATCGTTGATCCTTACACCATCGTTGCCATTGCCGACCCCACCCCTGGCTGGTCGATGCCTGGGCGCATCAAGCGCTACCACAACAGCTACATCGAGCTGCGCGACCCGATCTACTTCCTGGCTCAACAGAACTACACGCTGACGCTCCAGACCGTGGATGGACTGGTGAAGGTCGTGGTGGATCCCGAGCAAGTCGGTACGGTGTACAAGCTGCGCGTGGTCTCCGGCTACGTGCCTGATGGCCTGCCGGATCGCACGGTCTACACCATCGAAGACAACGGCAACTTCGGCATCGCCAAGCCGTTCCGTATCGTTGACTGGGAGTCCGTGGATGGAAGCCCGGACAAGTTCCGCTTCACCGCCGTCGAGGTCAACCGCAACAAGCAGGTCGGCGCGGACAACTGCACTCCTGTAGGCAGCGTCCAGTATTCGTTCAAGAACCCGCTGATCCCACCGCCTCCGACGAACATCAAGGCCGAGTCTGGCACCGAGTATCTGATGATCTCGCAAGACGGCTCCTTGATGGCTCGCATCTTTGCATCTTGGGAAGCCCCGCCTAACGTGCTCATCGAGCGCTACGACATCCACTGGAAGGAAAGCCGGCTCTCCACCTGGAACTCAGCCACCAGCCCTGCGGAAAGCGTGTTGCTTGGTCCGTGCGAGAGCGGTGTGGCCTACGACATCGTGGTCTGGGCCGTGAACTCGTTCGGCAACCGTTCCGCCGCGCTGACGCTGTTCAACTACGTGGTGGTGGGCAAGAGCGATCCTCCGTCGAACGTGAAGAACTTCACGATCCGTCGCCGCGCCAATGACATCCTGCTGCGCTGGGATGCGATCCCTGACCTGGACCGCAAGGGCTACGAGATCCGGCAAGGCACGAACTGGGAAACTGCGACCGTGCTGGTCACGGACTACGCCGCTACACAGTTTGCGTGGACCACGACCGAAGGAGGCAGCTACACCTTCTTGATCCGCGCCATCGACACGTCGGGCAACTTCTCGCTGCTGCCCACGGCCCAGACGATCTATATCCAAGGCCCGAGCGCGGTCACAGGCGTGATCGCCATCCAGTCGAACAACCGGATCGAACTGCGCTGGACGCCGAACCCGGAAGACAACATCCTGGAGTACGAGATCCGCGAGGGCTTCTCGTGGGGTACAGGCGTGTTCTTGGCCAAGGTGAAGTCCACCAGCTACAGCATGACGGCAGGTTCGTCTGGCACGCGCATGTTCTGGCTGAAGGCCATCGCCTCGCCTGGGGTGTATTCGGAACGCGCCACGTTCGTCACCACGGACATCGCGCAGCTGGACAACGCCAACATCATCTACACCACGGATGAGGTGGTCAACGGCTTCACTGGCACGCGATACAACATGGTCGTGACCGGCGATACGCTGCGCATGGACGATGGCCGCGCCCACGCCGAGTACATCTTCCCGGTCGTGCTACCTACGGTCTTCCGCGCCCAGAACACGCTGTTCGTTGGCCTGGACGCCATCGTGGACCAGAGCACGCGCTGGGTCGATGCGACGTACCCCTGGACCGACGCCCGCGCCCAGACACCGTGGACAATCCCTGGCGACATCTCGTCCATTGGCTACAAGGCCGAGATCGCTGTGCGCAAGGGCTTCCCGGACAACATCCGGCATTCGATCACCTTCAACGGCACGCTGGTATCGGAAGGCCCAGCCGGCTACAACCCAGCTCCCGTCGTCTCGATGGACAACATCACGTATGCCACCGGCAAGTTCGGCCAAGGCTTGTACGTGCGAGGTGGAGACGGTGATAACCCGCTGCTGAAGACGATGCTGCTGCTGTCAACGCCGCTGCCTTCGGTATTCACCTACGGCGGTTGGTTCCGCATCATGTCGGATGAGAACCAGGCCTTGACTACGCTGCACACTGACTCGTCTGGCCACTCGCTGTATTACAGCAAGACCCTAGAATCCCTCATATGGGGAGGCGCGGACGGCAACAGCTTGTACATCCCGTTCAAGCCGGAACTGGGTGAACGTTATCTGATGATGATGGTTCAAGATACCGCCAATCGTCGCCTGTATTTGGGCCGAGAAGATAAGACCTTTGTTCGCATTGAAATGTCAGCGGCTCCGTTTGAAACTGTGCAGTATCTGAGGTACACGACATGAGCATCATCGTTTCCGACGTTTTCACGAGTCCTCAAGCCCTTACGTTTGACGACTTCCTGGAGATGTTGAATAACCAATCGCCTGTCGGGTTCAGCCCCTTCCAGCAGTTCGTGGCGGGAGACTATGAATACGACAAGGCGCTTTACCGGATCTCGATGAGTTCAACTTCCGGGGACCGAGGCATCATCACGAAGCTTCAAGTGGACGTGGACGTTCCTGACATGCTGGACCGTGGCCGAGTCACCATCACGCCGGCTGAAGCTGCGGCCGGATTGAAGTGGGTTCCGTTCACTCGTCCCTTCCACGTCCCACCTGTGCCGCTGGCTACCGTGATGAGCGCGTCTTACCCGTGCGTGGCCCGCATCCCCCAGGCCAACGTGACACGATCAGGCTTCATGGTCTCGCTTCAGAAAACGGACGGATCCGGAGGCACGGACGGCGTGCTTACCTGGGCCGCGCACTCGTATTAAACCTGGGCTTTGTCAAGGCTCCCGGATAAAATCGCATCATTGATCAACGGAAGAATTCAACATGCAAGGCTATACCCAAATACCGGAGTCACAGCGCGTATCGGACTCGTTGCCGATGCTGCTGAACAACGACCTGACGGCGATCTCGCGCAACAGCGGTACGGCGTTCCCCACGGCCGGTCTCCAAGTGGGCATGTCCTTCCTGCATCTGACCGAGCGCAAGCTGTACCGTTTGGACAGCGTGTCGCCCATTACCTGGGCGCTGGAACTCGACCTGACGCGCCAGCTCGTCTACAACGACACCGTGGCGTTGCTCCAGATCGACATCGCCTCGAAGATCCCGCTGGCTGGAGGGGTCATGACCGGGTTGCTCACGCTGTCCGGCAACCCCGTCAACCTGATGCACGCGGCCAACAAGCAGTACGTGGACACCGCGATGGCCACGGCTTCCGCGTCCGCCAATACGCGGGTGCTGCGCACGGGCGACACCATGACCGGCCCGCTGACGCTTCCCGGTGATCCATCCTTGGATCTTCATGCCGCGACGAAGCGCTACGCTGACTACCTGTACAACTTGTCAAACCAGAACAAGCTGGGCAAGGTCGGCGATACGGTGAACGAGATCTACAACACCGGATGGTTCCGTTCGGTCGGCGCTGTGGGCTGGTACAACCAGACTTATGGAGGCGGCATCACGATGTCGGATGCCTCCTGGGTCCGTGTCTATGGCAGCAAGGGCTTCTTGACCGACTGGCACCAGTTGATTGCTGGCGGTCAGATCTACACCTCGCGCTACGGCTACCTCGAAAACGCCTTCGCCGCCAAGGGCGCTGAAGATCGCGTCTACGCAGCCGGCACCTACGACGAAGGCGCAGGCGTCTGGTATCGACCCGGCAGCTACTATCTCGTCCGCTCCGGCGCGTACATCTATCTCGTGCGGCCCAAGGCCAACTGCAACTGCGACTGCAACTGCTCCTGCTTCCCGGCCGGCACGATGGTGCTGATGGCCGATGGCACGCAGAAGCCTATCGAACAGGTGCAGGTCGGCGATATGGTCATGGCCTGGGACGGCTCGGCCGACGAAGTGGTCGAGATGGAAACCCCGATCCTGGGGGATCGTCGCCTGATGCGCTTGACCGATGGCTCGCTATCCTGGTCCGAAGAGCATCTGCTGTGGACCCGCCAGGAAGGCAAGGAATGGTGGGGATGCGCCAACCGCAACCAGTGGTACTCCGAAGTGCTGGTGGACCACATCAAGGGTCTGCCTGACAACGCCTCGCTGCGTGACATCGGCGATCAAGTCGAGCTGGCTCACGTCTCTGGCTGGGTCAACCGTGAAGTCACGGGCCAGCAGGAAGATCCCAACACCCAGCTCTACCTGCCGCGCACGAAGCGCACGCACATGATCATCGTCAACGGCTATCTGGCCGGCGCGGGCGTCGATGGTTTCTCGATGGACTACAACGAAGTGAACTGGACGGGGATTCCCAATGTTGCTGCATAAATCTTTCGTGGATCCCGCCCTCGTGTTCCAGGAGAACGAGGAAGAAGCCAAGAAGTGGTCCTTGACGATTCGTGTCCAGGCCACTCCGACTGGCTTCATCATGTCATCATCGGAATACTCGCTCTACTGGCAATTTGACTACACGAAGCTGGCGCACGGTGATGACATGATGTACATCGTGCAAGACCGTGGCCAGCAAGTGAAGTACATCTGGAAGTCCGAGTTCGCCAACTCCAAGGACGGGCTGGCTGCTGCGCTCCAGCGCAACAACATCGACTCCTTCTCACCGCTGGCCGTGATCGCTATCGGCCGCAGTACCAGCGACTGGGCGGCGCTCTTCATGACGAACACGACCCAGACCCTGGGCGAGTTCGTGAAGCTGGACTCCAAGTACGAGCGCATGCGCAGCGACCATATCTTGATGGACATGGCCCCGTCGATGGCTCCCATGATCCAGGCCTATGACGACAAGATGGCGCTGCTGCGCAAGATCCGCACCAACGATTCCATCGCGGCGCTGGAGTCCCAGGTGGATCTGCTGACGACCTGGGTGGCCGCGCTGATCCCGGAGGAATTCCGAGACCAGTTGCTGGAGGTCATAGCTTCAAGGAATAAAGATACCAAAGTGGTTTTTGATGATATGCTTGCGTTCAAACAGCGCCTGCGTACTGCGGTGGGCGATTACCAACGCACCAAGAACCCGTCATGACCACCTTTGTTCTCAAGACGGTCGATGCCAACGGCGTCGGCCGTGATTTTTTGTACAACAACATGGCGAGCGTGCTGCGCGATTACGCGACCAGCAACAAGCTCCTGCCGGGTGTGACGCAAGAGAAGGTCACGCCCACTAAGCCCGTCATGCTGACCTGGGGTAAGAGCCGCGAGGTCCGCGTGCTGAAGATCCAGCTGGGCTTGTCCTGCAACTACTCCTGCGAATACTGCCTCCAGCGCTTCGTGCCTTTCGAGCAAGACACGAGCGCCCAGGACGTGGAAGCCTTCTTGGCTAGTCTGGAAGCCAACGTGGTGTTGGCCCCCGATGCCAAGATCCAGTTCTGGGGCGGCGAACCCCTGGTCTACTGGAAGACCATGTTCCCCCTGGCGCGTGCGCTGCGCGCCCGCTACCCCGAGGTCGAATTCTCGGTCATCACCAATGGTTCGCTCATGGACCCGGAGAAGGCGCTGTTCCTGTTGGAGCTGGGCTTCACGGTCTCCATCTCGCACGATGGCCCTGGCCAAGCTGTGCGTGGTGAAGACCCCTTCGACAACCCGAAGACCAAGCAGGCGATCTTGATGCTCTACAACCGCCTGCGTCCCCTCGACCGGATCTCGTTCAACGCGATGATCCACAAGAACAACCAGAGCCGCGCAGCGGTGCAGAAGTTCTTCCAGGAGCTGACCGGCGACGAGGACGTGCCGATAGGGGAGGGCAGCTTCATCGACGCCTACGATGAAGGCGGCATGATGCACACCGCCATGACCGATCAAGAGCACATCGACTACCGCAGACTGGCCTACGATGAGATCTCCAACGGCCAAGCGTTGAACTTCGGCACGATCACGCACAAGATCCGCGACTTCTTCGAGACACTGGATACGGGCCGAAGCGCCTACCACGTCTGGCAGAAGTGCGGCATGGACAAGGACGACCGCATCGCCGTCACGCTCAAGGGCGATGTGCTGACCTGCCAGAACGTCTCGACCACTTCGACCGCAGCCAATGGTGCGCCCCACCATGCTGGCAACATCGAGAAGATGGAAGAAGTGAAGATCGAGACCAGCACGCACTGGCTCTCGCGGCCCAACTGCCGGTCTTGTCCGGTTTTGCAGTTGTGCCGTGGCTCGTGCATGTACCTGCAAGGCCCGCTGTGGGAGGCCAGCTGTGCAGCCGCCTACAGCGACAACGTGGTCCTACTGGCGGTGGCTATCAAGGAGCTGACTGGCCACCAGCTGGTGTCTATCGAACCCCTGGAAGACTCGCTGCCTGAAGTGCGGCGCAACGTCTTCGCAGACCCAACTACCAAGAACCCGGCTCGGAAAGTCATTCCGATCACCCTGGAGAAGTAAAAATGGAAAACCCTCAAGCAGCCCAACCCGAAGGCCTCTCGCCGGAAGTCGCCAACGTCTTGATCAAGACGCTTCAGGACCAGCGCAACACCGCCCATGATGAGCTGGCCAAGGCGCTCACGAACGTCACGCTGCTGACCCAGCAGGGCCAGCAGTTCCTGGAACAGCACACGATGTTGAACAAGGCTTACGACGAGCTGATCAAGAACTTCTCGGCCGTCGAAGAAGAGGCCGTCGCGCTGCGCGCCGCGAATGCCGCCTTGACCGCCAAGCTGGAGCAAGCCCAGGCTCCGCAACCCGGCGTGGTCAGCACGCTCATGACGGCCGACAATCCCCCGGCCGTGATGCCTCCCAGTCACCAAGACCCTCTTGCGCCGACTGGCGGGCCGGTGACGGCGAGGGGGTCGGAAAGTTGACGGCCCGGAGGTCGTGCTGGAAGAGGCGGTGAGCCGATTCTGGAAGCGAGTGAAAGGGTGGGCTAGGGTAGCGTGGGAAAAGCGCACCATGGCCTGGAAATCGAAGCCCTGAACCTCTATGCACAAGCGCCCGCAAGGGCGCTTTTTCATGCCAGAAAACCTTTGGGAAGGCTAGTCCTTCCCGGTTAGAATCATCCAACCTTCACTGGAGCATAAAAGTGATCATCACCCCCCAACAACTCAAGCGGATCATGCCCAACGCATCCATCGCCAACACGGAGATCTATGCTCCCTTGTTGACGAAGCACATGATCAAGTGGCACATCGACACGTTCGAGCAAGCCACGGCTTTCATTGCCAACGTTGGTCATGAAAGCGGCGAGTTGAAGTACACGGAAGAGATCGCTAGTGGAGCGGCTTACGAAGGCCGCAAGGATCTGGGGAACACTGAACCCGGTGATGGGAAGCGCTACAAAGGAAGAGGGCTGATTCAACTGACGGGCCGCACGAACTACCTGCTCATGGGCCTGATGCTGGATCAAGATTTCATCAACAACCCAACCTTGCTCATGCAACCTGAGTTCGCGTCGGAGAGTGCTGCGGCCTTTTGGTGGAACAACTATTTGGACAAGGTGGCAACTTCAGCGTCCAAGTTCATCACCGTGGTCAAACGCATCAACGGCGGCACCAACGGCATAGACCACCGCGAACAGCTGTACAAGAATGCGCGTAAGGTTCTCGCGGAGTAAGCAATGAACCATAACGACTTCATCGGCCGGCTAATGTTCACGTCTTGGGCAGTTGTCGTGGTCATCCTGGCTGTCACTCCGTCTGACTCCATCCCGGAACTGAGTACGATGTACGGAGGGAAGTTCCTCACGACACTCCTGGCGCTCGCATGCCTGTTCCTGGTGTCTGACCTAGTGATTAACGACTTCATGCCCGCTCGTTTCGTGTTTCGCAGCGCTACCAAGTGGCGCACCTGGGCTTATATCCTCTCGTCGTTCGTCTTTACCGCCCACCTGTTCGTGGTGATGCGTTCCATTGGTTTCATCGAAGGTGGAACCATCGCGCTTTACACGACCATGGTGGTCTTTGGCTTGCTGCTCTCGTTTCGCAACATCTTCTGCCTTCGAGGGAAAAAGCGTGCAACCCATCATTAAATATTTGGCCGCTATGACGGCCATGCTGTGGGGCGTGACCTTCACCGCTGCGGTACGCGCTGAAGGTATCGGATATCGCATTGGCGCAGACCTTGCGAGCATCCCGTTTTCTGCATACGTGATCGTCACGATGCTCAGTGGTATCGGAGGTTTCGTTTCGACACTCATCCGGCTTTCCAACGAGCCTGATGAGAAGCTGGCACGTTGGAAGCTGCTTGTCCTACGCGATATGGCAGCGTCGTTGCTGGCTGGCGTGGTGGTGTTCTTCTGGAGCGAAGCTTCGCAGTGGTCTACCGCGAATGCTGCCATCATGATCACGCTGGCTGGGTTTGGCGGCACCAAGGTGCTAGACATCTTGGTCGATAAGTTCATCGCCAAAAGGGAGCCGCAATGAAGATGATCTCGCTACAGACCACCATCATTGCGGCCGCAATAGCACTCGCTACCGGGGGCATTGCTGGGTCTCTGACGGCCTGGAGTCTTACCAAGAACCACTACGTCGCAAAGATCGAGAAACAACAACGTGAAGCGAGTGAGCAAGCCCGCGTTGCCGAACAACAGTTCAACACCAAGGTTGCCAACCTCAATTCTGATAGCGCCAAGAGGTTGGATCAAGTTTCAACAGCTTTTCAAGAGAAACTGAATGCTGCGGAGAAGAAATATGAGGATGTTGCTGCCCTTATTGCTGATGGCACTTACAGCTTGCGCGACCCCGGCACCAGTAGCTCCTGTGAAGTACCCAAGGATCGAAGTGTCGCCGCCGCCAGCAGCGGTAATGGTCAAGCGGGAGGCCAACTTTCGGCAAAGGCTACTCGATTTCTTTGGGGGGAAGCCGAACGTGCCGACCTCATCACCGAGCAACTAGCCGCGACCCAAGAGGTAGCCGCTGCCTACTGGCAACTGATCAACAAGTACGGGTTGGAGATTGAAGCTTTGACCCTCACCATGCAAAGGTAGTCGCATGACCCAACAACTAATGCCGACCAACGTGGCGGGCCAGCAAGTCATCTTGGTCGTGTCCCCTGTTGTGGCCAACGGAGATTCCATCGTGCCTCTCAGAATGCTTTACGGGAGCGGCGCTCCTGGCAACAACGTCGGTGACGACAAAGAGTTCTATCTGAACATCGACAACTACCGCCTGTATGGTCCGAAGATCGGTGGGCTGTGGGGCGATGGCTATCTGCTGAAGGGCGACAAGGGCGATGCCGGCCAGAACGGCAAGATCAACATGGAGACCATCGCCACGCTGGTCGGTGGCACGGGGTCTCCCTTCACCTTCAACCTGGATCTGTCGCAAGAAGCGTCGATGTTCACTCTGGTGCTCCAGGCTGATGAAAACGCCATCATGCTGCAAAACACGAGCGCGCCCGAAGGCATGGCTCGTACCTTCACGATGATCCTGCAACAAGGCACCGGAAGCAGCCGCGTGACGACCTGGGATCCGCGCATCCGCTGGCCGGATAACGTGAAGCCCACGCTGTCGTTCCAAAGCGGCATGCGTGACATCTTCCACTTCGTGTCGCTGGACCGTGGTGACTCGTTCATCCCGTTCTACCTCGGCGGCAACTTCCCGGTGTAAGTCATGCGCAACATTGTCGCCAGTGCTTTCTCCCGCAACTCTCCCTTCGCGCAAAACGCGAAGATGATGGGCGTCGGCTTCGTGGAGTTCCTGAAGCTGAAGACGGGCTTCGCCGACGCCACGCATCCATGGACGAACTACGTGGTCAACGACGTGGGCGTCATCGCCAACACGCTGACTGGCACGGACATGGGCAACGGCTGGACCGACCACACTGCGGTCTCGCTGGATCAGATGGAGCTGATGCAGGGTGCGTTCGCCATGTGGAAGGCCACGGGCGAGCCGCGCTATTACACCCTCTTCATGCAGACCTTGACCGCGTATCGCACGTACTTCTACGCTGGCCAGCCTGTGCCTCCGTTCGCGCAGATCTGGCGCGCCAACTACATCGTCAATGCCCGCGAGCCGTTCACCTTGAATGGTCAGACGGTGGCGCGCAACCAGCCCTACGATCCTCTGCCTCCGGGTGGTGGGACGGTCGTGACCGATCCTGCGCTCATGGGCAACTACACGTTTGCGGATCTGTCGCTGGCAGAACTGCTGTCCCAGGCCTTCTCGTTCACAGCGGAGCGCGACTTCCAGGCGATGTTCAACTCGGTCGTCTACACCGCGTTCGACTTCCTGGCCAACATGGAACAAGGTAACGCGGGGGTGAGCCTTCCCTACGTGCCTGGGGCCGCGCCTGGAACCATCGGCATGACGCCACGATTGTTCCGCAAGGACTCGTGGAGCGGCATGTGCTTTCTGGCCATGCAGTATCCTTCAGCCATGGCGACGGCCGGTCGTGCAGACGAGATGATCAACGTCATCAACCTGTACACGGACTCGCAGGATGCGTACCTCTCGGCCAAGGCCATTGATGGTCCGTTCTACACGACGTACCTGTGGGACCGTCCTGGAAACCCTGATCCTGGCGGCTTCCCGTGGGCGAACTCCGGGCTGAACAACGACAACGCCCGAGCCTTCCTGAACATGGCCCGCCTGATGCTCACGCTGCATGAGCGCAATGGCACGCCGATCCCGGAACCCGAGCGCATCTGCACGCGGCACGCTGAATGGCTCTATGCCTACGTGCAAGCCAACAACGAGCTGCCCACGTTCAATGATCCGATGGATCCGATCAACGCGACCGCGCCGGGAATCTACGGCCCGACCGCCGCGCTGTATCTGACCGGCCTCGTGTTCATGGCGCGTGCTGGCTACGACACGCCCGAGATGCAGACGCTTCGCACGTTCTGCTTCAACAAGCTGTCGTCGTTCTACGCCATCACGCGCTCGCCCGTCGATATGTCCGGGGCGTTCACGCCGGACGCTGCGAATCGGAACTTCACGTCAGCGCACGGTGGCATGGCGCTGCGTGCTCTGGGAGAATTCATCTCCTGGGAAACTCGCAACGACCCTGCTGTGGTTCGACCTGTTGGTCTGGCGCGTGTGATGCTGGAAAACGAATCGGGGTTCGTGCGCGTGGAAACCGCCGATGGTGTTGTGTTGAAAGAAGAATCTCAAGCCGAGGAATAAGAGATGCCTGATCTCAAGATTAGCGAGTTCGAAGAACGGACTCCGCTGCAAGGTACGGAAGACATTGCCGCAGCCGATGCTGGGTTGAACGTGCGCTTCAAGGTCTCCACCTTGCGCCTGTTCTTGAACGCTGCCTGGGGAGAATACGCGGGCTTCATCAAGGCTGCTGAACGCACCAAGCTCTCCAACATCGCCACAGCTGCGACCAAGAACAGACCCGACTTGGAGCTGCTGAACCGCGAGAACCACACCGGCTCGCAGTCCGTGAGCACGATCACGGGTCTGGGCAAAGTAGCCACGTCCAACCAGTACAACGACCTCGACGGCAAGCCTGCCGCTATCGGTCTGGCTACCAGTGCAACCGCTGGTCTCGTCGCGCTCAGCCCTGGCATGACGCTCGACCCCATCACCAACCAGCTGTACGTGACGCGCATGACCCAGCGACCCTCGCTGGATCCCATCATGAAGTCGCCCAAGATCACGCTGGCCAACTCCGACTACACCGCCGCTGGCGATGGCACGGGGCAGGGTACTGTGATCGGCACGACCGGCAACTTCGCCGGCAAGTGGTACTTCGAAGTCGTGTTCGCGGCTGGCACGGCCAACGTGGATAACGCAGTGGGCTTGGCCACGCTCGACGCGGATCTCGACCTCATCCCCGGCGTGGCTGGCCCTGGTGCTGCGATCCGCCAGACGACCGGCGCGATCTCGGTAGACGCGGGGGCCGTCACGGGCAATGCCCAGGCCTTCAACACCGTCAGCAACGTGGTGCGTGTCGCGCTCGACGCTGCGGCCGGCCGCGTGTGGTTCGCGGTCGGCAACGCGCCGTGGAACGGCAGCTCCAGCGCCAACCCGGCCACGGGGGCTGGCGGCTTGGTCATCGGTAAACGCAAGCTTTATCCTTTCGTCTCGGTGGCTTCTGATGCAAGCTTCACCGTGCGCTTCGGCGGCACGATGAGCTTCACCACGCCGGCAGGCTACGCGCCGTGGGCGACCTCGACGCAAGCCATCCGATTGGCGGACTTGACCGACGTTGACTCGTCGGGCTGGGAAGCGGATCTCGTGCTGAAGTTCGACGTGGCCAGCGGCAAGTGGAAGGCGTTGCCGGAAGCCGATTACGTCGTGCAGGCAACCGCGCTGGTCGGACAGGCCACCCAGGCTGCGGAAGATGCGCTCGCGGCCAAGGACGGGGTGGACGCGACCGTCACCACGGTGCAGGGCTACGCGGCCGAAGCGCTGGCCAGCAAGAACGCAGCGGCCAGCAGCGCTACCGCCGCCGCCGACAGTGCCTCGGCAGCGGACGCGAGCAAGACCGCTGCGGCCAGCAGCGTCACCACTGCGGCCGGGCATGCGACTGCGGCCAACAACTCCAAGACGGCAGCGGAAACGGCCAAGACGGCGGCGGAAACGGCCCGCGACACGGCTGTGACGGCGGCGAACTCGACGGCGGCGGATGTCACCGCCGCCGAGCTGGCCCGCAATCAGGCCGCAGGCAATGCGACGGTGGCGCAGTCCGCTCGTGACGCCGCTGAAGGCAGCGCCACGGCAGCGGCCGGCAGCGCGAGCGCAGCGCTGGCCAGCAAGAACGCAGCGGCCGACAGTGCCACGGCAGCGGATGGCAGCAAGACGGCAGCGGCGAACAGCGCCACGGGTGCGGCCAGCGCCAAGACGGCAGCGGAAACGGCCCGCGATCAGGCGGTCACGGCGGCGAACTCGACGGGGGATAACGTCACCGCTGCCCAGGCGGCACGGGATGCCGCAGCGGGAAGCGCCACGGCAGCGGCGAACAGCGCCACGGCAGCAGACGCGAGCAAGACTGCTGCTGCGGCGAGCGCCGCTGCGGCGGCACAGAGCGCGGAAGATGCGGAGGCAGCGGGCGCGGGCTGGCAAGCGGGCTTGGCCGAGGCCGGGATCCCGAACGCCAAGGTGCTCACCGGCACCGTGGACTGGCAGACGCTGGACAAGTCCGGGTATTTCATCCTGCCTTCTATCGGCACGAACGGCCCGCCCGTGGAGTCCTCGTACTTCGGCACCGTGCTGGCTCACGTTGAGGTGGCAGCGGACGGTTCGCGCCAGATCTGGGCGTATCTGAACGCGCTCGACAGCACATGGTCGGCCCAGGCATGGACGATGGCGCGTCGGCCGTCCGGGGTGTGGAAGCGCTGGGAACCGATGGGGGGCTTCTCGTATCGGCGCACGCGCAGCTTGAACATGGGCAGCGCGACCCTGGCAGCGGTGGACCGTGGCAACTTGTTGGCTGTCACCCCCGTTGCAGGCAATACCTTCACTCTTCCTGATCTCAACGCCAGTGGGGTAAATGCCGGCGATGCGTTCACCTTCTACAACTACTCGGGTAGCACCCAGCTCGTTATCAAGCCCACGGGAACCAACCAGATCTGGTACATGCCTGATGGTAGGCTTCCTCGTGACACGTCCAACGTCTATTCCGTTACGTTGAACCCAGGGGAAAGCATCACGCTGGTGGTCAACGATAACCGTGTCAACTGGGTGCCTCTCAACTATTCGAAGGCACCTCCTGCGGTTCGAATTCCCGTCATAACGAACGGGATCAACCTCAACACCTTGATCGTGCCGGGGGTCTATAGTTTCTCTGGAAGTCAGGCGGTGCATGCGGACGCCGTTGGCTGGCCCGCTGGGATCTCGTCTCAAGATGGATTCATTGAAGTCATGCCGTCCGGATCGGCTGCATTAAATGATGTCTTCCAGAGGATCACCTTCGTCCCCTCGACCAGCGGCTACAAGGCGGTGAGCTATGAGCGCATGATCCTGAACGGAACGCCTACCGGGGGTCGCCAGTGGCGCATCGTTGGTCCTGTCTCCCACTATGATCTGCTGCCCACGGCCAACAACGGCCCAGTGTATGTGGATGAGGTGGGGGATGTGTGCGTGTGGGATACGCTGGACAGCAAGTATTACAAGGACAAGACCTACAGCCAGATGATCACCTGGGTCTTCTCGACCTCCTGGATGCCGCCGCGTTGGTGCAAGTACGCTCGCATCGTGGAGATGATAGGCGGCGGTGGCGGCGGCGGCACCGGACCCAACTTCTCCACTGGCCTTGCTGGCGCGGGGGGCAGTGGCGGGTACGCGGGCCAGAGCCTTACCCGGAACTCGTCGTACCTGGAAATCACCTTGACCCCCGGTGCGGTCATGGACGTTGTGATCGGAGCGGGTGGGGCCGGAGGCAACGACACGACCAACGGAGCCGCAGGGAACCAGGGCGGTCTGACCTCCTTCGCTGGTAAGACAGTCACAGGCGGGCAGGGAGGGGGGAAGGCGTCAGGGGCGTATCCCAGCGGGATGGGTGTGATCGGCGAGAAAGGCTGGCCGGCCACTGTGACCAACCAGCGTGGTGGCTCGGGCGGCGATGGTCAACCCTCTCGGTTCGGCCCTGGTGGCACCGGGGGTCTTGGTGGCTCGGATTCCATCGCGCCGCTTCCTGGAAACGTCGCACCCAACTATTCTTACGGCGCGGGCGGCGGTGGCGGTGGTGGCTCGGTGAGCGGAGTCGGAAATGCGAAGAACGGCGGCAATGGCGCCCCTGGCATCATCATCTTGGAGTATTGATCATGGCAGTTGTCGAAGCAGTGCGTAAGCTGGTTGTGGCGGGGGTTGGTGAACCCCTTAACGGTGAGGTGGTGAACGTGGTCGTGGCCGCGCCGGGGTTCCGGCTCCCCGGCTTCACGTTGATGGCCTCGGAAGAGGGCGGGCTGGGCTGGCAGTACGTGAACGGGGTCTTGACCCCGCCACCGACCTCGCCCGTGGAAGAGCCGCCCACAGCGGCCCAGCTGAAGCGCGAGGCCATCACGCGCATCAACGTGGCCAGCGAACAGGGCTTGCGCCAGTACCTGGAGATATACCCCGAGTACGAGATCCAGACGTGGCCCAAGCAGGAAGCCGAGGCGCGGGCCTGGGCGCTGGACGCGAACGCGCCAACGCCCACTTGTGATCTCATCATGGCCGAGCGCGGGCTGACCAAAGAGGACTTCATGCAGCGCGTGATCATCAAGGCGGATCTCTTCACCGAGATGTCCGGGCGCGCAGCCGGCAAGCGCCAGCGCCTGGAAGATGAGATCACGGCGCTGGCCGACGACGACCCTGATCTCGCGGCCAAGCTCGACGCTATCGTTTGGTAGCACAAACGACAAAAAGCCCCACACCGCAAGGTGTGGGGCTTTTCTCATGACGGACGCCTGCTACAGCGCCAGCACTTCGGCATAGACTCGATTCATCGCCGCACGTAGGGCGTCTTGCTCGTCCTTGTTGTTGATGATCACATGGTCGAACAACTCGTCTGCCAACGGGATTTCCGACTGGTGTGTGATGTCGGGTTTAGGTGCCCAAGGTGCGAAGATCTTCACGAAGGTCGTGTCGAAGTCCCGCTCAAGCATCTCGTACTCGGTGGCGAACCGCAAGTCGTCCACAAGGATGACATGGCCAGGGCTTCGCCGCCAATGTTGCTCGATCTTCATCTTGGCCAGATGAACCCACAGGTTGGGGTGGATGATGTTGCGGCCCCACTCGGTTCCCAGCGTTTGCTGGAGACGACGCGGCGTGACGCCGAACAACTCCTGGATCGGCAGCGACTTCATCATGGGATCTTCCATCGACTTCACGGCCATGTCTGGCGCGTCACCCATGTAGATCAAGAGCGTGGCCAGCATGTTCTTGATCGGCGCGGCGAACTTCACCACGTCCAGGCCGTGCGCCGACACCAGATGCTTGGTCGAAGTGGTCTTGCCGTGGGATGCGGCACCGTGGATGGCGATGACTTTGGGCCTGCCAGCCTTTGGTAGCAATCTTTTGGTTGAGTCAGTCATTGCTGGACCCTCCAGAATCGCCGCCAGCGCCCGATTCGGAGCTGGGTAAGGGGTCAGTGTGGGTAGCACCAGAAAACGCTTCACGGGGCTTCTCCTGGCCTTGTTCCACGGCGATGGCGAAAGCCAGCGCCGTGCCGTCATCCAGAGGGTACTGGTAGCCGGGTTTTCGGTTCTGGCGCGCCGTGAATTCCAGGCCGGAAGTCAAGCCACCATGACCTCTTGACTTTTCCGTCTCCATTCGGGAGAAGCTTGTCTTCGTCGGCAGCTCGGCCGTCCCCAGCTCGCGCACCACACGCTCGTTCATCCAGCTGCGCACCTCGGCGGCGCGGGCGTTGCGGATGGCCCAGTCCTCTCCCGTCCACTTGCGCTTCAGGATGCCGACTTGCCGGCCTTCGTTGCGGTCGCGCATCTCGGCCTCGGCTTCAACCTGATAGCGGTACTGCCGCCATCCTTGGACGTTGCCGTACTGCTTCTCCATGCCTTCCATCGGCCGCAGCTGGTGCTCGGTCGGCGAAGCGTGGACAGGACGAGATCCCACCAGCAGGTCATGACGGGAGATCTCTTTCTCGATGGCAGCGTTGCCGTCGAACGGGGCCACGCTCACGCGAGCGCAGCGTGCGGCCGAGACCTTGAGCTGGGTGTCCAGCGGCAGCTCCTTGCGCTCTTGCCGGCTGATGTACGGCAAGTGCCACTCGTCGTAGCCCAAGGGCATGGGCGTCGAGAGTTCGATGGCCGTCATGATCTCGATGGCCAGATCTCGGATAGTCGGATCGGCGTCGGCGTGGCAGCGCAGGACCGCGTAGGCGTGCCAGGACTTCTCGGAAGCCGTGATCAGCGTGTTCATGTACTGATACGGCTCGGTGACGCGGTTGGCCACTTGCTTGTGCGCGCCCAGCTTCATCATGCCCCACGACATGACGGCAGCGAACTTAGCAGCCATCGACCACAGCGTGCGCACACCGAAGAGACGCCAGCCCGTCAGCTCCGCGCCGGCCTGCATGCCAGCCTTGTTGCTTCCCCATTCGACCGGCATGGCCGGGTCGTTGAAGATCTGGGCCAGCATCTTCTTGACAGGGATCGCACGCGAGGATCCAGAGTTGCGGTTCTGGTTGCGGTGCGTGAGCTGTTCAGCATGGACGATGCGCGGGTAGCGCAGCTGAAGCGTGATGACCCGCTTGCCAGCCGGGGAGATCGAATCTTCGATCACCTTGGCTGTGATGGTTGGTTTTAGTTTCATATGTCCTCTGTTGAAGAACCCGCTGCCGCCCCTGGCAGCGGGTGGCATACCGAAGGATTACGACGCGGTGTGAGCAGCACCATCCTTGTCGGCACGCGCTTCGGCCGCTTGGTCCGAGTAGCCGGCTGCGCCATAACGCGCCTGCGTACCCGAGAGCAGCTTCTGGTTGTTGGCGGTGAAGAGTTCTTCCAGGCTGGAACCCATCAGATCGGCGGTCATCTTGACCAGATACAGGGTCTGGCCGAAGGCCACGGACAGCTCGACCTTCTTCTGGACCAGGATGTCGTCGTCTTCCAGGGCCAGCTCGGACAGCGTGCCGATCAGCGAACCCAGCGCGTAGGTGATGCGCTCCAGGCGGCGGGCTTCGTCGTCTTCCGGCGAGAATTCGACTTGGTACATGACCGGGCGCATCTCGTAGTTCGTGGCAGCGAAGCCGATGGCGATGTACCAGCAGGTGTCGGCCAGCTCTTCGAACATGCCGAAACGCGGCGTGGCTTCACCTTCCTTGCGCGGCGTGTCGATGTTCTTGCCGTAGATGGCCACGCGCTTGACCTGACTGGCGAACTCGCCGATCTCGGTAATGCAACCGATGATCGCATGGCGCAAGCGCTTCGGCAGGGGGAAGGGCTTCTCGGTTTGCAGAGCGCCGTTTTGGTAAGCGATGATGTTCATTAGTAGGTTTCCTTCGGTGCGGTGAACCATGCGGTTCGAGGTTGAGAGATAACGGGTACTGCGTATTGGATGATGTAGTCGCCCTCACGGGCCTGCACCATCGAGATCCTGCCTTGATCGTGCGCGAGGCGGGCTTCAGCCAGAACCACCAAGTCCGGTTCAGGCCATGCACGTTCCCATGCACGCTTTCGTGAGATGACCAGATGAAGTTTCTGCGGGGAACCCCACCCCACCATCCGGCATTCCTTTATCACGGCGACCACTTCATCGACCGTGACCCTGAGTTGTCGGGATATGGACGCAGGCCCATATCCCATTTCGAGTAGTTGTTTTATGTTCATTGCTTCAAAGGCAACTCGTAGATTACGTCCGCGATAGGTCGTTTGTGAGTCACCAGGATGACTTGCCGGATTGCGGGAGACAGGCGGCGCAGACATTCCGCCGTGAAGGCAGCACGCTCATCATCCATCCCTTCGTCTACTTCGTCCGCTTGGAACGACGAGAAGATGCTGTTGGTCATGATCTGCCCAAGTCCGATGCGAATAGCGAGGTTCGCAACGGCCTTGCCCGAACCAGACAACGTAGCGATGTCTGAACCGTCAACCTGGATATCGAAGTCCTCCGAGATAGTGATGTTGTTCCGAACGCCGCCCGTCATCTGCGACAACAACAGGGACGCCACCTGATTCAAGGAAGGCACCAAGAACGACTTGATGACCACCTTGGCTTCTTGCACCGCAGCCTTGGCGCGAGTCAGATCCTCGGACTCTGCCAGCAAGGCTTCCATGCCTTCGACCTTCTCTTCGTAGGCCTTGAGCATATGGACGAACGCCTCGCTTTCGACTTCGTACTGCTTGGCCTGGGCAGCGCGAGTGATGACGGATTCCAGCTGCGCCTCGGTCGGCTCCAGCTCGATCATGCGCTCACGCTTGCGCGGGTAGTCTTCCATGAACACGTCATAGGCGCGCTTCTTCTCTTCGAAGAGCACCATGGCCGCGTCGAACTGCTGGCGCTTCTTCAGATCTTCCGAACGATCCGGCAAACCGTTCAACTGCGCGGTCAATCCGGCCAGCTCTTCCGTGATGGCCGCGATGTCGTCGTCCGAATTCTTGAGGGCCACGGTGTGGTGCGCCATCGCGGTTTCGAAGTCCGACTCGGCCTTGCGCACGTCTTCTTCGTGCTGGGCCTGCATGCGCTCCCAACGCACCGCATGATCCTTCTTCAGCTGTTCGATAGCGTCTTCGTTGGACACGATCTTGGCCGCAGCGTTGATCTGCGCCAGCGTGAGCGCCGGAGCTTCGCATTCCTGGACGGCCTGCATGTCCGGGTGCGACAGCGCTTCCGCGATGGGCCAGTGGTGATTGCATGCGGGGCAGACGTGCTCGCCCTGGTCGATCAGCTTCTTCTTGGCCAACCATGCTTGGTGATGATGGTAAGCATCGCGCAGCGCGGCCAGTTGCTCGGCCGTGTGCGTCGGCACGATCAGCTCGGGCAACACCAGCTTCGGCTCGACCAGCGCAGGCACCTCGCGGCGCTCGGGCTTCTTCAGCCCAGCGCGCTCGGCCTGGATCCGTTGGGCGCGGGCGGTGCGGTCGGTCAGCTTGCTGCGCACGGCCTGCCGCTCGTCCAGCAGAAGCTGGAGGGTCGCCGCCGTCTCCTGCACGTCGGTCTCGGGCTTCTTCGGCTCTTCCGGCACGCGGGACAGCTCGGCCTTCAGGCCACGGAACTCGTCCACCAGCGGGCGCACGGCGTCCAGCTCGGCGGTCAAGACGGCAGCAGAAGCGTAGCCTGCGGGCTGGGTCGGCTCCTGGGGCCGCGTCAGCACCTCGGACATGCCCTCGGCGCGGCGGCGCTTCTCCAGCGCTTCCTTGCCCAGATCCTCGGCTATGCCGTCCAAGATGTGCAGGCCGATGGTCTGGTCCACCAGCCGCTTACGCTCGGTGGGCAGCGCGTCCGACAACGCTTCGATCTTGCCTTGCAGGCAGGCGTTGGCCATGGCGTAGACGCTGTAGCCGTAGCCGAACAGCTCGATGATCTTCTGGTTCACGGGCTTGGTGCCGGTCGCAATCGGATCGCCGCCGTTGTCGTAGAGCGCAGCGTTCTTCAGCCCGCGCTCGACCATGTAGCGGTTGCCGCGCACGGTGAATTCCAGCGAGACCTTCAGATCCTTCTTGTAGCCCGAGGCCGACACGCGCAGCGCAGCCACGCCCCAGAGTGCAAAGGCGACCATCTCCAGGATGACCGACTTGCCCGATTCGTTCTTGCCCACGATGGCCGTCTGGCCTTCACCGAATTCGAGCGTGGTGTCGTCGTGACGGAAACCGTTTTGAATGCGGATCTTATGCAGCATTGTGACGCTCCTTGTACATGGCCAGCACCTTCTCGGAGGTGGGCTGCGTGACTTCGTTCTTGGTGAGGCAGCGCGAGATGACATCGACCGTATCGAAGGACTCGGGATGCACGCTGATATCCACGAAGTCCTCGCCGTTGTCCTGGATGAGCTTGGTCGTGATCGCCCAGGCATCAATGGCGAAGTCCACCTTCTCGCCGGGTTTCAACTGGACGCGCAGCGCCTTGTCATGGAAGAAGGTCGGATCTTCAGCCAGCTTGGCGCGCACGGCTTCCAGCGGCATGGTGATGTAGCGGTCGCTATCCGGGTCTTCCGCGTGCGAGTACGGCTGCATGGATCCGGTGTAGAGGATCTTCACCTCGCCCACTTCGTATTCCACGGCATTGTGGTCATGCCCCGAGACCAGCAGCTTGCAGTACGGGCGCAGCTCGTTCAGCGGGATGCAGTTGTGCGGTTCCTCATCGAACGTCACGCGGTCCCAGTGGCCGACCACCATGTCGAACTCGTAGTCGTCGGCCGTCAGCTTCTTGGCCATGTCACGCGAGTTGATGAAGGGGTGCCAGGGCAAGAGGCCGATGCGCAGCACCGAGTCGTGGAACTCCAGGATCTCGGGTTGATCTTCGGTGATGATCAGACGGTCGCCCGATTCGATCATGCGGGCCAGGATGGCGTAAGACGACACCTTGTCCACGTCACGCGAAGCATCGTGGTTGCCACGGATGACCACGATGTGCAGGTCCGGGTTGTTGCCGTAGGCATCCATGATGAGCTGGAAGAAGCGCATCACGATAGCGTTGGGAACGGCGAACTGGTCGAACACGTCACCCACGATGATCACCACGTCCAGGCCTTCGGTGTTCAGCTCCGCTTCCAGCTGTTCCCACTGGCTTTCCTCGCGCTCGCCACGGCGGTCCAGCGGCACGCCGGTCTCGAACTTGCGGCCAAGGTGGGGATCTCCGATCAACCCGATCTTCTTGCCTTGCAGTTCCAAAATCTTCATGGTTTCTTCTCCGGTAAAAAGCCCTCGGGTTCTTACGCCGAGGGCTGTACTACGTTGCGCTGGTTGGCTTACGCCATCTCGAAGGCCGGGTGCGGCGTCGAGTGCGCCTTGGCCGTCAGCAGCACCTTGATCTGGTGCAGCACGTCATGCAGCGCGTTGTGGGCGTCCCCTTGGAACGGGATCATCGTTTCCAGAGGCGGGGGATCTTGCGGGTAGTAGCGACCGCGCAAGAACGAGTTCATGTCGTTGGTCATGCGGAAGTGGAACGGATTGCCCACGCCGAATTCCTTGAAGTAGGACTCCAGGAACGGGTACTCGAAGTGCGAGGGCTTGGCCCACAGACGCGGCTGGTCGTTATAGGGATCAAGATCAGCTTGCACCCAGTCCTTGAAGGCCTGCAAGACCAGCTCGGGCTTCTCGCCACGGGACATGATCGACATCAGCAGATCCTTCTTATCCTTGAGCCACCACGACCGGGTGTCTTCCTGCCAGAAGCGCGTCGGCGGCATCATCAGGCAGCGGTCGAAGGTATGCGGCGAGATCGTGCCTTCCTTCAGGTTGAACTTCACAGCGGCGATCTGGATTATGGCGGTGGTCTCCGGCTGCGTGCCGGTGGATTCCAAGTCGCACATAACGTCGGGAAAGAGTTGAGTCATTGCTGTACCCAGAGAGTGAATTGAGGAAAGGTGAGGGAAGGGAGGTCAAGCCACTTCACCGACTTCTTACCAGCATCAACGAGTCGGATGAAGTGTCCAGCATCCACCACATGCCACTGTTCCAGCGCCAAGTGGTAGATGAAGAAGAAGTATCGGCCTCCCGCCGCCAGTGTTTGGCGAGCGCAGGCCATTTGTTGTTTGGTGATGTTGGAGAAAGCGAAGGACGTTTCATTGGCCGTCTCCTTCACTTCCGCATAGAACATCTTGTTGTAGGCACTCATCATGTAGTCGGCAGGTTGAGCGTCCTTTCGGGCCAGATGATTGGCCTGTTGGCCAATAACGAACGTCGAGTCTGTGAAGCGTTGGACGTGGACCCGCTTACCATGGGGTTTCCACCAGTCTTCGAACATGCTTTCGGCGTCCTTGCCCTTACCGCGTGCCATGGTGCTTCCTTCAAGAATGAAGGTTGCATTATAGGCCGGAATACACCTTTGTGGTGCATCCGGCCTAGTCTTTTTACTTGGGCAGGTTCAGCCCAAGTTTCTGGTGGGCCTTGCTCAGCAACTCCATAGCCAAGTCGATGGCTTCCTTCGGGGTCAGGTGAACGCGCAGATCACGTTGATCACCGTGTTTTTCGAAGAACTCCATCTCCACGCCCTCGGGCGAACTGGGGCTGGCCCTCACCATGACGGCGTTGACATCGACCAGCTTAGCTGCCCGCTTGTTGAACTTCTCATCAACTTTCATGGTATCTCCTTCAATAGACCATGCAGTCCCGGCTACCGCAACGCCAGCCTTGCGTGTCTTGATGGACGTTCTCCGTGGTCCCGCAGCAGACACATTTGTGCGGCACCAGGGTGAAGCGCGGCACGCCGGTATGGTGCTGGCCCTGGAAGTTCTCGACCGTCCTGGTCCAGTGCCGGCCATCGTGCTTGCCACGGAAGGTCACGGACGGTAGGTCGATCCCACCCTCCAGGGTGATGTGGCCCGTGCAGACGACGTGGTAGAGCTTGCCGTTGACGTGGGTGTAGTCACGGCCGACGAGGATTTCAGGCATGTTCCACCTCCTGCACTTCGTGAAGCCGCACGTACACCGGGTTCTTCAGCGAGCCGTCCTTGGTGATCTCGATGGCTTCCAGCACCACGCGCTTGCCGTTCATGCGCTCACCCATCGACCAGAAGAGACCACGGGTGCCGAGGTCGAAGCCGGAACCGCACTTCGAGTCGAACTTCACACCATGCTCGTCCTGGCCACGGACCATGATGCCTCCCATGTTGCCTTCCAGCGCCGAGTTCTTCTTGCCTTCGTACATGCCGTAGATCACACCGTCGAAGGTTTGCAGCGGCTTGCCCTTCAACCAGTTGCCCGAGCGCTTGTACTCGTAGTAGCCACGCGGGTCTTTGATCATCAGACCTTCATAGCCATCGTCCACGGCCTTGCGCAGCTTCTTGGACAGCTCTTCCTGGGTGTGCGCCCATTCGAAGGGGCTGGGACGCAGCAGCAGGTCGTCGCCGTAGAGGTTCTTCAACTCGTCCAGCGCGGCCAGCAGCATGCTGGAGCGGGCCTCCTGGTCCATCGCGCATTCCTGGTTGTCCCATTGGTTCAGCGGGATCCAGTCGAAGAGGTAGTAGCGCAGCTTGGACTTATCAGCGCCTTCCTTCTTCGATTCCATGGTGGCGTTCCAGGTGTTGGACTTGCCACCGGGGTTGAGCTGCTGGTCCATGACCTCGCCGTCGAAGACCACGCCGTTGATGCTGCCGACCAGGAGGGTACGCAGTGAATCCAGCTGGGCGTCGAACATATCTTCCAGCCAGCCTTTGCGCTGGTCCAGGCCGTCGCGGGAACGCATCTCGAAGCGGGCCGGAAAGTCCGGGCGCTTCTTGATGAGCGTGGTCACACGCTGGCCGTCGAACTTCAGCTCGACCATGCAGGGGATTACGGCGTCGTTCTTGCCCGGTTCCCACTTCTCGGCCAGCATCACGTCGAAGACGGGGATGAAACCGGGGAGGATCTTGTTGATCTCCTTCGCGCCCATGCCCACGCGCAGGTTCTTGCGCAGCACGCAAGCCAAGGCTTCCGCCGCTTCCTGGGGGTACAGGCCCAGGACTGCCGTGATCTCCTTCTGCGCGGCCTTGCCCGTCAGCTCGCGGTCGGACAGCTGGTCCAGCAGCGTGAAGAAGTGGTCGATGGGCTTGCAGCTCATGTCCGGGTATTCCTCGGGCATGTCGAAGTTCTTCACGCCGAAGGTGGTAAACGGCGTCATGGCCTTGAACACCAGCTCGTGCGCGGTACTGGGCGGCGCGCCCAGCTGAATGAAGGCCTCGGCCTTCTCGATGCGACTGCCAGTGGCCGCAGCGGCGCGCATGAAGTTCACAAAACGGGTAAGACTCATCTTTCAATCCTCGTACAAGTTAACCCAGGCTTGCTTTTCTTTGTCCCAGTATTCTTGGGCAAGCATGGTGTAGGTGGAAAACCACATCGTCCCTGGCGCTGCGGTACTGACCTGACCAGTATTTGGGTCTGTGTACCGCAGCGTCCCGTGGCGAGGCTCAGCTGTTCTTGAACTCTTGCCAGTTGACATTGGGCGCTTCCTCGCTTTCGTTCTTCAGCCATTGCTCGGCTTCGATCACGCCATCAAGCAGTTCCTGGTCGAACTCTTCGCCCGTGGATTCTTCGCCGTACTTATCGAAGATCTCATCATGGGTGGGCAGCTCTTCGAGCACCCACACCTGGGCGTCCAGCGTGTGCTTGTGGAAGTTCGGAATGAACATCCGGCACTGGGCGAGTTCTACCAGCTCGGCCGCGATCTCTTCCTTGGTGCGCAGGGCCATGTCACTTCCCCTCGACCAGACGTTCGAGGTCTTGCGCGAGCATCGGCAGCTCACGCTCGCAGTGGCGGGCGTAGGCACGCAGCGCGGGGCCGGCGTACTTGTCGTTGTCGATGTCGATCACGAAGTAACGCGCACCTTCGCGGTCGCCACCCGGTTGGTCGCGCCCGTCATTGCGGGTCACGGTGAACTTCTCGTACAAGCCCTCGGGCTGCACGTCGTTGGGGTTGTAGGGTGTGTCCATCTTCAATCCTTGAGGTAGTGAGTCTGCGGGGCCATCGACTGGCCCATGGGGGCCAGCTTGTTGTACATCTGCATGAACCGCTTACGCGATTCATCGCGGTTCCACACGCAGTCCAGGTAGACCTCCAGTGGGAAGTCCAGTCTGGCCAGCGTGAGGTGGTTGATACCGGCGTCTTCCAGGCAGGCCCAGAGGTCGCCGTTCTGAAGCAGAACATGCTTCTCGATGGCCAAGGCCACGAGATCCGCGTAGCGGATACGCGGGTCGTGCGTCGGATCGAAACGGAACCAGCGGGCCATGTGGCCATGCAGCTCGTTCTCGATCCTGCGGTAGTCCGGCAGCAGGCGCTTGAGTGGCGAGGTGGCGTCTCCCATCAGCGATTCTGTCGCATCATGGAAGAGGCCCATGTACCAGAGCTGCGGCTGGCTCGGGTTCAGTTCCATCAGCAGCTGGGCAACCAGCACGCTGTGCTGTGCGACGTTGTAGGTCACATAAGGGAGCTGGCCGCAGTAGCGCGCCGTCGAAGACAGTCCGCTCGCCACGTCGTACACGCTCATGTGGCTGTTCGCTCCGATGTTGGTCCAGTCGAAGTAGCCACCGGAGGCCAGCGACACGTCATCTTTATGCGGGGTTGGCTTCATCTTCGGTCTCCTTGTTGGCGCGGTCGAGCTTGTGCTGAGCGACCATCAGCTCCCACTCTTCCTTCTTCACACGCCGGCAACCTTCCAGGCTGTCGGGATCATAGGTAGCGCACGGTCCCGTGACCTTGAAGCCTTTGTCTTCCTGCTCCTTGACATAGGCCCGGATGTCAGGCGCCCACATGGCATAAGGACCGTCCTTGCCCAAGTACAGGAAGCCGACTTCATGCAGCGGAGGCCAGCCGATGTGGCGGAAACCTTCTTCCGATTCCTTGCCGTCCTCGATCTTGACGAAGGACATGGTGAGCGGGATCTTGTAGGCGTCCACCAGCTTGCTCGGTTGCGTTTCGATGCAAGGCTGGTTCTTGAAACGCTCCGCCCAGTGCGTGCCTTGCTTCGGGTGGCAGGTCTTGTTGCGACCCTTCGGCTTGGTGAAGTCCGGGTGGTGGTGGCCGCGTTCGAACTGCACGCCCAGCAAGGTGCCTTTGTCGATGTGACGGAAGGCTCCTTCCACCTTGGCTTCGTCGCTGATTTCCTTGATCAGCGCAGCGCGAGCGCCGTCCGTGGCGATCACGTCACGGATGTGGGCTTGCACCAGTTCGAGGGCGAGACCCCCTTCGATGATGTAGTAGAGAGAGGGAATGTTGGGGTTCATGCGGCTTTCCTTTCTTGTTTGGGGCCGTCCAGGATGTAGTCCAGGATGGCTTGCCGTTCTTCGTCGTTGGCAGCGTTGCCCCACGAGCTTTCAGCCACGCAGGGGACGCCCTTCTGGATTTCCATCAGTTCGATCTGGCCGTTCGGTGCTTTGTCCAGGCTCCACGGCTGCAACGTCTTACCGATGGCCAGCGAAGAGTCCAGCTTCAGGTTGTTGATGAGGCCAGCGCCTTCGATCATGACAGCGTATAGATCCTTCATGAAGGCCAGGGCTTGCGAACGCGGCACGGAGTAGACCAGTTCGTCATGGATCAGCAGGAAGAAGCGGGCGCGGTATCCCTTCTCAGCGATCACTTCCTTCATGCGCTTGATCTTGCGCTTGGCCAGCGCCGCACACAGACCTTGCACCATGGAGTTCACCGACTGGTTGCCGGCGCGGCGGTTGATCTTCTTGATGACCAGCTCGCCGAAGTTGGTGATGGCTTCGACACCGTAGTGCTGGAACTTCTGGCGCATGTGGGCCATCCATTCGTAGGTCGATTCGAAGCGATCACGACGATGGTGGTCAGGCAGTTCGACGTAGCCGTTGTCACGCGAGAAGTCGATGACACCAAGACGCCATGCTTCGCCTTGAGGGAACGTGTTGCGGTACTTCTCGGTCTGCTCCCACATCTCGTCCGATGTCCAACCCATTTCCTTGGCCGTGGTGCCGAGCGCGCCGGAGTACCAGTAGCCGAAGTTGGACACCTTGCCGACCTTGGTTCGCAACTCCTTCTTCTTCGGGCTGATGTCGTACTCTTCCTTGCTCATCCCGGTCATACCGAGTACGGCACGAGAGTGCAGATCCTTGTGCGGGCGCTGGCCATAAGCGTCGAAGAAGCCCGCATCGCCGGAGTATTCCCCGATGATCACCAGCTCAACCGCCGACCAGTCCGCCGAGATCAGCACATGCTCTTCACCCTCAGCGTCGTCCTTGTCAGCTTCGAAGAAGCCGCGCACGTACTGGGATTCCCCGAACTTGGCCAGCTGCTGGCCGTTGGGGGTCGAGCACGCCGAGCGCCGGCTGGCCAGCAAGCTGGACAAGACCGGGTACACGCGGTTGGTATCAGGGTCGATGAGGTTCAGATACGGCGTGATGTACAGCTTCACGCGCTGGGAGATCCCGGCCATCTTGGCGTAGACATCGAACACCCCCAGGCCGGCCCGGAAACGGGCATAGGCGCTCTCCAATTCCTCGGGGAGTACCCAGGTAGCCACGTCCTCCAAAACCTCGCCCTGCGGGTCCACAGGCACGCCCTTTTCGGGGTGGATGAAACCGGCCAGCTCGCCCTCGGCGTAGCGCTTGATCCAGCGGCGGCGCAACTCGGTGCGGCAGTCGCCATCCGATTGGGTCTTGCCGTTGACCAGCATGAAGCTGCCGCGCATCAGGTCGTACAGAATGACGCGCATCGGCATGTAGTGGACGAGGTTCGGGCCAGTGCTTTCACGCTCACCATTTTCCAGCGCCCAGGCGGCTGAGACCGGTGAGCGAACCTGTTTGACCTGCAAGTAGTCGTCCTGGTGGTCCATGCTGTTGGCCCAGGCCACGATCTGGGAGCGGTACTTGGCGACGTTGCCGCTGCCTTTGGTCTCGTCCCAATACCACTTGTCGTACTTGGCCAGCTTGTCGTGCATGTCGGCAGGGAAGGGGAGCAAGCCCTTAACTGCGGCCTTCAACTCCCGCAGCGATTGCGCTTCCAACGAGCGCTCGACCGAACGGCGCGCATACACCGCGTCGGTGTTCATCTCGATGCCGTGTTGCCAGACTTCGGAGGCCGCTTTCACGAAAGGCATTTCCTGTTCCAGATACGTCTGGAAGACAGGCGGGTTGGTCTGCATGATGTAGGCCAGCACCGTATGGAACAGCTTCAGGCACCAGTAGGCGTCGTCCACGCCGTAGCTGGCCACTTCGTCGCCAGTCAACTGGCCCATGTGGACCTTCTTGCCCATGGTCTGTTCAAACGTGGCCATGTCGTAGCCGAACCAGGACTTCACCGCACGCTTCAGGTCGTAGCCGATCTTGATGGAAGCGACGTAGCCGTTCCAGCTGTGGTCTGCGTCCGACTCCTTGGCGATGACCTTGTACAGCAGCTCTTCCTGTTCGTTGCTCATCTCCATGCCCGGTTGGTAGCCGGCGAAGACGCGCTGCACGATGGGCAGAAGCTTCTCGATCCCGCCCAGACCTGGGCCATAGAAGCGATCCCGGAAGTAGGTGTCAGGCGAGTAGGCCGACACGCACAACTGCATGGAGCACAGCACCTTGTCGCCCAGCTCGAAGCCCAGCGACTTGGCCATCATGGTCCATTCATAGTTGGCGTTGTGGATGACCCAGTACGCATCGGGGCGCTTGGCCTCCAGCATCTGCTTGGCCACTTCCCACGGCACGCGGTTCTCCACGTCCGCGTGAGCGAGATTGATGTAGTAGCCGCGCTCGCCTTTGTCCGGGTAGATCGAAAACCCGGTCACGGTGGTGCGGTTCACATCGAACACCAGACGCGCCGCCGCCGACTTGCGGCCTTCATCGTCCGCCTTCATGAAGCGGTTCAGGCCATCGTGACGGTCGATGTCCTGGGTTTCAATGTCGAAGCCGATCATGCCGGCCTTCGACACCTCGTCCACGATGATCGGAAGATACTGGTCGATGTTGCGAGCATCGACCAGTATCTTGTTCTGCAATTCCAACATGACAGCTCCTTAGAACTCGCGCCGGCCCACAACCTCGCCGGTGAAGTCGTGAATCAACAGTTCAGTCGGGTAGTTCTTTCCGTCAACCATCAGCACCTTCGGGGCGATCAGGTTTTCGAATACCGTCTGGCCCCAGCAGTTGATGACGACTTGATCGCCTTTGCTGAAGAAGTGAGCCGGGGGACCGTGCAGTGTGATCTCGCCTTCAACGTCGGACTCGATCACATAGGTTTCCCAGTGCTTGCCGTTGGCCATGCTGTTGACATGGACCATCTCGAACGGCTCGATGCCCACCAGCGCCATTAGGCGGCGGCAGATGGCGATGCTTCCCCGGTAATTCAGGTTGGCGTCCGTCACCGTGGCGCGGTGGATCTTGGCGCGCAGGAAGGTGCGCGTGGTCTGGTGGGCCATTACACGCGCCCCTTGCGCACGTCGCCGACCATCTCGTAGCGACCCATGGCCAGCGGCACGATGGGGCGGTTTTCGACGGTGATGACGATGTTGGCTTCGCGGGCTTCGGCCAGCAGCAGCTCCAGCTTGGCCTGGATGCGCGCCAGGGCTTCGTCCTGGTCCACGGGCGGTGCAGTCTTCTTGGCCACGTACTGGAAGACTTCTTCACGGGTCACTACCACTTCCATCTTGTGCTCGCCGGAGGCCTTCCACTTGGCCTTGGCCGGTTTCTTGGTCGGCACGAACACATCCCCAGTCAGCTTCAGCGCATGCGTGCCGATGCGTTCGACCAGATAGAAGTTGAAGTTCTCCAGGCCTATCGTGTCCCGGTTCAACTTCTCCCAGGCCGCGAGCATATAGTCCTGGGGTTCCATGCCAAAGAGGTCTTTGTATTCAGGCGTCTTCATGTCAGTTTCCTTGTTCGAGGATGGCAACTTGCAACGCGAGGCCAGCGGTCGAGACGGCCAGCACGCCGATGGCACCGTGTTCCTGCACGATGGCAACGATCTTGCCGACCAGCTCTTCGCCGAGCTTGCGTTGATCTTCGGGGAGGGTCTTGATGAGGTCTTGGGCTTGCATCAAGTCAAGGCGAGCAGCGCGGAGTTCTTCGGGGGAGGTCTTCACAGCATGTATCCTTTGAGGATGTTTTCGATTTGCCCGATGTTGGGAATACCTGCCTTCATGTACTTCTTCAGCTCCGCGTCGGGCACGTCGCGGAATCCGATGATGTCCCACATCTTTCGCAGGACGGGTTCGTTCTCTTTGATCCACTTCAGAGAAGCCGGTTTCAATGCCAAAGCTTCGGCAAACATCTCGAAGTCGAGCGGTGTTGAATTTACGAAGTAGTCGAGCCATAGCTTCTTATCCGTGTTGCTCCAGGCCACGTCGCCGAACTTGTAGACACCGGAGATCGAGTCGGAAGCATCCCCCACCAGTGTCTTGCGCAAGCGCACTTCGGTCCAGTCCGTGGCTTCATAGACCACATTGTCGCGCCCATGGATGGTCACGTTCGTGCCATCGCATAGCGCGAGAAAGTCACCGTCGTTGGAGTAGATCTTGAATCGCTGGCCAGTGCCAGCACGGGAGCGCACGAGCGCTGCAATCACATCATCCGCCTCATGGTAGGGGACTTCAACCTGGATGCAGCGGGTGTGGAGCAAGACCTGCTTGAACAGATCTTGAGTCTTGTAGAACTCGTCGGTGGCGCGAACGCGCTTGACCTTGTAGTTGGGGTAGATATCGCGGCGATACTTCTTGGAGTGATAGCCGTCCCAGACGTAGATGACCGGATCACCGACCGGGTACATCATCTGGATATCAGCCAGCACGCCTCGCATCATCCCGGTGGCTTCGAAGGTCCGGCGAAACGTGTTGTTGCCGTCGATCAGGTGAATCGTGGTCATGGTCATCCTCGGGAGAAAGAAAAAGGGCGGAAGGTTTTATCCTTCCACCCTTTGATGGTCCCAGTTGTTGTCCAAGCGTTGCGGGATGGTCTTTAGCGAAAGCACGCATAGCGGACCATGGAGCGTTGCCGAACTGAAGGTGCCAAGGTTTCCTGCCGACTTACATGACGGTTGCTTTCCCGTCATCAGCTCCCCTCGGGACCGTCCACCTTCCAACTGGGACCATCAAAGGGCCGCGCCCTGAGACGCGGCCCCTCGTCTTACTCGTCGCCGCCTTCGTCCTGGACCATCTCGCCCAACAACTTCCAGGTCATGATGCCCCAGGTGTTGTTGTTCTTGTTGGTCTTGGCTTCGAAGCTGACTTCGACTTCAACGCACTTGCCCACCAGACCGGCGCTCACCACGGCCTTGTAGAACGATTCCCACGCGGCCCAGTTCGTGGTCGAGGTGGAGTAGCCCAGGCGCTGACCGGCCTTGGCCAGTTCAGTACCCTTCGGCGACTTCACGTCTTCCAGCAGGACCATCGGCACGTCCACCGAGCGGTACGGACGGGCCTTGGCGTCCAGCGCGACAGCCTTCTGGATCGCCTCGTTCCAGGGGATGCCCTTGTCGGACATCGCACCGTCGTAGGTGGACCAGTATTGCGCGGGGTTGCCGGCCTTGATGGACTGCTTGCAGGAGAAGCCCACGCCGTCCGTCATGTCGATGTAGACCTTGAAGGACGAGACCAGTTCCTGGGTTTGACCCACGACCAGACCGAACTCCTTGCACTTGACCCAGATGTCAACGGTCATGCCGCCAGCCATCAGTTGGTCCATCGACATCTTCTGACCCGTTGGCATGGCGACAGCGCCGCCTTGTACTTGGGTCGAGACTGCGGTGCCGGTTTGTTGGGCGGCGGCTTGGGAAGCCACAGCGCCAGCGGCGTTTTGGGCTTGGGCGATTGCGTCAGCGATTGCGTCACTCATGTTAATGCTCCAGGGTATGTTTCAGTTTCGTATGTTCTCACCAACTGGTGAGATGGCAAGATCATACCATGGTTCTTGAAGGATGGAAGATCTATTTATCAGATAAATGGATCATTTCTTCCTCCTGTTTGTGTGCTGCGTTAATCGAATCAACCAGCTTGTTGAAGTGGTCAAGCGGGATTTGCCAGTGCATGTGGGATTCAACGTCCACACGCATGTCATGTTCCATGCCGCAAGCGGTGTCGTACTTCAGGAACACCAGCTGGCCAAGAATCATGATGCCTTGAGGGCCGACGGGTTGGCCATCGAGGTCCACGATGTCCTTGGCCGCTTCGAAGACCGGGAAGTGCTCACCGAGCATGTCGCTGATGGCGTCATGGTTGTCGCAGATCACTTCTTCTTCGATGATCTCCAACGAGACCTTCTTGGCGCTCGGGTCATCCTTCCAGGTATGCAGCTTCACCATGTAGGCGAAGGGGACGGTGCCGGTAATCATGATGCCTCCATAAAGGTTGCCATGCTGGCCTTGCGGTCAGCGATCTTGTCCACGTCGTAGATGCCACCTTCCATGGCTTCCTCGTCCATGTTCTGCTGCGAGAGCTTGAACACTTCCTTGGTCGGATCCACGAGGTGGGCTTCCCGCGACTTCATCTCGATGATCTTCATGATGCGTTGATCAATCGAGTCGCGGTACTCCAGCACGTAGATGAGCAGCGGCGTGTCACGCTTACCACGGATACCACGGCGATACGCCTGCATGAACGAATCGTCCTGGTAGTCCAAGGAGGCGAACACCATGACACGCAGATGGTTCCAGTTGAACCCGATGCCGGCCGTGGCGGGGGAGGCCACCACGCAGTCGAGATCCCCGCGCTGGAAAGCCGCGTCGATCTCAGCGCGCCGGTTGGCCGACACCGTGCCATTGATGAGTCCCACGCGCAGGCCCATGGACTTGGCCAGCTCCACGATGCGGAGCTGTTCCGGCACGAGGGAAGCGAAGACCGCGATAGGCTCGCCGGACTGCACGGCGTCACCTAGGTGGATCTTCAGGCGCTCGTCCTTGCCCGTCGTACCGACCTTCAGGCCGAACGTCTCTGGGTGGGCCATGAGCTGGCGGCAGCGGATCGCCGCGACCGCCATGGATCCGGCCGACAAGAAGCTGTCTTCCAGTTCGACCAGCGCGGATTCTTCCATCTGGTCGTAGACCTTGCGCTGGGCCGGCGACATATCGCACAGCTCAGGGATGATGACCTTGGCTTCCGGCCCGTGAACTTCTTCGAACGTGTGGCGCACGGCCACGTTCATGAAGATCTGGCGCAGCTTTTCGTGGTTGCGCCATCCCGTGATCTTGCCCGAAGCGTCGTCGCGCACGGCATGAAAGCCGATGAACGCGCCGTAGCTTCCGTAGAAGCGCGGTTCGATCACCTGGAGTGCGGGGTACGCGCTGGAGAGCCGGCCCTTGATGATGGTTCCGGTCATGCCCAGGAAGGTGTCCATCTCCTTCATGGAGTCGTACCAGTTCTGGGTGCGCGTGGAGTCGTTGCCAGTGAAGCCCAGGTGCAGCTCGTCCACCGTCTGGTGTTGCATGCGGGGGTGGTAGCGCAGGATGTTGTCCCAGTCAGCAGACCAGCGGTCAAAGCCCATGAGCAAGACCTTGCCGGATCCCTTCTTCATGATCTCTTCACGCTCGCCTGGGGAGCCGTCCACGATCAAGACTTCATCTTCCTTGAAGTGGCTGAAGTCCAGGATGTCCTGGCGGTTCTTGCGCAGCAGCGACTTGGGCATGACCCAAGCCGATTCGATGTTCTTCTCGCTGGCCAGATACCACGTATACATCGCGGCGCTGCCAGTCTTCTGCGCGCCAGGGTCGGACAAGTTCAGGCAGCGCTTCTTCGTCATGTAGAACGACAAGTCAGCGATCTGGTGAGGGCGGGGAGTGACGCGCATTGCATTACCTCTTTACAGGAAGCGGGCCGAGGGGATCATCTTCTCGGCGCATGTGACGTTTCAAGACCATCATGCCCAGGCTTTCAAGGGGCATCTGGCTGAGCGTGTCGAAGTCCTCGACGCCCAGCTGCGTTGTGATCTTTTCAATCGGTTGAGTCACGATCAGATGCGGGGATCCGGTCATGATCAGATTGCGGCGGCTGTTGTAGCTGATGTCTTTCAGGTCTTCCAACAGGCCGTGCTGGCGCACAGTCATCTGCGTGATGACCAGCGGTTGCACGTTGGTGCGGCCCAGCTCGATAGGGAGCCGTGCGGGGTTCACGAGTGTCCACGCGGCCTGCACGATAGGCTCAATCGGGCTGGAGAGCCGCGAGAGCGTGTACAGAGGGCGCAGCAGCTCGTTGCCGGCGTCTTCGATGAAGTACAGGCCAGGGGTGTACTGTTCCTTCGGGATCGGCAGCATGGCGCGAACCAGCGGATCCTGGGCGTATCGGCGGAACAGCTCCCAGTGGCGCGCATCCGGCACCGCCGCCGAGACCGGGAACATATGATTGCAGGTCTTGACGCCGTTGGGACGCACGCGGTAAGGGGAGGGCGCACGCAGCGACAGGAAGTTCACTGCGCCGCGCCCTTGATGGAGGTAAGCCACTCCGGTTTCGGTCCAGTGGACACCGAAGTAGGGGACTTCAATCTGCGTTTCTACGGTCATATTTGCACCAGCTCGGCGATGGGTTTCTTCGTATAGGTGGAGATGTCCAGGAGATCGGTCAAGGTGACATCGAAGACACCTTTCTCTATGGCCGCAAGCTTGTGCGTTGTCCACCCGATCCTGGCCGCAGCTTCCTGACGGGTCTGGCGGATCTCCATGGAACGAGTGAAGGCCAGACGCTCACCCAGCTTTTCATGGGTTCGGCTGATGGTGCTTTTCATCTTCCTTTCTTTGGGTCCGTTGAACTTCTCCCGGTCGGAGGCCTTGATACCACGCGCAGCTAGGATCTTCCTGACCAAAGGTTCGGAGATCTGGAACGACCTAGCGAGCGCGGGGGCCGAGGAACCCATAAGGTATCCATCGGCCACCTGTTGGTCGCGCTCGTCCTTCGTCATACCGTCAACCGATCTTGGTGAACGGATACTTGGAGGGATTCTTCTTGATCGTGCTGGAGAAGGCCGAACCAACCGAGGTGGATTGGAAGACGTGTTCGACAACGTGGGGTTCGACCCCCTGGTATTCGTACACGCCACCACGGGTGAACTTCACCTTGAGGGTGGAGGTGCGAGCGTCGTAAGCGTAACCCGTGATCTGGGACGATTCGACGGCGGTGAAGGTGGTGTTCATCTTGATTCCTTGAAGGAAGGTTGAAGGGTAGGGGTGGCGGGTTACGATCCAAATGCTCGTCAGCATCGCGCCTTCCGGTTAAGAACCGGGTGCTCTCCATGAGCTACACCCCACAGGAAAATCAGCCCGGACTGTACAGGTTCTCGAAGTCCTGGCGAGCGGCCGAGGGCCGCGTCGGTTGCGGCACGCCATCGCTGCACAACCCCTGGCCGGCGAGTGCGGCGCGGGTCTTGTCATCAGCTTGGCATAGCACGTCGATGGCTGCGGTCTCCAGACGCTGGGAGCGATTGGGATCCTTTGTCGTGGCGCTGGCCTGCATGATGCGTTCGAAGTTGCGGCGCAGGTTGCAGTTCTTGTCTTCGACCGGAACGGCGACGTTGATGCCGAAGGCGATGGCCGAGCCACCTCCACCGCCCGAGACCATGCAGCTGTCGGGCGAGAAGGATCCGTAGAAGCCTTGACCAGCCACAGGCGGCGCGAACTTCTGCGTGCTCGTGCCGTCGTTGCTGGACTGGAAGGTAATGTTCTGGGCATTGCCCGCGTTCGTCGCGCCGCTGGACGACTGGGTAGTTGCATTCGAGCTGGTGTTTACGGCTACCTGCGCCGTCGCGTTCAGCGGGAAGCCGGCGACCAGAGCAACAAAAGCGGCGATTCCGAAAGAAATCTTAAACATGGTGAGCACCTGTAAAACTGGAGTTGAAAAAAGCGGGGGCCATCGGCCCCCGCTTTCACTGCCGAGACGGACTTAGTGCGGGCCGAAGCCGCCGATGTTGCCCGTCGTCTTGATGGCGCCCACAGCGCCGATGGCGACCGTTCCCCAGGTAGCCGTGCCACCCGCGTTCACCTTGGTCTGGCCGAAGGCCGCGTTGCCGTTGGCGATGCTATCGCCCACCGTGATCGGCGCGTTGCCGGACACGCTGCCGGAACCGAAGGAGTTGGCATAGTGGCTGGTGTTGGTGATGACCTGCGCGCCTTGGTAGTTCACGGTGCCGCCGATGCTGGCTTGGCCACCCGAGTTGCCCCAGGCGTTTTGGATCGACTGGCCGAAGCCGTTGATCTGGGACGCGGCGACGGAACTGCCTTCGGAGAAGCTGTTGGCGCTGCCGGAGATCGCGCCGGCCGTGATCTGGCCACTGGCGGACACTCCGCCTTGGTTGCCGTTGTTGCCATTGCCGTTGTTGCCGTGCGCCCAGGCGGAACCTGCGGCCAGGGCCAGCCCGATGCTTGCGATCAGCGAGAGAGAGCGGAGGGATTTCATCATGGTAAGACTCCAGAGTTGGAAAGTTGCCGGTGAACCGACCGGCTGCGGTATTACTCCTGCGTGGTGGCGAGGGCGAGGATGACCGCCCGCACCACTTCGAACCCGTTGTTCCCGGTCGGGTCTTGGCTGAAGCCGGCAAGGGCTTCAGCGACTTGTTCGTGTTCTTGTACGCGCTCCACCAGCGGCTGCGGCACGTCGGTAGCGACGACGTAATCCGGCTTGCGGTGGAAGCCCTTGGAGGCCAGCCATTCGACCATGTTGATCTCGGGCTTGCCAGCATGGGTGACGCCCATGAAGATGAAGTTCAATCGGGCCGACTTGTCTTTCTTGAGGGAAAGAGGAATGCCCATGGTGGCCTGCATCCGCACGGTGGGGCTGTAGTTGTCAACGCGGAAGGAGGTGGATTGAACGTGATCGCCAGAACGCATAATGATTCCTTGATGGAAGGTTGAAGGTTACTTCTTCTTGAACGAAAGCACCAGCCCCCGTTTCAGGTTTTGCACTTCTTTTCTTTCTGCCTTGGAAAGATGGCCACTATCCAGGAGGTTGTTGGCGGCAGTCATCCAGGTCTCGCGGTTGACTTCACGCGGCGGGCGCGGATCTCCCTCGTCGTAAGCCGCTTGAATCACCGGGTTCTTGCGCAATTCGTTGGCCGTCTTGCGCAAGGCTTCGATGGCCTGCTTGGTGGTGAAGGGCTTGGTCTTAACCTCTTCGGTTTGGATTTCAGGGTTCACGGGGATTGCTCCGTAGGATGTTGAGCGCCATATCGCGGATGGCGTGCTTGATGTTGTTCTCGTCCCCTTCGCAGAAGACCCCGATCAGCTCTGGGATCTCGGGATGAGTGCCGAAGGTGACACCTTCTGGGAGATGAGGCGCGACCAGCTCGCCGATACGGGCGAAGATGGCTTGGCCTTGCATCGACCAGAACGGATGAGATTCGTCCCGCAGCGCAGCACGCAGCCCGAGCGGGATCCATTCTTCCTTCAACGTGTTGATCGACTCGATGTGGACCCTGGCCAGTACCAAGATCGCAGCATCGACCAGCTTACACATCGACTTGCTTTCGGCGAGGTACACCGGACGGTCGGAGGCGAGTTCGTAAGCCATGCCTATCTCCGTTCGATGACCGCGCCTTTCGGCAGCGTGAAGAGCGGCATGACCATGAAGGTCTGAATCACGCCGACCTTCTGAAAGACGGTCATGGTGGTCTTCCAGCGGTCCAGCACGGTCTGCGAATCAAAGAATCGCTGACGCATGCCGCCCTTCGGATACGTGACCAGCATGACAGCCGTGGTCTTGGCTTCAGTTTGCATTGATGATGTGTCCTTTGCCCATGGCGTTGAGGCATTTGATGATCAGCTCCCTGGGAAAATCAACCATGTAGGCATGGCCGAGAAGATCTTCCAAGGTCGCCGGCCCGCCCATCGAGAAGATCTGGTCGAGTAGATCCTGGCAGTCGAGGGCCATCGTCTCTTCGGGACTTGGAGGTTCAGTGCTCACCAGCTCGCCGGCCTTCTTCTTTTCAGGTTTGGGCTGGCCAGGGATCAGAAGCTCCCAGTGGTCTGGGTTGCAGCACAGCGAGTTGCCGCAGGTATTCAACAGCTTCCACGGGCGTTCAATCTCGCTGGTCTCAGGCTTCAGGTACTCATACACCACTCGCACGGGGTTGAGATACTTCTTGTTGTGTTGGATCGAGGCATAAGGCCTGTCCTTCTGAACCCTCAAGGTTGGAGGCTGGCCGAGAGCGAACCCCCGTCGCACGCGGGTCCGTGGTTGGCTCTTCTTGCCAGTCCACTCCCAGCACATTTCCGGGTTGCCGTAGTTGGAAATGCGCTTGAGGATGCGCTTGACTACCTTGGCGAGTTCGTCTCTGTCCATGATCAGAGATGCCCAAGCAGGTTGTCGAAGAAGTCCTGCGGCTCCTTGTCGCACTTGCCGCCCGTGTAAGCGCGGATGTGCTTCGTCGTCGTGCTGCTGAAACCTTTCTCGGTTTGCACGTAGCCACGTCCGGGGATGAACGCGGCAACCGGCGTCTCGTAGGAGAAGAGCACTTCGGTGCCATCGTTCAGGATCAAGGTCGTGGAGTTGGCGGTGTTGATCTTGAGCTTCATGTCAGTGTCCTTTGTTTGCTTTCTCGTCGTAGTAGGCGCGAAGCGCCGCCTGAAGAGCGTGTTTAATCACCCGAAGATACGGATGACTTTGATCGGAATGCAAGACTTCGTTTGCTGCACGGACCATGGCCGCTGTGACCTGGATCTCTTCTTCTTCGGAAGGAGGCGGCGGCTCTTCATACTTCGGCTCGGGCAACGTCTCGGTCAAGACGCCGTTTTTGAAGAAGTTGACTTCACCCCAGCGGTATTGCCGCAGCCATGCCATCATGGCCCCAACACGTCGCCAGTCTGTGCCGGCGTATTCGAGATGGCCACCTTGGATCAGGTGATATTCGGCTGGACCTGATGGTGTGTTCATCATGTCCAGCATCGTGTACTTCTTAGGCTTCGTCGTCATCGTCAGCTCCCTGTTCAAGCGCATAATGCATGCCAGCCTGCGGCACGGCGCTTTGACCATCGTAGCTTGGCGTTCCATCTTGAACGTAGACGGTGGCAGCTTCCAGCTGCTGACGACCTTCGCGGATCTCCATCTCGCGTTCGACCCAGAGATCCGGGTTGATCTCGTCCACGATGTGACGACGCACAAGATTGGAGAGGTAGCGCGGCTCCAGCGCGTCCAGCTCCCACGACGATTCGCCGAACTGTTCGGCGTAGGCTTCGAACCGGGCATCCGTCGTCTTGGCCGGGTTCTCGGGAGGATTCTGTTCTTCGACCTGGGCCATGTTGAGCGCGAGACGGCGCAGCTCGAAACGGTAGCCGGCGAAGATCTCCAGGCGCTCGGTGAGGTCGCGGGTCATGTCGATGCCCGAGGGGTCGTGGTCGCCCAGGTGCAGGATCAACGAGCGCTGACGGCGCAACGTGGTCTCGGCGAAGTCGCGCAGCACGGTGGAGGATGGGTAGCCACGGGCCGCGAGGATCGGCACGCCGAAGCGATGGCACACATCCGTGAGCACGCCCACCAGTGCTTCCTTCTCGATGATCACGAACACGCGGCGCGGCTGGTTGGCCCACATATCCATGTAGAACTGCTGGGCGCAAGCCTTGACCATGGAGGCGGGTGTGGACCACGTACCACGCCGCTGGAATTCGCGGGTCCGGTCTTCGAACCAGTCCCAGTCCAACAGGCCGGCCATCTTGGCTTCATTGATCAAGTCGGCCACGCGCTTATAGCTGCGCATCGTGTTCTCGACGTGGCCACGGGCCACCAGCTGGTAGTAGGCCTGACGAGTCGTGAGGATCAGACCCATCGTTTCGTACTCGCGGCCGATGTCGTGGATGATGTTGATCAATGCCAGCGACTCGGCACGGAACTTCTTGTCTTTATAGGCCTGCTTCATTTCAGCTTCTCCATGATGACTTCGATAGCCTGCATGCAGCGCGGCACGTCGAACATTGCGAAATGGCATTCAGCGGCTGAGATGCCCATGGCCTTGCCAAGCCATGCGTAGGCCTCGCTGCGGTCCTTGAACGGTGCGCGGGTATGTGAGGGCCAGTGCAGCTTGTTGAAGTGGCTCTTGGCCACTTTGCGGGCTTCCCGGATCTCGAACGTGGCCAACGTGCCGAGGGGAATGCCAGTGAACGGGTGGAGACCGACATACGCACCGCAGTGCTCGTTGCGGCACAGGAATACCCAGGGCCAGTCCCCGTACTCCATGCCGTTGTAGATCTCGGAATTCTTGACGCACTCGACCTTTCCGCCGCAGTGCGGGCAGACGGTCGGCGCAGGCAGAGGGTCTTTCACCCTCGCTACAGCCTTGCGGCTGGGATTCCATGGGGTCTTGCCGTGCTGCGGTTCAAGCAGACGTTCCATGTCGAACTTGGCCATCATGATTCCTTGGTCGGAAAAGAAGCCCCGGTGCTTTCACACCGGGGCTTCTGTACTGCAAGGCCCGGAGGCCGGCGCTTACTTGGCGGCTTCTTCGCCCGAGATCGTCTTCAGCAGGATGGGATCCAGCTTGAAGAACGTGGACAGATGCGTCAGCAGCGCGTTACCGTTGGCTTCGATGTTGGCCAGCAGCTCTTCACGCGAGGCCAGCAGCTCGGTCACGGCCGGCTGGGCTTCGACGGCGGGCGTGATCACGACGTTGGCGGCGTCAACTTCGGCTTCACGGCCCTCGACGGCTTCCTTCAGCAGCGTCGGCTGGATACCGGCCAGCAGCAGGTCCAGGACGCGGCCCAGGCCTTCGGCGCGGATCTTGCGGGCTTCTTCACGCTGGGCCTGCATCTTGGCGAAGGCTTCTTCCTGGGCCTGCGACCATTCGGCCGTGGGCTTGGGAGCGCCGCGCATGGCACGCGGGGTCTTGCCGTCATTGCCGCCCTTGTTCTTGGCGGGAGCCTTCGGGGCGGCGTTGGTCTTGTTGGTCTTGGTGGTGTCGGTAGCAGGGGTCGTCATGATACGAAAGTTCCTCTAGAGGGAAGGGTGGTGAAGAAAGGATGGCCAGGGTTGGCCGGGGAAAGCCTGCGCTTACTGGTTCGAAGCGCGAGCGTTGTTGGTGATCAGGCCGAGATCGACCATGGCGTCCAGCGCCCGGGTCGCGGCGGCGTAGGTGAACGAGCCACCCATGGAGTTCATGGCTTGGTGGACGCGGCGAATGGCGCTCTGGCGGCACACGAAGCCTTGGGGTGCCTTGGACAGCAGCACGTCGGCCTGGGGCGAACCAGCGGCGACGAGCGCGGCCTGGGGACCGAGGGTGGCCACGACCAGATCGGAGTTGTTCAGCAGGATCTGCGCCATCATTTCGGGCGTCGGCGCGACACCTTCGGTCGCCAGCAAGGGCATCAAGGTGGATACCATCTGCACGGCGGCGGTGAAGCGTTTGTTGCGTTCTTCCAAGGCGCGTTGCTCGGCCGCTTCCTTGCGGGCGTTCAACGTGTCGAGCAGCTGTTGGTCGGAGTCCGACCAAACCAGAGGGTTGTTGTTCATTATTTGTTCCAGTTTCAGATTCAGCTTGGGAGCGCCCATCCACCATTCAATGGCATGGCGGCGATGCAGGCGTGAGGTGATCGAACCGTCAGATCTGCCGAGAAGCCTTCCGATGTACTGCACGTTATGAAAGGCTTCCCAGTAGACCTTCAACAGATGGTCGTCTGCCTCGCTCCACGGCTGACCGGCATTGCGATGCAGGGCAGACGGAGAGCGGAGCATGATTAGATCTTCCGGTTCTTGGCCACTTCGGCGGCGTAGGCGCGGCCACGGCCGGTATTGCCGCGCATTTCGTGCGCGACGTTTTCGTCATCGAACTGGCGCTGGGCGTGGTAGCGAAGCTCGACGCCATCCCAGTCTTCGGGCATGTGGTCAACAGCAGCAACGAGCTTCTTCTTGATGCTGTCCATCAGGTCGGTGATGAACTTCTTCTTCTGGGCCTTGTTCAGAGCCATGGTTTATCCTTGAAAGTTGAATGATGAAGTGGACTAGATAATACACCAGAATGGTTAGGAAGATTGGATCTTCAAGAAAATAATTTATCCTCCATGCTTCAGACATGGGGTTGAGAATAACCCCTTGACAAGAGGGCAACTATCCTCCCAATGGATGAAGCTTCAGCCGTAGATGACTGCGCCGAAGTATGCAGCTTGCAAGATCATGTCGGCGCGCCATGCGTCGATGTTGCCGGCGTCGTCTTCCATGATCGCCTTGAGGATTTCCTGGCGGTAGGTCTCGTGGACGTTGGAGTCGTTGCCTTTCTCGTCCTTGAGGGTGCCGGCGATGAGGCCGGGGAGGGCGGCGCGCAGGGCGTCCAGATTGATGGTCTTGGTGGACTGGGCGGTGTCTTCGTCGCCCCAGTCCTCCACGACCACCGAGATGTACTCGTGGGTGTGCTTGCCCTTTCGGGTCACGGCGTTCTTGAACCGCGCCCACTCGGTGCTGTAGCCGCTCTCGATGGCCGTGCAGAGCACGTCCATCAAGAATTGGTCGGGGATGGCCACTTCGACCATCAGCTTGTCGCCTTCAATCTTGCAGTTGATCACGTTCTTTCTCCTTGACTTCGATCTGGTGATGCAGGTTGGCGGACTTCTCCAGCAGGAGCTGGATCATGTCCTCGAAAACCTTCACCGGACGCGGCCAGTATTTCAGCTCACGGATGAGGGCTTGATTCTTCTTGCGGTCGATGCGCAGCTCCTTGATCTCGGAGCGCATCTGGCTGATTTCTTCCTCCAGATCTTCGATCTGGCGCTCCCGCCTGTCCTCCGCATAGAACTCGCGGCTGCGCTCGGCCCACTTGTCGGCGTAGTGGTCCGCCCAACGTGCCGCCTCTTCCTTGTCGTCCGTGACTTCGAGCGGGAAGGTGACGATTTCGTTGTTCTCGCTCTGGTCGATGGCAGGGAAGAAGCGGGGTTCCCCGTTTTTGCCGACCAGCTGGAAGACGACGCCTTTGGCCGTGCCGTTGATGGCTCCGCACTCATCGTCCATGTACCAGCCGGTGTGGTCCAGGCGGATGATCTTGTCGGCGTCACCAACGAGACGGAAGCATTTCGGCGCGCCGGTCGAGTAGGTGTATCGGGTGTCACCCCACTGCTTGACCTGGGGGTTCTCGGTGTGCTCCCAGTACACCTCGCTCTTGCGCAAGAACGGGTTATGGCGCTGGCTGCGAATGTCTTTCCAGGATGGGCGCTTGCTACGCTCGGCGTCGTTGCGCAGTTTGTTCAGGCGAGAGAGAGCGCCTTCCGTCAGAGGGTTGCGGAAGAGGTGATGATCGTAAGGCATGATGCCTCCTTGTATGTGTGCTGAAAGTTGAGAACTACTTATCGAACTTCTTGGATGTGATCGTGACCGGTACGTTCCCTTCCACCGTCTTGATGAAGTTGTTGGGAACACTGGAGATGTTCATGTACAGACGATGCCATCGCCCGTTGGTCTTGATCTTCCAGTTCGTCGGAATGCCCCGGACCATCAGACTGCAATCTTTCTCGACAGCCTGATAGATGATGTCTTCCGCGCTCTTGGTCAAGAACGGACCATTGCCCGTGCCGTACTGGATGAAGGCGTCAAAGCCGGGTTGTTGGAGCCGGCTGCGGATCAGTTCCTTCATGCCATCCAGCGTATCGGCGCGAAGCTTCTGTTCGTTCACCGTGGCCACCCAGCGGATGCCGGAGCTATTGAGGTCAGCCGGATGGATGTTGACCCCGAAGTACGTGATGATCTTCATACGTAGTCCTTGTGCGCATCCCATTCGCCACCTTCGGCGTCGATCTCGTCGTGGCCGCGCAGGGAGTTGTTGGTGTCGAACATCAACTGGGCTTCAGCCAGCGTGACGACGCGGGGATTCTGGAACTTCAGCTTGGCGGCGATGCCATCCGCGATGTGGCGGACCTGCACACGCAGCACGCTGTCGTCCAGCACTTCGGTCCAGTAACGGCCACGATGGCGGACACGGTTGCGATCCAGCATGAACAGCTTGATCTCCGGGTTGTGGCGCTTATCGCAGACGATGATGAACGGGCCGGAAGAGGGGAGGGCGTTAGCCGTGGCGTTTTTCATAGACGTACTTCTCCAGGCTGCAATTACCTCGCAGCACTTCATCAATGGTGATAGGGTCGAAACCCGGTTGGTGGTTGTCAGCTTCCGCGCCGATCTGCACAGTCCAGTGTGCGTCACGATCCATGCCATGCGCGGCCAGCACGGCTTCAGCCATGAAGTGCCGCTTGGTGGCGCGGGAGAGCTTCTTGTAATCGTCCTCGTCCATGCCGAAGATGGAACGAGCGTTCTTGAGTTCTTCGGGCTTGCGCCCCATGAAGATGGTTCCGCGTTCAAGCCAGAATTGATTGTCCGGGCCTCCAGCATCGGAGCACGGCGTGACGCGGATGACATCCACGTAATGCGGCCAGCCTTCGAAGCTGTAGAAGCCGCCTCCATTCTCCATGCTCAGATCGCCGAAGCGGTGCCAGCGGAAGCGTTTTGCAGGCTTGTACATATGTCCCTCGTCTGTGTGATGAAAGGTTCGTTACGAACTACTCGGAATCGACGGGCTTGGCCGCTCCTTCGAACTCCGCGTAGCTGGCCAGCTCTTTGATGAGGGCTTCCGCGAGATCCGGGTGGCCACGTTCAACCAGCGCGCCGACCACGCAGGCCATCAGCACGGCAGCGCGAAAGCCGTTGGTGCGCCGACCACCGATGACGACAGACGCCGCCCAGGGGACCGTGTTGCGTTGCTCGGGGCTGGGGCGCGTCAGGGCATCGCAGATGGAGCCGGCGCGGGCTTTGTAGTAGGGGAGGGTATGCAGGCTCATGCTGCCACCTGTTCGCGGCTGTGCGTGAATTCCAGGCGACGGCCGGAACCGGACTTGACCGCGTGGACCTCGTTGAACGCGGCGCAGGCGTTGTCCCATCCGGTTTTGGCCTTGGCCAGCGCCTCGGTGGCGCGGCGCATCGCCTCTTCGGCTTCGTTGTGCGCCAGAATGGCTTGCTGGTATTCCTTCAAGGCCTGGACGTGATTGGCCAAGGTCTGTTCTTTGTGCGTCATGATGACTCCGTTTGTGTGCTGCGGGTTAGATCATCCGATGACGATGTACACAGCATCGGACTTGTGGAAGGGCTTCTCGCCCACGCCTTCGTGCAGGTAGACGTGCCGCCCTTGCGAGGCGTTCATCTTCTGGAAGGTGTGATCATCGTGGAGGGGACGAAAGATCGTCCCCACCTTCAGATCTTCGAAGGTGGTGAGGTCGCTCATGCAGGCTCCAGTTGCTCGCGGTGTTCGGTGAACGACGCCGACCAGCGCATGCCGTGATCCGTGCGGATACCGTTGATCACGCAGCCGGTTTCGGCCGCGATGTGGTTGAGCACGGCTTGCGACAGCGGCCAGCACTTGAGCGACTTGTCGGTGTTGTCCACCGTATGGTCCGCCAAGATCTCGTTGATCTTGGGGACCATGGTTGGCGCACGGAGCCGGATGCGTTCGACCAGCTCGCGCAGCGAGTGGAAAGGCCCGCAGTCAGGAATGGCGTTGTCCATGTCAGGCGTCCAGAAGGTTGTTGGCGACTGCGCAGTCGTTCCAGGCGGCGCGGGCCGTCGTGAACGTCTTGCCGCGTTCCTCCGGGAACAGCACCTTGAACCAGTAGAAGCCCTGGGACGAGTCCGCGACGGCGTAGCCAGCGGACTTGGCGAGGGATTCCGGGTTGTGTTTTCCACCCATGACTTGCTCCTTTATTGATTGTTGACGACGAGCTTGAGGTAACGCACCGTGGCCTGGGGGACCGTGATGCGTCGGCGATGGCTGGTGTTGCGCGCCGAATCGAAACCGAGTCGGTACGCATCATCCAGATCTTGGCAAATGCCAGCGAGAGCGTGGCTCTGGCCGAGCGCATGGCCCAGCTGCGCATCGTTCCAGCCTTGCTGGAATGACAGGCAACGGCCCGCCTCGGTGTTGGCTGGGTTCAGATTGCGGTCGGCGACTTGTTCCATGATCAGTGGACCGTCCCGTTACCCGGCACGCGGTTGGGTTCGATGACCTGCTTGACGATCTCGTCGTATGCCTCGGTGCCGGGGGCATACTCGTGAGCGCGGTCCATGTCCGGCTCGCCGTCCTTGTCCAGCGGGATCACCAGCATCGGCACGGGGCCGTCCGAAGGCAGCACGCCCTTGATGGCTTCTTCGATCACGCTGGCCAGCCTGCGGCCCATGTTGTTGCGATGCTTGCGGTATTCCACGCCCATGAGATCCATCAGGAAGTGGCGGTCGGCGTTGCCATCGGCCAGTTTCTCGGGCAGCGCGTCCAGCTTGATCGGAGGACGGTCGAGGTGGCCCAGGACGATGTTGGCGATCTCTTCGGTGGAGATGGGCGCTTCTTCGATGAAGAGACGCACGGCTTCGCACAGGAACGGTGCGAGCTTGACTTCATCATCGTCCTTCGTGACGCCGAGCGAGGCCATCGTGGCTTCGGCGCGCTCCACGATCTTGTCGCGCATCGGTTCGATCTCTTCGCCACGGAAGTAGCGGCCTTGGCGCGTGGCGGTGTTGAAGAGCACCATGGCGCAGCAGCCGATGATGATGCCGGTGTCCGACGCTTTAGCGGTGAGGTAGTTCATGTTGCTTCCTTGAGGGATGGTTCGTTACGAACCGATTACGAGCGGTGGCGCATGCCGGAGGTGGCATGCAGATGCTGGAAGGTGGCGTCCGAGATGTGCCAGAAGGTGATCTCACGGGTGTAGATCTCACCTTCATGGGAGATGCAGGCACGGATCCTCAGACTGGTCCACTGATACTCGTGTCCCATGTCGTAATCCACGCCGGCCTTCCTGTAGCTCTCCAGCCACGGGACCGGATGGCCATGTGCCTCGGAGGCGGCGTCGGCGTGTTCCTTCATGACGCGGTTGAAGGCCGCAGTTTCGAACACGACGAGCCGGCCGTCGAGTTCCCAGTGGCCACCGTTCCAGCCGTCCACGAATTTCAGTTGCATGTCATTCCTCACGTTCTTTGGCTTTCATGGCGTGCCATGCAATGGCCTTCGCCTCGTAAGCCGTGATGATCACCTGGAGCTTCTTCTCGCAGGCCTGGGCCAGCCGCAGGCTGTGGAACTCGGCCCATTCTTCCCACTTGTCGTAGGAGTTGGAACCGGATTCAACCGAATACTCCCTGGCTGCGTACACCTCGATCTCCAGCTCCCTGGAGATCGAGGCATCTTCGCGCAGCATGTCAGCCAGCTCCTGGCTTCCCGAGATGCTGACGTGATAGATCGTTGTGATCATTGGTTGGGAACCTCCCAGTTGAACCCGGCCGCGAGCATGTCCAGCTTCATCGCTTCGATCAGCGCGGGCAGACGCGCCTCCAACAGTGCCTTCAGCTCTTCACGCGGCAGGCACAGTTGCTCGTCGGTGGCTTCGGGCCAGCAGGCGCTGCTGCGAGCGAAGTTCAGCTCGCGTTCCTTTCCTTCGCCAAAGAGCGTCGGCACGGTCTCGAAGCGGATGAAACGACGATTGGCGCGACGGGCCTTGTATTCCCGGTCGAACACTTCAGCCCAGGCTTGGGCTTCGACTTCGGTGTCGAACGGGCATTCATGCCACTTGGCCTCGAATCCCTTCAGCGTGAACTTCGGAGTGAAGTTGTATTCGGTGGCCTTGGTCTTGACGTACTCTACCGCCACCACTTCGAAGTCGTAGTGATCGGGGTTGGAACGCGGCGTCTTCGCCATGAAGTCCAGACGGGCCATCGCCCAGCGCAGGAAGCTTTGCTTGATCTCCTGCGGGATCGGGCTGTCTCCCACATACATGACCGTCTTCTGGTGCTTCTCGCCGGGGTGCGGCTCGCCCTTACGCAAGCCCCAGTGGTCACGGTCGCCAGCGTGGTACAGCGCATTGGCGGGATAGTGCATCGGACCATCGGTGGACGCGAGATTCCAGCGCTGGAGATGTGCCAGCTCGGGAAAGTGCTTGGCGATCTCTTCGTCGCAACGTCCGCAGCTTTCGATACGATCATCGGCGCGGATGCCGAGCTTCGGGTTGTAGATCGTGCCGGTCACGCAGAAGTCGTTGTGGCCGTTCTTGCAGTTGTCATCGAAGCGCACTTCGACAACGATGGTCTTGCGGGTGCCATCTTCGTTGAACTGGCGGCGGGCCTTGAAGACCTGATGCATGTACGTGATCTTGCCAAGCCGGCCGGGGGCCGAGTACGGGATACGGGTCATGCGGCCTTCGACACCGAGCATGGTGAAAGCGAATTCAGTGGCGGTATCAGTCATGATGCGTCCTTGTGTGATGTGTGATGTGGGAGATACAGCTTACGCCGCTTCTTCCTCGGTTTCCGGGACTTCTTCTTCCAGCGTGGCCATGCGCACGGTGGAGAAGAGGCCAGGGAGTTCGGAAATGGCGCGTTCGCGCAGGTCGTTCATGGGCAGCAGGTCGAGATCGCCTTCATCCCCCGTGAGATTGTCCACGGTGTAGGTGCCTTGCTTCACCATGGAAATGCCGTACTTGAGGACCGCGTTGTGGTCTTCGGCATTCGAATACCGCTGCGTGGCCAGAATGTCTTTGATGATCGCCGGCCGGCCGGTGTAGTAGACCAGCTGGCCAATAGCGAACTTTCCGGGCGGCGCGTCTTCAAGGTACTCCTTCACGTAACGGTCGTGATAGGAGGACTCGTTGACCAGCGCTTCGGGCAGCTGGAGCAATCCCTTGAGGTGGACTTCGCCACCACGGCTGGCGATCAGGCGGCACATACCCAACAGGTACAGGCTGCAAAAGCTGGACAGATACCCGGTGCTGTTCTGGGAGAGCGGGGTGGCCTTGGCCACGTCGGTCGTGCCTTCGGAAGAGCCTTGCACTTCCCAGACGATGACGCCGGCCTTGTTGATATCTTGAGCGCGGATGAAGGGGTAACGATTAGCCATGGTTCTTCTCTTCTTCGATGAGTTCGTTGAGGTCAGTGGTTTCGAGCCGAGTGAGTTCGTTACGAACCTCGTCCACTTCTTCGGCTCTGGTGTCAATAGGAGACTTGCGTTGCAGCATCGACAGCTTGGTCAGCAATCCGGCTCGTCTGGCGAGAATGGGCAGGATGTCCCGAAACGTGATCATGGCACCACCGGCATTCCATCAACCGGGGTTTCTGTGGTGCCGAGGCCGACCACGGGATGCTCATGCCCTTGAACAAACAGGCAGATCCCGTGACCGGCGTTCAGCTGGGCCAGCTCGTTCTCGCTGGGACGCCAGACGGAGACCATCCAGTTGTGACCTCCGTGTTGTTGCTCGATAACAGGCAGCGGCGAACAATCTCCGTGTATTTTCGGATCCCAGCCTTGGGGAACACCGAGTACACGAGTCGCGTTTGCAGGGTGGAGAATATCCATGGTTCATCCTTGAAGGTGTCAAGTTGCATCTTGTACAACATTTCTGCCACGCCCGCCAGCACTACGGTGTAAGGCTCCACCGTGGCGACGGATTGGTTGTAGCAGGCCGTGATGATCTGCTCGGCCCAGACTTCGCTGTCAACGGCCAAGTGGATCCGCCAATGAAGTCTTTCGACCTCATCGCGGATTTCGTGCAGGTTCATTTCTACTCGCGGTAGTTGAGGAATAGGTGCGGGAAGGCTTCTTCGAATCGGCGACGGTTCAAGCTGTCGCTCTTGATCCAGAGGTGGGCCATCATCACGGCTTGACCGCCGCCCTTGGACAAGATGCTGTGAATGGCTTTCAGCTTCTCGTCTTCGTCCATCATGGCCACGGCTGCGGCCTTGATCACGTCATCTTCACGGCCGGAGCGCATCGAAGCGTGGGCGAAGGCTTTCATCGCTTCGAGGATCTTGGGCGTCCAGCCGATGATGCCGTGCCATGACAGGTATTCGTCCAGCAGGGTGGAGGCGAGCGAGTTGGTGATATCGAAGTCGGTCTGACCACGCTCGCGCAGATCGACCAAGATGTGGTCTGGGATGAGATTGATGTTGATCAGGTGCATGATGCCCTCACTCGGTGGGATATAGGGTCCGACGCATCAAGTCGATGGAGTCGGCGAAGCTGTGACCGTTGTTGCGCAGCCGCATGAGAAAGGGCGCTCCCTTCTCCTTTATCTCTTCCTGGATCTCACGAGTCACAGGCTGGCCTTTGACGTGGCCGAGCACTTGATCGAGTTCCTTGAGGATCATTGCGTCTGTGTGCTGAAGTTTCATGATCAAACCTTTGGTTTGGTTACGCGGCCCGCTATCGGGATGGCCGCAATGGCAAATGCCATCATGATGATCAATGACCATGCCAAGCCGCCGAGATCGTATGGCAGATGGAACGATGACACGTTATCCGCCAGCCACCAGCTCACGTCGAGCACAGCCTGCATGCCCACGATATAGGCGATGAGGCTGAGCACGAAGATGATGGCGTACTTGAGATAGGTCATTAGGCATCCGTTTGGGTTACACCCAACATGATGCCATGAAGATTGAATCTTGAAAAGTTCGTTACGAACCTTTCAGAAGTTGTAGGTGATGACCGTGCGCACAACTGCCTCGCGCTTGCCAACGAAGCGCACGTCAGCGGAATAGTTGGCGCACCCGCAGCAGTCATACTCGTGGGCGCAACCATGACGGCTGAACGCATCGTGCAACGCCTGCGTCCAGATCTTGCGGTTCCAGGTTTTCGGGACGATGACGCGCATGACGTACACCGGACCATGCGACGGCTCTTCGTAGTAGGCCTCCGGCTGGTTGACCTTGCGCCGGCCCAGCACCTTGACCTCGCCGATGTAGGCGTGGTCATCGAGATCCTTGAACGTGCCGACGTATTTGTGGGTCAGCCGCAGGTACACATCTTGATGGTGTGCCATGGTCATTTCTTCCTTTCGACGCAGACGAGGTAGCGAATGTCGCCTGCTTTGCTGTTGGAGACGGCAGTGAAAAGGTTCGTGACGAACTCTTTGCCTTCCATGCCTTTCGATCTGCGGCTGGCTGTCGGGTTGAGCCGGTGCATGATGCGGTTGTAGTTGGCAACGTCGGTCTCGATGTACCGACGTTCGCCCACCTCCAGCTGCATCAGCAGGCCTTGCCAGCTATCGCGGCGGGGTCCGGTCATGGTGGAGGGTGTCCAAAAGGAGCAGCAGCCCGAGCTTTTCCAGGCCGTTGAGCGGGCCGCTGAGCACGGAGGTACTGGCATGTGCCTCCAGCTGCGAAATCGCCTCAGCGACCGTTTCCTGGGCCACAAAGCCATGGTTGCGCAGCTGGAGCCGGACCATGGGCAGCAGGCCTTTGGGGACGACCTCGGTTTTCAGGCGCTGCACCAGCTCGCCGAAGCTGCCTTCAGGGTAGATCTGATCTTCAGTCATCTGCCACTCCTGCCGCGATAGCCAGACGCAGGATGGCTTCCCACTTCAGGCTGTAGGTTTTGCCCGTGCGCTCGCAACGGATCATGGGAGACGCGGAAGATGACATGAGCAGTTCGAACTTGCCCAGCGCGGGATCCGCGCATTCCGCGCCGCCGACGTGTTGAGTGATCATCAGCACTTCGGGTCCATAGATGTTGCCGGCGCTGGCGGTGTAGCGCTCGGCGATCAGCTCGCCGATCTTGCGCATCGCGCCTTCGGAACGCACGAGATCCACTTCGGCGTCGTAGCTGCCGCCACGGGTCACGCGGAGCGGCATATCCATGACGATCACGCCGTGTTCGTCTTCCAGGCGCACCCATGGCAGGTTCTCGGGACCGACCCGCAGCTCTTGCGGGATCTTATTGGCCTTGTGGGGCAGGGGAGGCCGACGATCTTGAGCACGTTTGACCATGATGTCACCATCCTTCGTGTTGATCACGCGGCAGGCCGCAATGCTGGCACACGCGGTGCGTTTTCGGGTCTTGTTCATACCCGTTGCACTTGCCCTGGATCGTGCCTGCCAGTGGTTTCACGAGCGAGCGCAGCGCCGTGTCGATGTGCTCGTCGGTCATGTATTCGTACAGCTCGGCCACCAACACGCGCCGCTTCATGACGTAAGCATCCTGCGTGATGCCCTCGAACTGGAATTGCGGGCCGACGCATTGGTCGCCCCACATGCAGTCCCAGCGAAAGCGACGGTTGAGATCCTTCACTTGGTCGATGCGCAGGATGCTGGAGTCCTTGGTGCGGTACAGCTCGCGGTTGTGGTCCAGGTTCGTGCATTTGATGAGCGCTCCCAGGCGCTCCAGATGCTCGGCTTTGATCTTCATATCTTGCCCCATTGGTTCGTTACGAACCTAGTTGATGTTGCCTTCGAAAATGTCCCAGCACGCCATCCACAGCAGGTACATCCGTGCCGTGGTGTCATCCATGGTCTCGGCATCGTCAATGCCGTACTCACGCAGGATGGTGCGCATGTCTGTCATGTTCAATGCAGCCAGCTGGATGGCCATGCGCTCGTCCAAAACAGCTTGACGGGCGGCCGGCGTGTTGTCGCCAGTGCGAGCCACACTGTCCACAATGTCTTGAGGGATGTTGAGTTCCAAGCGGCCACAGCCGCTGGTCCAGTAGCGATCAGGCATTGCGGATCTCCTTGTTGTCGCGCACCTGTTGACCATCCTGGAACATCAGGACTTGCGAGCCGGTTTCGCGGCGAGACTTCTTGTCGTGTTCGTTGTACGCGGCGCGGGCCTGCTTGCCGTTGTGGCCATCGAACACGACTTGGCCATCGACAGTGATCTTGAATTGTTGGCGCATGATTATTCGTCCTGGACGGAGAGTAAGACGGTGGTGAAGAGGCTCAGCATATCGTCGGGCAAATCTCCGACGCCGGCCGGTTCGCTGCTGTAAAGCGTGCGCTCGAATTCATCTGTGAACGAAGGCTCGAAGATGTAGACGTGGTTAAGCGGCTCATCGTCTTCCACGCTCTGGTGGATCGAAATGCGCATCTTGTTGTGGATCGAGTTGCGGTAGAGCGTGACTTTCTCCACCCCCAGTTTATGGGTCAACGTACCCATCATGGTCTCTATCTGGAAGTCGGCCATGGAGTAGTCGCGCACGGCTTCGGCAAGGTCGAAGGAATAGGCCTTCAGCTCATCGCGGTTCAGCGTGTGGGACGCCGTGATGAAGTGCTGGTTCAAGCTGGCCAGACGTTGATCAACCACGGCTTTGGAAAGGCTGCGACGGTAGACCAACGAGGCGAGTTTTTGGATGAAATTCATTTCAGGTTCCCGGTAACAAGTTACAGGTTGATCGGTCAATACGGGACTTCGAGAGTCAGAAACTGGTCGAACAACTCGCCGATATACGACTTGATGTCGTTTCGGTTAGGACCATGAACCTTCAGCTCGAAACCATGGGCAAGCGACGGCTTGACGACTACCTGATGCTCGGTCCAGCCTTCGTAATAGCCGTGATCGCTCATGTGCTGAAAGTTCGTAACGAACACAAGGCGATCAGGACGGGAATCGTGCAGTTGAAACTGCGTGCCGGAGTTGAACCCGCTACCACTCGGGGCGTACTCCTTGGTCAGTTCCTTCATGCGCTCAGCATGGCGATTCAACCAGTCATCGCGGGAATCACCTTGAGTGGAGGCGAGGCGATTGTTGTACGCTACCAAGCGCATGGCCATGACTTGGTACAGCGGACGCTTTTGCGTCAGGACTTGGGGGATGACTTGGGATTCAACCGGTTGAGTCATGGTAGTTCCGTTTGAGTGATGAGCCTGCCCACGGCACGTTTGCCGGGATTTTGTCGCTGCGGGCCAGCTGGCGGGGTACGGAGCATAGCGCAATAGGGCTAGGGCTTGCGTACCAGGGCTGGGAGGGGCGAATTAGGGCAGGTGGCTACCTGGGTAGCGGGGGATGGGATTGGGGCGCTGTACGGGCTTATTTTGGGCTAGGCCGTTTGGATGACCAGGATGGCCACACGACGCTACAGGACCATCGAAAGGATGATGGCCATGCAGGCGAGGCTGGCGACGGCGGCAAGCTCGAAAACCTCGGTCTTACTCCAGGGTTTGGAGCCGGAGCGGAGCCTGGAGGGGGTCGAAAAGTTGGGGTGGTACGCGGATTCTCGGAGCGGGAGCAGGAGCGCGGAAGAGGGGGGATTTATCATATAAGAGGCTCGCAAGTGCTTGATTTATAAGGAGGTGGAGACGGAGCAGGAGACGGAGGTGGAGCGGGAGCGGGGAGAAAGTTGTGGTGGTACAAATGCTCTATTTCTACTCTATAGAGAATATAAAAAACCCTATAAATAGCTGTCCTTTACTTCAAGAAAATAGAGGTTGTACCACCACAACTTTGAAGATCGAATCTTCATGGTCAGAAAAAAGTTTGACCAGAAAAAATTGCCCAACAAAATCAATAGGTTAGAGCAGAAGTACCCTATAAATCGAAAACCTATAATTGACCAGTGGGCCGAAATCCTTGTGGTCCAACACAAAGTTGGGGATTTATAGGGTTTTTATTCGCGCGCCTTGCGCGGATCATGGATGGCTCAAATACCACCACCACTTTTGCAGTGCAGCATGGTTCGTTACGAACCTTTGAACTCGCTGCAAAGCCGCGCCAGTGCTCACGATGGCCCAAATCCCAACTTTTCCACCAAGACCCTATAGGCGTGGGCGGGGTAGCGCGAGGGATAGCACGTCCCCTGTTTCCGAGGGGCCGGATCCTGGCGTGGGCGGGGTAGCGGCACTCCTACCTTTTCGTGACGCCCTAAAACGTGGCGCAGAAACAACACGCTACCACGCCCACGCGCAAACCCTAATTGACTTTTCCCTTTTTCTTACTTTTCCACTCCCGAGACAACAGCCTACGCACGGCACCACGCCGCACTCAACCTTGCCGCCATTTGCGCCAGGGAATCGGCGACTTCAACCCGCTTGCGCGTGGTTTTGCGCTTCTGCCGCACCTTATCGACTTGGCTTTTCTCTTCCAACCAGTCGAATTCGCCGCTCAACTCCAGTTGCCGGACCTCTTCCCGCATCAGTTGCCGGCTCAGAATCGCCTGCCGATGCTCGGTCCTGGAGCGGACGATCAAGTCCCGCTTCCACGCCAATTGCGCAGACACGCCGCTGCTGATGACCTTGGAATAGTTTCCAATCGTCGGATCGTTACTCATGGGGAATTTCCAGACTTGAAAAGTTCGTTACGAACTTTGGGGATCAGAAATCGGAATTGGAAACGCTCAATTCCAACTTGACCGTGGACGGGTATAGGACGAGCCGCTACCACGCCCACGGCCAGGGGACGCGCCTTATAGAGAGGCGAAAAAAGCCCCTGCCGCTAGGGCAGGGGAAAGGCGGGGCGACCAGGGACGCCGCCCCGCCGGGGCGTTACGCTGCGACCGCTTCAGCTTCAGCGTGGACCGAGTAGCCCATGTCCACGATATGGGCCATAAGGGACTTGATGAAAGCGGCGCGGTCTTCTTCGCTCATGGCTTGCATTTGAGCCGCGATGGTAGCCGCGTAGGCTTCAGGACCGGACGCGGCCGCCAAAGGCGCGTCCGGTTCGCTTTCGGCCGTGGGCGTGGCCGGGGTAGCGGCCGGGGCAACAGGTGCGGGCGTTTCCACCTTCGCGCCACGCTTCGCATTGCCCCCCGCAAACCCGAAGGTAGTCCAGAGGGTTTCCACGTCAGACACCTTGCAATCGTTGACCATCCAGGCAATGACCGCCTTGATAGCATCCGCCTGGGCCATCTCATGCAGCGCCAGCACATTCAACCCGCGCTCAGCCGCGCATGCCGCAATCGCTACCCCCTTTTCCGCGTATTTCTTGAAACGGGCGAAATACACGTCACGCGCCGCGTCCCGCGCCGCGTCATCCATCTTTTCCCAGGCCTTGCCGTGGTCGGCCATGGCGGCGTCCAGCTGCAAAGCCTTGCGCAGCTCAGCCGCGTAACCGCGCACATCCGCCTTGCCATCCAGCACGGCATGGGCCACGACGGCGGCATATCCGCCCAGGTCGGCACGCATGGCCTTAACGATGGCGGCGCGGGTGGTGGTGATATTGAGGGTTTGCGTTTGCATGATGATCATCCTTTAGGCGTTTGGTTCGTTACGAACCTTTGTAAACCGTAGGGGCGAAGTTGCCCCGGGCCTCGTGGCCCTGGCACCAGGGAGACATTCCCCGATTGCTTAGGTGTAAGTGTACCTAGATATTTTGCGACCCTCAAGCACATTAATGGCCAGGATGTCAAGTCCTGTTTTGTAAAAATTCTGAAAAAAATAACTATAGGAAAGCACCCATTCTGTAGTATCCTGTCGCTACCCCGCCCACGCCCACGGGATTCGGCCCCACGCCCAGGCGCGCTGCCCAACCAGGAACCGGGATTCGGCCCCACGCCCAGGCGCGCTACAGGAGCGCCCACCAGGATCGGCTCCAGGCCCGCGCAGCGCCCGCCAGAACCCGGATCTGAGCCGCGCACCAGAGGGAGTAGGGCGCTTCACCCGCCCTCCCCTACCGAAAATCCCAGAAGGGGAGGGCGGGGCAACCAGCCACCTCAACCCCAAAATCAGCGACCCCAACATGACCGACCTCGACCGCCAACCACTCGACCTAGAAGCCGCCCTCGACCGCCTGCCAAACCCATTCGAAGAGGGCGCAGACGCGCCCTGGCGGGAGATAGCCCCCCGTCAGAAGCAGGCACCCCGCAACACGACGGCTCGCATGAAGGCAAGCGCTGAACTTATGGAAGTCATCCCCTACGACTTGGGGTATGACGACGGGTCCGGTCGCGTCATCTGGATGCGCAACCCCAAGCGTGGTCCCCGCAAGGCTGGTCAAGTCGCGTCCTATGCCCACCACACCGGCTACCGCGACATCAACTACCGAGGATCAAGGCTCAA
>Ga0182747_1000128_pt1 | contig 79352 bp, 89 predicted proteins | sample eDN3rd30CBELigBY_FD_128526 | JGI IMG/M metagenome (GOLD analysis project Ga0182747, IMG submission 128526) | Enriched backyard soil microbial communities from Emeryville, California, USA - eDNA 3rd pass 30_C BE-Lig BY (version 2) (version 2) | ecosystem: Environmental > Terrestrial > Soil >...
AAACGGCGCGGAACAGACCTAAAAACATCGCGCGCGGAACGCCAAAGGCTCGGCAATTCCGTGGTGACTATGTCTGTGCACTTTCTACAAACACCGTGCACAGAGCTGCGGGGCTGCTCGAGCCCCGGCGTTCCGCGCGCCCTCGTTCTTGAGAGGACGCTGGAAATGCGAACTTGGGAATGCGGCCTGCCCGGGGCCGACCAAACAATGCGGGCGATGAATCATGTCTGTCATTCCGGGACGCCCGAAGGGCAGGCCCGGAATCCATACGCCGCAGCACAGGGGATATGGATTCCGGGCTCGCGCGTTACACGCGCGCCCCGGAATGACGAGCTAAAGCCGCACCGCCACCAGAATCCGCGTGCCGAGGCAGATGAGCACCGTGCCGAGCGCGCGCTCGATCCACATGCGGGCCCGGGCATAGGCCGCCTGCACGCGCGGCCGCGAGAACACGAAAGCGACGATCGTGTACCACGACACTTCCTGCACGCCGACAATCGCCACGGCGACGAGGCGCACCCACACCGGCGCATCCTGCGGCAGCAGCGCGACGAAAATGCTGGAGAAGAAAATGATGATCTTCGGATTGCCGAGACTGAGCCAGGCCCCTGTCATCACCGCACGCGCAATGCCGTCCCGCGCGCCCGGCGTCGCGGCAGCCTGCACCGGCATGGGATCGCGGCTGTGACGCCACGCGCTGATGCCGAGCCAGATGAGATACGCGCCGCCGGCAATCTGGATGAGGCCGTACACGGAGACGAACTGCGTCATCAACAACGCGATGCCGAAGCACGCCGCGGCGGCCCACATGGTCGCCGCGATCGCGACGCCCGCGGCGAGCGCCACGCCGACGCCGAGGCTGCGGCCGGCGGCGGCGCGGCTCACCATGAGGAACGCCGAGCCCGGACTGATGATGCCGAGCAGATTGGCGAGCGCGAGGCCCGCGAGCGGCCAGAGATAGGAGGACATGCGATGCGTCTCCTCACATGCGCGTTGCCCGCGCGGTCAGACTTCTTCCGTGCTCCGCGCCTGCGCGCCGGGCGCGATGGTCGGCGGCGCGGCGTTGAGCTTCTCGATGGCGAACCCGGCCGCAGATTTGTAGCCGGCCATGAAGTCGGCGCGCTCCTGCGGCGGGATGACATCGTCGATATTGTCGAAAGTGCCGCCGCAGCGCTCGTCCACGAGATTGAGCAGGCCGAACGGCCCGGCGCCGCGGTTGCGCAAAATGAGCTGCGAGATCGGCCCGCACAGCATCTTGTCGTAGGCGGCCAACGCCGCCGGCGTCGCGCCATGCTCGACCATGCAGGCGCCGAGCGTGCGCGCGTCGATGATCGCCTGACTCGCGCCATTGGAGCCGGTCGGATACATCGCATGCGCGGAATCGCCGAGCAGCACGACCGGGCCGTCCTGCCAGGTGTCCACCGGGTCGCGATCGATCATCGGATTTTCGAAGGCGCAATCGGCCTGCGCGATCATCGCCGGCACATCGAGCCAGTCCCACACCCAGCCGTCGAAGTGATGCGCGAAGTCCGAGGTCTCGACCTGCCGGAACCAGCCGGCCTGCTTCCAGCCGTCGCTGTTGTCCAGCGTGACTTCGGCGATCCAGTTGATGGTCGCGAGGCCGGTCTGCGGATCGGGATGCGAAATCGGATAAAACACCACGCGCTCGCGGTGCGTGCCGAGCCCGACGAAGGACGCGCCGGAGCGGATCGGCTTGCCCTTGGTGGTGCCGCGCCACATCACCGCGCCGCCCCAATGGATCGGCGGCTGGTTGGGATGCATCTGCGCGCGGATGGCGGAGTGGATGCCGTCGGCGGCGATCAGCAGCGCGCCCTCGACATCCTCGGTCGTGCCGTCCGGATGCTCGATGGATGCAACGACACCGTCCGCGGTCTTGCGATAGCCGTTGACCCGGCTGCCGAGCCGGACGGCGTCGCGGCCGAGCCGGGCGATCACGGCGTCGTACAGCATCATATGGAACTGGCCACGATGGACCGAGTACTGCGGCCACTTGTAGCCGGCGCTGAGACCGCGCGGCTCGGAATAGATATCGTTGCCGTTGAGGCCGACCAGCGCCCATTCCTTGGAGGGCACGCCGACGCGGTCGAGATCGGCCGGGGTGAAGCCGAGATCGTAGAGTTCGCGCACGGCGTTGGGCTGGATATTGATGCCGACGCCAAGGGGGCGCATTTCGCGCACGGCCTCGAACACGACGCAGGGAACACCGATCTGGTGCAAGGTCAGGGCCGTCGCCAGCCCGCCAATGCCGCCGCCGGCGATAATCACGCGATCACGCATACTCATGGAACCCCCAGGCTCGTTTTCTTTAACGGCGCCAGAGGGATGAGGCAAGAGACCAGAACTGCCTGCGGCTCTCCGGGCCATTCCGGAGTGACAGGCCGGCGCCAGCCGTGCGAAACAGGGTGCGACAAGCCCCGTCGGGGGCGACGACGGAGGAACCGATGGCGAACGACCCCACTTTGTCCCGCGACGAGCTCAACGACCGCATCGCCATTCTGCGCGACAATATCCGGCAGCTCACCGAGCAGGCGGCGGCCTTCTCCGGCGCGGCCGACGAGGAACGCGCCGCCAACCGCATCGCGGAACAGCAGGACGAACTCGACCGTCTCGTCGCCCTGCTTGATGAGTTGGATAAGAAGAAATCATAGCGCGCCCGGCTGCCGCGCCGCCGGCGGCGTGGCACACTCCTCCGCAAAGGCGGTCCTGAACCGCTCGAGCAACGATGTGGAGGAATTTCATGGCAACTCCGACCATTGCCCGCATCTGGCGCGGCCGCACGACGCGCGATCGCGCCGACGAATACGAAGCCTATCTCCACGAGAACGGCGTCAAGGTCCTGTCGGAGCGCGCGCTGGCGGTGTCGCAATTCCGCGAGGACCGCGAAACCGACAGCGAGTTCGTGACGGTGTCCTACTGGGAAAACGTCGAGGCCATGTCGCGCTACGCCGGCAGCGACCCGCGCAAGATCCATCACCTGCCGCGCGACGAGGAATTTCTCATCGAACTGCCGGAAAGCGTCCAGGTGCTGCGCATCACCTCGGCGTTCCGGCTCTTCGGCGGCTAGAACTTCCAGTCGAGAATATTGCCGTCGTCGATCAGGTTCGAGACGTCGCCGTCCATCTCCGTGGCGACTACATCCGTGGTGTTGATGCCGGAGGCCGGGACGGCATCGGGCTGCTGCAGGCGCTTGCGCATGTCGCGATAGGCCTCGTACGCAACAGCGTTACCGAGAAACACGCATTTGCACAGATCGGGATCGGCATACACATAGTAGCGCTGGCCGCCCTTGGTGCGGGAGACAAACTGGCGCGGCGGCAGCTTCTTGATGTGCTCCAGTTGCTGCGCCGTATTGGCCGGGCGCATGACGAAGCCGGCGTCCTCGAGCTTCATGCCCGCCGCCAGTTGCGCCAGCGTACCGGTGGACGCCCCCAGCGCGCACAGCAGTACCATCGTGAAAATTCGCATATTGTCGCCCCTTCGCGCCGGCATTGGCCGGAGAATGCAATTTTTATACGTGATGCGGCGGTTTGCGCCAACCGGCTCGCCGCCGATGTGTCCGCCGTCACAAACCTGTCGGCTTCTCGCTGTGCTATAATGCCAGCCGGAATTGGTTCGCTGGAAGGAGACTGCTCATGGCCCGCATCGCTTCACTGACCGCCGCCCTCGCGGCCGCAGCCCTGAGCGCCCTCACCCTGCCCGCCTCCGCGCAGCCGTTTGGCCGCAGCTATCCGGTCACCATGCAGGAGCCCGATCCGGGCGTCGACGACACCGGCCGCGATGTCGAGCTGCCGCCGGAATATCGCCGCACCTCGGTGTTCTATCGCAGCGACTATCCGCCGGGCACGATCATCGTCAACACCGCCGATCGCTTTCTCTATCTGGTGCAGAACAACCAGACGGCGCTGCGCTATGGCGTCGGCGTCGGCCGCGACGGTTTTCAATGGGGCGGCACTCACAAGATCACGCGCAAGGCCGAGTGGCCGGACTGGACGCCGCCGTCGGAGATGATCGAGCGCCAGCCTTATCTGCCGCGTTTTATGGCCGGCGGACCGGGCAATCCGATGGGCGCGGCCGCGCTCTACATCGGGACCACCGTGTACCGCATCCACGGCACCAACGCGCCGCAGACCATCGGTCAGGCGGTGTCGTCCGGATGTTTCCGGCTGGTGAACGAGGATATTCAGGATCTCTATTCACGCGTGCCGGTCGGCACCAAGGTGATCGTTCAGCACCAGTAGCGCGGGCACAGCCGGGCGCGCTATCCTCCCATCCAAAGACACAAATGGAGGAAGCGGAATGCCGGGGCTGTTGCAAGGTCATGTCGCCGTCGTAACCGGCGGAGGCTCCGGCATCGGCGAGGCCATCGCCATCGGCTACGCCCGCGAAGGGGCGCGCGTCGCGGTGCTCGATGTGAACGGCGACTCCGCCGCCAACACCGCCGCCACGATTGCCTCGCAGGGCGGCAAGGCCATCGCGCTGGCGCTCGATGTCAGCCAGCGAGACTCCTGCTTCGCCGCGGCGAAGGAAGTCACGCACCAGCTCGGGGCGGTGTCGATCCTGGTCAACAATGCCGGCATCAACCGCCGTAATCCCATCGCCGCCGACGCCGACGTCTTCTTCAAGGATTGGCAGGACATCATGGCCGTCAATCTCAACGGCATGCTCAATGTCACGCAGGCCTTCCTGCCCGCTCTGCGTGAGAATAAGGGCCGCATCGTCAATATCGGTTCGATCCAGTCCTTCGTGCATGTGCGCACACCGAACTCGGCGGCCTACACGACATCGAAACACGGCGTGCTCGGCTTCACCAAGGCGCTGGCGGCCGAACTCGGCAAGGACGGCGTGCGGGTCAACGCCATCGGCCCGGGCCTGATCGAGACGCCGATCAACGCCCAGGTGCGCGCCGCCAAACCCGAGCTGGTGCAGGTGTTCCTCGATCACACGCCGCTCGGCCGCGCCGGCAAGCCGGACGACATTGTCGGCCCCGCGCTGTTTCTCGCCTCCGACATGTCATCCTACGTCACCGGCACCATCGTCATGGCCGATGGCGGCTACCGCACCATCTGATCGTTCGCATCTCATTCAGCAGGAGTGTCGTTCATGTCGAAAGCCGTCGCCGTCGTCGGAGCCGGAACCATCGGCGCAAGCTGGGCCGCGATCTTCCTCGCGCAGGGCTACGATGTGCGCGCCTCCGATCCGTCACCGCAAGGTGAGGCCTTCGCGCGGCGCTTCATCGCCAATGCCTGGCCGACGCTTGAGACGCTAGGTTGGGTCGTGCCCGGCGCCAGCCAGGATCGTTTTTCCTTCCACACTTCGCCAACGGAAGCCTGCAAGGGCGTCAGCTTTGTGCAGGAAAGCGGACCGGAGCGCGAGGACATCAAGATCGAGACCTTCAAGAAGATGGACGCCGCGACAGCGCCCGACGTCGTCATCGCCTCCAGTTCGTCCGGTCTGTTGATCTCGCGCGTCACGGTAAAGTGCGCGCATCCCGAACGCTGCGTCATCGGCCATCCGTTCAACCCGCCGCATCTCATTCCGCTGGTCGAGGTGGTGGCCGGCGAAAAGACGTCGATGGATGCCGTTGCCAAGGCGATGGCATTCTACCGCGCCATCGGCAAGCACCCGATTCACATCAAGAAGGAAGTGAAGGGCCACGTCGCCAATCGTCTGCAAGCGGCGCTGTGGCGCGAAGCAGTCAGTCTCGTCGCCGATGGCGTCTGCTCGGTCGCCGACGCGGACGCCGCGGTTGCCTATGGCCCCGGCCTGCGCTGGGCCTTGATGGGACCGCATCTGACTTTCCATCTCGCCGGCGGCGAAGGGGGCATGGCGCACTTCATGGATCATCTTGGCCCCGCCTTGCAGAGCTGGATCGACGATCTTGGAAACCCGCACGTCACCGACTACAAAAAACTACTGGTCGACGGCGTCACCGAGGAAGCCGGCAACCGCTCGATCGCCGATCTGCAGAAATGGCGCGACCGCAAGCTGATCGACATTCTCAAAGTCTCGAGCGCGCCCTAGCTCTGAGCTTTGGCATTCGCCTCGCTGATCGCGCGCAGCAATGTCAGCAGCAGGCCGTTGAGCGGCGTCGCAATGCCATGACGCTCGCCGGCGGCGACGATGGCGCCGGTCAGCGCCTCGACCTCGAAGGGCCGGCCGGCGAGCCGGTCGAAATAGGTCGAGGTGGAAAGGTTCGACCCGAAGCCCCGTACCATCTTCAGAACGCGCCGGCTTTCGTCATCGTGCAGCCCGGCGCCATCGGCCCGCGCCACGCGCCCGGCTTCGTCGAGGACGGCGAGAGACAGCAACTGAATATCCGGCCGCTCGAACACGGCGAAGCGCTGCAAGGTCAGCGCCGTGACCGGATTGGCGATGGCGTTGACCAGCAGCTTGCGCCATTTCAGCGTGACGAAATCAGCGCTGGTCAAAACGTGCAGCGGCGTATCCGCCATCAACGCGGCAAAGGCACGGCCGCCCGCGTCATCGGGCACAACAAGTTCATGGGCGCTCACCGGCTTGTAGCGCACGCGGTCCGGTGCCAGCCGCTCGCCGTTGTAATAAACCAAGCTCGGCACGATGGCCGCGCCGTTGGCGTAAGGCGCGATGCGTTCGACGTGATCGATGCCGTTCTGCAAGGCGGCGACCGTGGTCGCTGGCGTGCACAAGCGCTCCAGCCACGGGCCCGCCGATGCCGTCTCGTGCGTCTTGGTGCAGAGCAGCACCCAATCGACCGGGCCGGCCTTGGCCGGGTCGGTCAGCGCATTGAGCGGCACGTCGAAGGAGCCATCAGGCCCCTCAACGGTGAGCCGCCCGAGCGGCTTGCGCACGCAGGCTGTGACATCGTGCAGGCCAGTCCGGGCTAAAAGACCGGCGGCGGTGCCGCCAATGCCCCCGAGACCGACGACGGCGATGCTCTGGCGGCGCGTTACGGACGGTTCTGACATGGCGGCCACGTTCGCGCCATTGTTTGACTTTGTCAACTATTTAGGCCGCGCAACAAAACGGGCGGCGCGGCTGTCGCCGCCCGCCCGCTTCGCCGTGATCGCTGGCCGTTAGCGTATCGTCAGCACGAGACCGCTGAGATCGGCACTGATGATCAGGCCCGCCTGCCTTCCGGTGAGCGTCAGCACCGCGCCCTTCTGGTTGGTGAGCACGACGCCCTGAGCGCCGCGCACCGCGGCCGCGCCGGCGCCGGCCTGGCCATACACGCCCTCGACGTCGGAGGCGCGGCGGATGTTCGACACGGTGCCATAGAAATTGGTTTCCGAGGCGCCGAAGGTGAAACCGTAGCTGATGCCGCCGATGCTCAGCGGATACTTGCGGCCGTTGAACGTCAGCGTGCCGCTGCCGCCGGAGCCGCCGACGATGAAGCCGGCCTTGACGATACGGATATGGACACGCCCGCTGTCGGCATAGGCGGCGGACGCAAAGCTGAAACCAAGAAGCGCGACGAACGCCAACATTGCGGCGCGGAGGCTGGCACGGAAAGTCATAGTGGGATCTCCCTGGGGTGCCGTCACCCGGGCGCGTTGCGCGCACGATTCGAGTCGGCACGGCGCCATAATACGCCGCGCCCGGGAAAGTTCCATTCGGAGCACGTTACCGCTTGAAAAAGCCCATGATGCTCGCCTTGGCGAGCGTCTTGAAATGAAGGTTGAATCCGATCTGCGCCGCCGGCGTATCCTGGTGAACACCGAGCACTTCGTTCACGGCGAATACCGTGAACAGGTAGCGGTGGGGATGGTCGCCTTGCGGCGGGCACGGACCGCCATAGCCGGCGAAACCGTAGTCGGTACGGGTCTGCAGTGCGCCCTTCGGCAGCGCGCCGCCCGGACTTCCCGCGCCGAGCGCCAGCTCGGTGACATCCGGCGGGATGTTCACCACCAGCCAATGCCAGAAGCCGGAGCCGGTGGGGGCATCGGGATCGTAACAGGTGACGGCATAGCTCTTGGTGCCGGCGGGGCCCGGCGACCATTTCAGATGCGGAGATTTGTTGTCGCCGGTACAGCCGAAGCCGTGATCGGGCGAGCCGGCATGAGTCAGCGCCAGGTAGTCGCCGTCCTTGAAACTGTTGCTTGATACCGTAAACGCCATGGCCGTTCTCCTCGCCTGTCCGCTGAGTTCGCAGCACAGTGTAGCCAATGAGCGACGGCCAAGCCAATCTGACTAGGCCACCGGCTTTGCCATCATCTCCGTGCCACCCAATCTTGACAGCTCTCGATCAAGCCCCGCATCCGCACCGTCACGCGCTGGCCTTGGCCAGCGCCGCGCCTTAGCATAAACATCGCCGACACGCCCCGCGATCTGGACCATCCAATGCTCGCCGATCTGCCGTTCAACCTGTTCGATGGCGTGGTCGTTCTATGTCTCATCGTCGCCGTCTTCACGGGCTTCCGCACTGGGCTCATGCGCAGCCTGGCGACCATCCTGGGCTATGCTGTCGCCGCGCCGGCGGCCGTCATGTTGATGCCGCTCGTCCTGCCTTGGATCAACGAGCACTTCCAAGTGGGTCAAGCCCAGGCGCCGATCGTGTTATTCGCCATCTTCCTGGTGGTCGGCTTCCTGCTGGCGGCGCTTATGCGTGGCGCCGTCGGCGAAGTGACCGGACGCCATGTCGGCGCGTTTGACCGCGCGGCGGGGGCAGTGCTCGGCGCCGTGCGTATCGTGCTGGTCGCCGTCCTGATCGTGATGGTGTTCGACCGCCTCATCCCGCCCGATCGCGAGCCGGGCTTCCTCGCCGGCTCCCGCTTGCGTCCGGTATTGTCGCAAGCCGGCGCCCAAGGCTTGCGACAACTGCCGCCAAATGTGGCCGAATCCATCGACCGCGTCAAACGCATGCATGGCTTGTAGCCTCCGCGCCGCCTGTACATTGCACGGCTGCCGACCTAAATTCGACGCCAACACAGCAACCCGACCGCGAGGCTTGTCATGACCAACGTCACTTATGAAATCGTCGAACACGACGGCGGCTGGGCCTACAAGGTTGACGGCGTGTTTTCGGAGCCCTTCCCGACGCATGATGCCGCGCTGGCGGCCGCCAAGCGCGCTGCCGCCGAGCAGATCGTCCCGGGCCACACCGAGGAAATCGAATACGAAGACGACAAGGGCAAGTGGCACACCGAGACCGCAAGCGGCAGTGACCGACCAACGACGACCGTCAAGGATACCAAATAGCCCACAGGACTCTCCGTCGCGCCGGGTCCGCGCGGATAGCCGCATCAGGAAACGGCGATGAAGAATTTCGGTAGTCCGGCGGCGCTTGCCGGCCTGTTGGCGTTCAATGGCGGGTTCGTGGACACCGCCGGCTTCCTCGGCCTGCAAGGTCTATTCACCGCGCACGTCACCGGCAACTTCGTCACGCTCGGCGCCGCCCTTGTCGAGGGCAGCCACGGCATCGTCGGCAAGCTACTCGCACTTCCGGAGTTCATTCTGGTCGTCGCGTTGGCGCGACTCGCAGGCACCGCATTGCGACGCCGCGGCGCTCCTGTGCTGCCGACCCTGCTCGTCGTTCAGGTCCTGTTGCTCGGCGCCTTCTTCGGACTGGCTGTCGCGTTCGGCCCCTTTCCCAATGCCGACAGCCCCGCAGCGCTGCTTACCGGCTTTGCCGGCATCGCCGCCATGGCCGTGCAGAACGCGGTGCATCGCGTGCATCTGGCGGACCAGCCGCCTTCGACCTTGATGACCGGCTCGACTACACAAGCAACCATCGATCTCGTCGATATCATCGTCGGCGGCGCATTGCCGAACGACGCAGCAGCGCGCACGCGGCTGCGTCGGCTTTCCGCCAGCATTCTATATTTCGCCGCCGGCTGCGCCGTCTCGGCTTTGCTCTACTGGAAAATCGGCTTCTGGGGTCTGGCCGTGCCCGTCGTCGTCGGCGCGCTCGCCGCCATCATGCGGCTGAAACCGGAATCGTGACGCCTTACTGCCAGAGACCGTAACCCGCCCACTTTTCCTGCGGGATTTCTTCGCCAATTTTATAGTCGAATGACAACACTTTGAGATGGTCGTCGTTCGTCAGGCAGGAATAAGTCAGCGCGTACCATTTGCCATGGCTTCGGAAAGCAGCGCCTTTTGCTTCCAGCGAATTGCCGGCGATGACGATATCGATCGTGGCATTGGCGACTGCGCGATCGGGACGAAACTTTCCCATATCCTTGCGTATACGCGACATCGCAGTGGCGTCACACAATTGCGCCATGCGGTCGGTCGGCATCAGCAGCTTGAGCGTACGTTCTAGCTTGGCCTCGGCAATTGCGGCATTCGGGGCTGCGAGCGATATGAGGAAGGCAGTCGCCAGCATCCGATGTCGCATTATCAACCCACCTTTTCGATTAGCCCCGCAAGGCATTTACTGGCCGTAACGGCGCATGGCAACCCTTCAGCTTGCGACGAAAAGACATGTGGACGCACACAATTCTGCATGCGCGCCGCAGACACAAAATCGCTGAAAATCAAACGTATTTCGCGTTGCGCTCAAGCAATTCGATTGAAATGCCCTGGGGACCGCGAATGAAGCAGATCTTTATGCCCGGCCGCGGCACGTTGGGCTCCATCGTGAACTCGACCCCCTTGGCCTTGAGCTCGGCGGCGACCTTGTCGACATCGGTCACGCGAAAGCCGAAGTGGTCGAGGCCCTGATACGGGGTCACGGGCGGCGGATTGACGCCGTCACCGGCTTTCACAGGCGCCAGAAAAATCATGGCGCCGCCGAGCCTGATATCAACACGCGGGGCACCCTGCTGCATCGACCGGAGAATCTCCGCGCCGAGTATTCGTTCGAACCATTGCGCCGTGGCTTCGACATCCGGCGTACGCAGATGGATATGGTCCCAGACAATGCTCGACATGGCGCTCTCCCCGCTCCTGTGGCCCGCACCCTAAACCGGATCGCCGGCTTCGTCATGAGGACCGCACGCAGGTTCGCTGACGGGCTGCCATGCGGACCGGGCTTCTGAGCCGACTCTTGCCGCGAGGCGTTTTTTTCATCAACATGACGACATTCAGCGAATCACCCGCCGCGTCTTTGCTTTCGTCCGCGAAAGGTCCAACCGGATTCTGACGATGCGCCATCATCACACTGCGTGTCGGTCACGTCGCAAAATCGGCGTGCTTGCGCTGCTCGGTTTGACCGCCGGCCTGCTCGGAGGGTGCGAAACGAACGGCGGGCCGTCGAACCCGCTGTCCGAATTGGCCGCCTATAGCAGCGGCGCCCAGGCCAGTGCCCCGGCGCGGCAGGAAGCGAAGGCGCCTGAGAAGCCTCTGACGCGGGCCCAGGCGGCAAACGATTGCTGGGCAATGGCCGAGAAGACGCGGGGTGGCGCCAGCCTCGAGGCGCGCGCCGATTTCGTGCATGACTGCATCGACAAGAAGCTGGGCAATACGGCCGCAAAGACCGATGCCAGGCCGGCCGCGGCGCCGAACCCCCGGTCGCGCGCGGAATCCAGGCCAGCATCCTGATCGTCTACCGCCTTTGTTCGCGACGCGTTTGAGGCCTGACCTGCTTCACGATCGCCGACGGCAGTACGTCGAGATAGGGTCCAAGCAGGAACGCCTCGCCCGAGCCCCTGCCATAGAGCTGGTCATAGGTTTCAATCATCGCGCGTACGGGCCTCGCACAGGCCGGGATGGAGTCGATGATCAGGTCGTTGATCGCCGCCGGGCGCACATCGCCATCGTAGCGCGGATCGGACGACACTTTGCGGGCGATGCATGCGGTGGCCCGCTGCACCAGCGGCAGCAGGGCCGTTTCCTTCTGGCGCATCGAGATGTCGGGCATCGGCGCCGGCGCGGAGGCGAGGTCGGTGCGACCGTCCAGCGAGACGGTGTTTGCGTGCGAACCGAGGACAAGCGACAAGCCGATCAGAGATACGACGATCATCGGTGGTGCGGCCCCGCGAATCGATGGTGCGATATTGATAACGCAGCAGCCGTCTATTCGCATCCGCAACCCCGGGCGGCGTCGCGTGCCGCGCAGGTGCGCAGCGCGCTAACCGATTCATTCGACTCAGACTTTTGCGCCTGTTTATTTTTTGTCGGCGTGCATTATTCGGCGACGTTTTGTGATGGGGGCGAATCCGATGCAGCGGAACGCTTTGCGGGATGCGGCGTTCTTCCGGCTTAACGAGGAGTAGACCCCATGAAGCGCATTACCTTGCTGCGCGGCAGCCATATGGCTGCGGCGGCTGCCGTCCTGCTGGCGGGTGCCGCTGCGGCATCGGCGCAGACCACCGTCATCACGACGCAGCCGGCCACGAGCGGCGCGGTCGTCTCGACCACCGAACGACTGCAGCTCACGCCCGTGCAGCGGCAGACCATCTATCGCACCATCGTGCGCGAACAGGCGGCACCGGTGCAGACCACGACCGAGTACCGTGTCGGAACCCGCATTTCGCAGGGCACGCAGCTTTATGCCGTGCCACAGGCAGTCGCGGTCGAGGTGCCGGCGATCCAGTCCTACAAGTACATGGTCGTGAACAACCGTGTGCTGCTGATAGATCCGGCCACCAGCCAGGTCGTGGCCGAAGTCGTCGACTGATCCTGAGACCCGGACCGGTTGATCCGGCACATCAAGCAATTTCGGATGGGCCGTCCGCTATCGGGCGGCCCATTTTTACGCCGCTTTTAGGGGCGGCAGGCGTGGAGCCGGCCGTCGCAAACTCTGGATTTCCCCGGTCGCCGGGGTCATAGTACCGAGGAGGAGTTTGTGGTGATGTCGATGATCAATTACCGGGCGCCCTCCGAATTGTTCCCAAGCCGGAGCCGTAAGTCCCGCAGGCCGATCGGCTACAAACGCTTCCCCACCGCCGCCGAGGCCATCCGCTTTGCGGTGGAGGAACTACCTCCCGAACTGCTGCTCGGGGCGTACCTCGAGGTCGAGGAAAAGCGCTTTGACGGCAATGGCATCCGGCAGCTTTACGACAGCGTCGATTACCCCCTGCCGCGTAAATCCATGCGGACGGGAAAAGCGGCGGCCAATTAGCCCGTTAACCTCCCACTGCAGTTTTTGGCTTTTCCCTGCAGATTTGTGATCTGCATCAAGGAACAGCCATGCTTTAGCCGTGTTTACTACGCGATAAGACGGCCCTCGTATTACCGGGGCTGGACGTCCTAAAAACCCGAAACTGGATCTGGAGTTGCGGCCGTGGCCGATCGTAATGCACTTGGAAAAATCGGCCTGATGTTCGTTGCCGCGACCCTTTTCGTGATGATGATGGGTGCCGTTGTGGTGGCAGGCCACCTCACAGGCCGTGCCCAGCTCGACGAGGACGCCGGTGTTTTCGGTGCCGCCGCGAGCGAAGTCCGCTAGGCGAGCGCCGTCATCCAGGGCTGCCAATCCAACAATTTCGGAAAAAAGAACCCCGCTGAGGCGGGGTTCAAGTTGTTGGGAGGAGTGTCCGAACGGACCTCTTCCTCCGCATTGGCGCGGCAGGACCTGTCGCCGGCGAATTCCATCACTACAAGCCGCTGACGACGAATCGGTCAGTCACGGACGCGTGCACACTAACGCGGCAGGCGCAGACGGCGGAGGTTGCGGGATGCGCCTCCCCCGCAAATCTGCAATCCAGAGGCGCTGGATACCAGGCCGACACGCAGCGGCGGTATCCGAGCCGGCCGCCTCAGCTTGCCGAGCGCTGGCCCTGCGGCGGACGGGTGGGGTGCTCGCCCCGCCACTGCTTGACGCTCTCGCCGATGACCTGCATCGCCGTCATGGCGGCGTGGTTGAGGCTGGCATAGCCCGACACCTCGCGGGTGACGCGGTCGCCTTCCTGGCGCAGCATGTCGCGCACGCCCTGCAGTTCCAGAATCACTCGGTCGATCTCGTCCATCGACTGACCGGAGACGCGCCGGATCAGCGTGCCGAGGTTGTCAGCAACGACATCGCCCCCGGCTTCGCCTTCGCGCGGCCGGCGTGCCACGTCGCGGCGAACGAATTCGCGGATCTCACCTTCAAAGGCATTCGCGGCTGCCTGATCAATCTCTCCGAGACGTTCGGGCGCGCGCGGCGGAGCGAAGCGTTCGGGCCCCGGTTTCTCTGCCGGCTTGTCGGCACCGAAACGTTCGGGTTTCGTCGTGGTCATGACCAACTCCTGTACAGGCGCAACCGCGCGGATGAATCCTTTAGAACCAACCGATTGCGACATGCGAACCGGGCGTGGTTTGGGCCGTTAACGGGCGAGAATGGGGCGAAGGGAACTTCCTGCTTGGATGCCGCCCTTGTTACCAGTTGAACTTCGCGCGGGCCCTGACAGATCGGCTTTCGCCCTCTTTGCCGACATCGTAGATCGATGTGGATACGCTTAACGGCCCGTAAAGTTTCTGCTCCGCCATGAGCGTGTTGTGGGTCACCGGATCGGTGCTGCTCGATGACACGCCGGCGCCGAAGGTGGTGCCTGTCGCAAGGATATTGAAGCGCGCTGAATTCTCCTGGCCCCAGACACGCGATGCGATCGTGCCATCGGACGACGGCAACGCCATCATCGGAATGTCGAACGTCGTCATGCCGCGACCGAATGTTTCTGTCATCGACGTGCGGCTTTGCACCGTCATCGACAGATGGCTTCCGATCGGCATCGATCGCTTCAGCGTCGTGGCCAGGACGCCTTGCTCGCCTGCCGGATTGACACGCGCATCGACCGTTGCGAGTTCATGAACATCGACCGAGGCCCAGGCCGCGTTGGCGCTGCGCGCGCTGCGCTGGACACGCAGCGGATTATCCGGCGTCCAACCTGAGTTCGCATCCGGTGCCATGCCGAGATCGGCGCCGACCCGAGCCTTCCAAGGGCCCGCATCCGGCGCGATCGGCTTGTTGAACACGACGGTGCTGAGACCGTCAGAATGCTTGTTCCGAGACACTTCAAGACTGTTGGATTTTGCGGCGGCGGCCTTTCGCGCCTTCAGCTCACGAGCGGCCGCTCCAGGATCAGGTGGCTCGAATTGCAGAGCTTGCCCAATGCTGTTGCGTTCTTCCTCGGACAACGGCTTGTCCGAGGAGGTGACACCTAGACCGGCTACCGGAGCGACGGGGAGCGGCAGGTCTTCGACCTGGACAGTCCGATCGGGTGTTTCGAGAAAGCTCCAGGCTGAGGCGTCGACGGAGCCGCGGAGCTCGTCGGCGCGCACGGGCGCGGCTCCGCACAGCAATGCAATGGCAATCAGCGGGCCGACTGGGCTCGTTGAGCGACGCATTGCAGAAGTTCCTTTGGCTCCGGGGGCTTGTCGTGGACGAGTGAAAGGTGCCCGGAGACTTTGGCAAAGGTGTGTTCGGCCTGGGGCGGAGGGTCAGGGAACAGACCGGCGCTCGTTAAACGTGGTGCTGTAGAACGAAATTACCGCGGCGCCATCCTGATTGACCCCAGTGGTAAGGATGGTCAGCAACCCGAAACCGGGGCGGCTGTTCGACACACGCAACTCGGTCACCTCAGATTTGTAGGTGATGGTGTCGCCGACATAAACCGGTTTCAGCCACTTCAGATCGCGCAAGCCGAGTGCCGGTCCGCGCATCGGGATCTTCTCGCCGCGGGCGATCGTGGCGTCCTGCAACTCGCGCTGCTGGTCGATCATCACGCGCATCCAGGCCGAGGCCGTGTGCCAGCCCGACGCACACAGCGCACCGAAATGCGACTGCGCCGCCGCCGCTTCGTCCATGTGAAAGAGCTGCGGATCGAAACGCCGCGCGAAGGATTTGATCTCCTCCGCGTTGAAGGTGTGGCTGCCGGTCATCACCACGTCGCCGACGCGGATATCTTCGAAATACTTCATGCCGCCGCTCCCGGGGCACGCCGGCCCAACATCAGGGTCGTCGTCATCGTCGTCAGGACGTCGTCGCTGTCGTCGATCATCTCGAAGGTCAGTCTGACCAGTCCCATGTCGGGCCGGCTTTTCGACGTGCGCACCTCCAGCACCTTGCTGCGGACGCGAAGATTGACGCCGGGGCGCAGCGGCCTGAGCCAGCGCACCTCTTCGACCCCGGGGCTGCCCATCGACGTCGAATTGAGAATGAAGCCGTCGCAGATCATGCGCATCAGCAGCGAGCACGAATGCCAGCCCGAGCCACCGAGCCCGCCAAGCAGCGACGCGGTGCCTGCCGCCTCGTCGAGATGCATCGGCTGCGGATCGAACTCAGCGGCGAAGGCGATGATCTCCTCGCGCGTCACATGGCGCGGGCCGTAAATGGCGACGTCCCCGGCCTTGAAGTCTTCGAAGTGGAGCCTTTCGGTCATGGGGCCAATGTAGTCATTGTGACCGTACCTGTCGCCTGGCTAATTCGCGAACCTGAAATGCATCACGTCGCCATCATTGACGACGTATTCCTTGCCTTCGAGGCGCATCTTGCCCGCATCGCGCGCGCCAGCCTCGCCATTACCGGCAATGTAATCGTCATAGGCGATGGTTTCGGCGCGGATGAAGCCCTTCTCGAAATCGGTATGAATGACGCCCGCCGCCGCCGGCGCCTTGGTGCCCTTCGTGATGGTCCAGGCCCGCGTCTCCTTGGGACCGACGGTGAAGTAGGTCACGAGATGCAGCAGCGCGTAGCCGGCCTGCACCAGGCGGTCGAGACCGGTTTCCTTCAGTCCGACGGCCTCGAGATAATCAGCACGCTCGCTTTCCGGCAGCGTCGCGATTTCGGATTCGATCTTGGCCGAGATGACGACGGCCACCGCGCCCTCCGCCTTCGCGCGCTCCTCGACGCGCTTGGAGAACTCGTTGCCGGTCGCGGCATGGCCTTCATCGACGTTGCAGGCATAGAGCACGGGCGCCGAGGTCAGCAGGCCGAGCGAGTGAAACAGCTTTTCCTCTTCCGGCTTGCGTTCGACAACGCGCGCCGGCTTGCCGTCGCGCAGCGGGACGAGGCAACGCTTGACCAGATCGAGCGTCTCCTTGGATTCCTTGTCGTTGCCCTTGGCCTTCTTCTCCAGCGCGTCGACGCGCTTCTCGAGACTCTCGAGATCGGCGAGCATCAATTCGGTCTCGATGATGTCGATGTCGGCGATCGGATCGATCTTGCCCTCGACATGGGTGATGTCGTCGTCCTCGAAGCAGCGCACGACATGAACGATGGCATCGACTTCGCGGATGTTGGCGAGGAACTGGTTGCCGAGACCTTCACCCTTCGAGGCGCCGCGCACCAGGCCGGCGATATCGACGAAGGTGATGCGCGTCGGCAGGATCTGCTGTGACTTGGCGATGGCGGCGAGCTTTTCCAGCCGCGGATCCGGCACGGCGATTTCGCCGACATTCGGCTCGATGGTGCAGAACGGATAATTGGCGGCCTGCGCCGCCGCCGTCTGCGTCAGCGCGTTGAACAGGGTCGACTTGCCGACATTGGGCAGGCCGACGATACCGCATTTGAATCCCATTGGATCAGTTCCACATCGTTGTCTGTTCGGGCGTCAGGAGCCGGCTGTTTCTTGATCGTCGCCGAAACCCTTGGCCGTCATGGTGAGATGAATCTTGTTCTGAAAACTTGAATCCTTGCCCTCGATGAGCAGCGAAACGTTGTCAGCAACGATGTCGCAAAGGGCTTCGACGCCGGCCCATTCGTCCTTGGCGAAATCGGCGAGCACATAGCGCTCGACCAGCTTCTTGTCGCCGGGATGGCCGATGCCAAGGCGCACGCGGCGATAGTCGTTGCCGATATGCTGCGAGATCGAGCGCAGACCGTTGTGACCGGCAATGCCGCCGCCCGCCTTCACCCGCACCTTCAGCGGCGGCAGTTCGAGTTCGTCATGGAACACAATGACGTCGCTCACCGACAGCTTGTAGAAGCCGAGCGCTTCCGACACGGCGCGGCCTGACTCGTTCATGAACGTGCCCGGCAACAGCAGCAGAACCTTCTGGCCCGCGACATTGCCCTCGACGGAGACGCCCTGAAAGCGCTTGCGCCACGGCGCGATATTGTGGCGGCGCGCGATCGCCTCCACCGCCATGAAGCCGATGTTGTGACGGTTGCCGGCGTATTTGGTGCCGGGATTGCCGAGGCCGACCAGGAGCAGCATGGCTTTGCCGCCTCTCAAAGATCAAAGGGCAGCCGCTTGGTAAAATCCCGCCCCGGCTCGGGGGCCGGGGCGGGATCTTTCGCGACGACAGACAGCCGTAAAGCGGCTGTCGCTTACTTCTTGGCCGGAGCGCCGGCAGCCGGCGCAGCGCCAGCAGCCGGGGCGGCGGCACCCGCAGCCGGGGCAGCGCCCGCGGCCGGAGCAGCACCCGCGGCCGGCGCGGCGGCAGCGGCGGCAGCCTGCTTCTGCTCTTCGGCGAAGCCGGACGGCGGCACGATCGTGACGAGCGTCAGGTCATCATTGCCGAGAACGCGAACGCCTTCCGGCAGCTTCACGTCGGACAGATGCTTGGAGTGGTTGATTTCGAGATCGCCGATATCGACGTCGATCGAACGCGGGATGCGGTCGGCCGGGCACTCGAGGTTGATGGCATGGGTCACGATGTTGACCGCGCCGCCGCGCTTCACGCCCGGGGCAGTGTCACCGTTGAGCACATGCACCGCGACCTTGACGCGGAGCGTGGCGCCTTCCGGCACGCGCAGGAAGTCGACGTGCATCGGCAGGTCCTTGAGCGCATCGAGCTGGTAGTCGCGCGGGATGACGCGATGCTTTTCGCCATCGACATCGAGCTCGCACAGGGTCGTGGTGAAACGGCCCGCATAAATGCGCTGCTTCAGCTCGTCGTGGTCGAGGAGCACCAGAACGGGGGATTTGTTGTCGCCATAGATGACGCCCGGTACGCGACCGGAAAAACGTGCTGCCCGGGAGGCCCCCTTGCCTGCCTTCGGACGCACCGTCGCCTTCATAGTTTGCACGGTGGCCATAACCTAAGTCCTTCATGAGTCAATGGAAAAAGGCGGCACTTGCGGGCCGCCCCTGATACGCGGCAAGCCTCCAGGGGTGCCGGGGGCCACGTTCGGGCTGGCTTATAGCGGCGGGGGCCGGAAAGGGCAACCGGGGCCACTTTCCTTGCCCTCCCCCGCCTTCAGGGAGGGTGGACGCGAGCGGTAGCGAGCGGGCCGGGTGGGGTTGGAGTCCGCCGCAAGCAACACCCCACCCCGGTCGCTTTGCGACGGCCCCCTCCCCCTTGCGGGGAGGGATAAGCAAGCAACATCGCCCCTGTTGTTGAAGGCCCGGGGCGGCCTGCCTTTCCATTTCCTTCCCTCGGAAACGCCGAGGGGATGGAGCGCCGCGAGGCGCCCTTTGTGGAGATCGCACCTTGCGGTGCGCTGTGCCCTCAATTTGGAGGACACATGCGCCCCGCGGCGCTCCATCGCGGTGTCGTTACGGCACGGGCCGCGCTTTCGGCGGCTGGGCCGCTGTCGCGGCTAGCACGCACCGTCAGCAAGCTCCTTGCGGCCGGTCTTATTGCCGGCGGGCGGAGCCCCGTCGCCGCCCGAGCGCCTGGAATGCGTTTTCCAGGCCCGCGGGCACCGCATCCTGCTCCCACTGAAACGACGCCTCATGACAGCGCCCCCGGCCGAAACAGGACGAGTCTGCTTATAGTCCTTATAGGAATAATAGGCAAGGACTATTTTCTAGCCGTCATCCCGGGCGAGCGTCAGCGAGGCCCGGGACCCCTAGCCACCGCGTTATCCGAGTTGCGAGCACGGCGGTCGCTGAACGGCGGTTACTGAATGCCCCGCTTACGCGGGGCATGACAGAGCGCCTCTCCGCCCTCAGACCACGCCCTCTTCCGGGCCACCCGCGGCCTTCTTTGGCTTGGCGGCCTTGGCCTCCAGCGCGTCGAGGCGGGCTTTCAGCGCGTCGTTCTCCTCGCGGGCGAGGCGGGCCATTTCCTTCACCGCCTCGAATTCCTCGCGCGACACCACGTCGAGGTCGCGCAGCATCTTCTCGGCCTGGGTGCGGAACAGGGTATCGACCTCGCGCCGTACGCCCTGAGCGACGCCCGCGGCATCGTTCATCATCCGCGCCATCTCGTCGAAAATCCGGTTGTTGGTCTGTGTCATCGTCGATTTCTCCGCTGAGGATATCGAGGTTTCCTCGGGGCCTGTTGCCCTTCACAATGGCGCGCGGGTCATCGGCCCGCAAGAGGCGCCGTGCTAAGAACCCGCCCGGGCGACTCGCGATCTCTTGCCAAGGGCCACCATGCCGCTTTTTGTCATACCGTTTCCCTATATCGACCCGGTGCTGGTCCATATCGGGCCATTCGCCATCCGCTGGTATGCGCTGGCCTATATCGTCGGCATCATCGCCGGCTGGATGTATTCGCGGCACCTGATCCGCACGGAGCGGCTGTGGGGCGGTCCCGCGCCGCTGAAAATCATCGACTTCGACGATTTCGTTCTCTGGGTGACGCTCGGCATCATTCTCGGCGGCCGCACCGGCTATGTGCTGTTCTATAACCTGCCGCATTTCGTCGCGAACCCGCTCGAAGTCTTCCAGCTCTGGAATGGCGGCATGTCGTTCCACGGCGGCTTTACCGGCTGCGTCGTTGCGGTGGTGCTGTTCGCGCGCGCGCGCGGCATTCCGATCATGTCGCTTGGCGATCTCACCTGCGCGGCAGCGCCGATCGGCATTTTCCTCGGCCGCATCGCCAACTTCATCAATGGCGAATTGTGGGGCCGCACGACGGACGTGCCCTGGGCGATGGTCTTCCCGGGTGGCGGGCCGCTGCCGCGGCATCCGAGCCAGATCTACGAGGCAGGGCTCGAGGGTCTTGCCATGTTCGTCTTCCTCGCGGTCATCATCCGCTTCGGCGCGCTGAAAAAGCCGGGACTGATCATCGGCTCGTTCGCCTGCTTCTACGCGGTGGCTCGCAGCTTCTGCGAGTTCTTCCGCGAACCCGACGCGCAGCTCGGCTTCCTGTGGGGCGGTGCGACGATGGGACAATTGCTGTCGATCCCCTTGTTCCTCGCCGGGCTGTGCTTCATCGTCTATGCCGTGAAACACCCGCTCCAGCCCAAGGCCCCCTGACGGCCATGAACGACGCCCCGCACATCCCGACGCCGCTCGAAGCCGAGATCCGCCGGCGCATCGAAGCAGCCGGGCCGATGCCGGTGGCGGAATATATGGGCCTGTGCCTGTCCCATCCGCAGTATGGCTATTACGTCACGCGCGACCCGCTCGGCGCGCGCGGCGACTTCATCACCGCGCCGGAAGTGAGCCAGATGTTCGGCGAACTGATCGGCATCTGGATGTCGGCGGTGTGGCGGCAGATGGGCGCCCCGCCGCGTGTGCGCATCGTCGAGCTCGGCCCCGGCCGCGGCACCTTGATGAAGGATGCGATGCGGGCGGCGCAGGTGGTGCCGGCCTTCCGCGCGGCGGTGGTGCTCGACCTCGTCGAAATCTCGCCGGTGCTGCGCGCGCAGCAGCAGCAGACGCTGACCTCCACCAAGATCGAAACGCACTGGTACGAGTCGATCCGCGACGTGCCGGACGGCCCGGCCATCATCATCGCCAACGAATTCTTCGACGCCATTCCGATCTCGCAGGCGGTCCGCACCGAAGGCGGCTGGCATGAGCGCTGCGTCGGCATCGGCGAGGACGGCCGTTTCACCTTCGTGCTGGCGAACGAGCCGATGAAGCATGTCGGCGTGCTGCTGCCGAAGGCGGCGCGCGCGGCGCCGGTCGACTCCATTGTCGAATGGCGCAGCGACAATGCCGCGATCGATCTCGGCCGCCGCGTCGCCGACGGCAGCGCCGCGCTGGTCATAGACTACGGCCATTCGGAAACCGATTTCGGCGACACGCTGCAGGCGGTCGGCAAGCACGCTTACGCCGATCCGCTGCGCGAGCCGGGCGAGGTCGATCTCACCGCGCATGTCGATTTCGAGCCGCTGACGCGCGCCGTCGAACTGATGGGCGCCAAAGGCTACGGCCCGATCACACAATCGCGGTTGTTGCGCGCCCTCGGCATCGAGACGCGCGCGGCGACGCTGAAGGCCAAGGCGACGCGCGCGCAGGCCGCCGAGGTCGATCTGGCGCTGGCGCGCCTCATCGGCATCGGCCGCACCGGCATGGGCGATCTGTTCAAGGCCGCCGCCTATGTGGCGCCGACGCTGCCGCCGCCGCCGGCCTTCGAGCCCTGATCACGGACAGGGATGGCGGTAGCCGTCATAGCCGAGATACGTACCGCTATAGGGATCGTAGCTGCGATAGCGCCGCGCGCAGTAATCGGCGCCACGTTGCTGCTGCGCCGAATTGGCGATGATGGCGCCGAGCAGCAGGCCGCCGAGAACGCCGGCCGCGACCGCGCCGCCATCGCCACCGCCGCCCCGATGGCCACCTCCACGATAGCCGCCGCGATAGCCGGGACCCGGCCCGCGTCCGCCACTGCCGCGATGCTGGACCTGCTCGACCGCGGTGCTCTGCGCGGACATTGATGCGATGCCGGTCGATGACGCCGACAGCGGCAGGGCATAGGCCGGAATCGCTGTCGACAAACCGAGCATGATCGCCATAACCTTCGATGAAAATTGTATCGGCATTTTCTATGCTCCTCTGATCCTTGCGCTTTCTGCGCGGGCCCCAAATGCGACACATTCAACACTAACGATAATTTGACGGCTGGACGTGTGTCCGCACATTGATCCAGATCACGGGGGATATTCAAAACGATGCTGCAAGCCGCCTCGATTGCCGCACTGCCCGGCATTCGTCATGCGTTCTTCACCCGCAATGGCGGCGTGTCGCAGGGCGTCTATGACAGTCTCAACGGCGGCGTCGGCTCGAACGACGCGCCGGAGCATGTCGCGGAGAATCGCGCCCGCATGGCGATGTCGCTCGGCGTCCAGCCGGAGCGCTTCCTGACGCTGTATCAAATCCATTCGCCCGACGTTGTCGTCGCCGAGGAGCCGTGGACCGCAGACAACCGGCCGCGCGCCGATGCGCTGGTGACACGCGTGCCGGATCTGGCGATCGGCGTCTCGACCGCGGACTGCGGCCCGCTGCTGTTCGCCGACAGCGAAGCGCGGGTCATCGGCGCGGCGCATGCCGGCTGGCGCGGCGCCTTCACCGGCGTCATCGAAGCGACCATCGCGGCGATGGAGAAGCTCGGCGCCACGCGCGACAACATCGCGGTCGCGCTCGGCCCGACCATCCGTCAGGACAATTATGAGGTTGGCCCTGAATTCATCGCGCGCTTCCTCGCCGCCGATATCGACAACACGCGGTTCTTCACCGAGGGCGAGCGCCCCGGCCATCATATGTTCGACCTCACCGGCTATATCGCTTCGCGCGTCGAACAGGCCGGCATCGTGAATTTCGAGGATCTCGGCCTGTGCACCTATGCGGAGCCGGAGCGCTTCTACAGCTTCCGCCGCTCGACGCATCAGAGCGAGCCGGATTACGGCCGCCACATCAACGCCATCGCGCTGCACGAGTAGCGGCGGATCGCCGTCAAGTTACTCAGTCATTCCGGGGCACCGCAAAGCGGCGAGCCCGGAATCCATAACCCCTGCTGCGGCGTATGGATTCCGGGCCCGCGCCTGTCGGCGCGCCCCGGAATGACGAAGAAGAAAACGGCGACGACCTCGCACGCCGCGTTAATCATCTCGTTAACCTCCGATTAACCAAGCTGGACATCGCCCGAACCCCGACTAAACTCGCCGCCGGTCCGGGGGGACTGTTCGGCCAGGTTCAGGGGGTTCGATGCTGGTTCGCTTTCTCGCGCGCGTGGTGCTGATCGGGTGCATCGCCAGCAGCGTCGCCGCCTGCAAGCAGGACGGCCCGGCCAATGTCGCTTTGGCCCAGCCGCGCGGCGCCTCGGTCGCCTTCGACACCATTGATGGCCTGCCGCGCCCGCAATTCCAGACTCTGGTCGAGCGGCTCAACAACGAAGCGCAATCGCGCCGGCTGGCGGTGGTCTCGCGTGAAGGCAGCTCGGTCTATCGCGTCCGCGGCGCCCTCACGGCGACCGTGAAGCGCGGCCAGACCACCATCGGCTGGACCTGGGACGTCTATGACAGCGCCCAGCAGCGCGTGCTGCAGATCACCGGCGAGGAAACCGGCACCACAACCATTCGTAAGCCCGACGAGGCGTGGCAGGTCGCCGACGAGGCCATGCTCAAGCGTATCGCGCAGTCGAGCATGGACAAGCTCACGGCCTTCCTGACCTCGCCGGAGGTGACGCCCGCGGCCGCCGGGCCGGCGATGGCGTTCGACGATCGCTCGCCCGAGGCCGCTGGTATTTATCGCCTGCCTCAGGGCAATGCCGATCCGGTCGCGGCCACCCCGGCGTCGGCCACCGCGCCGGAAACCCCACTGCCGCAGAAGCGGCCGGCGGCGACGCTGGCGCTGGTCCACACCGGGACCTGACCGGGCGAGCCCCCGGCGCGGCGAACCGGCCCTGTTCTCGCCGGAAAAGGCGCGGGACAAGGGACTGGCCGCGTATTGCCCCCCTCCCGCTGCCTTGTTATGACCACCGCGCCTGACGCGCATTTGGTCGCACCCCTCTCATCGTCGGAAGGGCCGCGCGCCGCAGTGGAGCGCCAGGCAGGCGTGACGATGTAACGAGGATGCGGGATGTCGGGTAAGAACGGTGCGATCAAGCTGGTCGCCGGCAACTCAAATCCCGCCCTGGCCGCCGCGATCGGCGACTATCTCAACACCACGCTGACCAAGGCTGTCGTCCGCCGCTTCGCCGACGGCGAGGTGTTCGTCGAAATTCAGGAGAACGTGCGCGGCGCGGACTGCTTCGTCATCCAGTCGACCTCGGCGCCGGCCAACGACCACCTGATGGAATTGCTGATCATCATGGACGCGCTGCGCCGCTCCTCGGCGCGCCGCATCACGGCGGTGATCCCCTATTTCGGTTACGCCCGGCAGGACCGCAAACCGGGGCCGCGCACGCCGATCTCCGCCAAGCTGGTCGCCAACCTGATCACCCATGCCGGCGCCGACCGCGTTATGACGCTCGACCTGCATGCCGGGCAGATCCAGGGCTTCTTCGACATCCCGACCGACAATCTCTACGCCTCGCCGGTGATGGTGCGCGACATCAAGGACAAGTTCGATCTCGCGAACGTCATGGTGGTGTCGCCCGACGTCGGCGGCGTGGTGCGCGCGCGCGGCCTCGCCAAGCGCATCAACGCGCCGCTGGCCATCATCGACAAGCGCCGCGAGCGCGCCGGCGAATCCGAAGTGATGAACGTGATCGGCGAGGTTGCCGGCCACACCTGTATCCTGGTCGACGACATCGTCGACTCCGGCGGCACGCTGGTGAACGCCGCCGATGCGCTGCTCAAGAACGGCGCCAAGGACGTCTACGCCTACATCACCCACGGTGTATTGTCCGGCGGCGCGGTGGCGCGGGTGTCGAAATCCAGGCTCAAGGAACTGGTGATCACCGACTCCATCCAGGAGACCGCCGACGTGAAGGCCGCGCCCAATATCCGCGTGCTGCCGATCGCGCATCTAATCGGCGAAGCCGTGGCGCGCACGGCGCATGAAGAGTCGGTGTCCAGCCTGTTCGAAGACCTGCCGCCGAAAGAGTGACGCTGCGGCAAACTGGCAGAGGCCGGGCGCTGCCGCGCTTTCGTCACGCGAACCGGGCTATACTCCGCCGGCCGGACCTGCCCTCATAACGCACTGCCGCACCCATCATGGACTCGCTGTCGCAAGCCGCACTCGGAGCCGCCATCGGCGTTGCCGTCATGGGCCGGCGCACGAGGCCGTGGAAAGCGGCCCTGGTCGGCGCACTGGCCGGCACTTTGCCGGATCTCGACGCCTTCTATGACCATGGCGATCCGATCAGCAACATGGTCTTCCACCGCGCCAACAGCCACGCGCTGTTCTGGCAAACGGTCGCCTCGCTGCCGATCGCCGCGGTGACGGCGGTCGCCGTGCGCGAGTGGAAGAACGTCAAGGGCTGGTGGCTGACCATCTGGCTGGCGCTGATCACCCACGCACTGCTCGACTGGACGACGGTGTACGGCACCCAGCTCGGCCTGCCGTTCACCAATACGCCCTTCGCGCTGGGCAGCATGTTCATCATCGACCCGCTCTATACGCTGCCGCTTCTGATCGGCATCGGCGTCGCGCTGGCATTACGCAATGGGCGCGGCTGGCGCTGGAATGCGGCCGGCCTCATCCTTTCCACCGCCTATCTCGGCTGGAGCGCGCTGGCGCAAGTTCACGCGACCGGTGTCGCAGAGGAAAGCCTGCGCGCGCAGGGCCATCAGGTCGAACGGCTGCTGGTGACACCGGCGCCGCTCAACACCATCGTCTGGCGCATCGTGGCGATCACGCCGCAGGGCTATCTCGAGGGCTACACTTCGCTGCTCGATCGCGACCGCAGCGTCGCCTTCGACCGCTTCCCGCGCGGCGAAGAACTCTATGCGCAACTGCGCGACAACCGCTTCGTCGCTGCGATCGCCCGCTTCAGCCATGGCTTCTTCAAGATGAGCGAGCGGGACGGCCGCGCCGTCATCACCGATCTGCGCATGGGCATGGAGCCGAACTACACGTTCAACTTCGAAGTGGCGCAGCGCCAGAGCCCGACCTTCGCGCCGCTGACTCCGCCGACGCGATATTCGCAGCGGCCCGATGCCGAGAACGGCCTGCCCTGGCTGTGGCGCCGCGCGCTCGGTGAAAAGGTCGCGCCGCCGCGGTGAACCGTGAACAAAACGGAATCAAATTCCGGCGCTGGATTCATCCCGGACTTTTGCCCGCACTTATCCACGACAGAGTCATCAAGCCGCAGCATTCGTTGTGGAGAGTCGATCAGGCCGCCGTTGCTTCGCTGGCGCAAATCACGGCTCATAGGCTCACACGCTGCCTCTAGCGGCCTGAATCGAGTTGGTTATAGTCAAGTGACTCTGTGATTCGGTTTGGCCGTCAAGGCAGTCCGGTTCCCCGCGTAACACGATCGACAATTTCAGTTCGGACCTGCCCGGTCCGAAAGCGTGCCGTGCTGTGCGTATTTTGGAAGTGCCTACTGGCAAGCGGAGACGCCATGTCCCTCTCGAACTACATTGACGAAGTCCGCCATAACCCGCTCGACGTGGTCGAGCGGCTCGCGACCGGCCATGACTGGTCGTTCGAGCGCGCCAGCGAAGACGAAATTACCATTCTCGTGACCGGCCGCTGGGCCGAGTATCAGCTGTCCTACACCTGGATGGTCGATATCGAGGCGCTGCATCTGGCCTGCGCCTTCGACCTCAAGGTGCCGGAGCGCCGCCGCGCCGAAGTGCGGGCGCTGATCGCGCTGATCAATGAGCGACTCTGGATCGGCCACTTCGACAACTGGGCCGAGGAAGGCCTGGTGATGTTCCGCCACGCGCTGCAACTGCCGGCCGGCATCGAGCCGGCGGGCGCCCAGTGCGAGAAGCTGCTCGGCACCGCGCTCGATACCTGCGAGCGCTATTTCACGGCCTTCCAGTTCGTGGTCTGGGCCGGCAAGAGCGCCAAGGAAGCGCTCGAAGCGGCGATGTTCGAGACCTCGGGCGAGGCGTAAGTTTCCTTCCCATCGGCCCATCACATCATCGTCATGCCCCGCGCAGGCGGGGCATCCAGCACTTCGCAGCATCTGCTATCATCGAAACACGTTAGAGCTGGATCATCCGCTTTCGCGGATGATGACACGGAGGGTGCTGCCATGGCCAAGCGCAAGACCAAAGCGGCGAGCAAAGCCAAGCCAAAACCCGCCACCAAACCCCTCGCCTCCTTCGCCGGGCCGCTGGTGCTGCTTGGCGCCGGCAAGATGGGCCAGGCCATGCTCGACGGCTGGCTGGCGCGCGGGCTCAAGGCGCAGAAGGTGATCGCGCTCGATCCCAAGCCATCGAAAGAGATCAAGGCCACCGCCAGGCGCGGCGTGAAGGTCAATCCGAAAGCCGGGCCGCGTGCGAATGCCGATGCCCAGGCCATCGTCGTTGCGGTGAAGCCGCAAATGGCGCCGGATGCCGTGCCGCCGCTCGGGCTTTATGTCGGCAAGTCGACGCTGGTCGTGTCGATCATGGCCGGGCGCACCATCGCCTTTCTCGAAAAGGCGCTGCCGCCCGGCACCGCCATCGTGCGCGCCATGCCGAACACGCCGGCCGCGGTCGGACGTGGCATCAGCGTCGCGGTCGCCAACGGCAAGGTGACCGCCAAGCAGCGCAAACTGGCGAGCGATCTGCTCGCCGCCATCGGCAAAGTCGAGTGGGTTGGAGACGAAGGGCTGATCGACGCTGTGACCGCCGTGTCCGGCTCGGGCCCGGCCTATGTGTTCCTGCTGGTCGAGGCCATGGCCAAGGCCGGCACCGAGGCCGGCCTGCCGCCGGAGCTCGCCTACCGGCTGGCGCGCGAGACGGTGGCCGGGTCCGGCGAACTGCTGCACCAGTCGAGCCTCGACGCCGCCACCTTGCGGCAGAACGTCACTTCGCCCGGCGGCACCACCGCCGCTGCGCTGAATGTGCTGATGGGCCCGGCCGGTTTCGACAAATTGCTCGGCGAAGCCATTGCCGCCGCGGCGAAAAGATCGAAGGAACTGGCTGGGTAGGCGTCGCCCCAGCCTCGTAGCCCGGGTGGAGCGAAGCGAAATCCGGGAAAAATCATGCGCCGCCCCCGGGTTCGCTACGCTCACCCGGGCTACATCTTGCCCATTAGGTCGCCCTCAAACCGTCGTCTTTGCGGCCCTAGACTCCGCCGACACAGCGAGGGAGCACGGCCATGGTCTATCGAACCCGCAGGCGCTCGTCCGAACGCAAGGCTTATGAGCCGCCGCCGCCGCGCGGCACATCCGACCGCGACAAGGCGAAAGACGCGCTGGTCGCGCTGCTGATGCAGCATGCATTCGAGGAAATCGGCCTTGCCGAAATCGCCGGCCGCGCCGGCCTGAAGCTCACGGCGCTGCGCGCCGAGTTCGGCTCGGTGCTGGCGATCTGGGCCGCGCATATCAAGGACATCGACAACAAGGTGCTGTCGGCCGACACCGCCGACATGGCGGAGGAGCCGCTGCGCGAACGCCTGTTCGATGTCGAGATGCGGCGCATCGAGGCGATGACGCCCTATCGCGAGGCGACGCGCTTGATGATGCATTCGGCGCGGCGCAATCCGCCGCTGGCGCTGGCACTCAACGGCCTCGCCGTGCGCTCGCAGGTGTGGATGCTGGAAGCCGCCGGCATCGCCGCCTCCGGCCCGCGCGGCGCATTGCGAGCGCAAGGCGCTGCCTTCATGTTCGCGAGAACGGTGAAAGCCTGGTTGGACGCCGACGACGAAGAAGCCAATGACAAGGCGATGGCCGAGCTCGACAAGGGCCTCGCCAAGGCGGAGCGCTGGGACGGCTTCATGCGCGATTTGTGCGCGCTGCCACGCTGCATGCTGCGCGGGCCGGGACGGCGACGCCGGCGGCCGCTGGATGAAGGCGCAGCGGAAGCGAGCGCGGCTTAGGCAAAGCGACACCGCAAACTCGGCGCGCTCCCTCTCCCCTTGGGGGAGAGGGTTGGGGTGAGGGGGCAAGTGTCCCTCGACAGTTTGTAACCCCTCACCCGACGCACTTCGTGCGTCGACCTCTCCCTATGGGAGAGGTGAAGACAGAAATTACACCGGCACCTTCACAATGGCCCGCAACCCGCCGAGCGGTGAATCGGCCAGCGTGATGTCGCCGCCGTGCGAGCGCGCGATGTCGCGGGCAATGGCGAGGCCGAGTCCGGTGCCGCCCTCGTCCTGGTTGCGCGCGTCGTCGAGCCGCAGGAACGGCTTGAACACTTCCTCGCGCTGATCGGCCGGAATACCGGGGCCGTCGTCATCCACCGTGACGGTGAGATAGCGATGATCGCGATGGCCGGTAATGGCGATCGCGTTGGCGTAGCGCGCCGCGTTCGACACCAGGTTGCCGAGGCAGCGCCTGAACGCGGCCGGCCGCACCGTGACCACCGGCGCGCCATGAAAGACCACCGTGGTGCGATGGCCATGACGCTCGGCGTCGTCCTTGAGCTCCTCGAGAAAGCCCGCCATGTCGGTCGGCGCCGCGACCTCGCCGGCATCGCCGCGCGCGAAGGCGAGATAGGCCTCGAGCATGCGCGCCATCTCGTCGACGTCCTTTTTCATGGCGTCGATTTCCGGCGACTCGTCGAGCAAGGCGAGTTCGAGCTTGAAGCGCGTGAGGATGGTGCGCAGATCGTGGCTGACGCCGGCCAGCATCGCGGTGCGCTGCTCCATGGTGCGTTCGACACGCGCCTTCATCTCGATGAAGGCGTTGGCGGCGCGCCGCACCTCGCGGGCGCCGCGCGGCCGGTAGTTCGGCACGTCGCGGCCCTTGCCGAAGCTTTCGGCGGCGTCGGCGAGCTTGAGGATCGGCTTGATCTGGTTGCGCAGGAAGATGATGGCGACGGTGAGCAGCACCACCGAGGTGCCGACCATCCAGATCAGGAAGATTTCGGAGTTCGACGCATAGGCCGCGTTGCGCCGCGCAAACACGCGCATGATGGTGTTGTCGAGCTGGACGCGGATTTCGACCTGCGACGACTTGCCGACGGTGTCGATCCAGAACGGCCGGGCCACCTGCTTGCGCAGCTCTTCCGACAGCGCCTGGTCGATCAGCGAGAAGAACGGCTTGGGCCGCGGCGGCGGCATCTCGCCGAGCGGCAGAAAATCGACGACGAGGCCGAGACGCTGCTGGGCGATGCGGCGCAGTTGCGACTGGTCGGCGTCCTGCGGATAGGTCTTGTAGAGGTCGGCCAGCGCCGCGATGTCGGCGACGACACCGGCGGACAGGCGTTGCGTCACCACATTCCAGTGCCGTTCCATGAAGACGAAGGCGACCACCGACTGCAGGATCACCATCGGCAAAATGATGATCAGCACCGCGCGGGCGAACAGGCCCTTCGGCATGACGCTGTTGAGCCAGCGCGCCAGACGCCGCCAGCCGTCGCCGATCTTTTCGAGCTGGGCGTGAATACGGCGGATCGGCGGGATCGAATCGTACCACTCCCAGGCCGCGCGCAAACGCGCCATCGCGTTGCGGACATTGACGCCGATATCGAGCGAGGTCATGTGGTGCTCACCAGCCGGTAGCCGATGCCGCGCACGGTCTGCACGAACAGCGGATTGGCCGGGTTCTTCTCGATCTTGCGGCGCAGGCGGTTGACCTGCACGTCGACGGCGCGCTCGGAAACCTGATCGCCATTGCCGGCGAGCGCCATGCGAGACACCGTCTCTCCGGGCGAGGCGCAAAGAATGCGCAGCATCTCGCGCTCGCGGTCGGTGAGGCGGATGACGTCGTCGCCGCGGCGCAGCTCGCCCCGCGCCAGATGATAGACGAACGGGCCGAAGCGCACCGACTCCACCGGAGCCGGCGCCGGCGGCTGGGCGCGCTTGAGGATGTTGGCGATGCGCAGCGACAATTCGCGCGGTTCGAACGGCTTGGACAGGTAATCGTCGGCGCCGAGGCTGAGGCCCTCGATGCGGCTTTCGGCAGCATCGCGCGCGGTCAGCATCAGGATCGGCACGTCGGACGTGCCGCGCAGTGACCTGGCGAATTCGAAGCCGGTCTCGCCCGGCATCATCACGTCGAGAATGATGAGGTCGAAAGACAGCCCGGCCAGCTTGGCGCGGGCGTCGGCGGCATTGTCGGCGGTGGTGACGCGAAAGCCTTCGCCGGCGAGAAAGCGCGATAACAAATCACGGATGCGGCGGTCGTCATCGACCACCAGCAAATGTGGCGCATCGTCGGGAAGTTTAATGACCCTGGTGATCATCGGCGTCGATCCAAACTCCGTTCATTCCCGCGCAAGCGGGAATCCAGAATCGATTGGCGCAACGTTTACCATCACTGGGTCCCCGCTTTCGCGGGGACGAACGGAGGTACAACGTGCCAACATTGCTCAACTCCGCTTCACCCGATCGGCGCGCGCGATCAGGCGCAGCACTTCCTCGCGATTATCGTTGTCGATCATCGCGGTCAAAAAACGGCGCGCGGCGTCATGAGCGCCGGGGCCGAGTTCGCCGAAAGCACGCTCGATGCGCTCGGTCTGCAACTGCGCCAGCTTGAGCGACAGCCCCTCGCCCTTGGCGGTGACGTAAAGCAGGCGCTGGCGGCGGTCGTGCTCGCCCTCCTTCTGCACCACATAGCCCTGATCGACGAGCTGCTTGAGCACGCGGCCGAGCGACTGCTTGGTGATGTTGAGGATGTCGAGCAGGTCCGCGACCTTCATGCCCGGATGGCGGTTGACGAAATGCAGCACCCGGTGATGGGCGCGGCCGAACGCGAACTTCTCCAGCACCTCGTCCGGATCGCCGACGAAATCGCGATAGGCAAAGAACAGAAGCTCGATGATGTCCCAGGTCGGGCCGTCGGCGGCCGCGGCCGGGGCGGCGCCCGCGCCATCGGCCGGGGCCGGCTTGCCCGAGGAATCTTTCGCGCTATTTATGTCAGCCATGTTGACATATTTTGGTTTTATGTTACAAAAACCCCATTCAGGACGAAACGATCGTTCCTGACGGCCCGATTGGGCCGAGCCGGCGCGACTTTAGGGCCCGCGCCGGGGGACCGAAAAGCAGTCATACCGCTGTTGCCGGGTGACGCAAAGTGTTGGAATAAGCCCGGAAAATCCGCCAGACCGGCGGCCGCCGGAAGGCGCGTTCAAGGGCCATTCCAAGGGTCTTGTGATTGGCCAATGCCGCAAGGGGCCTGAGGGCCCCGTCCCGAATGTGACCTGGAGAAAGCCATGGCTGCGCAATCCTACGACAAGCTCGACGGCGTCATCTGGTATGACGGCAAGCTCGTTCCTTGGGCGGAAGCGAATGTGCACGTACTGAGCCACGCCCTGCACTACGCCAGCGCGGTGTTCGAGGGCGAGCGCGCCTATGGCGGCCGCATCTTCAAGTCGACCGAGCATTCCGAACGCCTCAAGCGCTCGGCTCAGGTGCTCGACTTCGAAATCCCGTGGTCGGTTGCCGAGATCGACGCCGCCAAGCAACTGGTCGTCGACAAGAACGGCAAGAAGGACGCCTATGTCCGCCCGATCGCCTGGCGCGGTTCGGAAATGATGGGCGTGTCGGCGCAGTCGAACACCATCCACCTCGCCATCGCCTCCTGGGAGTGGCCGAGCTACTTCGACCCGGAGCAGCGGCTCAAGGGCATCCGCCTCGATCTTGCCGACTATCGCCGGCCCGATCCGAAGACGGCGCCGTCGCTGGCCAAGGCCGCTGGCCTGTACATGATCTGCACCATCTCCAAGCACAAGGCCGAGCGCAAAGGCTATGCCGACGCCATGATGCTGGACTGGCAGGGCCGCGTCGCCGAATGCACCGGCGCCAATATTTTCTTCGTGCAGGATGGCAAGATCCACACGCCGATCGCTGACTGCTTCCTCGCCGGCATCACGCGTTCGACCGTGATCGACCTCGCCCGGAAGCGCGGCTTCGAGGTGATCGAACGCCGCATCATGCCGGAAGAGCTATCGAGCTTCTCGGAATGCTTCATCACCGGCTCGGCCGCCGAAGTGACGGCGGTGGCCGAGATCGCCCAGTGGAATTTCAACCCGGGCGGCATCACCAAGACGCTGATGGAAGATTACACCGCAGCGGTGACCGCGCCGGGCAAAGCGGCCGCGGCGTGAGCCAAAGAAGATCGACGTATAATGGAACGGCGCCCTCGCAGGCGCCGTTTTCGTTTTGAAGTGTTACTGTAGCCCGGGTGAAGCGCAGCGTAACCCGGGACAGCATCCCGGATTTCGCTTCGCTCATCCGGGCTACAAGAGCGTATTTGATGACTGACAACCAACAAGCCGTCTTCGATTTCCTCGCCACGCGCGGGCGCGGCGTGAAGCGCATCGACACTCATGCCGCGAGTGTTTTCCTGTCGGGCGATCGCGTGCTCAAGGTCAAGCGCGCGGTGAAGTTCCTGTTCCTCGATTTCTCGACCCTGGAGAAGCGCAAGGCCGCCTGCGAGGCGGAGATCGAGGTCAACAGGCCCTATGCGCCCAAGGTCTATCGCGGCGTCGTCGCCATCACGCGCGAGCCGGACGGCACGCTGGCGATCGACGGCAAGGGCGAGCCGATCGAATACGCCGTCGACATGGCGCGCTTCGACGAGACGCAGACGCTGGATCATGTCGCCGACCGGGGCGGCATCAATGACGCCCTCGCCGACCGCCTCGGCCGTGCCGTCGCCAGCGCGCACACAATCGCGCCGGTGCGGCGCGACGCGAATTTCGCCGCCACGCTGGACGAGATCATCGCGCAGAACGATACGGAACTGGGCAGCTCCCCGGAGCTGTTCGACCCCGGCGCGGTGAAGGCATTGACCGCCGCGAGCCGCGCCGCGCTGACGCGCTCGCGTTCCCTGCTCGAGGCCCGCGAGAACGCCCGCTGCGTGCGGCGCTGCCATGGCGATCTGCATCTCGGCAATCTGGTGCTGATCGACGAAGCGCCGATGCTGTTCGACGCCATCGAGTTCAACGACAAGCTTGCCATCATCGACCGCTTCTACGATGTCGCCTTCCTGCTGATGGACCTGATCGAGCGCGGCCTCGCGCCGGCGGCGGCCACGGTGCTCAACCGCTATCTCGCCGAGACCAACGACGACAGCGACCTCGACGCGCTGGCGTTGCTGCCGCTGCTGATGAGCCTGCGCGCCGCCATCCGCGCCAAGGTCACGGCGGCGCGGCCGAACCGCGACGCGGCGCTCGACCAGCGCGCCCGCGATTACTTCGCGCTGGCGCAACGGCTGATCGCACCGCCCGCGCCGCGGCTGATCGCGGTCGGCGGCCTGTCCGGTACCGGCAAGTCGGTGCTGGCGCGGGCGCTCACGGCCTATCTGCCGCCGCTGCCCGGCGCGATCTGGCTGCGCAGCGACGTCATCCGCAAGCGGATGTTCGGCAAGAAGGAGACCGAAGCGCTGGCGGGCGAAGCCTATACGCCGGAGGTGACCAAAAAGGTGTACGCCGCCCTCGCCGCCAAAGCCGCGCGCATCGTCGCCGCCGGGCATTCGGTCATCGCCGACGCCGTCTTCGCCCGTGCCAGCGAACGCGCCGATATCGAGCGCGCGGCGCCACAAGTGTTCCGCGGCTTGTTCCTGACGGCCGACCTCGACACGCGGCTCGCCCGTGTCGGCGGCCGCGAATCTTCAAAAGCCAAGGGTATTGGTGACGCCTCCGACGCCGGCGCCAAGGTCGCGCGGGCGCAGGAGAACTATGACCTCGGCCACCTCTCATGGGCCCAAGTCGATGCCTCGGGAACGCCGGAGCAAACGCTGAATAATGCCCGCAAGGCCCTGAAGACTTGAAGCCATGCGCCCAGTGGCCCCCGGCCCCACCGCGCGCGGCCGTGGCCTTCGCGCCCGAAAGCAGGCATAGCTTGAACCAAGCATCGCTTTTCGCCGCCGGGTTCCGACCATGACCGCCGCTCGAAAGCCGGGAATTTCGGCCCGCCAGATCGCGGTCGGACTGGCTGGCTTCTTCGCCTTCATCAATCTTTATTCGATGCAGTCGATCCTGCCGATGTTGACGGTGGACTTCGGCACCGGTCCGGCAGGCATCTCGCAGATCATGACGGCGAGCACGCTGGCGGTCGCGCTCACTGCGCCGTTCACCGGCACGGTCGCCGATGTGCTCGGCCGCAAGCGCGTTATCGTCACCGCGATGCTGCTGCTCGTCGTCCCGACGGTCATGTGCGCGCTGGCGCCGGACCTGCACGCGCTCGTGATCTGGCGCTTCATTCAGGGGCTGGTGCTGCCGCCGGTGTTCGCCGTTACCATCGCCTATATCGGCGATGAATGGGAGCCACACGAGGTAACCTCCGCAGCCGGCATTTATACGTCGGGCGCGGCGCTCGGCGGCTTCTCGGGCCGTTTCTTCACGGGCATTCTCGCCGACCTGATCGGCTGGCGTCACGGCCTGATGGTGATCGGGGCACTGACACTCGCCGGCGCCATCGCCATGATGATGTTGTTGCCGCGCGAAAAGAAGTTCGTCCGCTCGGAGGGCCTCATCGCCTCGGGACGGCAGATGCTGCAGCACTTCCGCAACGGACAATTGCTGGCGACCTACGCGGTCGGCTTCGGCGTGCTGTTCTGCTTCATGCTGACCTTCACCTACATCAATTTCCGTCTCGCCGCGCCGCCATACAATTTATCGCCGAGCTGGCTCGGCGCGATCTTCATCGTCTATCTGGTCGCGTCGAGCGTAACGCCATTCGCCGGCCGAGGGGTCAGCCGCTTTGGCCGGCGCCATTTCATGATCCCGGTGATCTTCGTGTGGATGGGCGGCCTGCTGATGACCCTGGCGACGCCGCTGTGGCTGGTGCTGCTCGGGCTCACCATCTGCGCCTCCGCCGGCCTGATCTGCCAGACCATTTCAACCGGTTTTGTCACCGTCACCGCGAAAGTCGGCCGCTCCTCGGCGGTCGGTCTTTACGTCACGAGCTTTTATATCGGCGGCTCGTTCGGCGCGGCGCTCGGCGGCGTCGCCTGGACGCTGGGCGGCTGGCTCGCCTGCGTCATACTGCTGCTGTTGATGCAAGCGATCATGGCGACCACGGTCTATTTCCTCTGGGCCCGCCATACGGCGCCGGTGGTATAGGCCGGCCCGGCCTGATAGCGTCCCGGCTGCGATAACACGTACGCGTCAGCGATGCGTTCGGGATAAACAGGGCGGCAACACAATGACTCCTTCTCTTACAAAGGCGCAGCGCGATTTCCTGATCTCGATCGACACACCAACGGTGTGCAATCTGATCGAGATCGTCGCGCCGGAGCGCCGCGGCTTCGGCTATACCGTGCGCCACCTGCACTGTCCGTTTCCCGACCTGCCGCCGATGGTCGGCTTCGCCAAGACCGTGACCATGCGCGCACAGGACCGCGTGCCGCTCGGCGAAGCGGGCTACATGGCCAAGCGCCTCGATTATCTCGACTACGTCGCCGCCGAGCCGCAGCCGAGCATTGCCGTCATCCAGGATCTCGACGATATCGTCGGCTACGGCGCCTTCTGGGGCGAGGTGCAGTCCAACGTGCACAAGGCGCTCGGCTGTCTCGGCACCATTACCAATGGCTCGGTGCGCGATATTCCGATGATCCCCGACGGCTTCCAGATGCTGGCCGGCTCGCTGGCGCCGTCGCATGCCTTTGTGCATGTCGTCGACTACGGCGTGCCGGTGAACATCCACGGCATGGCGGTGCGCTCCGGCGACCTGATCCACGCCGACCGCCACGGCGCCGTGGTGGTGCCGCTCGAGATCATTGACGCCATGCAGGCCGCCCTGCCCGGCCTCAACGCCAAGGAAGCCAAGATCATCGAGGCGGCCAAATCCGGCGCCGGGCTCGCCGCCATCAAGGCGGCGATGAAGGGCTAGGATTCGTTCGAATTCGGCCGCGGCAACGCCATGAACCTCAAGGACAGCGCTTCCTACGTCTTCCTGGCGATCGTCTGGGGCCTGTCGTTTTTGTTCATGCTGCGCGGCGTCGAAGCCTTCGGCTGGGTCGGCGTCGTCACGTTCCGCAGCTTCATCGCCGCGGCCACTCTGTTTCTGGTCGCCGCAGCGACCGGCCGGCGCATGAATTTCAGCGCCGGCTGGTCGCACTTCGCCGTGGTCGGCGCCACTACCGTCGCCGGGCAACTCATCGGCTTGTGCTTTGCCATGCCGCTGATCGGCACGGCGATGTCGGCGATCCTGGTCGCGACCATTCCGCTGTTCTCGATGCTCATCGCGCGGCTGTGGGGCATCGAGCAACTGACGCGGCGGCACCATCTCGGGCTTGTGCTCGGATTCTCCGGCATGGTGGTGCTGGTCGGTTTTCCGGCGGTGCCGTTCACGCCATCCTTCGCGCTGGGCTGCGCGACAACGCTGTTTGCCTGCCTGTGCGCGGCCTACGGCAGTTGCTATGTGAACTATAAACTCAAAGGCGTGAGTTCGTTTGATACGACGGCGGGCGCGTTCCTTGCCGGCGGCATCATCACTCTGCCGCTGATCTACATCGTACCGGTCCCCGGCACGCCGCAGCCGGTTGACTACCTCTATCTCTTCGTCCTCGGCGCCATCATGAGCGCGCTGACCTATGTGATGTATTTCCGCCTGGTCGGCACCATTGGCGCGACCCGCGCCATCAGCGTCGAGTTCGCCGTGACGGTGGTGGCGGTGCTGGTTGGCGCCGTCGTTCTGCACGAACCCCTGTCGGCGGTGCAGATCGCCGGCGCCACCACCATCGTCGCCGGGTGCATGTTGGTGGTCGGGCTGGTGCCAAAGCTACGGCGCGGCGCTCGGATGCCATAGCGGCGCGTAGCCACGCTTCAGGACTTCAATGATGGACGGAGGCGTCAATACGTCGACGTCGCCCCCAAGCGGCCGCGGCACCGTCTTGCCGTAGCCGGCGGGCGTCCAGCGCAGCAGATGCTTGCCGCGCATGGCGAAGGCTTCGCCATCGCCCGCGATCATCGCGCCGTCCGGCAGCGCGTCGATAGCTGCGCGATGCGTCCGCTTGGCGCGGCCGTCGAGCCGCTCGCTGTGAAGGACGGCGTCCATTTCGGGTGCGGTGTGGGCACGCGGAAACAACGAGGCGAATGCTCGCGCATCCTTGCGCCGGCATTCGAAGCATGGCCGATGGCCGGCGGCCAGCGCCGTCACCTCGTCGAGGAAGAACAGCTCCGTGTAGCTGTCGCCCCAGACCTTGCGCTGCCGCCCCTTGAAAGCGAGCACACAGCAGATCCACTGTTTCGAGGCCCAGCGCCGCGCGCCGAGTTGGCGTGATGCATCGTGAATGCGGCCGCCGCGATTGCCCATCATCCGCCCGCGCACGGTCGTGGCGACGAGATCGGCAAAAGGCGTGACGCGGTTTTGCAAAGGCATGCGGCAGTCTAGCCCTGTGCGGTGGACCGCGTCTAAGGGAAGACGGCGAACATCGCCGCTGCCACGGCGGCGCCGGTGAACACGGCGAGGAAGTCCCTGCGGATCACGATCATCACCAGCGCCGTCGCGGCCAGTGCGACCAGCGAGCGCAGACCGCCATGCACCAAGGTCGGTGCCACCGTGGCGGCGATAACCGCGCCGGGCAGCGCTTCCAGCATCCGCCGCAGCCGGGGCCCGATGACGAAACGCCCGATCAGCCAATAACCGACGATGCGTGTGACATAGACGACGATCGTCATCAACGCGATGACAAGAAGAAAGCCGAACGCATCCTTCTCAATCATCGTTGAAAACCCCGGCCAGCGAGCCGGCGATGGCGCCGACGATCAGATACCAGTGGCCGCCAACGATGAACTCGGTCAGCAGGGCGGCGCCGGCGCCGACGATGATGCCGAAGGATTTGCGCGGGCCGCGCCACAGCGACACCAGCATGGCGACGAAAAAGGCCGGCATCATCAGATCGATGCCGAACTGCCGGGGATCGGCGACGGCCGCGCCGGCCAGATAGCCCGGCACCGACATCGTGCTCCAGACGACGTACATCATCACGCCGCCGCCGAGCATGAAGGCCGGATCGCGCCCGCCTTTGTCGTAATAGCGTAGCGATGTCAGCCAGGCCGGCTCGACCAGAAAGAACAAGGTCGGGTAGGACTTGTAGGCCGGCGACGAACCGAGCAGCGGCCGCAAGGTGGCGCCGATCATCAAATAGCGGGCGTTGATCAGCGCGGTGAGCGCCACGATGCCCGCGATCGCACCGGCCGTCAGCGTCTGCGGCCAACTGTCAAGCACCACCATCTGCGCCACGCCGCTCATCACGGTGGCGCTCATCAGCACGGTCTCGGATAAAGTCAGGCCCTTGCGCGCCGCCAGGGTGCCGTAGGCCATGGCGAAAGCGACGAGGCCGGGGCAAAACGGCACCACGCTGAGCGCGCCCTGGCGAAAAGCGTCCCAAGTCCAGTACGGCGCGGGTTTCGGATGGGCCGGAGAATCGGCGTCGGGCGGGGTCATTGCAGAACCACCGCTATCGCAACCTGCCCGCGAGGAAAAGCCCAAAAGAAAGACGCCCGCCATCGCGGCGGGCGTCCGGCTTGTGCAGTGCCGTTGGCGGGGGAAGCCTACCTCGCCTTCAGGAAGTCGGCGGCCTCGATCAGGACCAGTTCGTTGTCGTCCTGCTTGCCGATGGCGCGGCCGGACGAGTACGGCAGGTTGTTGTCATTGCCGACGACGATGTGGCTGGCGTCCACCACGTCGACATCCTCTATGGTGACGAAGGGGAAGGTGAAGATACCTTCCTTGGAACCCTGCTTGGCCTTGTTGTTCGGGTCCTTGATCGCCATCAGGTCGATATGGCCGATCTTGCGGGCGAAGCCGCCGGCATTGGCGTCGGTCATTTCGATCTTGTAGACGCGCTTCATCTTGACCGGCACGTTGAAGCAATCGCGCCTGGCCAGCCCGGCGCAGGCCTGATGCTGCTCACCTTCGCCATTGTCGCGCTCGATGATGAGCCCGGTGGTGGCGTCGATCATGTTGAAGTCGCCGATATTGTTATTGTTGACCTCGAGCTTGTACTTCCAGAAGCGACCGGTCCACTTCTGCGCGTTCACGTCGAATTCGAGGATGCGCAGATATTCGCGGCCTTCATCGGTCTCGAACGACTTGGTGGCTTCGTTCCACAGCGGACCCTCCAGCAGCGGATAAAGGAAGCGGCCGTCCTTGGACGCCGCCATGCCTTCGTAGCCGCGCGAGCGCCGCACATTGAACGGCACAGCGCCGCCGGGCACCGCCGGCGTCGACACCGCATAGTGATCCGGCGACCGCGCCACCTTGCCGTCGATCATGGTTTCGAAAAAGGCGTTGACCTTGCCGTTCTGGTCGATGCGGATGAGATAGGGCCCGAACTCGTCGCCGATCCAGATCTGGTCGCCGATGATCTGGAAGCTCTCGACGTCGAGATCAGCGCCGGTGAGATAGCGCTTCTCGGTGCCTTCGAGCGTGATCTGAAACGGCAGCTTCTTGTCCTGGTCGTTCAGGAATACGGTGCGGAGAAACTCGACCTTGCCGGCGGCGAAGTCGGGCTTGAGACGATGCAGCATCAGCATGGCGTCCGGCGAGTTGGCCTTGCTGCCGTAGCCGTTGTCCTGCAGCACCCAGAAGGTGCCGTCGCCGACCGCCTTGATGCCGGAGAAGCCCTGCACCGGCTGGCCCTTGAACGGCAGCTTGATGCCGGTCTCGCGCGGCGCGTCCGGCGCGGAGATGAACGAGGTGCCCATCACCGTGCCCACGGCATCGATGCGTTTGCGGTCGGTGTTGGTGAACTTGCCGGAGATCGCCATGTCGGCCGGCGCATCGGCCGGCGGATCGACGAAAGTGAAAGCCGGCACGATCGCATGGCCCGCGAGCGTCCCGGTGAACGCCTTGTCGGCCAAAGCCGGCGTCAATGCCGTCGTCGCGGCAAGCACGCCCGCCATTGCAGTGAGAAGTAATTTCATCGTCGCCTCCTGTGAGTGAAGTGAGGCGATCCTCATCAGCCGCGTTTGTCAGCGCGGTATCGGTTCGGTGAACGGCGTGTGACAGTTCACAATCGCAACGGCGTGAAACGCAAAACGCCCGCCTTACGGCGGGCGTGTGCGTTATTGTCGCAGCGTCGGAGACGGACGATCAGCCCTGCGGCTGCGGCGCCACGTCGCCGGTCGGCGCGTCGGGGCGCGGCCGCGGCTTGCCGGCCGGCGGCACGGCCGAGCCGCGCGGGGTGGCGGGCTCGATCACGGCCTCGCGCACCGGACGAATGCCGTTGAGCAGGTCCTTGATCTCGTCGCCGGTGAGCGTTTCGAACTCCAGGAGGCCCTTGGCGAGTGTCTCGAGGTCGTCGCGCTTTTCGGTGAGGATACGGCGGGCCTCGGCCTGACCGGTCTCGACCAGCTTGCGCACTTCGGCGTCGATCTTGCGGTTGGTCTCCTCCGAGACATTCTGTTGCCGCGTGACCTGATAACCTAGGAAGACCTCGTCACCATTGTCGCCATAGGCGACCGGGCCGAGTTCGTCCGACAGGCCCCAGCGCGTCACCATCATGCGGGCGAGCTTGGTGCCCTGCTCGATGTCCGACGCCGCGCCCGAGGTGACCTTGTCGCGGCCAAACACCAGATCCTCGGCGACACGGCCGGCCATGATGATGGCGAGGCGCGATTCCATCTGCTCGAGCGACATTGATAGCTTGTCGCGCTCGGGCAACTGCATGACCATGCCCAGCGCACGGCCGCGCGGAATGATCGTCGCCTTGTGCACCGGATCGGTGGCCTTGACGTTGAGCGCGACCAGCGCATGGCCGCCCTCGTGATAGGCGGTGAGCAGCTTCTCCTCGTCGGTCATGACGAGCGACTTGCGCTCGGCGCCCATCATCACCTTGTCCTTGGCGTCCTCGAACTCCGCCTGCATGACCATGCGCTTGTTGCGGCGCGCGGCCATCAGGGCGGCTTCGTTGACGAGGTTGGCGAGATCGGCGCCGGAGAAGCCGGGCGTGCCGCGTGCGATGGTCTTGAGGTTCACGTCCGGCGCCAGCGGCACCTTCTTGACGTGCACCTTGAGGATCGATTCACGGCCGACGACGTCCGGGTTCGGCACCACGACCTGACGGTCGAAGCGGCCGGGACGCAGCAGCGCCGGGTCGAGCACGTCCGGACGGTTGGTCGCGGCGATGAGGATGATGCCCTCGTTCGCCTCGAAGCCGTCCATCTCGACCAGCAACTGGTTCAGCGTCTGCTCGCGCTCGTCGTTACCACCGCCCATGCCGGCGCCGCGATGCCGGCCGACGGCGTCGATTTCGTCGATGAAGATGATGCAGGGCGCATTCTTCTTGGCCTGCTCGAACATGTCGCGCACGCGGCTGGCGCCGACGCCGACGAACATTTCGACGAAGTCCGAACCCGAGATGGTGAAGAACGGCACATTGGCTTCGCCGGCGACAGCGCGGGCGATCAGGGTCTTACCGGTGCCCGGAGGGCCGACCAGCAGGACGCCGCGCGGAATGCGGCCACCGAGGCGCTGGAATTTGCCGGGGTCGCGAAGGAATTCGACGATCTCGGTGAGGTCGGACTTGGCTTCATCGACACCGGCGACATCCTCGAAGGTCACGCGGCCATGCGCTTCGGTGAGAAGCTTGGCGCGCGATTTGCCGAAGCCCATGGCTTTGCCGGCACCGCCCTGCATCTGCCGCGACAGGAATATCCAGACGCCGATGAGCGCGATGAAGGGCAGCCACGACACCAGCAGCGACACGAACCACGGCACATTGTCGGTGAGCGGACGCGCGGTGATCGAGACGCCCTTGTTGTAGAGCTTCTGCACGAGACCCGGATCGTTCGGCGCGTAGGTCTGGAACGCCGTGCCGTTGGCGAAGGTGCCGCGGATTTCCGGACCCTGGATCACGACGTCGCGGACGCGGCCTTGATCGACCTCGGAGAGCAACTGCGAGAACGAAATGTCCTGCGCGCTGGTGCGCTGGCTTGGGTTCTGAAACAGCGTGAAAAGGGCAAGCAGCAGAAGGACGATAATCACCCAGAGGGCGAAGTTCCGCAGATTGGCGTTCATCGGACGTTCCTACCCGCGCGCCACGCAAAGGGCGCCGCGGCTTGATCTTGTTACGAGACACGGACGGGGTCGTCCCACGCGCGTCTTTGCCAATGTAGGCACCCCATCCCGGCATGGAAAGGGTTCGATTCTCACATATTCTAGCGCGATTTCGCGGGCTTGGCCCGCTTGCCGCCCGCCGTGGTTAAGGCATTTCGGCCGCCCCCGCTATAGCCGGAACGCCGCGGCGGGGCCGTTTCGACGGTGAGCACGCCGTTTTGCAGGGCCGTCAGGGCTCCCGCAAGGGTTCTGCGCCACCGGATACCGCTCCCCAGCGCGCCGACGAGAGCTTCCGCGAGCGCCTCCAGCTTGCCCAGTTCGACAGGGCCTTCCGAGCCGGCCGCATCGATAGCGCGTCCCAACAGGCGCAGCAGGATCTCGTGCGGCGTGCGCGCCAGCGCAGCCGCCTCGAAGCGCAGGGAACGTCCCGGCCCGGCCGCAGCCAGCCCGTGCCAGACGATATCGACGACCTGCTCGAGCGCCGCGTCGGCGCGGCCGGCGCGCCGCGCCAGCAAGGCCAGCCGGGCGGCATCGAGACCCTCGGCCGCCAGTTGCGGCATCAGCCCGCGCAGCCGCGCGCGGGTGAAGGCGGCATCGCGGTTGGTCGGATCGTCGGCGAAAGCGATGTTCGACTTTGTGAGCGTGGCGATCAGCCGCGCCTTGGGGATGTCGAGGAACGGACGCACCAGCAGCACGGCGTCATGGCTAGGTACGGCTGACGTCCTCTGCATCGCCGCCAGCCCGGTGATGCCGCTGCCGCGGGCGAGCCGCATCACGACGGTCTCGGCCTGATCGTCGCGGGTGTGGGCGGTCAGGATGTGCGAAGCGTCGGCCTTGCGCGCCGCCTGCGCCAGCAAAGCGTAACGCGCCACGCGCGCGGCCTGCGGGATGCCTTTGGTGGGCTTATCGCCCTTCCACCGAACGGTGCGATGCGCGACGCCGAGTTCCTCCGCGAGCCTGGCGACATTGCGCGCTTCGCGTTTGGCTTCGGCGCGCAGGCCATGATCGACGGTGACCGCAATCAGCTCCGGCCCGCGCTTGAGCGCCTTGCGCCAGCGCGCCGCCAGCACCATCAGCGCCGTCGAATCCGGACCGCCCGACACCGCGAGCACCAGCGCCTTCGCCGCTTTGAGATCGGCAAAGAGCAGCTTCGTTTCCGCTTGTGAGATTGCCGTAACGTTATCGCGCGGCATGACCCGGCCTCGACGCTTGCGAGGCGGCAGCCTAGCACTTTACGCGTTTGACTTCCTGCTCGACCGACTTCTTCACATTCGCCGGGGCCTTGGGATATTTGCGGCCGACTTCGGCGAGTGTGGCGCAGGCCGCGTCCTTCTGCTTCAGCGCGGCCAGCGACTGGCCGAGGCGCAGCAGCGCATTCGGCGCGCGCGCCGACTTCTCGTGCTTGGTCGAAACGGCGAGAAAGCTCTGCGCCGCGTCGCGAAACTGCTGGCGCTGATACTGACTTTCACCGAGCCAGTAATAGGCGTCGGGTACCTGAGTCTCGCTCGGATACTTCTTCAGGAAGTCGCGGAAGGCCTGTTCGGCCAGCGCGTAGTCCTTGTGCAGCAGATAGCCATAGGCGAGGTCGTATTCGTCCTGCGGCTTGGCCGTGGGCGGCAAGGTCGCGAGCCGCCCGGTCACGTCGCGCGGCGGATTGGACGACGACGCGGCCGGCACGCCGAGCGCCGGATTGGTGCTGGCGACCTGACCGGCCACCGGGCCCGCATCGACCACCGGCGACGGCGGCGGCGCCGGATTGCCGGACAGCGTCGACAGATCGAGCGGCTGGCCGGCGGCGCGGCCATTCGGCGCGCCGACGGGCGCGTCGGCGCCCGGCTCGGCGGCCACGATCGGCGCCGGCGCGGCCGAGTCGGCCGAGCCCAGCGGACGCGGCGCACCCGGAGCCTGCGGGTTCTGCGAGGGATCGAACAGGTCGGAGCGGCGGCCCGGTTGCTGCTGGGCAGGCTGCGACGGCTGCAGCGCGCCGGGCACGCCCGGACGCACAGTCGGCAACTGGCCCGGCGGCACCTGCGGGTTCTGGTTGTTCGGGATCACGGCCGGCGCCGGCCCCTGCACCGGCGGCGCGCCGCCACCTTGCAGCGCGCGGACCTGCTGTTCGAGCTGCTGGTTGCGATACTGCAACTGCTCGATCGTGCCCGTAAGCTGGCGCAGAGCGCTCTCGATGCGATCGATACGCACCGACAACTCATTGGGATCGCCATCGCCGCCGGGCATGCCCTGGGGCTGTTGCTGCTGCTGGCGCTGTTGCTGACCGCCTTCGCCGCGGCTGAACAGATTGTCGAGGAAGTTGCCGCCGCGATCCTGCGCATGCGCGGAATAGAAAGCGGTCAACACTACGACCGCGACCACCATGGCAGCCAGGGCAAAACGAAACAAAGTGCCCGCCGTCAGCGGGGCATGGGGAGTTTTCGAGTTGTTTTCCATCGGCTCATTCGTCGGCCAGACGGCCGGTCACTGGCCCTTGAACGCGGGCCCTCGGGCTCCCCTCATCGGGGAGCGGGGCGTTCCCCTACCATAGCCAACCGAGTGCGACCAGATTGTGGCCCGCCGGCGGCGCTTTACGGGGGATTACTCCGCCGGCACGGGTTTCGGCGCCTTGCGCGCCTTCATCCATTCCTCGAAGGCACGGATGACGACGAAGAAGGACGGCACGAACAGCACCGCCAGACAGGTCGACGCCAGCATGCCGGTGAACACCGTGATGCCGATCGAGGCTCGCGCATTGGCGCCGGCGCCGGTCGCCAGCACCAGCGGCACGACGCCGAGGATGAACGCGAACGACGTCATCAGGATCGGACGGAACCGCGCCCGCGCCGCCTCGACCGCCGATTCAAGCAAACCCTTGCCGCCCTCGCGCAGTTCGCGGCCGAACTCGACAATGAGAATGGCGTTCTTCGCCGACAACGCGATCAGAAGCACGATACCGATCTGGGTGTAGAGATTGTTCTCGATGCCGAGGAACAGCAGCGTCAGCACCGGCCCGATCAGCGAAATCGGCACCGCGAGAATGACGGCCGCCGGCTGGTACCAGCTCTCGTACTGTCCAGCGAGCACCAGATAGACCAGCAGCAGCGCCATGGCGAAGACGAAGTACATCTGATTGCCGACCAGCTTTTCCTGATAGGACAGCCCGGTCCATTCCATCACCGTGTTCGGCGGGAAAGACTGTTTGGCGATCTGCTCCATCAGCCCCATCGTGGCGCCCGTGGACTGGCCGCGCGCCGGCAACGTGATGACCGTCGCCGACGGATAGAGATTGTACAGGCTCACCAGCGACGGCCCGCTGACCGGCTTGATGTCGATCAGCGTCGACAGCGGGATCATGCTGCCCTGGTTGTTGCGCACCGAGATGTTGTCGAGGTCCTGCGTGCGCAGACGGAACTGCGAATCCGCCTGCACCACGACCTGGAAGGTGCGGCCGAACTGGGTGAACTGGTTGACATAGGCCGAGCCGAGATAGCCGCCGAGCGCGGAGAACAATTGATCGACCGACACGCCGACGGCCTGCGCCTTCACGCGATCGACATCGACCAGATATTGCGGGACGTTGGCGCGGAACGACGAGATCACCGCCTGGATGTTCGACTGCGACGCGGCATTGCCCATCAGACTATCGACGATGCTCTGCAGCTTGACGTAGTCGGTCGAATTGTCGCGCAGCTCGACCTGCGCCGTGGTGCCGGCGGCATTGCCGATGCCCTGTATCGGCGGCGGCGGCAATACGCGCACGGTCGCTTCCTCAATGGCCGCAACCTCGCGTGACAGCGACTGGTACATCGGCAGCAGGCTGAGCGCCTTGCCGCGCACGCCCCAGTCCTTGAGGATGATGTAGGCAACGCCCGCCGACGACAGCACCGAGGAGTTATCCAGCGCCGAGATGCCGGCGATGGTCACGACCTTGTCGACGCCGGGATTCTTGCGCGCGATCGCGTCCAGCTTTTCCATCACCGCCTGGGTGCGCGGCAACGAGGCGCCGTCGGGCAACTGCACCGTGGCCAGCATGTAGCCCTGGTCCTCAACCGGGATGAAGCCGGTGGGGATGCGCGAGAAGCCGTACATCGTGATACCGATGGCGATGAGGGCGAACACCGTGACCTTGCCGGCATGGGCGACAAGCCGTTTCATCAGCCGCGCATAGGCGCCTTCGGCCTTGTCGTAGACCTTGTTGAAGCCGCGGTAGAAGAAGTTGCGCTTCTCCGGCGGTACCGTCGGCCGCAGCCACAACGCACATTGCGTCGGCTTCAGCGTCACGGCGTTGATCGCGGAGATGAGCGCGGTGGCGGCGATCACCAGCGCGAACTGCATGTACATCTGCCCGGTCAGGCCGGGCAGGAACGCCGCCGGCAGGAACACCGACAGCAGCACCAACGTGATGCCGATGATCGGCCCGAGCAGCAGCCGCATCGCCTCGATGGCGGCGTCATGGCCGGTCATGCCGTGGTCGATGTTATGCGCGGCGCCTTCGACGACGATGATGGCGTCATCCACGACGATGCCGATCGCCAGCACGATGGCGAACAAGGTGGCGAAGTTGATGGTGAAGCCCATCGCCGCCATGGCGGCGAAGGCACCGATGATGGTGACCGGCACCGTGGTCGCCGGCACCAGCATGGCGCGCCAGTCCTGCAGGAAGATCAGGATGACGATAAGAACCAGAATGCCCGCCTCGATCAACGTCTTGTACACTTCGTGAATCGAGGCATTGACGAAGACCGTCACGTCGAACGGCACGTCATACTGCATGCCCTGCGGAAAGCTGCCGGCGAGTTCGGCCAGACGCTTCTTCACGTCGGCGGCGACCGTGAGCGCGTTGGCGCCCGGCGTCAGCGAGATGCCAAGGCCGGCCGAGGCCTTGTTGTCGACCTTGAAGATGACGCCGTAGGTCTGCGCGCCGAGTTCGACCGTGCCGACATCGCGCACGCGCGTGATCTCGCCCGTCGGCCCGGTCTTGACGATGACATTGGCGAATTCCGACACGTCGGTGAGACGACCGAAGACGTTGAGCGTGTACTGGAACGGCACCGTATCCGGTCCGGGCGGCGCGCCGATCTGACCGGCGGTGACCTGGCTGTTCTGCGATTGCAGCGCGCCGACCACGTCGCTGACGTTGAGCCCCCTTGCCTTCATCTTGTTCGGATCGAGCCAGATGCGCATGGCGTAATTGCCGGCGCCGAACACGGTGACGCCGCCGACGCCGGGCACGCGCGACAGCTCGTCCTTGAGACTGATGGTGGCGTAGTTCGACAGGAACAGGCTGTCATGCTTCGGATTCGTCGATGTCAGCGTCGCGATCTGCAGCATCGAGGTGGATTTCTTCTGCACCACGACGCCCTGCGCCTGTACCGATTGCGGCAGCTGCGCCATCGCCGTCGAGACGCGGTTCTGCACCAGGATCTGCGCGAAGTTGAGATCGGTGCCGATCTTGAACGTGACGGTGAGGTTATAGGAGCCGTCGGAGGCGGCGTAGGATTGCATGTAGATCATGCCTTCCACGCCATTGACCTGCTGCTCGATCGGCAGCGCCACGGTCTCGATTACCGTCGAGGCGCTGGCGCCGGGATAGCGCGTCGTCACCGACACGGTCGGCGGCACGACGTCGGGATATTGCGCGACCGGCAGCTGCAACAGCGCGACGGCGCCGATCACCACCATCAGGATGGCGATGACATTGGCGAGGACCGGCCGTTCGATGAAGAACTTGGAAATCATTGCCCCGCCCTCGTTACGAGGACTTCGGCGGCGCCGACGCCGTCTGCGGATCGACCTTCTGGCCCGGCACCGCCCGCAGCATGCCGTTGACGATGACGCGATCCTCAGAACCGACGCCCTTGTCGATCACCTGCAAGGTGCCGTCGAGCGGCCCCAGCTCGACGCGGCGCTGCTCGACCACATTGTCCTTGTTGACGACCAGCAAATAACGGCCGCTCTGGTTGGCGCCGAGCGCCGTGTCCGGCACCAGCAGTTCCTCCTTCGGCGGCCCAAGCGGGATGCGCACGCGCACGAACAGGCCCGGCAGCAGGACATGCTTCGGATTGTCGAGAACGGCGCGGCCGGCGAGCGTGCCGGTCGACGGATCGATGCTGGGCGCAGCGTAATCGAGCGTGCCCTTGTGCGGATAGCCGGTCTCGGTCTGCAGCGACACCTCGACCGGCACCTTCTTCAATTCGGCGGGCGTGAGGCCGCGCTCGGCGATCATGGCGCGGACGCGGATGGTCTCCTGCTCGCCGATGGTGAAATTCACATAGATCGGATCGCTGGAGACGATGGAGGCGAGCGGCGTGCCGTTGCCGGACACGAAGGCGCCGATCGATACCTTGCGGGCAGTGACGATGCCGTCGAACGGCGCGGTGACCTGGGTATAGGCCAGGTCGTTCTCGGCAAGCTTGGTCGATGCAATGGCCTGATCGACGCTGGCCTGCGCGCTGTCGCGCGTCGCGAGCGCGTTGTCGAGCGCGGCCTTGGAGGCCGAGCCGCTGGGCACCAGATCGGCCTGACGCTGATAGTTCGCCTGCGCCGAGATCAAGGAAGCCTTGGCGTTGTCCTCGTTGGCCTTGGCCTGCTGGACCTTCAGTTCGTAGGGCTTCTGCTCGATGACGAACAGCACCTGACCCTTTTTGACGGTGGCGCCATCTTCGTACTTGATGTCCTGGACGAAGCCGGCGACGCGGGCGACCAGATCGGCCGAGTTCACCGCGGCGACATTGCCGGTCGATTCCAGATAGCGGGTGACCGGCTTCTTGGCCGGCACGGCGACGGTCACCTGGGGCGGCGGCGGCGCGACGTAGGTATTTTTCTCACCGCAGGCGGCGATCAGCGGCAACATGCCGACAAAGGCGATTGCCGCGGCAAGCTTGCGCCCGCGCTTGAGACCGTATGCCATCCAAGCCCCCTCGGAATTCCAGGCGGCCGGATGAGACGACGTCGGCCGCGCGGGGATCATCGCTCGCCGCGGAACCCGTGACAACGGGAATAAATGGACCTGTTACAAAGCTTTACATCGAAACGACACAAAGCGCGCGGACGGCCAATGCCCCCGGAAACGCGAATGCCCGGCACGAGGCCGGGCATTGCATCTTTCTCTAAAGCGCTAGTGCGCCGGCGCTCAGGCGCCGCCGCCGTTGAGCACCGTGACGGCGCGGCGGTTCTGCGACCAGCAAGAGATGTCGTTACAGACCGCGACCGGGCGTTCCTTGCCATAGGAGATCGTCCGCATGCGGCCGGCATTGATGCCGCGCGACACCAGATAGTCACGCACCGACTGGGCGCGGCGAGCGCCGAGCGCGATGTTGTATTCGCGCGTGCCGCGCTCGTCGGCATGGCCTTCGATGATGAAGCTGTACTGGCTGTAGCGGGTCAACCACTGCGCCTGCTTGTCGAGGGTTTCACGGCCCGTCGCGGTCAGTTCGGTCTGGTCCGTCTCGAAGAAGACGCGATCGCCGACATTGACGACGAAGTCCTGCTGGCTGCCCGGCGTCGACGCCGAACCGGCCCCGCCGTTAGCGCCGTCCGTGGCGGAATTCTGGTTGGCGCAGGCCGAGATGGCCAGGCCCAAAGCGAGCACGGCGGCGAGCCGCATGCCGCGAACGAATTTTCCGATCTCGATCATCCTGATAACTCCGTACTCCGCCGCAGGCGGTGCCCCCCGCCTCGACCTCGAACAGCCCCGAAGAAGGACTGCGCGCTTAAGCCCCACATCTAACCGCGGGGTGGTTAAGCGAACCTTCCATCAACCTAAATGGAACCTTGCCAAGACCACTAAACTTCGCCCGGACGGCTTAAACCGCCGGTCATGGTTAAGAGCCGGTGAATATGGCGCTCTGACGGCGCGGACCGGCTTTTCGCCGGTCCACCGGCCGAATTGCGGCCTTGCTCACTAGGACAGCAGCGGCGACCAGGCCGGATCCGAGGCCAGAGCCGGCGTCTGCACCCGCTGCTCGTTACGACCGGTGATGTCGATCGTATAGAGCGACGGCCCCTGCCCCGGGTCGCGGAAGAACATCAGCACCCGGCCGTTCGGCGCGAAGGTCGGGCCTTCGTTGTGGAACCCCGAGGTGAGCAGACGCTCGCCCTGACCGTCCGGCTTGAGGATGCCGATCGAGAACTGGCCGCGCGATTGCCCGGTGAAGGCGATGTAATCGCCGCGCGGCGACCACACCGGCGTCGAGTGCGAGCCCTCGCCGAACGAGATGCGCTGCGCCGCGCCGCCGGTCGCAGGCATGACGTAGATTTGCGGCGAACCGCCGCGATCGCTTTCGAAACAAATGGAGCGGCCGTCCGGCGAATAGCACGGCGCGGTGTCGATCGCCGGCGTGTCGGTGAGCCGCGTCGTCTGCTTGGAGCGCAGGTCCATGACGAACAGGTTCGAATTCGGGCCCTGCTGCAGACTCATGATGACGCGCTGGCCGTCCGGCGAGAACCGCGGCGCGAACGTCATGCCGGGGAAATTGCCGACGATCTCACGCTGGCCGGTTTCGATGTTCAGCAGATAGACGCGCGGATCGGCCTGTCCGTAGGACATGTAGGTGATCTCTTGCGTCGTCGGATTGAAGCGCGGCGTCAGCACCAGATCGTCGCCGCGCGTGAGATAGCGCACGCCGGCGCCGTCCTGGTCCATGATGGCGAGGCGCTTGACGCGGCGATCCTTCGGCCCGGTCTCGTCGACAAAGACGACGCGGCTGTCGAAGTAGCCCTTCTCGCCGGTCAGGCGCTCATAGACCGCATCCGAAATGATATGCGCAATGCGCCGCCAGTTGTCCGGCGTGGTGAAGTACTGCTTGCCGTCAAGCTGCTGGCCGGCGAACACATCCCACAGACGAAATTCGGCCTTGAGGCGGCCGTCGTTCTGCTTGGTGATGCGGCCCGTGACCAGCGCCTGGGCGTTGATGACTCGCCAGTCGGCAAAACGCGGCACCGCGTCCGAGTTGGTGATCTTCTCGGTGAAGGCGGCCGGGTTGATCGGCGCGAACAGGCCGGAGCGCTGCAGGTTGCTCGAGATGATCGCGGTGACGTTGCGCGACACCTCGGTGTCACCCGGCGTGCCGCCGACGAAGTCCGGCAATGCGATCGGCATGGCCTGGACGTTGCCCGAGGTGATTTCGAGCCGCAGCACGGCGCCCGCAGGGCGCGGCGCCAGCGCCAGAAGCGCACCTGCGCCGGCTCCGGCCATCACGCCGCGACGGGTGGGCAGGCTTGGATTTGAAACGTCGCCGGATTTCACCATTCAATCGCTTCCGTATCGGGCCGGCGAGAGCATGCCGGATGATTTTAAAATAACAACTACTGGAACATGTCGCGGGGCGTAAAGCCGATCTCGATATCTTTCCAGCTGTCGTAATGCTCTTGCCTGAGCATCGTATAGGGCTGGCATTGCAGAATAGCCCGCCGGCCGCTGTCGGCGAACGCCGGACCGTAAGGCGAGGCCGAGCCTTCGACCGGATCGGGCCCCCGCTCGACGGTGCCGTCGCGCCGGAACTGCACGCGGAACACCACTTTGAGGTTGTCGGCCCCTTCGGCGCCAACCGGAATCGTCCAGCACGAGGCAACCCGCCGGCGGAAGGCGTCGATTTCCGACTGCGTCAGCCGGGCCGCATTGGCATTGGCGGCGCCGAGGCTGGCGTTCCTGTTGATTTCGGAGCCGGTGGCGGCCGAACGTGTCGGATCGCGTTTGTCGAGCAGCGCGGCGATCTTGTTGGCGTCGAATTTCGGCTCGGCCTGCGGCTTCGGCGGCGGCGGTTTCTTCGGCGGCAACGGCTGCGGATCGGCCTTGGCTTCCTGCTTGGGCTTTTCGTCTTTCAGCTTTTCCGCGATCGCGTCCGGCTTCGGCGGCTCGGGCTTTGCCTCGGGCTTTTTCTCCACCGGCTTCGGCTCGGGCTTGGGCGGCGGCGGCGCTTCCTTGTTGTCGGCGACCTCGCGCTTTTCGTTGATCGTCGGCTTGAGTTCTTCGACCGGCTTGGGCGGCGGCTCGGCGATCTTCTCGACCACCGGCTTTGGAGCTTCCTCGACCTTCTTGGCGTCTTTCACGCCCTTGGTGATTTCCGAGAAATCCTTGTCGCTGATGATATCGACCGGCAGCGATTCCGGCGGCGTCACTTCGAAGGCCTTGCTGGAAAACGACAGCGTCGCCCAGCCCAGCACCGCGACGTGCAGGGCGGCCGAGATCACCGATGCCGTTCGGATCTGCATTGATTGTTACTTGCCCTGCTCGACTTCGGTGACCAGGGCGACGCGATGGAAACCGGCGGACGACAGCCGGCCCATCACCGCCATCATCGATCCGTAATTGGCGTTCTTGTCGCCACGCACGAAGACGCGTGCTTCCTTGCCGCCGCGCGCCTGCGCCACCGCTTCAAGTTTCGGCACCAGATTGGCGAGCTCGATCTCCTCGTTCTGGAGGAAGACCTTGCCCTGGGTGTTGACCGACAGCGTCAGCGGCTCCTTGTCCTGATCGAGGCTCTTGGCCTGCGACTGCGGCAGATCGATCGGCACGCCGACGGTCAAAAGCGGCGCCGACACCATGAAGATGATGAGCAGCACCAGCATCACGTCGACCATCGGCGTGACGTTGATTTCCGCCATCACGGACCGACGGCGGCGACGGCCTCTGCCGGCCACCGGCGTTCCCGCATTCGCTGCTGCCATTCGCCTCGTCCCTCAAGTTTCGGCTTGCCGCCCCTGCAATCCGTTCAGCCAGCCCCGCGCTCGTCGATCTGGCGCGACAGGATGGCGGAGAATTCGTCGGCGAAGCCTTCGAGCTGCTGCGCCTGTTTATTCACCTCGCCCGCGAACTTATTGTAGAAAATCGTCGCCGGTATGGCGGCGACGAGGCCGATCGCGGTCGCAAACAAAGCTTCCGCGATGCCCGGCGCCACCACAGCGAGCGAGGTATTCTTCGACGCGGCGATCGACTGGAAGCTGGTCATGATGCCCCACACCGTGCCGAACAGACCGACGAACGGTCCGGCCGACCCGACCGTCGCCAAAACGAGAAGCCGCTTTTCCAGTCGTTCGATCTCGCGCGCGATGGTCACCTGCATCACCTTGTCGAGACGCATCTGCAGGCCGCCGAAAGATCGCTGCTGCCCGGAGAAGCTGCGCTTCCACTCCTGCATCGCGGCAACGAACAAGGCGGCCATCGAATTGGTCGGCTTGGCGGCGTGCGTGCGATAGAGCTCCTCGAGCGACTGGCCGGACCAGAACTGGGCCTCGAAGTTGCGCATAGCGCGGGCGTTGCGCGTGTACAGCACCCACTTGTCGATGGCGATCGCCCAGACCCAGACCGAGCAGCCGAGCAGCCCGACCATGACGAACTTCACGACCCAGTGGGCGTGCCAGAACAGGGTCCAGAGCGACAGGTCGGAAGCGACGATGGTCGGCAGCGACTGCGCCACATCGGCAGGATTCATAAGGCACGTCCTTTGCGCGGCACCGGCCTTGTGGTTAAGGCCCGGTACCCCGGGTGTTCGAATTCCATTGGCTTGGGCTCGGCAGGCGGAATCCCTGCCAAACTTGGCCAAATGAGGGCGCAGAACCCGCCAAACTACGGGCTTTTGCTGGCCTTTATGTCCCCCAGACAGCGCCCGTTATCGTAAAGGATTCGTTACGGGCATGATCCCGAAAAGTGGAACCCGGCTTTCGGAAAGATCATGACCACGTGCAAAAGCCGTGTGACATCTGAACACCGGCAAATCGCCTTCGCCTAAAGGCGAATGACCCCAAGGAAAGACAAAAAGAAGCCGCCCGCCTCGGGGAGAGAGCGGACGGCTTCAGACCACGCAGAAGGATTGGGGGGCTAATTCTGCGTCGGGCTTTCCGGCGCCGGGCGGCTGCGCCGCTCGGCCATGAAGGCATCGAACTCGGTCTTGTCCTTGGCGAAGCGCAGCCGCTCCAGGAAGTCCTTGAACTCGCGCTGCTCTTCTTCGAGACGCCGCAAGGTGTCGTTGCGGTATTCGTCAAAGGCCGAGTTGCCACTCAACGGGGCGCCAAAGGGCGAACCGCCGAAAGAGCTGCCGGGACCGCCGCTCATCTTCGAGCGCATCCAGTCCATCTTGGACTGCAGACGATCCATCTTGTGCTGCCAGCGATCGTGGCCGCGATAACCGCATCCCATTCTTCCGCTCCCGATTGTGAAGGCCAAAGTTGCAAGACCGACCGGCCACCAGACCATGAAGCCCAGCACCGTGAGGGCAATCCAGGCGGGCTTGCCGTATTCGTCGAGCTTCGCGGTGATTGGCATGGCGTCCTCCGGTCTCCGTGTGAATGTAAATAACATTTACATGAATAAGGGCGCCACAGCGGAATGTCAACACCCTTCACATCGCTACTTTACAGGTGGGGAGCAGCGGGCCGGTTGCGAGGGGGCGCGGCGCTTTGGCGCTGAATTTTCCGTCGTCTCCGGTCCACCGAACGCTCTGCCTTGTCGGTGGAATGACCGCATGCAACCCTCGATGGCAAGACGAGGTATGAGGTGGGCAAAGATTCGCGTGATATCATCCGTGAACTTGAGGCGGATGGCTGGCTCTTCATCGGAGCGACCGGCAGTCATCATCACTTCAAGCATCCCGCAAAGCCGGGCAAGGTAACGGTCCCCCATCCGCGACGGGACTTGCACCCCAAGACCGTCAAGTCGATCTATCGGCAAGCAGGTTTGAGAGAACGACGATAATCATGGCTCAGTACATCGCGCTTGTGCACAAGGACGAAGGAACGAGCTACGGCATCAGCTTTCCCGATGTGCCGGGCTGCGTGTCGGCCGGCGATACGTTCGAAGAAGCAATCGCCAACGGCAGCGAAGCTCTGGCCGGACATCTGGCCGCGATGCGCGCCGACGGCGAGGCCACTCCGACTGCGCGCGATTTCGAGACGCTGAAACACGATCCCGAATTTATCGAAGACAGCGCCGACGCCATCGTAACGATGGTGACGCCGAAGACATCAATGGCCGCGGCGGAGTAAGCCGCTAATTTTACACTGTCTGAGCGGCTTGCGCCTCGCCGCCGACCCGTGCGCCCTTGGCCTTGTCCCAGTGCTTCATGATGCGCGGCAGGCTCATTTCGATCCAGTCAGCGAGCACCCTCACCTTCTCCGCCGCCTCGCGGCCGAGCGGCGTCAGTGAGTATTCAACGTGCGGCGGCACCACCTGATAGGCGACGCGCGCCACCATGCCGTCCTGCTCGAGATGCTGCAGCGTTTGCGACAGCATGCGCTCGCTGACGCCGCCGACCGCCCGGCGCAACTCGCTGAAACGATGCATCCGCTGCTCCAGCACGATGAGGACCAGTACACCCCAACGGCTGGTCAGATGCTTCAGCACGTCGCGAGAGGGACAAGCGGCGGCAAGGAGATCGCCTCGGGCAAGCTGGTCGGACAGGCGCATGCCATGGTTCTCAAGGGAAATTTCTATATCTGACATAATGTTAGACCCAATCGGCGGTTGTCGAACTTTCTTGATACTTACAACAATGTAGGTACTTACTTAAAGTAATCAATCACGTTATCTGAGGTCCATCGGATTTCCAACCCCCGCAGGAGCCTCTCATGACTATCGGTATCACCGGCGCCACCGGCCAGCTTGGCCGTCTCGTCGTCGCCCAGCTCAAGGCCAAAGTGGCGGCGAACGACATCGTCGCCCTCGCCCGCACGCCGGCGAAAGCCGCCGATCTCGGCATCGCCGCCCGTGAAGCCGACTACAGCAAGCCGGCCACGCTTGAGGCCGCGTTCAAGGGCATCGATACGCTGCTGCTGATTTCGTCGAGTGAAGTCGGGCAGCGCGAAGCCCAGCACAGCGCGATCATCGCCGCGGCGAAGAAGGCCGGCGTGAAACGCATCGTCTATACGAGCATCCTGCACGCCGACACGTCGAAGATCGATCTCGCGGACGAGCACCGCGCCACCGAAGCCGCGATCAAGGCGTCCGGCATTCCGTACACTTTCCTGCGCAACGGCTGGTACACCGAGAACTACGCGGCCGGAATCCAGGGAGCTGTTGCGGGCGGCGCGCTGTACGGCGCTGCCGGAGACGGCAAGATCTCGGCGACGCCGCGCGCCGATTACGCTGCGGCCGCCGTCGCGGTGCTGACGACGACCGGACATGAGGGCAAGGCGTATGAGCTGGCCGCTGACAAGCCGTTCACGCTCGCCGAACTGGCGGCGGAAATCTCCAAGCAGACCGGCAGGACAATTCCGTACACGAATCTCAGTGTCGCGGATTACGCCAAGGGCCTCGCCAGCCACGGCGTGCCGGAAGCGTTTGCCAACATGATCGCCGGCTGGGAAGTGCCGATTTCGCAAGGCGCATTGTTCGACGACAGCAAGACCTTGTCGAAGCTGACGGGCAAACCGACCACGCCGCTCGCTGATGCGGTCAAGGCCATCCTGACGGCGTAAGAACTGTTGCGAAGCCTGCCGGCTCTCAGGCCGGCAGGCCGAGGCCGCGCAGATAGATCAGCACCGACGCCTCGAGCAATTCATCCGGCGCCATCGGCAGCGTGCGCCGCGCGCGGTCGCCGCGCGCGAACAACGATGCGATGCCGTGCGTCATCGACCAGATGTGCAGCGCCACCATCAGTGCCGGCGGCCGCCCATTCGCCGGCATCGACGCCACCAGCCGCTCGGCCGCCGTGCGCAACACCGCGAAGGCATTCTCGCTCGCCGCGCGCAATTGCGGATCGCTGTCGCTCGGCACGCCGGCTTCGAACATCGCCGAGTAATAGGCCGGCATGTCGCGCGCAAAATCGAGATAGGCTTTGCCGAGCCGGTTGAACGCCGTCTTGATATCGGGCCTGCCATCATCCCAGGCCTTGTCGAGCGCCACCGTGAACAGTTCGAAGCCGCGGCGCGCCACATCGGCGATCAATTCCTCGCGGCTCTTGTAGTGACGATAGGGCGCCGCCGGCGATACGCCGGCCCAGCGCGCGGCATCGGCAAAGGTGAAGCCGGCCGGCCCCTTCTCGGCAATCAGTTCCAGCGCGGCACGGACCAAAGCTTCCTTCAGATTGCCGTGGTGGTAGCCGCGCGTACCCTCGCCCCCGCCGGACCCGCCATCACGGTCATGCTTGGTCCATCTCATCGGCCGGAGGCCTTTTGGCGGGGCGTCTTCATGTGAAGGGGCTTTACATGAATCTCCCGCCAAGGTCGATGGGGCCGGCGACGAAATGGTTGTAACAAATAATTATACAACCTAATTTGACGGGATGCCGGTTCTTGCCGCCGTTGCCGCTCTCCACCCGGTCGCACTGCCCGACAGCGCCGAGACCGGCGCACTCGGCGTGCGGCACCTCAAGCGCTATTGGGCGCGGATGCAGGCCGCGCGCCAGGGCGCACCGCCGCCGCATGAGCCGGGCGACCGCCAGCGCGACACGCTCATCGTGCATGGGCTCGGCATCGGGCTCGAACAGGTGATGCGCTATCTTGGCGACGAAGCGCCCGACTTCGCCAAGTTCGAACGGTGGATTCTGACCACTGCGGGCGGTCTGCCACCTGAGCGCATTGCGCGCCTCAACGCGGCGCTGGCGGATGAGGTGCCGCCGGCGGCCACGCGGCAGTGGCTCGCCACCATCGATGCGCTGCCACCGGTGCTGAGCGATGACGATCTCGCGCATTGGCGCGAGCACGGCTACGTCGTGGTGCATGACGCAGTGCCGGACGACACGCGCGACGCCGCGGCGCAGGCATTGTGGGACCATCTCGGTGCTCGCGCCGACGATGCCGACAGTTGGTATGTCGACAACGACCACGGCATCATGGTGCAGATCTTTCAGCACCCGGCCTTTGAAGCGAACCGCCGGGCGCCGCGCCTCCAAAAGGCCTTCGCGCAGTTGCACGGCACGTCCGATCTGTGGGCGACGACCGATCGCGTGGGCTTCAATGTGCCGGAGCGGCCGGGATTCACATTCCGCGGCCCCGACCTGCATTGGGATGTCAGCCTGAAGCAGCCGATTCCTTTCGGCACACAGGGCATTCTGTATCTCACTGACACACCGCCCGAACAGGGCGCATTCACCCTGGTGCCGGGCTTTCATCGCTGGGGCGGCGACTGGCTTGCGTCCTTGCCGCCCGGCACGGACGCACGCACGCAGAATCTGCACGCGCTCGGCTCAAAGGCGATCGGAGGCCGGGCCGGCGATCTCATTATCTGGCACCACGCGCTGCCGCATGGCGCGAGCCCCAACCGCGGCATCCGCCGCGGCTGGTGCAGTACATCAACATGTTCGCCGCCAACTTCGCCGAGCAGGAAGAGTGGATCTAGGCGCCGCGTTTGGTTTCGAGCGGCAGCGTATCGAACAAGGTCGGCCCGCCGGGCTGCGCGCCTTCGATGGTGAGCAGCTTGAGTTTCGTCACCACACCGCCGGGCGCGGAGAAGCCGCCCGTCTTTGCTCCGTTGCGATCGCTCGCGGCCAGGACGCGGTGGCAAGGCATCACGACGGGACACGGATTCTGCCCCATGGCCTGCCCGACCGCACGGGCCAGCGTCTTGTCGCCGAGGCGCTCGGCGACCTCGCCGTAAGTCAGCGTCTGGCCCGGCGGAATCTGCCGCACGATCTTGTAAACGCGGGCGTTGAATTCGGGGGTCGCACTGTCGTCGATGGCAATGTCGGAGAGGTCGCGCTTCTCGCCGTTGAGCAGCGCAATGATGGCATCGATGGCCTGCCGCGTCGAAGGCGGCGGCTCGGCTTCTTGCGCTTGCGGAAAACGTTTCGTCATTCGCGCGCGCGTCGCTCCTGCATTGCCTTCCGGCAATTGCACGCCGATCAGGCCGCGCGCATTCCACGCGATGGCGCAGGCGCCGATGGTCGTTTCGAACAGGGTGAAGCTCTGCTGATCCATCGTTAAAATCTAGCACGCGCGGCCGTGCCGCGCCGCCCGATTCCTGACAGTCGCAGGAGCCTCAGAAAGGTTCTTGTGACAGCCCCGGCACGTCCACCGGACGCGGGCCCGGCGCCGGCCACAGGAAACGGCGCTCGCTGGCCGCGATCTCGATGTCGTTGATGCTGGCCTCGCGCCGCGCCATCAGCCCGTGCGCATCGAACTCCCACTGCTCGTTGCCGTAAGAGCGGTGCCACTGCCCCTTGGCATCGTGCCACTCGTATTGAAAGCGCACGGCGATGCGGTTGTCGGTGAAAGCCCACAAATCCTTGATCAGGCGATAGTCATGTTCTTTCGCCCATTTGCGCGTGAGAAATTCGACAATGGCGGCGCGGCCGGTGAAGAACTCGCCGCGGTTACGCCAGGTCGAGTCCTCCGTATAAGCGAGCGACACGCGCTGCGGATCGCGGCTGTTCCAGGCGTCTTCCGCCATGCGCGCTTTCTGGCGGGCGGTCTCCAGCGTGAAGGGCGGCAACGGCGGACGCGACATCGGCAAGCTCCGAAACGATAACCGGCGCTTCAGTGTCGTCCGATCCGGGCGCTTGTCAAACGCTCAAGCTTGCGGCTGCGCGTCCTGGTCCGCCTTCATGGCGATGCGCAGTGGCTTCGGAATCGGTTTGGCGCGCCCGCCGGAAACGAAGGCGACCTGCACATCGGCCTCGACCAGCAATTCGTCGCCGCGCTTGACCTGCTGATGCAGCGTGATCGAGGCGCCCTTCACCTCTTTCGGCCGTGTATAGAGGTCGAGCAGGTCGTCCATCTTGGCCGGGCGCTTGAAGTCGATCTTCATCTGGCGAACGACAAAGGCAAAGCCCGGCGCTTCCTTTTCCGTCTCTTCGAACAGCGCGCGATGATCGGCCCCGAGGAGACGCAGATAGTTGGTGCGCCCGCGCTCCATGAAACGCAGATAGCTGGCGTGATAGACGACGCCGGAAAAATCCGTGTCCTCATAATAGACCCGGATCTGCTGGTGATGCAGGCCGTCGGTAACGGTGCCGTCGAGGGGGTGACTGCTCAATGAAAGAACTCCTCGTCGACGTCGCGGCGGCCGTCGAAAATACGCGAGATCAAAATCGCGTCCTTCCGCACCCGGTAAAAGACGACATAATTCTGGGCCACGATACTGCGCAAGTCGGGCTTTAAATTCGAGCGATCGCGGCCAATGAGCGGATACTCGGCCAAAGTCTTGAGCCGCTCATCGAACAAAGCGGCCAAATCCCGCGCGGCGGCGGGATGACGTTCAGAAATATATTGAATGATGGCAACCAAATCAGCGTCTGCTTCGTCGGTGAAGACGATTTTCATTCAGTCTTCGCTTCGACACGATCAGGAATCGCGCGGCGCAGAAAATCGTCGAGATCCCATTCCCGCAGACGCCCGGCCTCGATATCGGCATCGCCCTTTTCGAGTTCCTCTTTCAAGACCTTGTACTTTTCGGCCTGCTCGAAAATGTAGGCAACGGCCCGCTGTTGCAGCCCCTCGGGAAGCTGCTCAAGCGCCTCGATAACCTGTTCTTTGAAGGGCTTCATGGCGACGATCCTATCACGAGAAATGGCCGCCCGTCACGCGTCCTCATCCCCCGCGAACAATCCGAACTGGCTTGGGTCGCGCTTGGGCTCGTTCATGCCGAGATGCTTGAACGCCGCGCCGGTGAGCAAGCGGCCGCGCGGCGTGCGCTGGATGAAGCCCTTCTGGATGAGATAAGGCTCGATGATGTCCTCGATGGCGTCGCGCGGCTCCGACAGCGCCGCCGCGATGGTCTCGATGCCGACCGGGCCGCCGGCATAATTTTCGGCGATCATCTTCAGATAACGCCGGTCCATGGCGTCGAGGCCCGAGCCGTCCACCTCGAGCGCCGACAGCGCCCTGTCGGCGATGGCGCGATCCACCGCCTTGTCGCCGTCCACATGCGCGAAGTCGCGCACGCGGCGCAAGAGACGCCCGGCGATGCGCGGCGTGCCGCGCGAGCGCTTGGCGATTTCGTTGGCGCCTTCCGGTGTCATCGGCAGGCCGAGCACGCGCGCGCCGCGCGCCACGATGAGTTCGAGTTCGGCCTCTGTGTAGAAATTGAGCCGGATCGGAATGCCGAAGCGGTCGCGCAGCGGATTGGTGAGCAGACCAGCGCGCGTCGTCGCGCCGACAAGCGTGAAAGGCGCCAGATCGATCTTCACCGAGCGCGCCGCCGGCCCCTCGCCGATGATGAGATCGAGCTGGAAATCCTCCATCGCCGGATAAAGGATTTCCTCGACATGCGGATTGAGGCGATGGATCTCGTCGATGAACAATACATCGCGCGGCTCGAGATTGGTCAGCAGCGCGGCGAGATCGCCCGCTTTCGCGATCACCGGGCCGGAGGTCGAGCGGAAGTTGACGCCCATCTCGCGCGCCACGATCTGCGCCAAAGTCGTCTTGCCGAGGCCGGGCGGGCCGACGAACAGCACATGATCGAGCGCTTCGCCGCGCGCTTTCGCGGCTTCGATGAACACCGAAAGATTGGCGCGCGCCTTCTCCTGGCCGACGAACTCGGCCAGTTTCTGCGGGCGCAAGCTGGCATCGACATCGTCGTCGCGCTTGTCCGCGGATACGAGGCGTTTGGGCGGGGTGGTCATCATCTTCCTTATCCCTCCCCTGAAAGGGGAGGGTCGATCGTGCGCAGCACGATCGGGGTGGGGTCAAAGCAAACAAGGGGCACAGTCCCCACCCGGCTCGCTGCGCTCGCCACCCTCCCCGCAAGCGGGGAGGGATAAGTAGGTGTCCTCACATCACCCCCCGGCGATATTTGTTCGGCAGCAGTTCGCCGATGGTGACGACGGTAGGGCCTTTGACGCCATCGGGCACGATGACACGCGCCTTGGCGTCGTAGTCGTGAATGAGTTCGCGGCAGGCGCCGCAGGGCGACACCACGGCGATATCGCCCTTCTCGCCGGGCTTGGGATGGCGCACGGCGACGATGGTCTCGATGCCCTGATCGCCCTTGTCGGTCAGCGCCGTGCCGATCGCCACGGCTTCGGCGCACACCGCGCCGCGCCCGACATAAGCGTCGAGATTGACGCCGACGACGAGCCGGCCGTCGCGCGTGCGCAACGCCGCGCCGACTTCCTGCCAGTCGTTGCGATAGCGCGACTTGATCGCCTTCGTGGCGGCGTCGATCAGTTCTTCGTCCTTGTCGGTCAGTTTCATGCGTTCAATCTATCACTTCGCCAGTTCTTTGAGTCCCTGCCGGATCAGCGCCGCCGTCTCGGCGCCCTCGCCCAGCGCGCGCGATGCGGCGGCGATCGCGGTCGCCGCCTGCGGCTGGCCGTAGCCGAGATTGACCAACGCCGAGACCGCATCGAGCACCGGCTTCGGCGCGCGCTTGTCGTCGACCGCGCCGGCCATTTGCGCCGCGCCGAAATCGACATCGGCGAACGCCGGCACCTTGTCCTTGAGCTCCGACACGATGCGCTCGGCGACCTTGCTGCCGACGCCCGGCGTGCGCGCCACCGACGCCTTGTCGCGCATGGCAATGGCATTGGCGAGTTCGTTGACCTTCAGCGTCGACAGCACCGACAAAGCCACCTTGGCGCCGACGCCCTGCACGGTCTGCAACAGCCGGAACCATTCGCGCTCGGCGTCGGAGGTGAAGCCGAAGAGCTTGATCTGGTCCTCGCGGACATAGGTTTCAATGGACAGCGTCGCCGCCTCGCCCGGGGCCGGCAGAGCGGTCAGCGTGCGCGCGGCGCAATGTACCTGATAGCCGACGCCGTTGACGTCAAGGATGACGTAATCCTCGCCGTAGGAGTCGATGATGCCTTTGAGCTTGCCGATCATGGCAATGGCCTTTCACGCAGGCGCGCGCGGATGTCACGTCCCCTCCCCCGTTTACGGGGGAGGGTTAGGGAGGGGGAAGAACTCGTACGTTTGCGCCAAAGCGCGCCCCCTCCCCACCCCTCCCCCGCAAGCGGGGGAGGGAGCGACCCGAGGATGCCGCTCACTCTTTGGGCGAAAATCATCACATCACCGAACATCATCTCGCCGCCACCTTCATCTTCATGACGATGCTCGCGCGGTGATGCGCGTGGCAGATGGCGATGGCGAGGGCATCGGCGGCGTCTTCGCTCTGAGGGGCCGCCTTCGGCAGCAGCACGCCGATCATCAGCCGGATTTGCGCCTTCTCGGCGTGACCGGCGCCGACCACCGTCTTCCTGATCAGGTTGGGCGCGTATTCGGCGACCGACAGCCCGGCACGCGAGGGCACCAGCATGGCGATGCCGCGCGCCTGACCGAGTTTGAGCGTCGAGGCGCCGTTGCCGTTGACGAAGGTCTGCTCGACGGCCGCCTCCTGCGGCGCATAGCGCTCGATCACCGCCATCAGCCCGTCATGGATCGCGACGAGGCGCGTGCCGAGATCGGCGCGCTCGGAGGTTTCCACCGAACCGCAGGCGACATGGATCAGCCGATTGCCGACGCTCTCGATCAGCCCCCAACCGGTGCGGCGGAGGCCGGGATCGATGCCGAGAATGCGGATCGGTTGGCGAATCGGTTGGCTTGCCATGCCCCGTTGATAGCCCCCGCACGCGCCGCGAGCCAGAAGGGGGCAGGCCCCGGACCAGAAGCCGGTAGCCCCGTCCGGGCCTGGCTGGTAGAAGAGCCGTGCTGCCGGGGCCGTTCAAATGACAGAAATCTTCGCGTCGGTCGTCGCCGACCCGCGTTTTCCTTTCGCGCTCGCCATTTCCGTCATCGCCGGGCTGGTGCGCGGCTTCACCGGTTTCGGCTCCGCGCTCATCTACATCCCGCTGATTTCGGCCGTGTACGGCCCGAGCATCGCGGCCCCGACCCTGCTGTTGTTCGACACCATCTGCAGCGTGCCTTTCGCCATCCAGTGCTGGCCGGCTTCGACGCGCCGCGAGGTGCTGCCGGTCGCCGTGGCCGCTGCGCTCGCGCTGCCGGTCGGCGTCATCGCGTTGCTCTATGTGGACGCGCTGATCCTGCGCTGGTTCATTGCCGTGCTGGTGCTGATTGCCCTCGTCGCCCTGATCACGGGCTGGCGCTATCACGGCCGGCCGACGCTGGCGGCTTCGCTTGGCGTCGGTGCCTTCGCCGGCTTCGGCTCCGGCGCGGTGCAGATCGCCGCGCCGGCGCTTCTGGTGTTCTGGCTCGGCGGACCCAACAACGCGACCACCGTGCGCGCCAACATCATGGTGCTGTTCGCCATCCTCGGCATGCTGGCGATCGCAGCCTACGCGATTGCCGGCGTGTTCGACGCCGAGGTGCTGATGCTCGGCTTCGTACTCGGCGTGCCCTTCGTCATCGCGATGACCATCGGCGCGCGCTGGTTCCGTGGCACCAGCGACACGCTGTACCGGCGCGTCGCCTACATCATCATCGCCTTCTCGGGCCTCGTCAGCCTGCCGCTGTTCGACGCCCTGCGCTAGCGCCTTTCTACAAAAGCGTGCCGCGCAGGATCACCAGCGCCACGCTGAAATAGATGACGAGACCGGTGACATCGACGAGCGTCGCCACAAACGGCGCGGAGGCGCTCGCCGGATCGAACCCCGCGCGCTTGAGGATGAAGGGCAGCATCGAGCCGGCCATCGAGCCGAAGGTGACGATGCCGATCAGCGCCGCGCCGACGGTGAGCGCCACGAGCTGCCAGTGCGGGCCGTAGTCGTAGAGACCGAGCGACTGCCAGGCAGCGATACGCGCGATGCCGATGATGCCGAGGAACGAGCCGAGCACGATGCCGGTCGGCAATTCGCGGATCGCCACGCGCCACCAGTCGCGCAGCCGAAGCTCCTGCAGCGCCAGCGAGCGGATCAGCAGCGAGGTCGCCTGCGAGCCGGAGTTGCCGCCTGAGCTCATGATCAGCGGCACGAACAGTGTCAGCACGATGGCCTTCTCCAGTTCCGCCTCGAATGACTGCATGGCGCTCGCCGTCAGCATTTCGCTGAGGAACAGGACGCACAGCCAGCCGGCGCGCTTCTTGATCATGGCGCCGAAGCCCATCTGCAGGTAGGGCTTGTCGATCGCCTCCATGCCGCCGAACTTCTGCACGTCCTCGCTGCTCTCCTGCAGCATGGCGTCGATGGCGTCGTCCACGGTGACAATGCCGAGCACATGGCCGAAGTGATCGACCACCGGCACCGCCAGCAAATCGTATTTGCGAAACAGCCGGCCGACCTCTTCGCGGTCGGTCTGCGGCGACACCGTTATCGGCTTGCTCTCGCGCGCCGCCGACAGGATCGGCGCCGACGGTTCGGCGGCGATGAGCCGCCGCAAGGTCACCATCTGCACCAGGCGCCTGGTTGCCGGGTCGAGCACGTAGATGGCGTAGACCGTTTCGCGCGTGCGCTCGACGTGGCGGATGTGCTCCAGCGTCTGCCCGACCGTGAAGTTCGACGGCACGCTGACGAACTCGGTCGTCATCAAGCCGCCGGCGGTGTCTTCCGGATAGACCAGCAGGCGCTGGATGGCGCCGCGGCTCTCGTCGTCCAGCACCGCCATGACCAGCGGCCGGGACTCGTCCGGCAGCAGGCGCACGATGTCGGCGGCGCGGTCGGCCGACATGGCGTTGAGCAAGGTCGCGGCATGGGCCGCCGACAGCGAAGCGATGATGTCAGGGCCGGCGAAGAATTCCGGCTGGTCGAGGATTTCGACCGCACGCTCGACCGGCAACGCCGCCAGCACCGGCGCCGCCTGCTCGATGGCGAGATTGTTCAGCGTTTCGACGTTGTCGCCGACGTGCCGGTTGAGCATCGCCCTGGCGAGCTCGGACGGCGAGAGGTCGGCCTCGTGGAGAAGGTTTTCGGTATCCATCGCGCACCTTTTGAAGACGGCCGTCGCTAGATGCGGCCGAGGTGCGTCACGCCATGCGCGTATTACGCCTCGAACGCCGAAAGCAGGCCGCCGGTACTAGGGCCATCGTGAGGCATGGTTTCGGGATCTCTGAATTTGATATCGGGCGTGCGCCGTCGGCGCGCGTCTCCATTGGACGAGCGCCGCGAAAGCGTCAAGGCAAATTCGGCGTAAAAAGAAAAGCGCGCGGCTTACGCGCTCATCTTCTGCATCAGCGCGTCGGACAGTTCGAAGTTGGCATAGACGTTCTGCACGTCGTCGCTCTCTTCCAGCACTTCGATCAGCTTGAGGATCTTCTCGCCGGCCTCGTCGTCCACGGCCACCGTGTTCTGCGGCTTCCACGTGATGCCCGACTTGCGCGGCTCGCCGAACTTGGCTTCCAGCGCCTTGGTCACGTCGGCCAGCGTTTCCGGGGTGGTCACGATCTGGTGGCCGTTATCGTCCGAGATCACGTCCTCGGCGCCGGCCTCGATGGCCGCTTCCAGCATGGCGTCGGCGCTGGCCTTGGCGGCGTCGTATTCGATGGCGCCGATGCGGTCGAACATGAACGACACCGCCCCCGTGGTGCCGAGATTGCCGCCGGCCTTGGTGAAGGCCGAACGCACGTCGCTGGCGGTGCGGTTGGTGTTGTCGGTCAGCGCCTCGACGATGACGGCGACCCCGCCGGGCGCGTAACCCTCGTAGCGGATCTCCTCGTAGTTCTCCTGCTCCGAGCCGGACGCCTTCTTGATGGCGCGCTCGATATTGTCCTTCGGCATGTTCTCGGCGCGGGCCGCGATGATGGCCAGGCGCAGGCGCGGGTTGAAGGCCGGGTCCGGCAGGCCCAGCTTGGCCGCCACCGTGATTTCACGCCCCAGCTTGCTGAACACCTTGGAGCGGACTTTGTCCTGCTTCCCCTTGCGGTGCATGATGTTCTTGAATTGGGAATGACCAGCCATGGCTCTTGATCGCGCGTTCTTAAGGTGGAAGGGGTGCCGGCTATATAATCCGGGCGGCGGGGAAAATAAACGGGGACCTCGGGGGCACCTCAAACTCCGCTCATTCCCGCGCAAGCGGGAATCCAGCACAAGTTACAGGGGCCGATTTGCGGCTTCTGGACCCCCGCTTTCGCGGGGGTGAGCGGCGTGCTGATCAGGCCACCGCCACATTCCGCAGCATGGCCGCGACCCGGGTCCGCATCTCGGCGACATTGGCGTGGACGCGGGCCTTGTAGCGGGCCACCGCGTCGCGATCGACCATGAAGAACGCGCGCTCCGGATAGGAGCGGCCGAACACATCGACCAGCATCGAGCGGAACTTGCCCGAGACGATGCCCGGCATATGGCCGGACGCCTCTTCGGCATAGGCCACGTATTCGGCCGAGGTCAGCGCGCACAGCAAGGGGTGCAGCCGCGCCGAATAGACCTTGCGATGGCGCTGGATCATCTCGATGGAACGGTCGAGCGGGATCTCGGCGCCGATATTGGCGCCGATCTGCAGCGGCTCGTCGAGCGTCGAGTGAGTCAGCGGAAACTGGCCGATGGTCCAGTCGCCCAGATGCACGGCGTTGGAGCGGCCGCGGCCATAGAGCATGACGTCGTCGGCATAGGGCGCGTACCAGACATCGAGCCGGTCGATGACCCGCTCGATCATCGGCCGCGGGATCAGTTCGCGGTAGGCGGTGCCGAAAATGCCGATGGCGGATTTGGCCCGCGCCAGGATGCGCAGGATGTCCTCGCCGATCAGCGGCTGAAACATCGCGTTGCCGACGCCGACGATGACGAGATCGTAGCTTTCGCGCGCGGCGGCGAGGCTGTCGCGCAGGCCGGCGAAGGTCATGTGGTGAATGCGCGCCTCGCCCGGCAGCAGGCCGTTGATCATCTGCACGCCGAGGCGGTCGCCGAAATTGGCGGCATCGCTTTCCGAGATCACCGCGACGTCATAGGCCGCCACCGGCGCGACGCGGCCGCTCGGCGTCAGGCGGAACATCATTTCGGTGTCGCTGACCGGCGCGGTGCATTCGATGCGGAAGCCGTAGCGGTCGAACAGGCGGATCAGTTCGGCATAGCCCAGGTGATTGGCGAAGCCCCGCGCGGCGCGCGCCTCGCCGCTCAGGAGATCGGTCGGGCAATAAGTGACGATGACGTCCTGCTTGCAGAAGCGCAGATGCGTGAACAGGGCGTCGAGGTCTTCGACCTGTTCGAGCACGCCCAGCATCAGGACAATGTCGCTCTCGGTCGCCGCCCGGGTCGGAAATTCGGCGCCGGTAAGATCGTGGATCAGCGAGCCCTTGCCATGCGTCAGCCGTTCCACCGCCTCATAGGCGCAGCCGAACGGCAACAGATCGCGCAAAGTCTCGCCGCCGCCATGGCCGAGATCGAGAAGGCGGGCGCCCGCCGGGATGAACTGCGCGGCCAGTTGCGCGCGCGGATCGCGCTGCGCCGGCGCATCGGGACGCCGCGCTTCGTCATGCACGAGCTTGAGCGCGAGATTGGCGTTGACGTGAAGTGCCATGATGCCCGAGAGGACATCAACGTGGTTAACGAAAGGTTAACCCCACTGCGGGGCGGCCTGCTCCAGCAATCCGCCGATGCGCACCGCCGAGACGCTCGTCGCGAGCCCGGTCTTGTCATCAAGCTCGACCGCGATGCCGGACAAGGTCGCCGGCCCGGCGGCCGGCTCGAACTTGGAGCCCGGGATCTTGCGCAGGAAGCGCGTCAGCGGCTCGTCCTTCGTCATGCCGATGACGCTGTCGTAATCGCCGGTCATGCCGGCGTCGGTCATGAAGGCGGTGCCGCCCGGCATGATGCGGTGATCGGCGGTCGGCACATGGGTATGCGTGCCGACGACCAGCGAGGCGCGGCCGTCGCAGAAATAACCCATGGCCTGCTTCTCGCTCGAGGCCTCGCAGTGAATATCGACCACGATGGCGTCGGCGGCCTCGCGCAGCGGACAGGCCGCGATCTCGCGCTCGACCGCGGCGAAGGGATCGTCGAGCGGGTCCATGAAGATGCGGCCCATGACGTTGATCACCAGCGCGCGCTTGCCGTTCTTGGCCTCGACCAGAGCGGCGCCGCGGCCCGGCGCGCCCTTGGGATAATTCACCGGGCGGATGAGCCGCGGCGCGCGCTCGATGAACACCAGCGCTTCGCGTTGATCCCAGGAGTGGTTGCCGAGCGTGATGGCGTCGGCGCCGGCATCGATCAGTTCGTGATAGATCGTCTCGGTGATGCCGAAGCCGCCGGCGGCGTTTTCGCCATTGATGACGACCAGATCGAGTTTCCAGTCACGCACCAGTCCGGGGAGCTTGCTCTGCACGATGGCGCGGCCCGCGCGCCCGACAATGTCGCCAATAAATAACAGTCGCATCAGTCTGCTTTCAAAACGCGATAATTTCTTTTTCCGTTAGCACGAAATCGAGCCGCTGGTCATGCTCGGTCGCCGGCACCTGCGGTATTTCCTGCATGGCGAAGGCAATACCGATTGTTTTTATTGGCTTGATTGCGCGCAAATTGGCAATGGTCCGATCGTAGTAGCCGGCGCCGTAGCCTATGCGCTGGCCGCCGCGGTCGAAACAGACAAGCGGCACCAGCAGAATATCGGGTTTGACTTCCGGTGCTTCCGGCATCGGCTCGCGGATACCCCACTGGCCGGACTTGAACGTGTCGCCGAATTGATAGGCGCGCATGATCAGCGGTTTGCCGCGTCCGTCGATGCACGGCAGCGCCAGCTTCGCGCCCTCGCCCGCGAGTTTGCGCAGCAAAGGCAATGGATTGATCTCGGTTTTCATCGGCATGAAGCCGGAGACGATCGCGCCCGGCTCCACCGCGATCGGCAGACCGCGCGCAGCCAAAGCCTCGGCCGCGGCCTGGCGCTCGGCCGCCGGCATGGCGTCGCGCTGCGCGAGGGTCGCGGCGCGGAGGGTGGATTTTTGGGAGGAGATTGAAAGCTCTGGGTTCACAGCAAACTCCGTCATGCCCGGCCTTGTGCCAGGCATCCACGTCTTTCTTCTTCACTAAAACAAGGCGTGGATGGCCGGGACAATAGGGCGTTTACGCCCGTCTTCGACGGGCGATGCCCGGCCATGACGAAAAACCGGATGCACGGGGGAAGAAGAAAAGTGCGGAGCCGCAATGGCCGTGGGAGTGTGATCCCGGGAACCTACATAAGTAGGTGGGCGCCATGTGACCAAGCCCACGGGCCTGGCCAGGGACAGCTCCCTTGAGGATCGTAAGGCCCCGGGGAATGTGTCCCCCACGCACCTCGCAGCCCCGCCGGGTCAATGTAGTGGCTTGCCCTGTCCGGCGCCAGCGGACCTTCCAAAGCGTTTTCGAGCGAAGTGGAAACCGGTTCGCGTGAAGAAAACGCGTCAAAGCAAAAAAGCCGGGGCCCGGCGTCTAGCGCCCGAAACTCGCGCACAGGCAGCGTTTGGCGATCATCACGCCGTCGCGGTTCTCGACCTCGACATGGGCCGGCTTGCCGGCGCGGCGGACCGACAAGGCTTCCGTCACAGCGACGCGCAGCGCCAGGTCGCGGCAATGATACGGGCCCATTTCCCGGGCGCCGCCTTCGATCAGCCAGCCGTCGCGAGGGGCGGGCCGGACCCGGATACAATTGCATTCCATTGGCGACCTTTGGACGGACCGGCCGGATAAACACCAGGGCCAGTCTGTACCTAACGAGCCGTTAAAAAATGGCTTATGCAATTTTATCGGAACCGGCCCGACGGCCCGCGTTGCGGCAAGGACCTACCGTTGCGGCGGCCCATCGCCGGAGGCTCAGCCGATACCGACGCCGGTGCCGGCAGGCAAAGAGTGGTTGAGCTTTCGGGTGATGCCTTCGAGCCGCTCGGCGGCGGAATTAAAGGCCCCGACCACGGCGTCGGACGCGGCCCGGGCGCGGTCGGCCGCCACGACGCGCGCGTCCTGCAGCGCGGCCACTTCTTCCTCGAGCAGGCGAATCTTCCGCGCCAGCTCGGAGTTTTCGTCGGCCACCATCAGCGCCGCCATCACGGTGAGCCGCGTGTCGCCGATTTCGCCGAAACGCTTGCGCAGGTCGATGATGCGCTGGTCGATGTCCTTGGCCAGCGCCTGCAGATGCGGCTCCTGCCCGTCCTCGCAGGCGAGGCGGAATTGGCGGCCGGCGATGGTCGCGTTGACCGAGCCCATCACTCGCCCTCCCCGAGGACGGCCTGCACCTCGGCAATGGCGCGGTCGAGCCGCTCGGCAATCTCGCGGCCGGTGTCGCGCAGTTCGCGCGCCAGCGCCGTCTCGCTGTCGAGCTTGTCGGCCAGCCGGGCGCGGTCGGCGCCGAGCATTTGCACCTGTGCGGCGAGGGTATCTTCGTTGCGGTCGGCTTCACGGCGGCGTTCGACCGCGGCGTCGAGCGCATCGAGCGCCAGCGCCAGCCGCTTCACCGCATTGTCGAGCCCACCCTCGCCGGTCATCTGTGATCCCAAAGACGGTGCATGACGCGACCCCTGGGGAGCCGGCGCCTGCCTGCCCCTTTCGCCGTAGCTCGCGACGTCACGCCATCCTGCCTGCGCGGCCATTTTGCTCGGTGCCCGAAAATGCTTGCGGGGCAATTGCTTAGGACAAGAACCTTACGGGCTGGGCGAAGCCCGCGTCAACGCCGCGGGCCACATATGCCCCGGAGAATTGGCGCCCCTGTGCACGGAACATGGCTGTACCGCCCGTCACATTGACTCAAGGGCCGTGCGTGCTATGCGAACCCGCAAAACAGGCCGGTTTTCGAGAAAAAATGTCAGCCCCCACGTCAAGCGCCGCCGCTGCTCACCCCGTTCACTCGGCCGCCAACTCTTCGCCAATGGCCAATGCCATTCGCGCCTTGTCGATGGACGCGGTCGAAAAGGCCAAGATCGGTCATCCCGGCCTGCCGATGGGCGCCGCCGACATCGCCACCGTGCTGTACACCCAGTTCCTGAAGTTCGATCCGTCGGCGCCGAAATGGCCCGACCGCGACCGCTTCGTGCTGTCGGCCGGCCACGGCTCGATGCTGGTCTACGCGCTGCTCTATCTCACCGGCTACAAGTCGATGACGATCGAGGACATCAAGCAGTTTCGCCAGCTCGATTCCAAAACACCAGGCCATCCGGAAAACTTCATCACCGAAGGCGTCGAGACCACCACCGGCCCGCTCGGTCAGGGCATCGCCACCGCCGTCGGCATGGCGATCGCCGAACGCCACATGGCGGCCGTGTATGGCAGCGACATCGTCGATCACAAGACCTACGTGCTCGCCTCCGACGGCGACCTGATGGAAGGCATTTCGCAGGAAGCCATCGCGCTCGCCGGCCATCTCAAGCTCAACAAGCTGATCGTGCTGTTCGACGACAACGGCATCTCGATCGACGGCCCGCTGTCGCTCGCCGACTCGGTCGATCAGGTGAAGCGTTTCGAGGCCGCCGGCTGGGCGTCCTGGCGCATCGACGGCCACGATCACAAGCAGATCGCCGACGCGCTCACCAAGGCGCAGTCCTCCGACAAGCCCGTGATGATCGCGTGCCGCACCACGATCGGCTTCGGCGCGCCGACCAAGGCCGGCAAGTCGTCGGCGCACGGCTCGCCGCTCGGCGCCGATGAAATCAAGGGCGTGCGCGAAGCGCTCGGCTGGACCGCCGCGCCGTTTGAAATTCCCGCCGACATTCTGAGCCAGTGGCGTAAGGCCGGCGAACGCGGCACGCCGGTGCAGGCCGAATGGCAGAAGCGCTTCGGCGCGCTCGACGCCGGGAAGCGCACCGAATTCACCCGCCGCATGAACGGCGAACTGCCGAAGGCCGCGCTCGCGGCCGCCGTGAAGGCGGTGAAGGAAGACCTCGCCGCGACCCCGAAGGACATCGCGACGCGCTCGTCGTCGGAATTCGCCCTGCAGACCCTGACCGCGGCGCTGCCGGAAATGATCGGCGGCTCGGCCGACCTCACCGGCTCGAACAACACCCGCGCCAAGGCGATGAAGACGCTCGATGCGTCGAACTACGGCGGCACCTTCATTCACTACGGCATCCGCGAACACGGCATGGCCGCGGCGATGAACGGCATGACGCTGCACGGCGGCATCATCCCCTATTCCGGCACGTTCCTCGTCTTCTCGGACTACGCGCGCCCGGCCATCCGCCTCGCCGCGCTGATGCATTCGCGCGCCATTCACGTCATGACCCATGACTCGATCGGCCTTGGCGAAGACGGCCCGACCCATCAGCCGGTCGAGCATTTCGCGGCGCTGCGCGCCATTCCGAACCTGCGCTTCTTCCGCCCCGCCGACGCCGTCGAGGTGGTCGAGTGCTGGCAGCTGGCGCTCGAGCATGAACACGGCCCGAGCGTGCTGGCGCTGACGCGTCAGAACACGCCGCAGGTGTCGAAGGATTTCCTCGGCGCCAACCGCTGCGCCGCCGGCGCCTACGAGATTCTCGCCGCCACCGGCGACGCGCAGGTGTCGATCTTCGCCTCGGGTTCGGAAGTCGCCATCGCCATCGACGCCGCCAAGTTGCTTGCAGCGAAGAACATCCCGGCGCGCGTCGTCTCGGTGCCGTGCTTTGAATTGTTCGCCGCGCAGCCGGAAGCCGCGCGCCAAGCCGTAATCGGCGATGCCGTCGTTAATGTCGGCGTAGAAGCCGGTATCCGCCAAGGCTGGGATCCGATCATCGGCGTCGAAGGCGCCTTTGTGGGCATGACGACCTTCGGCGCCAGCGCGCCGTACAAGGAACTCTACAAGAAATTCGGCATTACCGCAGAGGCCGTGGCCGACGCGGCCATGCAGAAACTGAAGTAATTCTCGTCATGGCCGCACCTGTTGCGGCCATCCACGTCTTAGGTACCTGTCTTGGCCATAAACAAGACGTGGATGGCCGGCATAAAGCCGGCCATGACGAATTGGGACGAGCTGATTTCTAGACCGGGAGCGACTGAAAATGACTGTACGCGTTGCCATTAACGGTTTCGGCCGCATCGGCCGCAACGTCCTACGCGCCATCGCCGAGAGCGGCCGCAAGGACATCGAGGTGGTTGCCGCCAACGACCTGGGGCCGGTGGAAACCAATGCTCACCTGCTGCGCTATGACTCGGTGCATGGCCGCTTTCCCAAGGAAGTGACCGTCAAGGGCGACACCATTGCCATCGACGGCAAGGCGATCAAGATCACGGCCGAGCGCGATCCGTCCAAGCTGCCGTGGAAGGACCTCGGCGTCGACATCGCTCTTGAGTGCACCGGCATCTTCACCGCCAAGGACAAGGCCTCGGCGCACCTGACCGCCGGCGCCAAGCGCGTGCTGGTCTCGGCGCCGGCCGACGGCGCCGACCTCACTGTGGTCTACGGCGTCAACCACGACAAGCTGACCAAGGACCACCTCGTCGTCTCGAACGCCTCCTGCACCACCAACTGCCTTGCGCCGGTCGCCAAGGTGCTCAACGACGCCGTCGGCATCACCCACGGCTTCATGACCACCATCCACGCCTATACCGGCGACCAGCCGACCCTCGACACCATGCACAAGGACCTCTACCGCGCCCGCGCCGCGGCGCTGTCGATGATCCCTACCTCGACCGGCGCCGCCAAGGCCGTTGGCCTCGTGCTGCCCGAACTCAACGGCAAGCTCGACGGCGTGTCGATCCGCGTGCCGACACCGAACGTCTCGGTCATCGACTTCAAGTTCGTCGCCGCGAAGAAGACGACCAAGGACGAAATCAACGCCGCGATCAAGGCCGCCGCCGAAGGCAAGCTCAAGGGCATCCTCGGCTTCACCAACGATCCGAACGTCTCGATCGACTTCAACCACGACCCGCACTCATCCACCTTCCACATGGACCAGACCAAGGTCATGGATGGCACTTTGGTGCGCGTCATGAGCTGGTACGACAACGAGTGGGGCTTCTCCAACCGCATGGCGGACACGGCCGTGGCGATGGGCAAGCTGATCTGATTACCTGTCCCGGACGCGATGCAGCGCGTGAGCGGTGCATCGCAGATTCGGGACCATTTCAAACTTCTGAGTATTTAAAGGTCCCGGATCTGCAACACATCACTTCGTGATGCATTGCGTCCGGGACAAGAGACCGAAAATGTCCAACTTCAACACCCTCGATCACGTCGACGTCAAAGGCAAACGCGTGCTGGTGCGCGTCGACCTCAACGTCCCGGTCGAAAACGGCGTCGTCACCGATGCGACGCGCATCGAGCGCATCGGCCCGGCCATCACCGAACTCGCCGACAAGGGCGCCAAGGTGATCCTGCTGTCGCATTTCGGCCGCCCCAAGGGCGTCGATCCCAAGCAGTCCTTGAAGCCGGTCGCCGCCGAGGTCGCGCGCGTCATCAAGCGCAAGGTCGCCTTCGCGTCCGATTGCATCGGCGAGGTCGCCGAGAAGGCCGTCGCCGCCATGCAGTCGGGCGACATCCTCTGCCTCGAGAACACGCGCTTCCATGCCGGCGAGGAAAAGAACGATCCTGCTTTCGTCGAGCAACTGGCCAAGCTCGGCGACATCTGGGTCAACGACGCCTTCTCCGCCGCGCACCGCGCCCATGCCTCGACCGAAGGCCTCGGCCACAAACTTCCCGCTTATGCCGGCCGCGCCATGCAGGAAGAGCTGGTGGCGCTGACCCGCGCGCTGGAGCATCCGGAACGCCCGCTCGCCGCCATCGTCGGCGGCGCCAAGATTTCGACCAAGCTCGAGCTCATCGGCAATCTGCTCGCCAAGGTCGATTACCTGATCATCGCCGGTGCCATGGCCAATACCTTCCTGCTTGCCCAGGTCAGGAACATGGGCAAGTCGCTGGTCGAGGCCGACCTGGTCCCGACAGCGCAGAAGATCATGGCGCAGGCCAAGGCCGACAAGCGCGACATCGTGCTGCCGGTCGACGTCGTCGTGGCGCAGAAATTCGAAGCCAATGCGCCCTCGCGCGTGGTCGGCGTCGGCGAGGTCGGCGACGCCGACATGGCTCTCGATATCGGTCCGCGCAGCGTCGAGCAGGCGGTGTCGGTACTGGCCCGCGCCAAGACCCTGGTGTGGAACGGCCCGTTCGGCGCATTCGAGATGGAACCCTTCGACAAGGGCACCGTTTCCGTTGCCGAGGCGGCCGCCGAACTGACCCAGGCCGGCAAGCTGGTCACCGTTGCGGGTGGCGGCGATACGGTGGCGGCGCTCAATGTCGCCGGCGTCACCGACCGTTTCACCTACGTTTCCGCCGCTGGCGGCGCCTTCCTCGAATGGCTCGAGGGCAAGGCTCTGCCGGGGGTTGAAGTTTTACGCGCGAAGTAAATTCACCGGTCATGCTCCGCGAAAGCGGAGCATCCAGTAACCACCGCCATTAGCTGTTTGCGCAGAGGTTACTGGATCGTCCGCCTTCGCGGACGATGACACAAATAGATGCATGACGAATGAGAGAGGGGAGACACTGATGAATCTCGCTGACCTGAACAAAGTCGCGATCGCCATGACCGCCAATGGCCGTGGCATCCTGGCCGCCGACGAATCCACCGGCACCATCAAGAAGCGCTTCGACGCCATCAACACCGAGAACACGGAAGACAATCGCCGCGACTATCGCGAACTGATGTTCCGCACCACCGAGGCGATGAAGAACTACATCTCGGGTGTGATCCTGTACGACGAGACCATCTGGCAGAAGGCGAAGGACGGCACGCCGCTGGTCAAGCTGATCGAACAGGCCGGCTCCATCCCCGGCATCAAGGTCGACGAAGGCACCAAGCCGCTGCCGAACTGCCCGGGTGAACTGATCACGGCCGGTCTCGACAAGCTCGCCGATCGGCTGCCGAAGTATTACGAAGCCGGCGCGCGCTTCGCCAAGTGGCGCGCGGTGATCGATATCGGCGCCGGCATCCCGAGCTACACAGCGATCCGCACCAACGCCCACGCGCTGGCACGTTACGCAGCGCTGTGCCAGGTGAACCAGATCGTGCCGATCGTCGAACCGGAAGTGCTGATGGACGGCGATCACGACATCGATCGCTGCTATGAGGTCACCGAGTTCGTGCTCAAGGAGACCTTTCAGGAGCTTTATTATCAGCGCGTGCCGCTCGAGGGCATTGTGCTGAAGCCGAACATGGCGGTGCCCGGCAAGAAGTCGGCGAAGAAGGCTTCGGTGCAGGAAGTCGCCGAGAAGACCGTGAAGCTGCTGAAGGCCTGCGTGCCCGGCGCGGTGCCCGGCATCGCCTTCCTGTCAGGCGGCCAGTCGGACGAAGAAGCCACCGCCCATCTCGACGCCATGAACAAGATCGGCAACCTGCCCTGGAACCTGACCTTCTCCTACGGCCGCGCGCTGCAGGCGGCGCCGCAGAAGGCGTGGGCCGGCAAGGCCGGCAATGTCGCCGCCGCGCAGGCCGCGTTCACCCATCGCGCCAAGATGAACTACCTCGCCGCCCGCGGCGAGTGGAAGAAGGACATGGAGAAGGCGGCGTAAGTCTCCGCATATCATCGCAAAGAATGTGCAATGCCCGGCCGTCGCGCCGGGCATTGTCGTCTGCGGAGCTCAGTGTCCCTTGCGCACGTCTCGTGGCGTGTTGCCGAAGCGCGCCCGGAAAGCCTTGCTGAAATGCGACAGGTCGCCGAAACCAAAGGCAAAGGCGATGTCGGAAATGGTGCGGTCGCGCTGGGCCGCATCGCTCAGGGCGTTATGGCAGGCCAGCAGACGGCGCTCGAGCAGCCAGCGGCCGAAACTGAGACCGGTCTCCTCGAAGCGCAGATGCAACGTCCGCGGCGAGATGCCGAAGCGCGCCGCCACCGCGCGCGGGTTGATGTCGGCGTCACCAAGCCGCGCCTGACAATAGGCCATGATCGCTTCGATCTGCGTCGCGACGATGCCGTCGTCGCACGACGCCTGCGGCGCGGTCGAGAGCGCCAGCAGGTTGCACAGATTGTCGGTTAACATGTCCGCCTCGTGCGGCTCGAGCGCACGACTGCCGAGCGCGGCAAGATGATGCCGCACAAGTTCAATGTAAGGCGACGATGACCCAATCATGAGAGCGCCGCCGCGCAGCCACGGCGCGCGCGCTTCGACGCGCTGGCGCGGCACCACCGCAAGGAAGCGGCTGACCGGGTCGGGAAATGAGACCCGGAAAGGCCGCGTGCCATCGACAATGCCCACCTCGCCTGGCGCCAGACGCCAGGTGGCATCGCCCTGCTGAAACAGGCTGCGTCCGGCCTGCTGCAGGCTGACGAGATAGTGGTCATCGCTGGCGCGGTTCACATGGGTCTTTTCGCG